>Ga0310810_10000187_pt1 | contig 63201 bp, 64 predicted proteins | sample NCmetagenome_FD_207641 | JGI IMG/M metagenome (GOLD analysis project Ga0310810, IMG submission 207641) | Soil microbial communities from experimental microcosm in Duke University, North Carolina, United States - NC | ecosystem: Engineered > Artificial ecosystem > Soil microcosm > Unclassified ...
GGGTCGCGCGCGCGATACGCGGCCACTGTGTCGTTGCAGCGCATCGTGTCCTTGATACCGTCCGCTTGAATGTAGCCGGTCGCCGCGAGGATCGCCGATTGCGAAACGCCGTTGGCGTCCATGATCCGCACCCGGCTGCTATAGTCGCGCTCCTGCCAATCCGCGCCGTCCTGAAGGCTGCCGCCGTTCAAAGAGCCGAGATGATGATGGATATCGAAAATTTCCATGACGCCTCCTTCAAAAACGCGCTGGGAGTTCCGTCAGCCGAATCTTCAGTGTTCATAGCTGTAATTCTCGCCACAGGTGATATCGAGCAAGGTACAGAAAAAATCGCGCACGGACGGCTCTCTCATAAAGCGATCATACTCGTAATGCGGCCCATAGCTTGTCCAGATCTCCGCCCCCGGCTGAATGTCGTGCAGCGCAACGAAAACAAAATAAGGATAAACGCAGAGCTGGACAATGCCGGCATTCTGAAAATGCGTCTCAATGCCGTTGATCTTGCTCGGCGCAAAGTTGATGCGGCTGACGTTGCCGCCGAAATCCTTGCTGTCGAGATAGCGGTACGGCTTGGTTTCCTCCCAGGCGCATTCCGGGATCGAAGCGAGATAATGTCTGCCGGCGATCGAATCTTCTGCGGTCATGAGCCGGCCGCCCAGCTCGCCAATCACTTCTCCTTCACTGATCAGAACTGACGCAAACAACCCGTTGCCGGCGTTGGGAATTGTCGACGGCTTGATCTCAGTGCGCTTGTCCAAATCCTTGTTGATCTTCAAGACCGGCACAAGTTTCACCGCCGCTTCGTCGGCGAAAGCCGGGAGCACGATCACGAGCGTGATTAGTGCGACAGGGAAATATATCGTTCGCATGGGCGGGGACAGCGAAAATTTTTTCCAACGAATCACGCACCAAAGTTTTTGTCAAACATTGGCCCCCATCTTAGCCTGTATGAATTTCTCTTCCGGTTCGAGTCGAAGAATCGGTAAATTTTCACATCGTAATCTGTGAGATAGTCCCGGATTCGAAACAACTCCTCAGCGCAACTCCGCAGTTCCGTGAAATCACACTGCTTTTTTTTGCGCTCCCGCAGGATATTTCCGCACACCGGCGAAGTCGCACAATGGCATGGCCGTTGCGGAATATTAATTGTCAGAGATGAATCTGAAAGGAGATTCTTTTATGATGCGCGCCAGGCATAAATCCCTAGCTTTTGCTGCCTTGTTGGGTCTAACGATGACGCTCGCTTCGGGCTGCTATTATTACGATCACGATGATTACGGGCGCTACGGTCGCCGCTATGACGATCGATACTATCGCTACGACCGCTATCGCGACGGATACTACAGCCGGTACGACAGGGATCGCGACTATCATTGGGATCGGGATCGCTATTACAGTTACAGCTCACGCCAGAGCGACCCGATGCGTTATCACTACAACGACTGATCAGGTATCTGGGAGCGTGGCGCGGTCTCTTATGGCCGCCCGCGCTCCATTCATTTCATCTTTCCACCTCACTCCGTCAATTATATGGCAGCGCCTCCGCCAGGAGTGCGGGCTAGTCAGCTTTGCACAAAATTGTCGAGTTGTGCCCGAAAACTTTCGCCACGAAGCTCGCCTACAAGATTGGCATTTTGAATCTCGCCGGCATTTAGCAGGCGCAAACCCCTGTCAATACAGAGGATAAATAGCTCGTCTAGGTATCGGGCAAAATGGGCACCGCCCTTGCTTATGGCAAGGATCACCAATCTCGCGGAGCGATAAGAAAATGATTGAACCCGAACAGCTGACTGATGCGGAACGTAAACTATGGGCGAACGTGCTGTTGCAGGCACAAACCGATCTGAGCGGACGCGACCCGGTGGCTCGCTCGGCGCGACTCTGGTTTTGCTCGCGCGACGATTCCATCGGCAGCTTCATCTGGGTTTGCCATCACCTGTCCCTCGACCCCGATGCCGCGCGGCAGAAGGTTCTCACGCTGCCGACGCGCAAGAGTCGCGACCCCCTCAAAGTCGCCGCCCAAGCCACCGACCGCGCCGCGTAATCCGTAGCGCAGTTTTTAAAAATCTTGTGCTCAGCGGCAGCGCGCCGCTGAGCTTTCATCCCATCACATTACGATTTCGCAGCTATCAGATAGGGTGGCCGGCGAGCACGCCAACTAATTTCACTCGTAACCAAGATCCACGTTTTTCGCTTTGCGCAAACCGCTCGCTTACGGATCGTGGTAGTTGAGCGAGTTGTGCTGGATGGTGTTGATGAAGCAAAGCGCAAGCGGCCGCTCCGCAGCAGCGGACAAGTTCAGAAGTTTCGCTACCGTCTCTCTGCGCCGGAAAAAATTTCGGTAACCCAGTTGTTCGTAAATGCGCCGCTCCGGCAAACTTTCCGCGTAGATGATCGCGGCGCGCTCAGGAATTATGCTCCGGCCAAGACTCTGTGCCAGCGGCAAGCCCTGACCGGCGTTGTTTCCGAAGATCACATAATCAAAGCCGTCGAGTGCGGACAGTGCTTCACGGATGCTCGGCAACGAGACTTCGTCCCAGTTGCGCATCTCGAATTTCGCTTGGCTCGCGGTCAAAACCGTCGGATATCCGCCAGCCATCCGAAAAATCCCATTCTCCTGAACGAGCCGTGCCCACGGCAGCGCCGGCGTTATAACAAACTCTCCGGCGGTAACTTCATTATCCAAAATCAAAGCACGGAAGTGATCCTGGAAAATGCTGATCGTCGCAACATCGAGCATCATAGTTTTTCAGGAACCTATGGCGCTCGTTCCCGAACTTTGAAGCGCCAAAGCTAAGCGTCGAAAATATTCGTGGTGCCCGGAGCCGGACTCGAACCCGCAGAGACCTTTCGCTCCGAGGGATTTCAAGTCCACGCTATCGTTTTGCGTAGTGACTGCGACTGTAAGCGTAGCAAAGGGTAAAAACAGTGTTCACAGTTTGTTGTGTGTTGCTTGTGTCTTAGTGGCACTTCATGGTTTGGGTACACTTCCCTGCCCCCTGGAAGGTAGTTTTTACCTCTGCGCGCCCGTTCATAGAGTGGGCACGCAAACGATCACAGTGATTGACTAGGACTACTGCTATTCGTCGGACGCATCTCATGGAGATATTATAACTAGACACGAAAGAAATAATGAGTTTATTAGGCTATTCTAAATATTGTCATACTGGCGTTACCATATCCATTAAGATTAGGTGGCATTCTCCATCGTGTACCATCTACAACTGCTACCCTTAATCGAATTGTACTACCTGTTATTAGAGTGACTATTAAAGAACCACTAAAGGGTAAAATTTTAGTGATTTGATTTATTGTTGGCGCTTTACAAGCAGGTCCGTCAATATCTATTCCATTCACATTTATTGCTGTAAACCATTCACCTGTAGAAGGAGTCTCGAGTTCTATTGTTGCATTGTATTGTATTGAATAAATTCCGGATGTTGAAATACTTATTGTCGCATTATCGTTTGATAAATTGATATCGCTTAATGACAATATTCCTGCTGCTCCATTTTCATTCTGAAACGATATGGGGCCGGGGGTCGATGAATAATTAGTTCCTAAATTATTAAAAAGACTGATAAATGATGTTCCTGACGATCCGGGCTTGGGCGGTTTCCCTTTGAAATCGTCTTTGCCGTTATTCTCGGAGGTCTTTTGGGCCGCTTCCGCTTGGCTGCTCGGGTTTAGCCCCAGGATTCCCGCTGCCGCTGCGACGCTCTGAATGAAGCGCCGTCGGCTCAAGTCGTTAGAGTCGTCTACCTTCGTTGTTCGCGTTCTGTTGTTACGAGCCACAGGTCTTCCCCCAATACTTAAAAATGTCGCCCGTGATAGCAAATGCACGGTGGTCGCGCAATAGAAGCAATTTAGGGCCAGTGGGAACGGCGCAAGGCTGCAGAAATTCCAGGGCAATCCCCTACTCTGCTCTGCGCCTACGTCTTTCATAGCGATGGTAAACACCTCGACGACTTCCGCGACAGCAGCGGTAACAGCCTGGGTCGGCCAGCCATCGAGATTGAAGCGAACGGAAAGAAGAAAAGGAAATATGTCGGGAAACGCTGCACGACTTCCGCCTCACCCTCGGTTAGAAACACGACTCGGCCTGGCGTCACTGCTCGGGTAGCGATGATGGTAAAGCGGTCACAAGACGCGCAACGTGTTTGATCGATACGATATTGTCGGCGACGACGATCTAAGAGAAAGCAGCTCGGAAGGCTTCGGAGCAAGCGCAGAATCAAGAAGCAGCGGCAAAAGTGGTCGCGATGAAGGCCAATCGTTAGCGATTGGGCACAGTTCAGGCATAATGGGCACAGACGACAGACTCAAGAACCTTCGGACAAGAGCGCTAAGGGGTGATTGTTTTCATGGTGCCCGGAGCCGGACTCGAACCGGCACAGACCTTTCGGTCCGAGGGATTTTAAGTCCCTTGTGTCTACCTATTCCACCATCCGGGCGTGATTGGATTTCAATAACTTGCAGCGCTCTGATTTTCAATGGATGCGCGGGTGTAACAACGGTGTTGCAAATTTGAAGGCAGTTTTGACGCGTTCGTATTTGAAATTCACGTAGTCCTTGTTGCTCGATCGAATGATGCCCCGCGGCTGTTATGATTGCCTGCTGGGACACCCCTCCGCTGACCAACCTTGCTATGCACGTATGCTGGAAATCGTGCAATCGATGATCTCACGACCTTTGACTTTTTCATCGATCATAACTTGCGCACGCTTGCCGTATTCGTTTTCGTGGTGCTCAAGCTCAGTCTGCTTCTGCACTTCCTCTACTTCAAAAACGATATCCGCGACTTCAGCCAGATCGATAACAGCGAAAAAGTTGCAAAGATCATCGACGTTTTCCCTTTTCCACAGCCACTTCAAATGAAGTCCGGATATTCTTAATCGGCCTGCCGTTGCCTTCGAGGTACTATTCGCGGCAGTTGGGCCGGAAGAGGCGGCGCGAAATTTCCTGACCGAGTATTTTGGCGAGACGAACGGTTCGAGCAGGTCTAGGGCCGAGTCTGAGGGATGTCGATCGACCGCTCGCAGCAATCGAGCACGGCGTTTTTTTAGGATCTTCAGCGTTTCGAGCACATGCAGAGTTTTTAATCTCACTCACGTTAATGGCCTGCGAGTCACACCCGTACCCGCGCGGTGATTCATCTTCTCTGAACTTTTCGGATCTCTATATACCTCAAAATAGATTTGATGATCTGCCAAATTCCGGCAGCAATACCAACAAGCAAAAGAATAGTAATCCAATCCATTTGTTTTCGCCTGGTCCATTCAGCCCGTCTTCAGATGCGATCCCCTCGAGGACAGAGTCTTCTACCCTATTCAGCGTTTCAAGGACGCGCATAGTTTTCTATATTACCAGCGCGGTGATCGGTAACGTTTTAGCCGAGCCGATTATCGATGCATTGATGCGCGGACTGTCGCATGTGATCTTCAGCTTCGGACGCCGTCAGGAATCCACGGCTTGTCGTCATAGGATAAAGCCCGGTGCTAAAATCAACTTGTGCTTTCCAGCCCCACGAAAGTGTCAAAGGGTCTCGCCTTATAGAGGCGGTAAAGATCTGCTGCCGGTATGAGTCTTTAATTTTGTAAGAACTGTTTCTCTGATTCTTGTCCATATTTTCAGATTACGCGGTATCGAAGGCGCAAACAATCACCTTCTGTGAAAGCCGCGCGGCAACAACAGTCAGATATCTGACAACGTTGCGGTGGAAAGGGCTCGGCAAGACGAAAATCCGGCAGGGTGGAAAGATATCTAGCGATTACGGAGCGAGCACGTGAAGTTGCCGACGGAATGGGCTTACGTGCACCGCGATCAGGTGCGTTGCGAGGTCATTGATTCGCTTCAAGTGTCTGGGTAGATTCCCTATAGTAAGGAGAGCCCCATGGCGGAGTACATTCCCAGCACCAGAGAGTGGGTGCGCGACCAGGTTGAGCTCTATGAGCGCAGTGGCGGAACCGAGGGCACTACGCTCCGCGACACCGGGCTGCCCGTGATCATCGTTACCCACACCGGCAACAAGACCGGCTCAATCCGCAAAACCCCGCTGATGCGGGTCAAGGACGGTGCCAACTATGTCCTTATCGGATCAATGGGCGGGGCGCCGAAGAATCCGGTCTGGGTGTACAACCTGCGCACCAACCCAACCATCGAGATCCGCGATCACACCGCGGTACAGGCGATGCGGGTGCGCGAGGTCGAGGACGAGGCCGAGCGGGCACGCCTGTGGGATCTCGCCGTCGCAGCCTATCCGCCCTACGCAGAGTATCGGACACGGACCACACGACGCATCCCGGTCTTCGTCGCAGAGCCCGTACGCTAGTGGGAGGCGCGGCCGGTTGGGCAGCACTTCATTCGTCGCGCATGCAGACTTTCCCCGGGAACACCTCGGGAACGATTTTCAGAAGCAGCGATCCACTTCCCTCTTTCATCCCTGCAAATTTTCTACAATCTGCTTTTGGCGAGAATCCGAAATAAAAAATAAAAATGGCGCCCTATCGCTAAGACGCCGTGTTCATTCGAAATTGCGGGAATCAGCCTTTGAGATTTTAAGTCCCTTGTGTCTACCTATTCCACCCTACGAGCAGCGTAATCAAGCAAAATCTCATCACTGCGTCGACTGATTCATCTTTAGCTCAACCGAAATCTCTACCAGGCGCTTCATCTCATCGACTAATCCCTGTCGGCATGGATCGCCGGCTCCGAGCTCGTTGAGCTGATACGCGAGTTCGTTGATCCGCTTTTCAACCAGCGCCAAACCGATCGGAGGAAGCTTTTCGTCCGGGAGCTTATCCATGGCGTTGCACCGCGCATTGTCAGCGATCTCTCCATTTTTGGCAAGGCGCTGCTCCAGCGGAGCCCTTTATGAATTTGTCGTGGCAGAAAATGCGAAGACCCCTCGACTGCGAGGGGCCTTCGTTAGAATCAACACACCGGATCAGCCGACAAACAGCGGGGCCAGCACTAAGGTGATCGTGCTCAAGAGCTTGATCAGAACGTGCAGGCTGGGTCCAGCGGTATCTTTGAACGGGTCACCGACGGTGTCGCCGACAACGGCCGCTTTGTGCGGCTCGGATCCTTTTCCGCCGTAGGCGCCGGTCTCAATGAATTTTTTGGAATTGTCCCAAGCGCCGCCGCTGTTATTGAGGAACGTGGCCATTAATATTCCGGCGATGGTGCCGACCATCAATAGGGCTGCTACCGCTTCGGCGCCGACGCCGAACATTCGAAAAATCAGTCCGACGGCGACCGGGGTGCCGACGGCGATGATTCCCGGGAGCACCATCTCTTTCAGCGCCCCGATCGTCACGATGTCGACGCAGCGGCCGTAATCCGGCTTGGCGGTGCCCTGGAGAATGCCGGGGTTTTCTTTGAACTGACGACGGACTTCATTGATGACGTAGTAAGCCGCTTTTCCCACCGCGCGAATTGCCAGCGCGGAAAAGAGAAAGACCAGGGTCGCACCTAAAAGCCCGCCCACGAAAACTTCCGGCTTGGCTATGTTGACCGCCTCGAGTTTGGCGCCGTAGTGCGCCACTTCGTCGAGATAGGCAGAGAAAAGCAGAAATGCCGCGAGCGCCGCCGAACCGATGGCGTAGCCCTTGGTAAGCGCCTTGGTGGTGTTGCCCACCGCGTCGAGCCGATCGGTTTTGTGGCGTACCTCTTCTGGCTGGCCGCTCATCTCGATGATGCCGCCGGCGTTGTCGGTGATCGGCCCGAAGGTATCCATCGCGAGAATGTATGCCGCCGTGCCCAGCATTCCCATGGTGGCCACCGCGGTACCAAAGAGACCGGCGTGCGGTACACCGCTCATGCCGCCCAGATAGTAGGAAGCAATGATGGCAATGGAAATCACAATGACCGGAGCCGCCGTGCACTCGAGACCGACAGCGACGCCGGCGATGATGTTGGTCGCCGGACCGGTTTGCGATGCTTCTGCGATCGACTTTACCGGCCGGTACTTGGATTCGGTGTAGTACTGCGTGATGTACACGAATGCCTGGGCCATTACGATGCCGATCACGCCGCAGAAAAAGAAATAGATCCACGCCGAGGTCGCCTCGGGATGCGCCGCGGGATCCACCGCGAGGAGCCACTTCGCGGAAAAGAAAAAGCCGATGATCGCGAGCACACTGGTCACGTAGTAGCCGCGGTTGAGCGCGCTCATGGGGTCTTCGTTTTCCTTGCATTTGACGATCATGATGCCGACGATCGAGGCGAGGAGACCGAAGGCGCGGGCGACCAGCGGGAACATGATGCCCTTCAAGCCGAAGTATGGAAACAAGCCGACGCCGAGAATCATCGCGCCGATGTTTTCCGCCGCCGTAGACTCGAATAGGTCGGCGCCACGGCCGGCGCAGTCGCCGACGTTGTCCCCTACCAGGTCGGCGATAACCGCGGGGTTGCGAGGATCATCTTCGGGGATGCCGGCTTCCACTTTGCCGACGAGATCGGCGCCGACGTCGGCGGCTTTGGTGTAAATACCGCCGCCGAGCTGAGCAAAGAGCGCCACAAACGATGCACCGAAACCATAGCCAACGATGGTAAAAGGAATCTTTTGCGGATCGTGGCCGAGTGCTTCCAAAAACGCATACAGTCCGCCGACGCCGAGGAGGCTCATCGCGACGACGAATAAGCCGGAGACGGCGCCGCCGCGCAGGGCGATCTGCAAGCCCTCATTGAGGCTCGAGCGCACCGCCGCGGCGGTGCGAATATTGGAGCGGATCGAAACCCACATGCCGATGTAGCCGGCGATCACCGAGCAGGCCGCTCCAAGCACGAAAGAAAGCGTGGTCCAGAAAGCCATCTCTACCGGCGGCACGGGATCGGCCGAACTCGGCGTGCGCACAAACGCGTAGAGCAGAAAAATCAAGACGGCGAGAACCACGGAGAGGCCGATGATCGTGCGATTCTGGCGCGACATAAATGCCTCGGCTCCCTCCTTGATGGCATTGGAGATCTCCTGCATCTTCGCCGTGCCGGCGTCGCGCTGGATCACCTGGCGCGCCAAATAGACGGCAAACGCCAACGACAGACAACTAATCGCAATCACGAACGGTAACATTAATCCTCCTCCTCGCTGATTCGTCTGGTAGGCTCGTCGGATTTGCGCCAGATATAGGCCACCCCGATGCTCAACAGATAGAGCAGTAGCATGGGGCCGGCCAAAAGACATTGATTAATAATATCCGGAGTCGGCGTCAAGATCGCCGCAATGATGAAGATCGCTACAATCGCGTACCGGAACGAGCGCAGCATGAAACGGTAGTCCCAGATGCCGACCCGCACTAGAAAAAAAGTGAACACAGGCAGTTCGAAGGTCACGCCAAACGCTAACACCATACGAAAAAAGAACGTAAAATAATCGCCGATCCGGATCGCCGGGCTCACGCCCATGGTTTCGTACTGCTCGATAAAATACTTGAACGCCACCGGCAGCACGAAGCGGTAGCAAAATCCCGCGCCGCCGACGAAAAAAAAAGTCGCGCACAGCACGAACGGGATCACCCATTTTCTTTCTCCCTTCGTGAGCCCAGGGGCGATGAAGCGCCAGATCTGGTAGAAAATGACGGGGCACGCGAAGAGAACGCCGGCAGCCAGAGCGACTTTGATCTCAACGAAAAATGCTTCGGTGACACTGGTGCCGATCAGATTCTGACCGGGCTGCAGGTTTTGCCGCAACGGCGCGACAATGAAGCCGAAGACCGCATCGGAAAATATGTAGCCGATCGTCGAGGCAAGGATGATGGCTAAAACCGACTTGAGCAGGCACCAACGGAGATCCTCCAGATGCTCCGTCAGCGTCATTTGAGCATCGCTCGCCACAATCCGCTACCGCTGGCCGAAGTTGTAAAAAAAGGGGAAGGATACCCTTCCCCTTTTTCGGTTGCTTGAAACCTCAATAAGGCGATGGCCTTACTTGGTTTTCTCGTCTTTTGTCTCAGGCGCCTTCTCGGGAGCCGGAGCCGGTGCTGAGGGTTCAGCCGCTTTCTGATCACCCGCTGGCGGCGTCGCTGGTTCTGCTGGCGCTGCTGGAGCCGGCGGAGGCGGAGGCGGTGCTGGTTCCTCCTTCTTACCGCAGCCCACAAACGTTAGAGTAAAAGCGAAGAGGGTGATTGCCGACAATGTCACGAATTTCTTTCCCATCCTTAGTTTCACCTCCTTTCCCGTCACTTATAAAAGCATCTATTAAGAAATTTGTATCGCACATGTCTTTCGAATATTCAAGCATCCTGGGACGAATTCGCGCCGGCGCCGCAGGGGGATTTTATCCCTGTCGGCTGCGCCGACCGCGCGATTCGTACCATCAAAGTGGTGTGAATCGCGATCGATGCAGCGCGCTTCTGCGCGGCAGTTGAATTCACAGTCAAGCATGGGTCAAAGATTTACCGGAAAATTTGCCGATCGTCCGCGCGTTGAGAAATTTTGAAAAGCGATTCTTCTTCTCGCTCTAAACGAATCGCTGAAAACTCTCTTCCACTTTAGCTCACACCAAATGTGCATAACCTGTTGATAACCGCTAGAAGGCGCCGTCCGCGAGGCTAAAATTCGCGGATTCTAGCGGATTGCCCAATTTTCGTGCTCATTAAATCTCGTGATTTAAGCTACTTACATGACGTGGGACACTGCACACCCAGGCGCCACAAAAGCTGTGGAAAAGACTCGGGACGTCCTTTGGACCATCTTTTTTGCGAAATAAGAAAACGCATGCAAATAATTTAAAACAACCGCGCGGAGCGTGCTGCGCTTCAATCACGTTGACTCAGCGCGGTCGCGATGGTAGAAAACTCGAAACCATTTTTTGGAGGTACGGTCGTTGGCCATTCATCCTTCCGCGATCAAGCGGCATCAGCAAAGCGTAAAGAGACGGGCGCGCAACATCGACATCAAATCGCGATTGCGAACCTTGATTAAGAAAGCGCGCTCGGCGATTGAAGGAAAAAATCGCGAGGAAGCTCAGACACAGCTCCGCGCCGTCAATCAGGCGCTGAACAAGGCGGTCGGCAAAGGCATCATCAAGAGCAACACGGCGTCGCGCTGGCTGTCGCGGCTTTCCCGTGCCGAGTTCCGCGCCCGCGCTGCGAGTTGATTCCAACCCGCACGGAGTTCCGCTCGATTTTATCGAGCGAATCGTCTCGACTAGAACATTTCGGTGACCCGCTGGTGCAGTTCCCTGGCGAACTGCTCCATCAACTGGTCACGTACTACCCGGCGATCCAGCTCGGTGAGTTGGATATCGGTCATGCGGCGCACGTCGGTGGCGTTGAGCGTGCCGGTGCGAAACTTCGAGGAAGTCGTAACCACGGCCGCTCGCGAGCCGCCGTAGATCTGGTTGAGGCGCACTCCCTGGCCGCGCCAGAGAATTTCGTTGGGCTCGCGCCGGCGCAAGTTCACATCCAAGACCAACGCGGACTCATACTGCAGCACCTCATCCTCGCGATTGACGGTGGCGACACGGCTGTCAAGGGAGCGAATCACACCGCTTAGGATCAGATCTGCCTGCTCCGCGCTGTCGACGATCTTGAGCTGGCCGCGCCGGTAGAACTCACCGCGCAGCGCTGTGGTCAATTCTTTATCCAAGCCCACATCGCGGCTTCGATTGACGAACGTATCGACGTAAATCGTCTTGGCTTCTTTGGGGAGAAGCGAGCTGTCACCGACGAATTGATAGCCGCAGCCGACCAACGAGGCCGCGACCGTGAGCGCCCACAAACGTAGCGCGGAGCGCCGAAAGTAAGTTTGCACGATTAACCCTCCACGACAATGTTGACCAGCCGGCGCGGCACGTAAACCACGCGCCGGACATTTTTCCCGTCGAGAAAAGCAATGACCCTGGGATCCGCCAGCGCGTTAATTTCGATCTCTTGCTGAGTCACGTCCGCCGCCACGGTGATTTTGCCACGCACTTTACCATTGACCTGAACCACGATCAAAAGTTTTTCTTCTTCTAAAGCCGCTTCCGAATAGCTCGGCCACGGCACCTGATCCAAAGTCTGCCCGTGGCCCAACCCTTCCCAAAGCTCGCTTGCCACGTGCGGCACGAAGGGCACGAGCAGCGCCACGATCGTTTCGGTTCCTTCGCGAATCACGCGCCGGGCCGGCGCCGAACTCGCGCCCTCCTGCGCCGCCGCGCTGAGCGCGTTTAAGAGTTCCATGATCGCCGAGATCGCGGTGTTGAAATGAAAGCGCCCGTCGATGTCGTCGGTGACCTTTTTGATCGTTCGGTGAATCGCGCGGCGAAGGTCGCGGAGCTCGGCCGGCAGCTCAGCCCCGGTGCCGTCGACTGAACTCTCCAAGCCGCCCTGCTTCTGGTAAACAAATCGCCACAAACGCGAGAGAAAACGATACGCGCCTTCGACGCCCTGGTCGCTCCACTCCAGATCTTTCTCCGGTGGCGCGGCGAACAAGGTGAACAACCGCGCCGTGTCCGCGCCGTAGCGGTCGATCAGGTCTTCCGGGTCGATGACGTTTTTCTTCGACTTGGACATCTTCTCGACCCGGCCCCGTTCCACCGGCCGGCCGCACTGGGGACATTTCCAGCCGTCCTTTTCCGAGCCGACGAGCTCGCTCGGAAACAACCAGTTGTGTTCGCTGCATCGATAGGTTTCCTTGGAGACCATTCCCTGGGTCAGAAGATTACTGAAAGGCTCATTGACCTTCACCAGACCCAAATCCCGCAGCGCTTTGGTAAAAAACCGAGCATAGAGAAGATGCAAAACCGCGTGCTCGACCCCGCCGATGTATTGATCCACGGCCATCCAGTAACGCGCTTTTTCTACCTCGAACGGAGCTTGAGTGAATTTCGCCGCGGTGTAGCGTAAGAAATACCAGGACGAATCGACGAACGTGTCCATGGTGTCGGTTTCGCGCCGCGCCGGCTCGCCGCACTCCGGACAAGGGACTTGAGCAAAGAGTTTGCTTTCGCCGAGCGGCGAGCCACCCTTGCCCGTGAAGGGCACATCCTTCGGCAAAGTCACTGGCAACTGATCTTCAGGCACGGGCACCGTGCCGCAGTGGTCGCAGTAGATGATCGGAATCGGCGTGCCCCAATAGCGCTGACGCGACACACCCCAATCGCGCAGGCGATAACGAATCGCCTTCTTTCCCCAGCCTTTTTGCTCGGCGTGCGCGGCGACTTTTTCCTTTCCCTCGATATTGGGAGTTCCGGAGAATTCGCCGCTCTCGACCATCACCCCTTCGTCCACGTAAGCTTCGGACAGATTCTCCGCGCGAAGTTCGCGGTCGCGTGGCTGAATCACCACACGAATCCGCAGATCGTATTTCTTGGCGAACTCGAAATCTCTCTGATCGTGCGCCGGCACCGCCATAACCGCGCCGGTGCCGTATTCCATCAGTACGAAGTTCGCCAGAAAGATCGGAATATTTTCACCGGTGAAAGGATTTCGGCAGTACGCGCCGGTAAAGACACCTTCCTTCTCACCCTCCTCCGCGCCACGGTTGGTTTGACTGACGTTTTTGAAGCGCTCGACGAAAGTGGTGGTCGCCGCTTTCTGTGGGGTGCCGGCGGCGAGCTTGAGCGCCAGCGGATGTTCGATCGCCAGGGAAACGAAGGTAGCGCCGAAGATCGTGTCCGGCCGGGTGGTAAAAATGCGCAGCGCGCCGTCGTGACCGATCAGCGGAAAGTCGATTTCCGCGCCCACCGATTTGCCAATCCAGTTGCGCTGCATGGTGAGCACTTTGTCCGGCCAGCCGGTCAGTGTATCGAGATCGCTGAGCAATTCCTCGGCGTAATCCGTGATACGGAAAAACCATTGCTCGAGTTCTTTCTGAGTAACGAGCGAATCGCAGCGCCAGCAGCGCCCGTCGATCACCTGCTCGTTGGCGAGCACCGTTTCGCAGGATGGACACCAGTTGACGAAGGAACTCTTTTTGTAGGCCAGCCCCTTCTTGAAAAACTGCACGAAAATCCACTGATTCCAACGGTAATATTCCGGCTCGCAGGTGGCGACCTCACGGTCCCAGTCGTAGGAAAGGCCCATGCGCTTGAGCTGGGTCTTCATGTAGAGAATGTTTTCGCGGGTCCAGTTTTCCGGGTGCACCCCGCGCTCGATCGCGGCATTCTCCGCCGGCAAACCGAAGGCGTCCCAGCCCATCGGATGGAGCGTGTTGAAGCCGCGCATGCGCTTGTAGCGCGCCACCACGTCACCGATCGAATAGTTGCGGACATGGCCCATGTGGATGCGCCCGGACGGATACGGAAACATTTCCAGGACGTAATATTTGGGTTGCGCCGCATTTTCGGTGACCGCGAAAGCGCGCCGCGACTCCCAGAGCCGCTGCCACTTTTCTTCGATCACTTTGGGTTGGTAGCGTTCTTCCATGATCAATTCGGCTTGGCGTCACTCGCCTGGGCCACATGGTCTAACACGCCATTGATGAACGTGGCGGAGTCCGCACTGCCGAAGCGCTTGCCGATTTCGATGGCCTCGTCGAGGCTCACCCGCAATGGAATATCAGGACAAAAAACCAGTTCGTAGGTCCCCATGCGAAGAACGACCAGATCGACTTTCGCGAGCCGTTCGAGGCGCCAATTTTCCGTGCACTCGCCGATGCGCCGGTCGATCTCGGACGACTGGCTCACCACGCCCGACACCAGGCGGCGGGCGAATTCCTTGGCCGCGGCATTGCCCTCGAAGTGCTCTAGGAACAAATCCACCGCGCCGATCGACGAATCGCCGGTGATCTCGATCTGATACAGCGCCTGGAGCGCAAGTTCACGCCCCTTGCGCCGTGTGCTCCTGACCGCATAGCCGGGCGAAATGCTGTCCTCTTCCTGCGCCAATGGTGACCCTGAAGTTTGAATGGTAAAAACCGTCGATACTACGCGAGCTCGCGCTGGACGCTAATCATCTCGATAACCGTGAGCAGCGCCTCGTAGCCTTTGTTGGCGTCCTTTGCGCCGGCGCGCTCCATCGCCTGCTGCGCGTCATTTGTGGTGAGAACGCCGAAACCTATGGGAATCTTGTGATCGCGCATCGCGGCGCCGATGCCGCGGGTCACCGCATCGCAGACATAATCGAAGTGCGGCGTGTCGCCGCGAATCACCGCGCCCAGACAGACCAGGCCGTCATATCTTCCACTGCCGGCCAGACGGTCGGCGACCAACGGAATTTCGAAAGCGCCGGGAACCCGCACCACCGTGACGTTCTCGTCATCGCCCCCGTGGCTTTTCAAGCCGTCCATGGCGCCGTCGAGGAGTTTCTCCGTGATGAAATGATTGTAGCGGCTCACGATGATGCCGATCTTCAGGCCCCGCGCATCTTTCTTGCCTTCGATGATTTTGCTCATGGGCCGGCAACCGCGGCGGCTCAGCGCTTCACTGGTTTGGCTTCGAGATTCGATAGCAGGTGGCCGAGCTTGGTTTGCTTCGTGCGCAGATAGTGGATGTTGCTATCACGCGGCGGCACCTCGAGCGGAACGCGCTCGACCACCTGAACACCGTAAACTTCAAGCCCGCTGATCTTGCGCGGGTTGTTGGTGAGCAACGCGACCTTTTGCAGACCCAGATCACGCAAGATCTGCGCGCCGATGCCGTAATCGCGGAGATCCTCTTTAAAGCCGAGCTCGAGATTGGCTTCCACCGTGTCGCGACCCTGGTCCTGCAGTGCATAAGCTTTGATCTTGTTGGTGAGGCCAATACCGCGGCCTTCCTGGTGCATATAGATCAGTACGCCGCGGCCGCGCTCGCCTATCAAACGCAGAGATTGGCGAATCTGATCGCCGCAGTCGCAGCGCTCGGAGCCGAACACGTCGCCGGTGAGACACTCGGAATGCACGCGCACCAACACCGGCCCGCCGCGAGCGATTTCGCCTTTGACCAGCGCCATGTGCTCCAGACCGTCAACTTCGTTGCGGTACACGATGGCGCGGTACATGCCGCCATGAATTGTCGGAAATTCTTCTTCGGCGACGCGGCGAACCAAGCTCTCGTTGCGCAGCCGATAGGCAATCAGATCCGCCACCGAGACGATTTTCAAATGCTGCTCTTCGGCGAGTTTCTGAAGCGCCGGCAACCGCGCCACTGAGCCGTCGTCCGCGAGGATCTGGCAGATCGCTGCGGCCGATTTGAAGCCGGCCAGATGCGCGAGATCAACGGACGCATCAGTCCTGCCGGGCCGCGCCAGCACACCACCGCTTCGCGCTTGAAGCGGCTGTACATGGCCGGGAATCACCAGATCTTCATGCCGGGTCGCTTCGGCGATGGCGGCCTGAATCGTATACGCCCGCCCTTGCGCGGACACGCCGTGCACGCCGTCGACGCTGATCGTGAACGGCGCCCCGCAAAGCAGACCCGACAGCAGGCTGTTTTCTTCGGGAACCAGCGGAATGCCGAGCTCGCGGATGCGTTCGTCCAACAGAGTGAGATAGACGATTCCGCGACCATAACGAAGCATGTAATTGACGGCCTCGGCGGTGACTTTCTGGGCCGCGATGCAGAAAAAACCATCGCTTTCCGGCGCATCCTCATCGACGAGAATGACCATGCGGCCTTGGCGAATTTCCTCGATAGCTTCTTCGATGCTGGAAAGCGGCATGTGCGCGATAAAACGAAACTAAAAGCGCGGCCTAGCCGCGTTGATGCATGAAATTCTGGACATATTTCCCGATCAGATCGGTTTCGATGTTGACCTTATCACCAACCTTACGGCCGCGCAAATTAGTGTGACTCAAGGTAAACGGAATGAGCGCGACGGAAAAGCCCCGTTTACCGCCGCTGTTTACGGTCAGGCTGATGCCGTCCACCGCCACCGAGCCTTTGGGCACGAGCAGCGCGCCAAGATCCGCCGGAAGCTCGAAATTCACAATCGTAAATTCACCCTGCTTCTCGATCGCGGCAATCGCACCCACGCCGTCCACATGGCCGGTCACGAGATGGCCGCCGAGTCGATCGGCGAGACGCATCGGCCGCTCGAGATTCACCCGGCTTCCCACCGACAATGTTTCCAAGTTGGTACGGCTCAGAGTTTCCGGCGAAACATCTACAGTGAAGGAGTCGCGGCGTTTTTCGACCACGGTCAGGCACGCGCCGTTGACCGCGATACTGGCGCCGCGCGCCATGGCCCGCACCGACAGTTTGGTCTTGACCGTCAGTACGGCCGAGCGGTTTTGCAACCGCAAACCGCGGATCGTCCCCACATCTTCAACGAGTCCGGTAAACATGAGTTAGCTTTCAGTAATTTTCAGAGATAGCCGCTCACTAGCAGGTCTGCGCCGGATTTTTCGACCCGGAGACGTGCGACGGTCAGCGCCCCGCGCACATGGCCGATACGCAGCGGCCCGATCATCGACCGCGCATCGCCTCCAAGTAATTTTGGCGCATAGAAAAAAACGACTTTGTCCACGATCTTGGCCTGTAGCGCGGATGCGGCCAGCGCTGCGCCGCCTTCGATCATCACGCTGACGACGTTCAAGCTCGCAAGCTTTCGGAGCAAAGGCAACCACGACACCCGACCATTGCGAAGCGGGATGGACCAGACCTGCGCGCCACCAACCGCCAACGCGCGGGATTTCGTTCTGGAAACCGTCGGGCCAGTCACAATCACCGTTTTCGCCGGATCGGTTTGGCGCAGGATCGCCGCCGAGGATTTGATTTCAAGCCGGCTGTCGAGCACAACCCGCCAGGGATTGCGCCCTCCAGTGATGCGGCAGGTGAGCTGTGGATCGTCGGCCTTCACTGTGCCGATTCCGACGATGACGGCGTCGACTTCGTTGCGCAGGCGATGTGCCGTTTGGCGCGACGCTTCGCCGCTGATCCAGCGCGCGTCGCCGCTGACAGCAGCGATTTTCCCGTCGAGCGTGGCAGCGAGCTTGAGAATTACAAACGGCAACCGCCGGGTAATGAATTTGGCAAAGCCCTCGATCAGCGCGCGGCATTCGTCCTCCAAGATCCCGGCACGGACCCGGATGCCGGCGCTGCGAAGCTTGCGAAAGCCGCGACCCGAAACCAGCGGATTGGGATCGCGCGCGCCGCAAACCACTTCTTTGATGCCGGCTTGGATCAACGCGCCCGTGCACGGCGGCGTGCGTCCCTGATGGCTGCACGGCTCCAGGGTGATGTAAAGCGTCGCGCCGCGCGCCTTCGTACCCGCCCGTTTGAGCGCCGCGACCTCGGCATGATCGCCGCCGGCGAAGCGGTGATATCCCGTGCCGACGATCCGGCCGTTGCTCACAAGCACCGCGCCGACCATCGGATTGGGGCTCGTCCTGCCCGCGGCTCTTCGGGCCAGGCGGCAGGCCATTCGAATATAGCGAAGATCTTGAGCGCCCGGGGACGAGTCGGACAAGGAGACTATTCTCTTTTCTGGCGCGCGTCGGCGGCTTTGATTAGCGGCAGACCCTTGCGTTCCTTCAGCAATTCTTCGAGCTCGACCATGAACTCGTTGATGTCCTTGAAAGAGCGGTAGACCGAAGCGAAACGCACGTAGGCGACCGGATCGGTGTCGTGCAGCTCGCGCATCAGCGTCTCGCCGATCACCGAGCTGGCAACCTCTTTTTCACCGCCCTCCTGAATCGTCCGCTCGATGCTATCGGCGATCGCCTCGATGGTGTTGATGCTGACCGGGCGTTTTTCGCAGGCGCGCTTGAGACCGTTGACGATTTTCAAGCGATCGTAGCTCTCGCGCCGGCCGTCTTTCTTGACCACGAGCGGCATCATCTCTTCGACCCGCTCGTAGGTGGTAAAGCGCCGGCTGCACCGCCCGCACTCGCGTCGGCGCCGGATCATGTTGCTGTCTTTACTCAGACGCGAATCGATGACGCGATTTTCGGTCTCGTGGCAGAATGGGCACTTCATGATGATAATCGAAGATCGAGGATGGAGGATCGAGGATCGCGCAATCTTCTATCCTCCATCTTCTATCCTCGACCCGTTTCTTTTCCAAGCCGATGCGGGTAGACCGGAAATTTCTTGCAGAGCTCGCCGACCCCGTCGGCGATGGAAGGCAACACCGATTCGTCGCCCACATGGTTGAGCGCCCGGTGAATAAAATCGGCGATCAACTCCATCTCCGGCTCTTTCATGCCGCGCGTAGTCACCGCGGGGGTGCCGATGCGAATACCGCTGGTCACGAACGGCGAGCGCGTGTCGAACGGCACGGCGTTGCGGTTGACCGTGATGCGCGCTTTATCGAGGGTCTCCTGCGCAACTTTGCCGGTTAGTTCCGACTTGCGTAGATCGACGAGCATCAGATGATTGTCTGTGCCCTCCGAGGTGAGCCTGAAACCGCGTTTCATCAAGCCTGCCGCGAGCGCCTGGGCATTCTTGACGATCTGCTGCTGATAAGTCTTGAAGTCCGGACTCAGCGCTTCCTTGAGCGCCACCGCTTTCGCGGCGATGACATGCATCAGCGGCCCGCCCTGCATGCCGGGGAAAACCCGGCTGTCGACAATCTTGGCGTGCTCGGCTTTGCACAGCACGAGACCGCCGCGTGGACCGCGCAAAGTCTTGTGGGTTGTCGTCGTGACGAAATCCGAGTAGGGCACTGGGCTTGGGTGCAGTCCGGCAGCGACAAGCCCCGCAATGTGCGCCATGTCAACCATCAGCAAAGCGCCGATCTCGTCGGCAATTTTGCGAAAGCGCGGATAGTCGATTACTCGGGGATAGGCGCTGGCGCCGGCAACGATCAGTTTCGGACGATGCTCCCTCGCCAGCCGTTCCAATTCATCGTAGTCGATGGTTTCAGTTTTTTCCGAAACGCCATAGGGAATCACCTTATAAATGAAGCCGGAAAAGTTGACTGGACTCCCCATGGAAAGATGGCCGCCGTGCGCCAGGTTCATGCCGAGATAAGTATCGCCCGGCTTTAAAACCGAAAGATAGACGGTCATGTTGGCCTGGGATCCGGAATGGGGCTGGACGTTAGCGTGATCGGCTCCGAACAGCTCCTTGGCGCGAGCGATGGCCAGCGACTCTACTTCATCGACGAACTCGCAGCCACCGTAGTAGCGCTTGCCCGGATAACCTTCGGCATACTTGTTGGTCATCACGCAGCCCTGCGCTTCCAAGACCGCTTCGCTGACGACGTTTTCTGAGGCGATCAGCTCGAGATTGCCTTCCAGTCTCTGGGTTTCCTTCTGAATCGCCGAGAAAACGACCGGATCGCTTTGTTCGAGAAATGACATGGGACTTTCCTTCGTTTATTTCTTCTCCAGATTAGAGGCTTCGCCGATACCAAACTCCTTCTCAGTCCCGGTGATTTTGTCGATGCGGCGCTGGTGCCGTCCGCCGGCAAACGGCGTGGCGAGCCAGGCATTGAGAATTTCGCGCGCCAAAGATTTTTCCGTCTTGGCACCGCTCAGAACCAGGACGTTGGCATCGTTGTGCTCGCGGCTCGAGCGCGCACCGTCGAGGTCTTGCACCAAGGCGGCGCGCACGCCGGGAAATTTATTGGCGGCGATCGACATGCCGATGCCGCTGGTGCAAACGAGCACACCGCGCGCCGCCTCGCCGGAAACCACGCGTCGGCAGACCTCGCGCGCGTAATCGGGATAATCGACCGACTCCTTGCCGTGGGTGCCGCAGTCGCTGACCACATTACCTTCGGCGCGCACGCTCTCGACCAGGAAATCTTTGAGCTCCACGCCTCCGTGGTCACAGCCAAATGCAATCATGAGTTTCCTGCCGATGGGTCGGCGAAAATGAAAAATAAAGAAAATCGCAGGAATGTGGAGATCGGACGCCACTCCCCTGCGATTTGCGTTGCTCTGACGACTGAAGGGCGCTCGTTCCGCCCTAAGATACGCTGTGCGATTCGGAGTTCCTAACGATGAGCTTCGATATAGGTAATGACATCCTGGACGGTCTTGATCTTTTCCGCGTCTTCGTCGGAGATCTCCATCTCGTATTCTTCTTCGAGCGCCATCACCAACTCGACGATATCGAGCGAATCGGCACCCAGATCCTCGATGAACGAGGCTTCCGGAGTCACCTCTTCAGCACTAACCCCGAGTTGCTCGCAAACAATTTCCTTGACTCTAGCCTGTACAGACGCCGCCATCTTCACATACCTCCTGCTACAGATTCGTTACATGTACATTCCGCCGTTGACATTGAAGACTTGCCCGGTGATATAGCCGGCCTTTTCTCCCGCGAGAAATACAATCATTTCGGCGACTTCCTCGCAAGTGCCGAATCGGCCTAGAGGAATCGTCCGAAGAAATTCCTCGCGCAGTTTTTCCGGCAGTTTCGCGGTCATATCGCTATCGATGAATCCCGGCGCTACCGCGTTGACCGTCACGTTGCGCGACGCCACTTCGCGGGCGAGGGATTTGGTGAAACCGATAATCCCCGCCTTGGATGCGGCGTACAGCGACTGGCCGACATTGCCTGTCTGTCCTACCACCGATGATAAATTCACGATTCGCCCGCAATGCTGGCGAATCATATAGCGGGAAACGATTTTTGCGCAGAGAACCGTGCCCTTGAGATTGGTGCCGATGACAGCGTCCCAATCCGCCGGCTTAACGCGCATCAAAAGATTATCGGAAGTGACGCCGGCATTGTTGACGAGAATATCAATTTTCTTATGGCCGTCAATGATTTTCTTCGCGGCGGCTTCGACTTGCGCCTCATCTACCACGTCGAACTGGAAGATCTCGCCGCTGCCGCCGGCAGCTTGGAGTGCGGCCAGCGATTCCTGGGCGGCGGCTTCATTACCGCGGAAATTGATGACGACGTGCGCGCCGGCCTGACCAAGGGCTAAGGCGATCGCGCGGCCGATGCCGCGGCTGGCGCCGGTCACCAAAGCGATCTGACCCGCGAAACTCATAGATTCCACGCCGAGACGATCCTCGGCAAGTCCGCCGGCGCTTCGAAATTTTCCAATTGCATGCTCGGAGCGATCCGCTTCGCCAACCCGCGAAGCACTTTGCCGGGTCCGACTTCCAGCATTCGTTCACAACCCAGGATCGCGAGTTTTTTCACCGACTCTTCCCAGCGCACCGGCCGCACCGCCTGTTCAATCAGCAACGGCTTGACTCGCTCGGTGCTGAGATTGACATCGGCTTCGGCGTTGGTAACGACGCCGATCTGAAAGGACTGAATCGCGACGTCTTTGAGTGCACGCTCGAGTCCGTCGGCGGCCGGCTGCATCAAGCGACAATGAAACGGCGCGCTTACAGGCAAATCGAGAACACGCTTGGCACCGCATTCCTTCGCCAGCGCCGCTGCACGTTCCACGGCTTTCTTGGCGCCGGCGATCACCACCTGCCCGCCGCCATTGAAATTGGCCGGCGACACGACTTCACCTTGTGCAGCCTCGGCGCAGAGCGTGTCAACGACGTCCATCTCAAGGCCCAGCACTACCGCCATCGCGCCCTCGCCCGCAGGCACAGCCTGCTGCATCAAACGACCGCGCTGGCGCACGAGTTTTAACGCATCGCCGAATTTGAGCGCGCCGACCGCAACTAGCGCACTGTACTCGCCGAGGCTGTGACCGGCCACGAAATTGGGGCAAAGCGATGTTTCCGTTTCGAGAACGCGAAGCGCGGCGATGGACGCCACGAGGATCGCCGGCTGCGTGTTCTCCGTCAATTTGAGCTCGGCCTCGGGCCCTTCGAAGCAGAGTCCGCTCAGAGAGAACCCGAGCACATCGTCGGCTTCCGCAAAAGTCTCGCGCGCCGGCGCAAACTCGGCGCTGAGATCCTTGCCCATCCCGACCGATTGAGAGCCTTGGCCGGGAAACACGAAGGCCAGTTGACTACTCGCCACCGCGTCCTCGTTCCGAAGACTGGCTCTCCCCTTCAGGCTTATCGCCCAGGGATTCGATTTTGGACTTGAAACGCTGCCACAATTTGCGCGGCAAGCCGGCTGCCACGCCGTCCAGTTCGATCAGCGCCTCGCCGATATGGCGATTGACTTGCTGCTCGACGGCATCGCTCGCAGCTCGAATCGCGTTTTTGATCGCCAGCGGATTGGAGCCGCCGTGGGCAACGATCGCAACGCCGTCCAAACCGATGAGCGGCGCGCCGCCGTATTCCGCATAGTCGAGGCGCCGATAGGCTTCTCTCAGCGACGTGCGGCTCAGCAAATAGCCCATTTTGCTCGAAAGGTTTTTCTGAAAGGCGTCTTTCAGGACCGACCCGGCGAAACTTGCCACGCCTTCCATGGTTTTGAGCGCGATGTTGCCGGTGAAACCGTCGCAGACCACCACGTCGACCTTGTTGCTGAAGATATCGCGGCCTTCGACGTAGCCGATGAAGTTGACGGAGCTGTTCGCAAGCTCGGCGCTCGCCGTGCGGGTGAGATCGTTGCCCTTGCTCTCCTCTTCGCCGTTGCTCAGCACGCCAACCCGCGGTTGGGCAATGCCGAGAACGCGCTCGGCGTAAATCGAGCCCATCAGACCGAACTCAACCAAATGTCGCGGCTTGCAGTCGACGTTGGCGCCGGCGTCGATGATCACCGTGCCCTTTTCCGAGGTCGGCACCACGACGAGAATGGCCGGCCGCGACACCTGAGGCAACCTGCCCATGACAAGCATACCGATCGCCATCATCGCGCCCGAATTGCCGGCGCTGATCACCGCGTCGGCCTCGCCGCGCTTCATCAATTCGAAACCGACTTTCATCGACGAGTCTTTGATGCGCAGCGCGGCGCTCGGGGATTCGCGCATCGGCACGATCTCGGCGGCGGCGACAATAGAAAATTTCGGCGCGCCTTTGTGATTGGCGAGCTCGCTCTCGATCGCCTGCGGGTCGCCGACGAGAATGATCTCATCGCCGCGATTCTGCGCCGCGAGCACTGCCCCTTCGATCACCACTTGCGGGGCGCGATCTCCGCCCATCGCGTCGACGGCGATTTTCGGCATAGCGGATTTTTAACTTTGTTCGACTTGAAGAACAGCGCGGCCCCGATAGAAGCCGCAGTGCGCGCAGGCGCGGTGAGGCAGAATGGTTTCGCCGCAGTTCGAGCAGGCGCTCCACTGCGGCTTGGTCAACCCGTCGTGGGCGCGGCGCTGATTTTTGACCCGCTTGGAAGTTCTTCGCTTCGGTACCGGCATGGTTAGTCCTGTCTTTCTCCGCGTGCCCGCGGCTCAAATTTATTTTTTAAGGATGGCGCGGTGAAGTTATCGGCCGACTTTCAGGGTTCGGAAAATCGCCATGCGCGGATCGCCCGCCGCCGCGGAACAGCTGCAAGCCTCCTTGTTGAGATTGGCGCCGCAACGGCTGCACAGACCGCGACAATTGTCCGAGCACAGCGGCCGCGTCGGCAGCGCCAACATGACTTGCTCCGCAATCAGCGGTTCCAAATTGATTTCATCCGACGAATAATAACTCAAGCCGAGGTCGTCCCGATGCAGCTCCTCCGCGCCGCGCTCGAGTCGCGCCGGATCGGGGACCAGCACGAGATCAAAATGGCTGGCCAGGGTAAAATCGTAATTTTCCACACAGCGCCCGCAACGCCCGCGAAATGACCCGTGAAAATCGCCGCTCAAAAAAATCTCCGGCCCCGAGCGGTAATACGTCAAGTCCACATCCAGTCGAGACGGAAAACCAAAATCCGGGTTGTTGCTCCGGCGGTAGATTTCGTTGAGTTCCTCAATATTTTCCGAGAACGCGATCTCTTTGGGAGATTGAGGAATCTCGTCAACGGAGATTTTCATCGGCGGTCGTGCAGGCCGTTCAGTGTTAGATGAATATAGACAATTCCCCTCCGTTGTCAAGCAACGCTACCCTGGCACAATGCGAAAAGATCGCGATATATCGGCCACTTCCGATGGCGACGTAGTCGATCGGAAAAATCAGCCGGAGCCCACAGAACGGTTTCTTCACCTTGAGTATCCCTGGGCTTTTTGTTAACTGTTCACTGTTCGAGTCATGAAATTCCCGACCCCACTGGCGCAGCGCTGGCACAACAAACGCTTTCGCGCGTTCAACGGCGTTCTTCGCGATCAATTCGGCGAGCGCGTCTACAAAATCGGCCTGCGCATGGATTTCACCTGCCCCAATCGCGACGGCAACGTCGCGGTGGGCGGCTGCATCTACTGCAACAACGCCAGCCACACCGCCCAGGACTATCGGCCGCGCACCTCGGTCACGGCGCAGCTTGAAAAAGGCGCGGTGGCGATCGCGCGGCGCCACAAGGCGGAAAAATTTATCGCTTATTTTCAGAGTTATACGAACACCTACGATGAAACGGCGAAACTGGCGCGGCTTTACGAAGAGGCGCTGCGTTTTCCCGGCGTCGTCGGTTTATCGATCGCGACACGGCCCGACTGTCTGCCCGACGCCACGCTTGACCTCCTGAGCGAGTTGTCCAAGCAAACCTATCTCTGGCTCGAAGTCGGACTCGAATCCATGTACGACCGTACCCTGTCCTGGGTGAATCGCGGCCACAGTTTGAGCCACTTTATCGACGCTGCGGAGCGCGCCAAAGCGCGCGGCTTGCGGATCTGCGCGCATTTGATTCTCGGTTTCCCCGGCGAAAGCCGCGACGACATGTTGCGCACCACGGGCTTGTTCAATCGTCTTCAGCTGGACGGCATCAAACTGCACAACCTTCACGTGATCAAAAACACGCCGCTGGAGAAATTTTACCGCGCGGGCGAAGTGCCGCTTTTCAGCCGCGCCGAATATGTCGATCTGGTGGTAGATTTTCTCGAACGTTTGAATTCCGAAACGGTCATTCATCGCCTGTCCGGCGAAACCTATCGCGCTCTCACCGTCGCGCCCGAGTGGTCAATCGACAAGATCGGCGTGCAAAACGCGATCTCCAAAGCGCTCGAAAAACGCGACACCTGGCAGGGAAGGCTCTTTCTCGGAGCCGCTCACGAGCCCGCTGCGCAGAAAGATTTTCTTAGTTTCGAAGGAGCAGCATTTTGAACGGGCACATCGGTTTGATTCATTCGATTCTGCCGGCCACGGTGGATCTCCACGTAACCATTCCCGACAGCCACCCGTCAGCGCGCAATCTCGGCTCCGAGCGGGTCGGCTCCGGCACGATCATCGATGCGGACGGCTACATCCTGACCGTCCATTACGTAACCGTTGGCGCAGCTTCGATCACGGTGACTCTGCCGGACGGCGAGCAATATCCCGCGCAGGTAGCGGCGCAGGACCAGGAAACCGGCCTCTCCTTGGTGAAGATCAACGCAAACAACCTACCCCGCCTCCGACTGGCGCCGCCCGATTCGGCGTCGCTCGGGCAAGCGATGGTGATGGTCGCCAGCAGCGGCGGCAGCGGACGACGAGTCAGCGGCGGCTATGTAACGTCCTTAGAAGGTTATGATGGCCAGTGGGAATACATGATTGATAAATCGATCCGGATCACCGCGTCGAATCCCGGTTTTGGCGGGGGTGCGCTGGCAAACTTTCGCGGCGAGTTGGCGGGAGTGGTTTCTTTGAACCTGAGTGAAGTCGGGAAATTCACGATGGCCATTCCCATCGACTATTACCGGACCTACGAGCAGGAGTTGAAACAGTACGGCCAAGTGCGCAGCCGTCCCAAAAGACCCTGGCTCGGTATTTACCCCGACGTCATGGCCGGTCACGTAGTCATCAGCGGCGTTCTGCCCACCGGCCCGGCGGCAAAATCCGGCCTGCAGCAGGGCGACATCATCCTCACGGTCAACAAAAAAGAAATCCGTTCGCGCCGGGAGCTCTACCAGGAGATCTGGAAGCAGCGACCGGGGGAACGGATTTCGTTCAGGGTTCTCAGAGAAGATCAGTCGTTCGATCTGGAAGTGATCGGCGGCGATCGCGCCGACCGCTACCGCACTTAATCATCGCCTCCGACTTTCTGAATCTGGCCCTTGCCGGTTACTTTGATCCCGATGGCCGGCGTGTACGCCTCCGGCTCATAATTGATCAAAGCCTTGTCGGTCTCCTGTAGGTCGCGCAACTTGACGTTGGCACCGCCCTTTTCGATTTTTGTCTTGTCGTCCACGCCGACGACTTCTTCGCGAACTTTGCCTTTGCGTTCCATCTGGAACGTGATGGTTCTCTGACCCACTGCGCTGATCACGCCTTCAACCTCGACGGCTTTGGTTTTCGTCGCCTTGGCAGATTCGCCCTTGGCCGCCTCGGTCTTAGCAGGCGCGGGAGCCGGAGCTGGAGCTGGTGCCGGCTTGGGCGCAGCAGCCGGCTTCGGCGCGGGCTTCTCATCCACCGAGCTGCAGCCGACTCCGAGGGCGACCACCAGCGCAACGTTAGCCAGCCAGAAAAAACCTTTGGACGCGTTATTCATCGAGTCATCCTCCTCACAAAATGGCGCGGCTCACTCACAAGGCCGCGCCATCAAATGGAAAATATTTTTCATCAGCTTAAATCATACTTCAGTTTCAGTTGTCAAGGCGACGGCCGGCCGGCGCAGCGCGTTGAGGAAATCGGCGAAAACAAATACAGCTATCTTCAATGGATGAGCTACCGCCGCTCCGAAAAAACCTCACCCGCTATCGCGTGATTTACGGCGACACTGATCAAATGGGCGTGGTCTACTACGCCAATTATTTGCGCTGGTTCGAAAGCGGGCGCTCGGAGTTCCTGCGCGAAATCGGCGTGCCCTATACAACCGTCGAACAACAGGGATTTCACTTCCCGGTAGTGCAGGTCACCTGCCGGTACATTCAATCGGCGCGCTACGATGAAGTAGTTCAAATCGAGACGGCGCTGGCGGAATTGGGGCGGGCCACTTTGAAATTCGTTTACCAGATTACACGCGAAAGCGACGGCGCGCTTTTGGCACGCGGCGAAACCGATCACGCCTGCATCGACGGCTCCGGCCGAATCACCCGCATCCCGAAAATCTTGATGGACGTTTTAGGTGCCCAGTCGAACAAATAAGTTGAGCGCGGCGCCGGCTTCAACCGGCCTTCTCCTTGAGCATTTTTTTCAAATCTTCGTAGGACGATTTCGATATCACGCGCTCGAACTGAGAACGGTAGTTATTGACGATGCTGACGTTTTCGACCACTGCGTCATAAATCTTCCATTTGCCGCCGCTGCGCCACAGCCGAAAGATCACGGGTGTTTGTTCTTTTTTGGCATTGATGACGACCGATTCCACCTGGGCAAAGTCGCCATCGACGGTTTCGCGACCGAAAACAATTTTTTCGCCGGAATAAAGATCGACCTTTTCCGAGTAAATTTTTTCCAGAAACGCGCGGAACAGCCGGGTGAACTCTTCCTGCTCCGCCGGCGTGCGCCGGCGCCAGTGCTGGCCCAGGCTGCGGCGCGCCATTTCGTCATAATCGAAGATCGGATTGACGACTTCTTTCAGGCGCTCGATGCGCTCCTTCTTTTTTTCCGGAGTTTTGAGCTGGGGATCCCCGAGTGCTTGAAAGACTTTGTCCACCGCCGGCTTAACCAGATCCAATGGCTCACCGGCGCGCGCCGCACTGCGCACCCAGAGCATGAACGCGACCAGTGAGAGAACTAACCCGACGTGTTTTCTGTGCCGATTCATAGGCCTCGCTCCGAAAAGAATTTTGTCTTCAGCCGAACCAACGACAAGCCACAATGCTCCACACAGTTGCGGCGAGCACGATCGAGCTGAGCACCGCTGCCGAACCGAGATCTTTGGCGCGCCCGGAAAGCTCGTTGCGGTCGCTGCCGATCCGATCGACGACCGATTCAAGCGCCGAGTTGATCAACTCGACGATGATCACCAGGAACCAACTGCCGATCAACAGCGCCCGTTCGACGCCGCTCGCGCCGAAATGCCAGGCAAGCGACACGATCGGCAAAAGCGCGTAGCACTCATAGCGCAGCGCCGGCTGCGTACGCCAGCCCGCGCGCCAGCCGTTGAGCGAATACCGCGTCGCGTTGAGGATTCGGGCCAGCGGTTCGAGAGCAGCCTTGGGCATGAATAAATTAAAGCTCGCACCGAGACCTGAAAGTGGAATCGGCAACCGGCATTTGGATCAGCGGCTCTTCAGCGCGTTCAATACCTTTTCGGCGGTGATCGGCAGCGATTTGATGCGCACGCCGACCGCGTCCTCCACCGCGTTGGCGATAGCTGCGGCGGTGGGAATCAAAGCCGTCTCACCGATGCTCATGCTGTTATACGGGCCACTGCCGAAATCGGATTGAATAATTGCCGTCTTTAACTCCGGAATGTCCTGGATGTTGGGGATCTTATACTCGCCAAGGCTTGCGGCCAGCACTTTGCCGCTCTCGTCGTAGGCGAGATCTTCGACCAGGCCGTAGCCCAGGCCCATGACTACCGCGCCGTCGATCTGGCCCTGGTGGGTTAGAGGATTCAAGATCGCGCCGGTGTTGTGCGCGGTAGTGAGTTTTTTCAGATGCACGGCTCCGGTATCTTCGTCCACTTCAACTTCCGCCACCTGCGCCACGAGAGAAGCTTCCGGTCCGTCCGCCATGTTCATGTAATGCCCTTCGGCCGTCAGCGGCCGGCCGGCGGCGCGGGCGATTTCGCCGTAAGTCATGCGCCGTTCCGCGCGGCCGTGGGTCACGCCGCCGTCGTAGAGAATCAATTCATCCGGCCTGGCGTCCATCAACTCTCCGGCGACTTTGAGAATTTCCTCGCGCAGGTTTCGCGCCGCTGCGAACGCAGAACTACCGTGCACCCGCGTGCTGCTGCTGCCGCGCACACCGGTGTCTTTGAGGACTTTGGAAGAATCGAGCATTTCCACGCCGATGGAATCAAGCGGGACCTTCAGCTCCTCGCCGACGATCTGGCGCATCATCGTGAATACCCCGGGCCCCGTGTCGGTCACGGCGGATGAGAGCGTCACGCTGCCGTCCTCGTCGACTTTTAGAAAAGCGTAGGATTCGCCGCCTTTGGAAACCCAGTCGGCAATGGCGCAGCCGCGGCCGATATTTTTTTTCTTTTCGCGCCGATAACCCGACTCTTCCAGAGCCTTGAGCAAAGTTTCGGTGGCCTTCACGTGCGGGATGATCTCGCCCAGCGGCGCCGCATCGCCGTCATGCATCAGATTCATGCGGCGGTATTCGACCGGATCGAGGTTCAGGCGGCGCGCCACCAGATCGGCCTGGCTCTCGCACGCGAACATCGCCTGCAAATGCCCCGGCGCGCGCATGTAACCGCAAGGCATCTTATTTGTGTAGACGTATCTCTCTTCCACCAGACAGTTGGGCACGCGGTAGGGGCCCGGCGCGTCGTGAGCGCCGACGAGAAAACCCTGCGGCCGATAAGCGCCGTAGGCGCCGCTGTCGAACAGGAATTGCACATGCTGTGCAATCAGTATCCCGTTTTTTTTGACTCCGGTTTTTACCTGGATGACGGCGCCGTGGCGCGGATTTCCGGCGGTCAGTTCCTCAGTGTAATCGACCACCAGCTTGACCGGCCGGCCGCTGCTTTTCGCCAGCAAGTAACAGAGCGCCACGTCATTGCCATCGCCCTTGCCGCCGAAATCGCCGCCCACGTAGCAGGGATGAATGATGAGACTTCCCGGCGCAATTTGCAGGGCGTTGCCCACCTGATCGCGCATGCCGAAGGGACTCTTGTTGGCCGACCAGATGTCCGCAGTGCCGTCGGTGTTCAAACGCACCACCGAAGAATGCGGCTCGATGTAGGCCTGGTGCACCGCGGGAACCGTGAAAGTATTTTCGACGACCACGTCGGACTGGCGAAAGCCTTCCTGCACTTCGCCCTTTTTCCAGCGCAGATCAACGAAGACATTGCTCGGTTTTTCGATTTTGTGCAGCAGGCCTTTGTAGTCGGCGAGATTCGGATGGAGTAGCGGCGCGTCCGGTGCAACCGCCGAAAGTGCATCGGTAATCACCGGCAGCTCTTCGTATTCGACGTCGATCAGATCGAGCGCTGCTTCGGCGATCGCTTCGGTGTCGGCCGCGACCGCGGCGACCTTTTCGCCGATGTAACGAACCACGCCGTCGGCCAGCAGTGGCATGTCGACGATCTTCTTGCCGATCCGCGCACCGCTCATCTCCGCGCCGATGATTGCGGCGCGCACGCCGGGCACAGCGAGCGCGCGCGACATATCTATTTTCTTGATCCGGCCGTGAGCGATCGGACTCCGCAAAACCTTCGCCCAAAGCATGTCGGGCAGCACCACATCGACGGCATACACCGCGCCGCCGCCGACTTTTTGCTCGCCTTCGACCCGCGGACTAGGAATTCCGACGCTGCGAATCTCGTTCATGCGCGCTCACCTCGGAGGAACAATACAACAAATCGCTCCAATTTCTACGCTAACCTTCATGCGTCGTTACAAATTGTGACTTGAAATGCTTCCGTGCTTGTTTTCAAACCACAAACATGTTTTGTGGTAGTTACAATAAACCCCCGATTCGTGGCAAGTGCACAAGGAGGAAACACTGTGGACGACGTGAAAAGCCAGATGGAAGGCGTAACGCGCGTATACATCGAACTGGACAATAAGATTTCCGACAAAGGCGGCGTGCAGAACCTGTTCGGCATGAACCGCAAAATCCGCCAGGCGCTGGAATCGATCAGCATCGGCGAACTGGACTCCATGCTCGCGGAAATTCACCGCGCCAAGGAAGGCCTCACCCGGCTGCAGGAAGATGTCGTAGAGATCAGGGTTCTCAAAGAAGTCCTGAGCGCGCCTATGCTTAAGACGGTGAACGGCCAGGCGCGTCCCTGATTCGGCCCGACACGCCCGAGAGATAAATTTAATCGCGCTTTTCGGCGGCCGTCGGTCTCGTATTGCGACCGCTGGTCAGGTCTTTTTTTAACCCGATTCAGCCCGGTTGCGGCACCGACACTTGCTGCAACTGGCTTCGGAGTTCGCCCAGCAGCCCGGTGCCGATGACCCCTCCGTTTTCGTAGGCCACGGCTTGATTCGAATAGGGCGAGAGCCGCGCTCCCGGAGTGAGAATACCGACGAGATTGAGCGGATCTGCCGCGGCAATGATCAGCGGTCCGTCCACGGAGGCTTCTCGTCTCATCGCGCGCAGCGCATCCACCGCCTGCGGTAACGCAAATTGCTCACCGACAAATCCTTCGACAAAGCGCCCGCCGCGGATTTCTCCGCGCGCTTCCAAGCGCCGATACACGTTCAGCAAACTGCGCCACGACGGCGCCACCGCTTCCCGCGCCAGTAAATCGCGAAACACCACTCCGTAGCGCAGCAATAATTGCTGCGCGCGCCGCTCCAAGGTCGCGTCGCCGCTCGGGCGGTCGTCGGAATGTCGATTGCGCCACAACGACCAGCGCCCCACCGGCATCGACCGCTCGGAGCTTTTTCCGCCAGAGATGACGCGCAGCGAGCGGCGCCGTTCGACCCGCTTGTGATCAGGAGTCAGAAGCACGCGCAGGCCGGCGATGCCGTCACCGGTGGCCAGACCGTGCGCGACCAACTGCCAGAGCGCCTCTTCGACTTTGACCTTCAAAAGCCCGGTGCCGCGCGCGATATCATCGAGAAACGAAGCGCCGTGACGCTCCAAATAGCGCGCCGCGTCGAGAGCCATCGGGGAAAGCGTGGCGATTTCTTCGAGCCGCTCCGCTGCCGGCTCGAGAAAGCAGTCCAGTGCTTCGCGCAGTAAGAAAGAGATCGGCGCGTTTCGCCCAGGTGCCAGAAGCCGCCGCGTTCGGCGCGCCGGCAGCGTCACTCGCGCACCCTCTTCCGTCGCCGCCGCACCGCTGCGCAACCGTCCCCAGGCGATCATACCGGCCAGGCAGAGATGCTCTAGATCGGCGGGATCGTAGCGCTCGATCCGCGCGGGCAGCACATGCTGTTCCCAGGCCGGCGCGGGCAGCTCGAGTCCCTGCAATTGTTCGACGACGCGCAATACTCCTTCGCGCCCGCGCAGCTGCGTGGGCGGCGTCGCGTGCTGCCAGACCAGCAGAAATTTCATGAACTCGGTCGCCGACACCGGCTCGATTTCTTTGCGCATGCGGCCGAGAGTCAAACGATGGATGCGCGCCAACAGAGCCCGGTCGCACCATTCGACGACGCCGCCATCGGTTTCGGCGGTGAATTGACCGCGCATGGCGACCCCGGCGCTTTCAAGCGCGATCAACGCGGCGTCGATTTTGTTCGACGGCAAACCGAGAGTCGCCGAAAGCTTCTTGTCGGTGACCGGCCCGGAGACTTCGAGCCAACCCTGAACGATTTTCTTGATCGCTTCTTCCTGAGACGAAACACTTTCAGCGAAACCGAGCGGCAGCTCAACCGGCGGATCGAAGGAAACCTGGCCCAGCGCCAAGCGAATCCAGTCGCTCCGCTCGGCGGCGACGTAGGCGCATCGCTCGATATTTTCAAAGATCCAGATGGCCATCGCGGCGCGCCGGCTGCGGATCAAATCTTCAGCGAGCGGACCCCAGTCGGGCCGGCGCTCCACCGGAAGCAAGCCGATGCCGAGAAGGAGATCGTGCAACTCGTCAGGATTGCGCGCATCGGGCCAGGCCTGTCTCCGCACCTCGTCGATGGCGTCGGGATCGAGTCGGCCGAATTCCCGGCCGAGCCACGGGTCGACCCGACGGAGCGAAACCGCCCGCGCGCGTCGTTCTTCGAGCGGCGCGTCGTCGAGAAACGCGTAAGGATTGGCGTTGAGAATCTCATGGGCCATGGGCGACGGCGCCGGCGTATCGATGGCAATGGGTTCGATCGCGCCGCTGTCGATTTGTTCAAGCAGCCGCGCCAAGCCGTCCGTATCCATGGCCTCATGCAGGCAATCGTTGATCGTCTCCTTGACGAGCGGATGATCCGGAAGCTCGGTCGGTCCGGCGCGATTGTCCTGGCACATCACCTGCTCGGGAAAGACCGCGGCCAGAAGATCCTCAGCACGCATGCGCTGCAGCGCCACCGGAACTTTGCGGCCGCCGCGATGGCGCAGAATTGCCAGGGCCCGGCTCGCGTTCCAGCGCCAGCGATTGTCGAACATCGGCGAAGCCAACGCCGCCTGAGTCAGGTTGTATTCGAGAATTGCCGGTTTGAGCATGGCGAACACATCGCTCAACGGAAACGAGTGCTGCTCGACAAGGGAGATGCAGATCCCGTCGTCGGTCGCTGCGGCCTGAAGCTCTCGATCGAAGCTCACGCAGAACCGCTTGCGCAGCGCCAGCCCCCAAGCGCGGTTGATGCGTCCGCCCCAGGGCGAATGAAGAATGAGTTGCATGCCGCCGGCTTCGTCGAAGAAGCGCTCGGCGATAATTTTCTTTTGCGACGGCACGGTGCCGAGAGCGGCGACGGTTTCCGCGACGTAGATCGCGACCTGCTCGGCCGCGCTCGGCGGCATGGAAACTTCCGCGCTCAGCCAGCGCGCCGCTTCACTCCGGTCGGGCAATCGTTTCGCCACCCCTTCGCGCAAATCAGACACCGCGGAGGACAGTTCCACCGTCCGTCCCGGCGCCTCGCCCATCCAGAAGGGAATGGTCGGCGGCAGTCCTTGCGCGTCTTCGACATAGACTTTGCCCGAGCCCACGCGCCGAATGCGCCAGGAACGGTTGCCGAGCAGAAAAATGTCACCGCCCAAACTCTCGATGGCGAAGTCTTCGTGCACTTTACCGACGAAAGTTTCGCTGGGAAACTCGATCACATCGTAATCGGCGGTATCGGGAATCGCGCCGCCGTTGGTGATCGCCGTCAGCCGCGCGCCGCGCCGTGCCCGCAGCATGCCGTGAATCCGATCGCGGTGGACGTAAGCGCTCCGCCGGCTACGCCGGGTCTCGACGCCTTCGCTGAGCATTTCCAAAACCTGATCGAACTCTTCGCGCGTCAGGTCGCGATAAGGATAGGCGCGGCGAATCAAGCGCCAAAGCGCATCTTCGCTAATACCCTCCTCGGCCGCTTCTTTTGTGCCCTTTGCGTTGCCGTTAGTCCTGAGCTTGTCGGAGGAAGTGGTTAATTCAACACTGGCGACGGTCGCGACCATCTGCTGAGCCAGCACGTCGAGAGGTTTGTAAATCACGTGGAGCTTGTCCAGCTCGCCCTGACGCACGGCGCGGATCGCCGCCGCGGACTGCACCAGATCGTCGCGCGTCAGCGGAAACAGCACGCCTTTAGGAACGGCGCCGAGCCAGTGTCCCGAGCGTCCGACCCGCTGCAGCAGCACCGCGATACTTCTCGGCGAGCCAACGTGGCAGACCGCGTCGACGTGGCCGATATCGATGCCGAGCTCCAGCGACGCCGTGGCAACCACCACCGGAAACTGACCGGTTTTTAGTTTTTCTTCGACTTCGAGGCGAGTCTTTCGCGAGAGGCTGCCGTGGTGCGCGCCGACTTTCCCCTCGCCCAGCCGTTCGGTCAACTGGTGCGCTACGCGCTCCACCAGTCGGCGCGTGTTAACGAATATCAATGTGGTGCGATGCGCCTTGATCTGCGCCACAAGCTTGTCGTAAACCGCGTTCCAGATGTCCTGACGGATGATCGGCCCGAGTTCCTCATCGGGAACTTCAATGCCGAGCTCCATCTCGCGTTGATGACCAACGTCGACGATGTCGCACGCCGGAGCGCCGTCCGCGCCGATGTTTCGCGTGCCGACCAGAAGGCGCGCCACTTCTTCGATCGGCTTTTGCGTCGCGCTGAGACCGATACGCTGGAGCGGCCTACCGACGAGTGCATCGAGGCGCTCCAGCGACAAAGCCAGATGCGCGCCGCGCTTATCCTGGGCGACGGCGTGGATTTCGTCGACAATGAGCGTGTCGGCGGTCCTGAGGAATTCGCGGCTCCGCCCGGCCGTCAGTAAAATATAGAGAGACTCCGGCGTCGTGATGAGAATGTGCGGCGGGTGGCGGGTCATGAGCTGGCGCTCGCGCGCCGGCGTGTCGCCCGAGCGCACGGCGACGCGGATGGTCGGCAGTAAAATCCCTTCGCGCCCGGCCAGCTCGTAGATTTCCGCCAGCGGCGCCTGGAGATTTTTCGCAATGTCATTGCCGAGCGCTTTGAGCGGCGAAACATAGACCACGCTGGTGCGATCATCGAGCCCGCCGTTCAACGCCCGCTTGATCAAGCGATCCAGCGACCAGAGAAACGCCGCTAACGTTTTGCCGGAACCCGTCGGCGCCGAGATCAGAGTCGATCGCCCGGCGGAGATCGATTCCCAGCCGGCCGCCTGCGGCACCGTCGGCGCCGCAAAGCGCTCCGCAAACCAGCGTTCGATGAGTGGATGAAAAGATGTCGCCAAATTCAAAATCCCCAGGGCGCGGCGACTTCAGACTAGATTGAAATTTTCACAGGTTCAACCGCTAGTCGAGGTGGAGAAAAACGCGATAGCCTGACTTACGCAAACTGCTCGCGCGGGAAAGAATAGTTCCTGCGGGCAGTGCCCGTGGAACGAACGCAAGATACGCGAGCCGTCAGGCTGCGCGCGTCTATCGGTGATTGCTGCGAACTCGGAAAAACTATTTGGCGGTTTTGCTTTCATCTTTTGCCGGCGCTTTGGTCTCAGGCATTTTGGTTTCCGGCGCGGGTGCTTCCGGTCCCTCTCCTAGACCGCGCTTCTGCAATTCTTCCATCACCATCTTGGCGCCGGCGTGGCCCTGGGCAGCGAGCTGACCTGTTTTCGTGACCAGCGTTTTGAATTGAGTTTGAACTCTCTGCGCTTCCTGGATCGCCGCGTCCTGGTTCGCCTTCACGAGGCCAAGGTTGGTTCGCTCGACCGCGACCTGCCAGGTTTGAAACACGAAATAGACCGTCAACGCGGCCAGAAGAATGATCAACGGCAAGTTGGAGTGCGGCGCGACCAACACGGGCTGCTCCTCGGCTTCTTCTTCCTGTTCTTCGATGTTTTCGTTCTCCTCCGCCATGCTCCCCCTCACTTTTGCGGCGCCGCCTGCGGCCCGGCGCCGAGATTGACGCCGCTCTCCGTTAGCACTTTTTTCAGCTGCTCGTCGTTGGTCTTTAGAGCCATACTCGCCAGCACGGTGATCAGTTGGCGGTTGAGCGTCTCCAGTTGAATCGTCTGAGCGATCTCCTGCTGACGCTCGCCGACCTCCGCCTGGATCGACTGGTTGCCGAGCGCGATCAGAACATTGAGCAGCACCAGCACCGCGATCAGCGCCGACCAGATGCTCAGAGAGATTTTGGCTTTTTTGCTCACCGCTCCACCCCTCGTTGGATTCGTCGCATCGTCCGGATCAGTAAATGATGCTACCCAAACGTTCCCAGCGCACCCAGCGGTCGCCGCCGTCCCAGGACCAGTAGATCAGGAAGGCTTGACCGCGAACCTCTTCGAGATTGACGAAGCCCCAGAAGCGGCTGTCGTAGCTGCGGTCGCGGTTGTCGCCCATGACGAAGATGCTGTGCGGCGGCACGACCTTTGGCCCGTAGTCATCGCCGCTGCCGACCGCGCCTGCCTGGGGATCATAGCCGGCAAAGTGGGCGTGCGAATCTTCTACCTGCTTGCCGTTGATGAACACTTTTTTCGCGCGCACCTCGACGGTGTCGCCGGCGACGGCTATCACGCGCTTGATGAAATCCTTAGTGCGGTCTTCGGGATAGATGAAAACCACCACATCGCCGCGGTGTGGTGTCGAATACTCGAACAGGTAGCGCTCCAGAAACGGTATGCGCAGGCCGTAAGACAGTTTGTTCACTAAAATGTGATCGCCGATCTCGAGGGTGGGAATCATCGAACCCGAGGGAATCTTGAACGCCTGCACGATGAAGGTGCGAATGAACAGCGCCAGAACCAGCGCCATCAAAATCGCTTCCGTGTATTCGCGGAAGGTGGATTTCGTTTTGACCTCTGTGGAATTCTCCATGATTGTTTGGTCTTTCACCTTATTCACCTTTTCTGAATCCATTGGCAACCCCGCCGCTACACTTTCAGCGCCGCAAGAAACGCCTCCTGAGGGATTTCCACCTTGCCGACCTGTTTCATGCGCTTCTTGCCTTCCTTCTGGCGCTCGAGCAATTTGCGCTTGCGCGTGATGTCGCCGCCGTAGCATTTGGCCGTGACGTTTTTGCGCAGCGCCTTCACGGCTTCGCGGGAAATCACCCGGCTGCCGATGGCTGCCTGGATCACCACTTCGAATAGCTGGCGCGGGATGAGCTCGCGCATCTTCTGCACCAAGTCGCGGCCGCGGTAGTATGCCTTTTCCCGATGCACGATCATCGACATGGCGTCGACCACGTCGCCGTTGATGCGCACGTCGAGCTTGACCAGGTCCGCGGCGCGGTAGCCGGCGAATTCGTAATCCATCGACGCGTAGCCGCGGCTCACCGATTTTAGCCTGTCATAGAAATCTACGACAATTTCGTTCAAAGGCAACTCGTAAACCAGCACCACGCGTTTGGGACCGAGGTAGCGGATTTCTTTCTGCGCACCGCGCTTTTCTTCGCAGATCTTGAGCACGCCGCCGAGAAATTCCTGCGGCAGGTGCAAGGTCGCCTGGATAACCGGCTCCTCGATATGGTCGATTTCCGATTCGTTAGGCAGTTTGACCGGATTGTCGATCATGAGAATCTGGCTGCCGGTGGTAACGACGCGATACACGACAGTCGCTGCTGTGGTGATCAGGCTCAGGCTGAACTCGCGCTCGAGCCGCTCACGCACGATGTCCATGTGAAGCAGGCCGAGAAAGCCGCAGCGAAAGCCGAAGCCCAACGCCTGCGAAGTTTCCGGCTCATAGGTAAACGACGAATCGTTCAGCCGGAGTTTTTCGAGCGCGTCGCGCAAGGCCTGATACTGGCCGGAGTCGGTAGGATAGAGCCCGCTGAAGACCATCGGTTTCATCGGCTTGAAGCCGGGCAGCGGATCGGTGGCGGGACGGTCGTCGAATGTGATCGTGTCGCCGATCTGGGTCTCGGCGACTTCTTTGATGCCGGCCATAATGAAGCCGACTTCGCCGGCGCCGAGTTCGTCCACTTCCACCGGTCCAGGAGAAAAAATCCCCAGGCGCAGCACTTCAAAGGCATTGCCGCTGGCCATCATGCGGATCCGCGTGCCCTTTTTCACCTTGCCGTCGAAGATTCGAGTCATCACCACGGCGCCGTGGTAGGGATCGAACCAACTATCGACAATCAAGGCGCGCAGCGGCCCTGCGAGATCGCCCTTGGGCGGCGGGAAGTGGCTCACGATGCCTTCGAGAATTTCCTCGGTGCCGATGCCTTCCTTCGCGCTTGCGAGCACCGCGCCTGAAGCGTCGAGACCGATCACCTCTTCGATGTCGGTCTTGACTCTCTCAGGCTCGGCACTCGGCAAATCGATCTTGTTGATCACCGGCAGAATTTCCAGGTTGTGGTCGAGCGCCATGTGAACATTGGCCACGGTCTGTGCTTCCACGCCCTGCGCCGCATCGACGACCAGCAGCGCGCCCTCGCACGCGGCGAGGCTGCGCGAAACTTCGTAGGTGAAATCCACGTGGCCCGGCGTGTCGATCAGGTTGAGCTTGTATTCCACGCCGTCCTTGGCGCGGTAGCGCAGGGTCACCGGACTCGCCTTGATGGTGATGCCGCGCTCGCGCTCAAGATCCATGCTGTCGAGAATCTGATCGGTCTTCTCGCGCGCACTCACTGCGCCGGTGAATTCGAGCAGACGGTCGGCCAGGGTCGATTTGCCGTGATCGATGTGAGCGATGATGGAAAAATTGCGAATGCGATCGAGAGTCATCGGCCGGAGGCACCCCGATACCATGCGGAGGTGCGCTTAAGCCCTTCGGCGAGAGGAACAGTCGCGCGCCAGCCGAGGACCTCCGCCGCTCGACGTGCGTCAATGACACTGCGCCGCTGCTCGCCGGGCTTGGCCGGCCCGTGCTGCGCATCGATGGCGCTGCCGATGGCTTGCCGCAGGTGCTGGAAAATCGTCACCACATCAGTCTCTACGCCGGTGCCAATGTTGATCTCACCGACGAAAGGCGAATCCAGTGCCGCAACGTTGGCGGCTACCACATCGCCGACGAATACATAATCCCGAGTCTGCCGGCCGTCGCCGTTGATCACCGGCGTCTTACCCTCGAGCAACAAGGATAGAAAGATCGCCACCACCCCCGCTTCGCCCTTGGATGACTGGCGCGGTCCGTAAACGTTGGCGTAGCGCAAAGCGATATAAGGCAAACCGAAAGCCTGGTGATAATAAGATAGGTACAGCTCACCGGCCCGCTTGCTCACGCCATAGGGACTCGCCGGACGGGTTATATGACTTTCGGGCGCGGGAAAAACGTCTTGCTCGCCGTACACTGCGCCGCCCGAAGACGCGAAGATCACTTTTTTCACTCCCGCTTTTTTAGCGGCTTCCAGCAGGTTGATGAAACCGAGAATATTCACCCGCGCGTCGAAAGTGGGATCTGCCACAGAATGGCGCACGTCCATCTGTGCGGCGTGATGGCACAGGATATCCGGCTTAACCTGCTCGATGCGCTCTGCGGCTTTTCGATCCGCGATGTCGAGCTCGTGCAAAGTCGCCTTGACGTTGAGGTTCGTCCGCTGGCCGGTGGAGAGATCGTCGAAGATGTGCACTTCGTGACCGCGCTCCAGATAAGCGTCGACGATGTTTGAACCGATGAAGCCCGCGCCGCCGGTGACGATGATCTTCACGATTTCTGCTCCGCGAGCCGGGCGCGAAAGTATTCGATGGTCTTGAGCAGCCCTTCTTCGAGTTGCACCTTCGGCTCCCAGCCAAGAATTTTCTTCGCTTTGGTGATGTCCGGCTGGCGTACCTGAGGATCGTCTTCCGGCAGCGGCTTATAAACGATCTTGCTCTTGGAACCGGTCAGCTCAATGATCTTTTTGGCGAACTCCAGCACCGTCATTTCGTGCGGATTACCGATGTTGATCGGCAGATGATGATCCGCCGCGAGCAGCTTGTTGAGCCCGGCGACGAGATCGTCGACGTACTGGAAACTGCGAGTCTGCTCGCCCTGACCGTACACCGTAAGAGGCTCGCCCTTGAGCGACTGCATGATGAAGTTCGGCACCACGCGTCCGTCGTGCAGCCGCATGCGCGGACCATAGGTGTTGAAGATACGCACGATGCGCGTGTTCAGGCCGTGATAGCGATGATAAGCCATCGTCATCGCTTCGGCGAAACGCTTGGCCTCGTCGTAGACACCGCGCGGGCCGATAGGATTCACGTTGCCCCAGTATTCTTCGGTCTGCGGCCGCGTCAGCGGATCGCCGTAAACCTCGGAAGTCGACGCCAGCAGGTAAACCGCGCTCTTGGCCTTGGCCAGCCCCAACGTATTGTGCGTGCCCAATGCGCCGACCTTGAGAGTCGGAATCGGCAGCTCGAGATAATCGACCGGACTCGCCGGCGAGGCGAAGTGTAAAATGTAATCGAGCGGCTCCGGCACTTCGATATAGCGGCTGACGTTGTGATCGATAAAACGAAACCGTGGATTTTTGAGAAAGGCGCCGACGTTCTGCTTGGCGCCGGTGGAATAATTGTCCATGCAGAGCACCTCGTGGCCCTGCTTGAGGAAGCTCTCGCACAGATGCGAGCCGATGAAGCCGGCGCCGCCGGTTACCAGGTATCTAGCCATGGTTCCGTCCTATTGAGGAGTAGGTAAACCCGAGTTTGCGGAGGTCCGTCGGATCGTAAATATTGCGACCGTCGAAAATCAGTGGTTGTTTCAGCAATCCTTTGATGCGCCCGAAATCAGGCCGGCGAAATTCGTTCCATTCCGTCAGGATCAACAGCGCGGAAGCACCATGCAAGGCGTCGTAGCTTCGATGCGTGTACTGGATGCGATCGCCGAAAATTTTTCTCGCTTCTTCCATGGCCTCCGGATCGAAAGCCTGGACGCGCGCGCCCTCGCGCAACAGCGCCTCGATGACGTTGATCGACGGCGCATCGCGCATGTCGTCGGTGCGCGGCTTGAACGCAAGCCCCCAGACGGCAAAGGTCAGCCCGCTCAATTTGCGAAAGTGTTTTTTCACTTTGGCGAAGAGCGAACCTTTCTGGCGCTCGTTCACCTGCTCCACCGCGCGCAGCAGCGGCATTCCCGGTTCATCACCGGCCATGCCGATCATGGCGCGGATGTCCTTAGGGAAGCATGAGCCGCCGTAGCCGACTCCTGGAAAAATAAAATGCGGCCCGATGCGCCGGTCCAGACTGATGGCGCGGCGCACTTCGCTCACGTCGGCATTCAGCTCTTCGCACAGGCAGGCGATCTCGTTGATGAAGGAAATCTTGGTCGCAAGCATCGCGTTGGCCGCGTACTTGCTCATCTCGGCGCTGCGGCTGTCCATGACGAGAATCGGATTGCCGGTGCGCAAGAACGGGTCGTAAAGCTCCTTGAGCGTTTCCAGCGCTTCTTCGCTATCGCCGCCCAGGACCACGCGGTCAGGCTTCATGAAATCTTCCACCGCCGCGCCTTCTTTCATGAATTCGGGGTTGGAAGCCACGGCAAACGGCTGGCGAGTCTCTTCGGCCATCCATTGCTTGATGCGATCGGCGGTGCCCACCGGCACAGTGCTCTTCGTGACAACGATCTTGAACGAATCCATCGCCCGCGCGATGCCCCGAGCTGTCGCCTCGACGTATTGAAGATTGGCGTGTCCATTGGCGCCTTGCGGCGTGCCGACGGCAATGAAGATCACCTGCGAATTTTTGACGGCGCTCGCCAGATCGGTGGTAAAGACCAGCCGCTGATCAGCGAAATTGCGCCGGACCATCTCCTCGAGGCCGGGCTCGTAGATCGGCACCTTGCCGGAGTTCAGCAGCGCGATTCTTTCCTGATCTATGTCGACGCAGATGACGTCGTTGCCGCTTTCGGCAAAACAGGTGCCTGCCACCAGGCCGACGTAGCCGACGCCGATCACCGCGAGTTTCATGACTTGCCTCCGTGCGCGAGCACTTCGCGCACGACGTAAACGGCCCGGTCCTGCGATTCGTGGTAAGTGCGCGCCAGCATTTCTCCGAGAAGTCCCATGGTAACAAACTGAAAGCCGATGAAAATCAGCAGAATCGCCAGCAGCAGCAGCGGCCGGCTGCCAATCTCCGCATTATAGACGAATTTCTGCACGCTGAGGTGAAGCGCCAACGCAAAGCCGGTCAGGCCGCTCAGAATCCCCACCGGGCCGAAGACATGGGCCGGCCGGGTTGAGTAGCTCGACAGGAATTTGACCGTCAATAAATCCAGCACGACCCGCAGGGTTCGGGTGATGCCGTACTTCGATTTTCCCCGGAGCCGCGGCCGATGATTGACCTTCATCTCGGCGATCTGCGCGCCGCGCTCGTAGGCAATGGCTGGAATAAACCGGTGCATCTCACCGTACAGGCGCAATCCCTTCGCGACATCTCTGCGCATGGCTTTGAGCGTACAACCGTAGTCGTGTAGCTTCACTTTAGTGGTCCAGGATATCAGACGGTTGGCGATCATTGAAGGTAGCTTGCGACTAAAAAACGGGTCCTGGCGATTGAAGCGCCAGCCCGCCACCAGGTCGTTGTCCTCTTTGAGTTTGTCGATCAGCGAGGGGATATCGGCCGGATCGTTCTGGCCGTCGCCGTCCATCAATACGATCACGTCGCCGTCGGCATGCGCCAGACCCGCGGCCATCGCCGCAGTCTGCCCGAAGTTGCGCTTCAGCCGCACGATCTTCAGGCGCGGGCGGCACCGGTGCATCTCCGCAAGCACCGCGAAAGTGCGGTCCTTGCTGCCGTCGTCTACCGCCACGATCTCATAGTTTGTCGCCGCGGCCGCCATTACGGCTTCAATTTCTCCGATCAACGGTTCGACGCTCTCTTCTTCGTTGTAGACCGGAATGACGATCGACAGCTCCATCGTCTCAGGAGTGAAAATCGGTGAGCTCCACGAAGCGCCGGTAGCGCTCCTCGATGTCGGGCAAGGATGCATCGGTCAGCCGCTTGACGCCGAAGTCTTCGACGGTGAAGGATGCCACCACCGAGCCGTACACGATCGCGCGGCGCAGGCCACCCCGGCTCTGATCGCCTGAGCGCGCTAAATGGCCCATCAACCCGCCGGCAAAGGAATCCCCCGCGCCGGTCGGATCAAAAACCTCCTCGAGGGGATAAGCGGGCGTGGCAAAAACCGAGGAGTCGGAGAACTGCAACACACCGTACTCGCCGCGCTTGATGAGAACCATCTTCGGTCCCATCTTGAGCACCGCGCGCGCCGCTTTGACGATATTGTCGTAGCCGCTCAAAAGCCGCGCCTCGGAATCGTTAATCACGAGAATCTCGATGCGTTGGAGCACCTTCATGAGATTTTCCCGGCTCTCGCGGATCCAGTGATCCATGGTATCGCACACCACCAGCTTCATGCGCCGCAACTGATCGAGCACTTTCATCTGCATCAGCGGATCGATGTTGCCGAGAAAAACGTATTCAGCATCGCGATAACTCTCAGGCAATTTGGGCTCGAAACCCGCGAGCACATTGAGGTGAAGCTCGATGGTATCGCGCACATTGATGTCTTCGTGATAGCGGCCGCGCCAGTGAAACGTCTCGCCTTCGGCGCGCTCCAGGCCTTCGATGTCGATATTGCGCCGGTTGAAAATATCGATGTAGTCCTGGGGAAAATCCCAGCCGATCACGCCGACGATCCGGACCGGCGCGAAAAAGCTCGCGCCGAGCGCGAAGTAGGAAGCCGAGCCGCCGAGGATGCGCTCGACGGAGCCGGAGGGAGTTTCGATGGAATCAAAGGCGACGGTGCCAACGACTAAGACGCTCATAAATATTTCCCGATGATCGGCCGTAGGTCTGCGCGAAGTTTTTTTGGAATGCGCGCACGCTCAGTAATAATCGCGTCCTTCAAAGCGACGCTGCAACCACAGGCGCGCGGCGGCAAAGGCCGCGCCACAGCGCGGCGAATGGTGCGCTGCGCGAGCTCGACGTTGTTTTTCAATACGGTCAACACGTGCTCGATTTCGACGTCCCCCGCTCTTTCGTTCCAACAATCATAATCGGTGGCGAGGGCGAGCGTAGCAAAGCAGATTTCCGCCTCGCGCGCCAGCTTCGCTTCCTGCAGATTGGTCATGCCGATCACATGCGCGCCCCAGCTTCGATAGAGATGGGACTCGGCGCGGGTAGAAAACTGCGGCCCCTCCATACACACGTAGGTGCCACCCGAGTGCACTTTGGCTCCCTCCACGCGCGCCGCTTCGATCAGGATGGCGGATAAGTCCTTGCAGAAAGGGTCCGCCAAGCCGACGTGGGCGACCAGGCCTCGGCCGAAGAACGTGCTCGGCCGGCGGCTGGTCCGATCGATGAACTGGTCGGGCACGACCAGGTGGCCGGGCTCGATTTCTTCGCGCAAGCTCCCCACCGCGCTCACGGAAATGATTCGCTCCACGCCGAGTTTTTTGAGCGCGAAAATATTTGCCCGGAAATTGATCTCCGTAGGCAGCCAGCGATGCCCTTTGCCGTGGCGCGGCAAGAAAATCAACTCGACGTCGTCGAGCCGGCCATGAATCAGGCGGTCCGAGGGTTTGCCGAAAGGGGTTTTGACTTCGACTTCGCGCACATTGGCGATACCAGTCATTTGATAGAGTCCGCTGCCGCCGATTACGCCTATGAGGGGAGGCGCCATGATCGGTCAGACGGCTTCCACGGCGAGAGCCGTTCGCCGCCGCATCCGACCCGCCTCTTCACCTTGCAGCTGGCCGCAGGCCGCCTGAATGTCGTCGCCGCGCGGCCGGCGGAGATTGATCTGCACCCCGGCGTCGCGCAAAACACTTTCGAAACTTTCGATCGCCTCGGGCGCCGGCCGCAAAAAGGCACTGCCGGGATGAGGGTTGAAAGGAATCACGTTGACTTTGCTAGGAATGCCGCGCAACAGCTTGGCGAGCTGGCGCGCGTGCTCCGGCGCATCGTTGACGCCGCGCAGCAGCACGTATTCGAAGGTGATGCGCTTGCGTCGCGGCAGCGGCAGCGCGCGGCAGCACGCCATCAACTTATTCAACGAATATTTGCGATTGACCGGCATCAGCTCGCTGCGTAAGGCATCGTTAGGCGCATGCAGCGAAATTGCCAAATTTACTCGGGTCTCGGCCATGAGCTTTTCAATTTGCGGAACTAAACCGACCGTGGAGAGCGTCACCCGGCGCGGCGAAATGCCGCTGCCCCATTCGCCTTCAGTCAAGATCTGGAGTGCGCGCACCGTCTGCTCGTAGTTGGCCAGCGGCTCGCCCATGCCCATCAACACGACGTGGGTGATGCGCCGCTCGGCGTCGAGAGTGCGGCTCGCTTCCAACACCTGATCGACGATCTCGCTCGCAGTGAGGCTTCTCTTGAGGCCCAACACTGCCGTGGCGCAAAAGGAGCAGCCAAAACCGCACCCCGCCTGCGTCGAAACGCAGAGCGTCAACCGGCTCGATTCCGGGATCAAGACGCTTTCGATGCTGGCGCCGTCCTGAAGCCCGAAAAGAAATTTGACCGTGCCATCGCGCGACTCGGCGCGCCGCAAGATCGGCAGGCGACCGACGCTGAAATGCGCGTCGAGCAACTCGCGCAGCGGGCGCGACAGGTTGGTCATTTCATCGAAGCAGGCCGCGCGCTTTTGAAACAGCCATTGGCGCACCTGCTTGGCGCGATAGCCGGGATGATTGTGCTCGCTCAGAAATGCCGTCAGCTCTTCGAAGCTCAGATCCTTGATGTTGGGCTTCACGCGCTTTGCCCGGCAATGAACCAGTTAGAAAATTTCGTCGGGTCGGAAGAAGAAAGCGATTTCGCCGGCCGCGGTCTCCGGTCCGTCCGAGCCGTGCACGGCGTTCTGCTCGACGTCTTTGCCGCAGTCTTTCCGAATGGTTCCCGGCGCGGCCTTCGCAGGGTCAGTGGCGCCCATGATTTCGCGATTTTTCGCGATGGCGTTTTCACCTTCGAGAATCGAAACGAAGATCGGCCCCGAAGACATGTAGGTGCACAGGCTGGCAAAGAACGGCCGCTCTTTATGCACGGCATAAAATGCCTGGGCGCGCTCGGGCGTCAAGCGCAGCAGCTTGCCCGCCGCGATGCGCAGCCCGGCGCTCTCGAAGCGGCGCAAAATCTCACCGATCAGGTTTCTGGACACCGCATCCGGTTTGACAATCGACAATGTTCTTTCCACGCTCATTACTTCCCCAACGCCTCCTGCATCGTGCGGCCGATAGTTGCCGGCGAAGACGCCATGCGAATCCCGGCCGCTTTCATTGCTTCTATTTTTTCTTTTGCCGTGCCCTTGCCGCCGGAGATGATCGCCCCGGCGTGGCCCATTCTTTTTCCCGGCGGTGCGGTCTGGCCGGCGATAAAACCGGCCAGCGGTTTTTTCATATTGGCCTTAATCCATTCCGCGGCCTCTTCTTCGGCGCTACCGCCGATCTCACCGATCATCACCACCGCTTCGGTGCCTGCATCCTCACTGAACATTTTTAACACGTCGATGAATTCGAACCCATGCACCGGATCGCCGCCGATGCCGACGCAAGTGGATTGACCGAGACCGAGCCGGGTCAACTGGTCCACTGCTTCGTAAGTCAAAGTTCCGCTGCGCGACACGACGCCGACGCTTCCCGCCTTATGAATATGCCCGGGCATAATGCCGATTTTGCACTCACCCGGCGTGATCGTACCGGGACAGTTCGGGCCGAGCAACCGCGAGGAACGGCCCTCGAGATAGCGCTTCACCTTGACCATATCGCGCACCGGCACGCCCTCGGTGATGCAAATGATCAGTGGAATGTTCGCGTCGGCCGCTTCGAGGATCGCGTCCGCCGCAAACGGCGGAGGCACATAGATCACGCTAGCATTGGCGCCCGTTTCTTTGACCGCCCGCTCCACGGTGTTGAAGATCGGAATCGCCTCGAAGGCCGTGCCACCCTTCCCGGGTGTGACCCCGGCCACCATCTGCGTGCCGTATTCTTTGCACGCCTTGGTGTGAAACTGTCCCGTGGCACCGGTGATGCCTTGGGTCAGGACGCGGGTGTTTTTGTTGACCAGTATCGACATGGTTCGCTAACGCTCAAGGAAAAAGTAAAAATGCAAAATTAAAAATGGAGAGCACAACACTTTTGCCTTTTTAATTTTAACTTTTTACTTGAACCGCTTTAACAATCTTCTCCGCCGCTTCGGCCATGGTTTCGGCGGAAATGATCGTCAGGCCGGAATCCGCCAGAATCTTTTTCCCCTGCTCGACGTTGGTGCCCTGCATACGCACCACCAGCGGGACCTGGATATTGAGATCGCGCGCCGCATCAACGACCCCCTGGGCAAGCACGTCGCAGCGCATGATGCCGCCGAAAATATTGATCAGCACACCGCGCACGCGCGAATCGGCGAGCAGTATCTTGAACGCCTGCGCGACTTTTTCCTCGCTGGCGCCGCCGCCCACGTCGAGGAAATTCGCCGGCTCGCCGCCGTAGTGCTTGATGATGTCCATGGTCGCCATCGCCAGACCGGCGCCGTTGACCATGCAGGCGATGTTGCCGTCGAGCGAAATGTACGAGAGATCGTATTTACTTGCCTCGACTTCGCGCGGGTCTTCCTCGTCCAGATCGCGCAGCGCGAGAATGTCCTTCTGGCGGAAAAACGCGTTGCTGTCGAAGTTCATCTTGGCATCGAGCGCCATGATCTGGCCTTCTTGGGTGATGATCAGCGGATTGATCTCGGCGAGCGACGCATCGCACTCTTCGAAAGCGCGATAAAGTCCCTGCATCACCGCCGCGGATTTATTCACCAATAGAGCCGGGATGCCGAGCGCAAGCGCCAGCCGGCGGCATTGAAACGCCGCCAGACCGATCACCGGATCGATGGTTTCTTTCAGGATTTTTTCCGGATGATGCGCGGCGACTTCTTCGATCTCGACGCCGCCTTCCGACGAACAGATTACTGTGACTCGTGATTGAGCACGATCCAGAACCATCGCCAGATAAAGCTCGCGCTCGATGTTCAAACCCTGCTCAACCAGTACCCGGCGCACCTGCCGGCCTTCCGGACCGGTTTGATGAGTCACGAGATTTTTGCCGAGCATCTCGCGCGCGCGAGCCGCAGCATCGTCGGGATTCTTGACGACTTTCACGCCGCCGCCCTTGCCGCGTCCGCCAGCATGGATCTGCGCCTTGACGACGCTCACGCTACCGCCGAGTTTCTGCGCCGCGGCTTTAGCTTCATCAGGCGTGGTCGCGACGATTCCCTGAGGGACCGCGACCCCGAAACGCTTGAGAATTTCCTTGGCTTGAAATTCGTGAATATTCATCGAACCAGAATTGTTGGAGAGCGACCCAACGAGCTGCGCGACGCACCTCGGGTCGCGAAAAACGGGATCAAAACTTGGCTACGCGACGCCGAGCACGCGATTCATCGCCTGCACGATGTCCTTCACGTGACTGAGCGATACGTCGAAGGCTTTTTTGTCCGCGGCGCTGAGATTGATGTCGATGATTTTCTCGACACCGCCAGCGCCGATCTGCACCGGCACACAGAAATAATAGCCGTTGACGCCATATTCGCCTTCGAGAAGTGCCGCACAAGGCAAAATTTCCTTCTTGTCGAAGAGATACGCTTCGGTCATTTGAATAGCCGCCGACGCCGGCGAAAAATAGGCCGAGCCGGTTTTGAGCAACGCCACAACCTCGCCGCCCGCGTTGCGCACGCGGGCTTCGATCTCGTCGAGACGCTGGGCGGGAATCAATTTCTCCACCGCCACACCGCCGATGATACAGGAGCTCCGCACCGGCACCATGTCGTCGCCGTGGCCGCCCAATACCATCGCGTGCACGCTCTTGACGGACACGTTCAATTCCTTGGCGATGAAGGAGCGATAGCGCGAAGAATCCAGGATGCCCGATTGTCCGACCACACGGTTTTTCGGGAAGCCCAGCGCGCGCTGCATCAAGGTCACCATCGCGTCGAGCGGATTGGTGATGACGATGACGAGTGAATTGGGCGCATGTTTTTTGATGCCGTCGGCGACCGAAGTGAGGATCTTCGCGTTAGTCCCGAGCAAATCGTCTCGGCTCATGCCCGGCTTGCGCGCAATGCCGGCAGTGACAATACACACGTCCGCGCCCGCGATGTCGTCGTATTTGTTGGTGCCGATCACGTTGCCGTCGAAACCTTCCACTGGCCCGGCGTGCGAAAGATCGAGCGCTTTACCCTGCGGCAGTCCTTCGACGACGTCGAACAACACCACGTCGCCTAACCCCTTCAACAGCGCCAGATGCGCCATTGAGCCGCCGATGTTGCCCGCGCCGATCAATGCGATTTTCTTCCTTGCCATAGACTTCCTCTAACTCGTTTACAAAGCTTTTCAACCTCGGTGCTGAAGCGCTCAGGACGGTTTTACATGTGCGAGATGATCGCGTCGCCGAAGCCGGAGCAGGTTACGAGCTTCGAGCCGGGCATCAACCGTTCGAAATCGTAAGTGACCGTCTTGGCATTGACAGCGCCTTCGATGCCCTTGATGATCAGATCGGCGGCTTCCGTCCAACCCATGTAACGGAGCATCATCTCGCCGGAGAGAATCACCGAGCCGGGATTGACCTTGTCGAGATCAGCGTATTTCGGCGCCGTGCCGTGGGTCGCTTCGAAGACGGCGTGGCCGGATTCGTAGTTGATGTTGGCGCCCGGCGCGATGCCGATGCCGCCGACCTGCGCCGCCAGCGCGTCGGACAGGTAATCGCCGTTCAGATTCATGGTTGCGATCACGTCGTAATCCTTGGGCCGGATCAGCACGAACTGCAACGTCACGTCGGCGATGGAGTCCTTCAGCATGAGCTTTTTCTTCCACTTGCCGTCGCCATGGGTCGGCCAGAGCTTGAGCGCCTCTTCGACTTCTTTCTTGATGTCACTTTGCTGATCCGGCGACATCATCTCGAAGCCCGGATCGATCGCCTTGGCATTGTCTTCAATGCTGATATTCGCGTTGGCTTCCTTGTTGCCGAGAATCCACGATTCGCGCTCGGTGACGACGTCGTTGCGGAACTCGCGCTTACCGAGAGCATAGCCCCACTCCATGAAGGAGCCCTCGGTGTATTTCATGATGTTGCCCTTGTGGACGAAATTGATATTGCGCCGCTTGTTCTTGAGCGCCCACTGGATCGCCGCGCGCACCAGCCGCTCGGTGCCTTCAACCGAGACCGGCTTCAGGCCGATCGAAGCGGTGTTCGGAAAGCGAATCTTGGCGTATTCTTTCGGGAACGTGTCTTTGACCAGGGATTTGAACTTGGCGTTGGCTTCCGTGCCGTTGGGAAATTCTATGCCGGTGTAGATGTCCTCGGTGTTTTCGCGGAAGACAACCATGTCACAATTTTCCGGATGCTTTAGCGGCGAAGGCACGCCGTTGAAATAACGCACCGGACGCTGACAAACGTACAGATCGAGCAGCTTGCGCAGGCCGACGTTGAGAGAGGTCATGCCGCCGCCGATCGGCGTGGTGAGCGGGCCCTTAATGCCGACCAAAAACTCAGTGAACGCCGGAACGGTCTCTTCGTGCAGCCAGCTGTTATACTGCTTGAAGGATTTTTCGCCGGCGTACACTTCCATCCAGCGGATTTTCTTTTTGCCCTTGTAAGCTTTTTCCACCGCCGCATCGAATACCCGCGCCGATGCGCGCCAGATGTCGCGCCCGGTGCCGTCGCCTTCGATGAATGGGATGATCGGGTTGTCCGGCACCTGAAGCTGCTTGTTGGCGCCCATGGTGATCTTGGCGCCGTCCGCCGGAACTTTTACGACTTTGTATTCCGCCATGTTCTCCTCACGTGCAAAAATAGCCTAAGGGCTTTTTGAAACCGGCACGCGCCTTAGGCTACTTGCTTAAAAATAAATTTTGGACTGATCGAAATTAGCTGATTAGCTATGTCGAGTCAAGGTACTTAACTACTCGTTTTTCTTCTGCTCTAGCCACCTTTCGAGGTAGCGACCGGCCACTTCGCGGCCGCCCAGACCGAAGGCCAAAGCCAGCGCCAGACAGACCGCGCCGAAGACCAGAATGAAGGCCCAGATGACGATCTCCGAGGCGATGTCGAGGATCTCGAAAATGCCGGCGACCACGAAAATCGTCGTACCGATATAAGCCGCGCGACCGATCGACGCGGCGGCATCCAGACCCGCGTTGGCGCAGGAAGTCCGGGTCACGGTTTCCAGGAAGTTGGCAAAGTAAAGTCCGAGGATGAGTGTGACGAGAGCGGCGACGATTTTCGGAATGTAAAGATAGATCGTGTGCAGGGTGTCCGTGGCGCCGCTCAAGTTGAGGGTCTCGAGTGTGGTTACGATCGCAATCAGGAAAAGAAACCAAAAGGCCAGGAGCCCGATAATGTCCGAGGGCGCCTGCTTGATCCCGCCGCGCTCGAGCATCTGCTTGATACCGGCGCGCTCCGCCAGCGAATCGAACTGGCAGAGTTTCAGGAGACGCACGATGATCCGCTTGATCACGTTGCAAATCACCCAGCCGAGCAGCAGAACCGCGATGGAAAAAAACAGGTTAGGCAAGAACACGGCGATCTTGGTGACAAACGCGTCCCAAAACCCCGTGACGGTCACGATCGGATTCATCAACTCCTCCTTTGGCTACCGCAAACGATCGTCACTACTAAATAGGGGAGATGGCGCGGCAAAGTCAAACTTGAGCGCGTTCTTGAAAGCGTGGCGGCGCCTCACTATAGTCGTTCGACTCGACAAGAAGCGCACGAAATCCTACTTTCTTCGCTAGAGAATCGAGCTTGCATCTTTCCACTGAAAAATTGGCTAAAGCCTACGGGTTTTTGTGGGCGCTGCGCGACGTTTGTCTCGACTTCGAGCCGGGAGACCTCACCGCGCTGCTCGGACCGAACGGCGCTGGCAAAACCACTCTGTTGCGGCTGCTCGCGGGATTGACCGGCGCCACCGCCGGCACGGTCCGCTTCGACGGCGCCGAATTTGCGCCGGGCAGCATCGAGCTCCGCCACAAGATCGGTTTTCTCGCGCCGGCCGATCATTTGTACGAACACCTCACCGCGGCGGAGAATCTTCGCTTCTTCGCGTCGCTCTACGGGCGGCCCGGCGACACCGCGGCCATCGAAGACAATCTCACCGCGGTCAATCTCGCCGCGCGCGGCGACGAATACGTGGCCAACCTTTCGAGCGGACTCAAGTGCCGGCTCTCCATTGCCAAGTGGCGCCTCTTGCAGCCCGAGTTCTTGCTCCTCGACGAGCCCTACGGCGTGCTCGACGGCAGCGGCGTCGATTTGCTCGAGGACTTTCTGCGCGCGCAATGCGCGCACGGCGGCATCGTCGTTATCGCCTCGCACCACATCGCCCGCGCGCTGCAGCTCTGCACTCGCGCCGTGATCCTGCACCAGGGCCGAGTGACGTTCGACGAGCGCAAGCAGCAACCCTGGCCGAGCTTCGACCGAGCCTTCGGCGAGTTTTTGCCGCGCGGCGATTCATGACTCTCGTCAAACAGACTGCTCTCCTGCTCTGGAAAGATCTCCGCCTGGAACTGCGCCGGCGCGAGAGCCTCATGACGATGTTTTTTTTCGGCACTTTGCTCCTGTTCGTCTTTCATTTTTCCTTCGATCTGCCGCCGGACCGAGTCGCGGAAATGACGCCGGCGCTGCTCTGGCTGGCTTTCCTTTTCACCGGGACGTTGGGGCTGGCGCAGCTTTTCAACGCCGAGCGCGAAAACCACTGTCTCGATGCGCTGCTTTTGTCTCCGCTCGATCGCGGCGCGCTGTTCCTCGCCAAGACCGGTTTCAATTTAGTTTTGATGCTGCTGGTCGAAGTCGTGGTCATCCCGCTCTTCTGGATTTTGTTCAATCTCTCTTCGTGGAATTTGCTACCGCAAATATTTCTCGTTAGTTTATTAGGTACCGTCGGGTTTTGTAGCCTCGGCACGCTCATGGCGGCGATCACTCTGCGCGCTCGGGCGCGCGAACTTTTGCTGCCGCTGATTTTGTTTCCGCTGATGATTCCGGTTATCCTCGCGACCATCCGCTGTATGGAAAACGTTCTGCGCGTCGGCGAGTTCGGCGAGGCCTTCGCCTGGCTCAGGCTGCTTTTAGGTTTTGATGTGATATTTCTTACCGTCGGCGTGCTCATTTTCGATCACGTCATTGAAAGCTGACATGGGGCAAAGCGCGCAACCGATCAAAAAACGGCGAGGCATTCTCGGCGCTCTGGCGCTCATCGCCATCGCCATCGGTCTTTACTGGGGACTGGTGGTCGCGCCGCCCGATGCCTATCAAGGCGAAGTCCAGCGCATCATGTATCTCCATCTGCCCAGTATCTTGACCGCCTATCTCTCCTACTTCCTCGTGTTCATCGGTAGCGGCATGTACTTATGGAAGCGCGAGAAGCGAGACGACATCCTCGCCCACTCGGCGGCGGAGATCGGCGTGCTGTTCACCGCGCTCACAATCATCGAAGGCTCGATCTGGGGACGTCCCACCTGGGGGGTGTGGTGGACCTGGGACGCGCGCCTCACGCTGACCGCGATCCTCTTGTTGATTTACACCGGCTACTTGATGCTGCGCTCGCTCATCGAGGACGAAAGCCGCGCCGCGTCGGCGGCGGCCGTGCTGGGGATCATCGGATTTCTCGATATTCCGCTGATTCACATGTCAGTCTACTGGTGGCGTACGCTGCATCAGCCGCCGTCTATCCTGCAGCCGAACAAACCGCCCTGGGAAAACGTCGATCCGTCGATGCTGATCGCGTTGACGATCAGTTTTGTCGGATTCTTGTTGCTTTATTTTTATTTGTTATCGTTGCGCTATCGGTACGGCGAAATGCGCTACGAGATCAAAGCACGCCGTCTGGCGCAGGGAAGCTGAATGGGACCTTGGGGATTTGTCGGCATGGCATACGGGATCGTCTGGGGGGTCATCCTTCTATACGCGATTTCTTTGCGATACCGCTACCAAAGCGCGCGGGCGGAATTGGCAGCGCTCGAATCGGCGGGTCAGGATGAAAAAAAATAAGCGGCTTTTGATCGGCGGGATCATTATCCTCGCGGCGATCTCCTATCTGGTAGTGGGCGGGATGAAGGAAGCGATCGTCTATTTCGTCACGCCCTCCGAGTTGCGGGCCAAGGAAAATTCCTCCGACGGCAAGTTTTTGCGCATGGGCGGCATGGTCGTAAAAGGCTCGCTGCAAAAGGATCTGCAAAATCTGACTTACAAGTTCCAACTCACCGACGGCACGACCAATTTTCCGGTGTTTTTCAAAGGCGTGCCGCCCGATTTGTTCACCGAAGGCAAGGGGGCGGTTGTCGAAGGGCGTATCGGCAAGGACGGAGTTTTTCAGGCGACGACGATCATGGCCAAACATGCCGAAGAGTACAGCCCGCACGCGGACGGCAAGGACGCCGCCAAGAGTTTCATTCCCGCCAAGGACGCCTACTCCAAGTGACCGCCAACCTGGGCCATATTTCGATTCTGCTGGCTTTTGTCCTAGCGCTGGGCGGCATCGCTATTTCGGTCATCGCTGCGCGCGCCGGCGATACGCGCTATCTGGCCTTCGCCCGCGCCGCGATCTTCGGCCAATTTGTTTTGGTCACCTTGGCTGCAGGCGCGCTGATTTATGGTCTGGTCACCACCGATTTCTCCATCAAGTACGTCGCCTTCAACACCACTCGCGCCACGCCGATTTATTATCGGGTCACCGGCTTGTGGGGCGCGCTCGAAGGTTCGCTGCTGCTCTGGGAATGGATCCTGATCATCTTCTCCGGCATCGTCGCTTGGATCTATCGCGACCGGCACAGAGAAACCCTGCCGTGGGTGATCATGATCTTCTGCATCGTCTCGGCGTTTTTCCTCGGCGTCGTGGGATTTCTGTCGAATCCGTTTGAAATTATTTCGCCGATCCCGCCCGACGGCCGTGGCCTGAATCCACTTCTCGAAGACGCCAACATGATGACCCATCCGCCGCTGCTGTACACCGGCTTTGTCGGTCTGACCGTTCCCTACGCGTTTGCCATGGCGGCGCTGATCGTCGGCAAACTCGACGAAGCCTGGATCGTCAGCACGCGCCGCTGGACGATCACCGCATGGTTTTTTCTCACCACGGGCAATCTCGTCGGCGCATGGTGGTCCTATCACGTGCTCGGTTGGGGCGGATATTGGGCGTGGGACCCGGTAGAAAACGCCGCGTTCATGCCGTGGCTGCCGGCGACGGCGTTTTTGCACTCGATCCAGGTGCAGGAGCGGCGGCGTATGCTGAAGGTGTGGAATCTTTCGCTGATCATCGTCGCCTTCAGTCTCACTATCTTCGGCACGTTTCTCACCCGCTCGGGAATTCTGTCGTCGATCCACGCGTTTTCCTCCGGACCTGTGGGCGGATTTTTTCTCGGCTTTCTCGCTGTCATCCTGCTCGGCTCTTTCGGACTGGTCGCCTATCGCGCCGACTTGCTTAAGGAGCAGCCCGAACTCGACTCGATGGTGAGCCGCGAATCGGCCTTTTTGCTCAACAACATCGTGCTGGTGTCGGCGCTGTTCACGATTTTTCTCGGCACGATCTTTCCGCTTCTCTCCGAAGCCGTCGCCGGCGTGCAGGTCAGCGTCGGCGCGCCCTATTTCAACTCCGTCACGGTGCCGCTGTTTTTGTTTCTGGTTTTTCTCATGGCGGTCGGACCGATGATCGCCTGGCGCCGCGCCTCATGGGACAACCTGAAGCGCAATTTTATCTGGCCGGCGAGCGCCGCGCTGGCGCTCGGTTTGGGATTGTTCATCTGGAAGGTACGCGATTTTCTGCCGCTATTGGGATTTACCCTTTTGGCGTTCGTCGTGTTCACGATTCTCTACGACACCGCGCTCGCTTTGCGCGCGCGCAAGCGCATCGCCGGCGAAGGAGTGCTGTACGGTCTCTTCACGCTCGCGCGGCGCAACCAGCGGCGTTACGGCGGTCTTGTGGTTCATCTCGGCGTGGTGCTGATCATGATGGGCATCGCGGGCTCCATGTCGTACAGCATCGAAAAAGAAGCGACCCTGGCGGTGAATCAAGAATTGCAGGTCGGTAACTACCGTATTCAGTTCGCCGGTCTGACCGGCTCGCAGCAGCCGACCCATTTTCGCGTCGAAGGCGCGTTTCACGTTTTTCACAACGGCAGCGACACCGGCATTTTGCGGCCCGCACTGAAGTTTTTTCCCACCCAGCAATCTCCTATTGGCCGCGCTGTGCACCAGAGCAGTCTGAGCGAAGACATTTACTTGATCCTGTCGGGCTTCAGCGAAGTGGACCGCAATCACGCGACCTTGAAAGTACTGGTGCGCCCGCTGGTCGTCTGGATGTGGATTGGCGGCTTCGTCATCGCGCTGGGGACTTTGGTTTGCATCGCGCCGCTCGGCAAACGAGTCCCGGCGGAAACCATGAGTTTTTTGGAGCCCAGTCCTGCGATCTACTCTCCGGAGCACGGCGAGGGTTAGATGCGCTGGCGGCGTTTGGGAATTACGATTCTGATCATCGCGCCGGTGCTCGCGCTGCTCGCCTACGGTTTCACCCGTGACGCGCACTATATCGTTTCGCCGCTGATCGCCAAACCGGCCGCACCGTTCACGGTCACCCTCTTCGACGGCCGCAAACTGACCTTGGACGATTTGCGCGGCAAGGCGGTGTTCGTCAACTTCTGGGCCTCGTGGTGTGTGCCGTGCCGTGAGGAAGCGCGTGAGCTCGAAGCCGCATGGCAGAAAATCAAAGACAAGAACATGGTTTTTCTCGGCGTCGCCGTGCAGGACACCGACCAGCAATCGCGTGAGTTTTTGAAGGAATTCAACATTACCTATCCCAACGGCAAAGACGAAGCGGGCAAGATCGCCGTCGATTACGGCACCTGGGGCATTCCGGAGAGCTTCTTCGTAGACCCGCAGGGGCGCATCACCTACAAACATGTGGGCGCGATCCGCGCGCCGCTGGTGATCAGCAAGCTCGAAGAAGCGGCCAAAGGCGTCGTCAGCGCCCAGGAAGGCAAAGGCGATTACAACGCGGTAAAGTGAAGCCGATGAGAGCGCGTTCGCTTTTTATCCTGCTAGTTCTGTTAGTGCTGTGCGCCCGTTCGGCCAGCGCCGCGACCGCTCCCGACCTCGACGATCAAACACGCGCCATCTCCAGCGAGTTGCGCTGCGTCGTCTGCCAGAATCTTTCGGTTGCCGACTCGCCGTCGGAAATGGCGCAGCAGATGCGCACCATCGTGCGCGAGCAGCTTCAGGCCGGCAAATCGCCCGAGCAGATCAAAGACTTTTTCGTTTCCAAATATGGCGAGTGGGTGCTGCTGAAGCCCAAGACCACCGGCTTCAGCGCGCTCCTTTGGATCTTGCCTTATGTCGTTCTTGTGCTCGGAGTCCTCGCCGCACTGTGGTTCGTGCGCCGCTGGGTGACAAAGAAAAAACGCCGGGAAGACGCTTCACCTCGAGCGCCGGTGCCGCAGCAAATGCAAAACGAATTCCTGCACACTGACTTGGAGCAGCCCGATCTCGAAGACACCAGCGTCAAAGCACAACTGTTACGCGAGCGGGCACGGCTGCGCAGCGAACTCGCCGAGCTGGATTTCGACTTTCAATCGGGAAAATTGTCGGCGTCGGACTACGCCGCGCTGAGGCAGGAAATTGAAACCAAAGGCGCGAGCGTCGTGAGCCGGCTCGCCGCCTTACCGAGCGAAGCGAAAGCAAAACCCGGCGGCGGCGTGAAGAAGCCCGAAACCCGCGGCGCAGCGAGGCCGCAATTTCGCCGCTGGCAGATCATTGCAGGCGGCGTGTTTCTGCTCGTTTTCGGTCTGGCGCTGGGCGTGATGCTGACCCGATCTGTGCGCGAGCGCGACTCGGAAGGCGGCTCGATTACCGGCGATTTCATGACCGGCACCACCCCGCCGGCAGCGCGCGCCGCTCTTGCCGAAGGCAAACAGGCTTTCAGCAAGCAGGACTTTCCTAAAGCGATCGAAGCCTTCAAAAAAGTCCTTACCGATGATCCGAACAATCCGGAAGCCCACACCTACATGGGTTACATCCTGATACAGGCCGGCCACGGCGACGGCGCCCTGTTGGCGTTCGACAAAGCGCTATCGCAAGCGCCCAATTTCCCGATGGCGCTCTGGGGCAAAGGCATGGTTTTGTACCAGGACAAAAAAGATTACGCCGGTGCACGGCAAGTGCTGGAGCAGTTGCTCAGTCTAATTCCTGCCGGCGAAGAGCGAAACGAAGTCGTCAAAGTATTGGCCACGATCCCGACGACGGGCGGCGTGGCAAGCTCCCCAGCGCCAGCAGAAAAACGTTCCGCGGCTGCATCTTCATCCGCGCAGATCAGCGGCAAAATCACCATCGACCCAAAACTCAAAGCGAGCATCGATCCGAACGCAGCGCTATTCATCATCGCCCGCCCTGCCGGCGGCGCCGGCGGCCCGCCACTCGCCGTGAAAAAAATCGACCGCCCGACTTTCCCTCTCGACTACACGCTCAGCCAGGACAACGTGATGATGCAAGGCATGCCCTTCACCGGCAAAATCAACATCACGGTCCGCCTCGATAAAGACGGCAATCCCGTCACCCGCACGCCAGGAGACATGAGCGGCGACTATAAGAAAAATCCGGTGGAAGTCGGGACGAAGAACGTTGATGTCGTGATCGATCAAGCCACGCGCTAATCGCACTTGACCGAATATATACAAACGTCTAGACTCTCTTCATGAAATCTTCACGCGCGAAACTGTTCCGCAACGGTGGCAGCCAAGCCGTGCGTCTTCCAAAAGACTGCCGTTTCACGGCGGGAGACGAAGTTGTGGTGCGCCGAGAAGGGCGCCGCGTCATTCTCGAACCCGCGGACGAATGGTCTGACGAATTTCGCACCTGTCTGGGCGCTTGGACGGCTGATCTTCCTCGTCCTGCCCAATTACAGCTCCGAGATATTTGCAATCCCTTGGCTTAATGCCAAATTACATGCTCGACACCGACTCTGTGAGCTTCGCTCTTCGCGGCGGGGGGCGGGTCGGCACACGTCTTCTGGCCTGCAAACCCTCAGAGATTTCCATCAGTTCGATCACCTTGGCGGAATTACGTTACGGCGCCGAGGCCAAGCGGTCGAGAAAACTGCATAGCATCATCTCCACCTTCACGGACGCCGTCACTGTAATAGCTTTCGATCAATCCGCGGCGAATCAGTTCGCTACAGTCGCCGTGTCGCTCGCGCGGCGCGGTGAGCCTATCGGCACCTTTGATACCCTGATAGCGGCTCACGCCCTATCTTTGGGACTTATACTAGTAACGAACAACGTAAGACATTTCCGGCGGGTCGCGGGATTAAAAACCGATAATTGGCTCTAAATTGGTACTCAACCGCCTCGACAAAGATGGCAGCCCGTCACTCGCACCCCGGGCGACATGACCGGTGACTACAAGAAAAATCCGGTGGAAGTCGGGGCGAAAACGTGGATTTGGGGTCCGACGATCTTGCGGCCGCCGCCGCGCACCGGCTGTTGGTTTCACCGAGTACCACGATGCCCGTGCAATTCGGTACTTTAAAAAATCGCTGTAGGCTGCCTCGATGATTTAACGCGGATTCGACGATCTGGAGCGAGCAAAACCGGACTACGGCACGAGAATCTGTTTCATCTTCGCCGCGAATTCCGGCTCGATCTTGTATAGGCCGTGGACGATGCTTTCGAGTTCTTCGCCGGAGACGTAATCGATAGCGAAGTTGGCCTTCTTCGCTTCCGCCAGCAGTTCTGGATCTTTCAAAACCTCGGCAAAGGCCCGCCGCAAAACTTGCACGCGCGCTTTCGGCGTCCCCGGCGCCAAAAAATACGGGCGCGCCGAGTACGCGAGATCATGCGCGCCATACTTGATGAGCCGCTTGGCTTCATCGGTCTTGGCATAGTCTATGGCCAGCGGAACGTTCGGCAACTCCGGGTGTTTTTTCGGCATCGCCTGGATGACGATATTGACGTCGCCACTCTCGATGGCCTTGCGCCAAGTGGTCTTGTAGGAATCCCACGATAAACAACTGCCGGCCAACTCTCCGCTCTCTGTCGCGAGGCGAATATCCGACGTGCCTTTGTAGCCGTCGATGACTCGTATCGGGAGATTCAGCGCGGCCTGCAGGACCCTCGGCAGATCGGATGCAAAGCCGCCCGGGCCAACGCCGCCGAAGCGCACGGGTTCTTTGCTCGTGATCCACTTGTCCAGCGAGGTGACGCCGCTTGCTTTTGCGATCGCGCAAGTCAGATGATCAACCGCGGGCGCACCGATGTACTCGAACTTTTTGCCGTCAAAGTCGATGCCCTTCGCGCCCATGATCTGTTGCATGAACAAGCCGCCGGAGTTGTTGCCGATCGTGAGACCGTCCGGTCTCGCCTGCTTAAACATATAATTAGCGTGAATGATCCCGCCGGCGCCGGTCATATTATCGACGACGACGGTTGGATTGCCGGGAATGTGCTTGCCGAGGTGCCGCGCGATCGTGCGTGAATACGTGTCGTAACCGCCGCCCGCCGAAAAAGCGACGATCAGACGAATCGTTTTGCCTCTGTAGAAACCGTCGTCGGGAGAAGCCGCGAAGGCAACTCCGCCGATCAAAAACGTGGCAAGAATCAATCCGAGGAGTCCGGCCCGTTGTCGTGACATCATCCACCTCCAGGAACGCGCGCTTCTTGTCGGATCGGCCGGGAAGAACAAATTGCTATGCTTGGTCGTACTTCTTGTAAATCACGTCGGTCTTCGCCGCCATGATGAAGTCGTTTTTATGCAGATTTTTGATCTTGTGCGTCCACCAGGCGACAGCGACTTTGCCCCATTCGGTGGTGATCCGCGGATGATGTCCTTCTTCTTCCGCCGCCGCTCCAACTTCGTCGGTGAAAGCGATGGCATCTTTGAAATTTTTAAACTTGTACAATCGATCCAATTTCGGAATGCTGTCTTCGGTAATGACTTTCCACTCCGGCACCTGCGGTTGAAGCTCCTTCATCTCTTCCGCAGTCACCGACGGCGCGCCGACGCGGCAGGCCACACACTTTTGCTCGGTCAGTTCTTCCATTGTAATACCTCCGAAAAATCATGGGCGACCGCCGGTCGCCCCTACATCTTTTGTGTGTTCTTTGTGTAAGCGTCCATTTTGCACGCTAATCTGACAGCTTCGACATCACGTCTTTACTGAAGCGCTGCATCGAATCCATTACAAGCGCGTGCGGCACCGTGCCGATGTTAAACCATGCGAGTAAATGCTCCGCGCCGGTCTCTTGCGCGAGTTTCCGGATCTTGTCCACGGCGAATTCGGCGTCGCCGATGACCGCGTGCTTTTCGCAAATCGTTTCGAACGAAACCTGCGTTCCGGCGGCGGTACGAAGACGCGCCGGTAGCTCGACACCGCGCCGGTTGAGCCAGTCCGTGTAATCCAATCGCAGGTCGAGGATGGTTTTGAAGTAACTCATCATGCCGCCTTCAGCCCGGCTCTTCGCTTCAGCAGTGGCCGCCGCCAGATGCATCGGGACCAATAATCCCAATTCCTTTTCCTGCGGATTGTGTCCATGCTCCTTTAAGCCCGCCCAATAAGCATTCGCATATTCAACGACCTGTTCCGGCGTCCGAGTATGAATCGGCAGAAACATGTTGATCCCCAAGCGCGCGCCGACTTCGACGCCGTCGAGAGAACTGGTAGCCATGTAGAACGGCGGCAACGGTTGCTGCACCGGTTTGGGATTGACGATGACTTCGGGAATATCAAAAAATTTTCCCTTGAATGTGAGCGTCGGCTGCGACCACGCTTGGCGAATAATCTCCAGAGACTCCGCCATCACGTCGTGGGTCGATTTATGATCAGCGCCGAAGCATTCGTAGGCGCGGCTGTGCGGATGGCCGCCTCCCGCGGCAAAGTCCATGCGGCCGTTGCTCAGGAGATCGAGCATCGCCGCTTCCTCAGCGAGCTGCACAGGGTGATGAACCGGCAAAGTGTTGACTGCCACGCCGAGACGAAGTTTCCGGGTCCTCTGCGCGACCGCGCCGAGCACCACATAGGGCGCGGAGAGCAGCGAAAACTTCGGCTGGCAATGAATCTCGGCCAGCCAATAGGCATGAAACCCGAGCCGATCGGCCAATTCGGCCTGGTCCATAAATTCGCCGAGCCGAGCCGCGGGCGAGCTGCCCGGCGGGCATTGAATTTCGGTAAACAGGCTGACTTTCACGCGAACCTCGGAGAAAAATTCCAGGAGAAATTAATGCGCGGAAGGCGTTACCAGCCCAGAGCGTAGCCGACGCGGCGCGGATCGGCGCCGCCGAGCCAGCAGCCGTTTTCGCGATCGCGCACAATCACCTTCGCGCTGCCGAAGGACCAGCGATCGACGACGGAAATTTGATGGCCTTTCTTGCGCAGGTCTTCGATCGTCGCCGGATCGTAGCCTTCTTCCAGGCGCAGCGCTTCGGGCAGCTGATCGCGGGGCGGCGTGCCGGGCTGGTGGCTCCAGCGCGGCGCCTCGACCGCGCTCTGCGGATCCATTTGCAGATC
>Ga0310810_10000188_pt1 | contig 62599 bp, 61 predicted proteins | sample NCmetagenome_FD_207641 | JGI IMG/M metagenome (GOLD analysis project Ga0310810, IMG submission 207641) | Soil microbial communities from experimental microcosm in Duke University, North Carolina, United States - NC | ecosystem: Engineered > Artificial ecosystem > Soil microcosm > Unclassified ...
CATCCTCGATGGCGCGAATGAGGCCGGCCGCGGTCTGCGCCGCCTCGCGCATCGCCACCGCCGACTGCTCCGCCGCCGCCGCAACCTCGCTGGTCTTACCCAGCATGCCGCGCGCCGCGGTGGCGGTTGCGCGGGTGCGCTCGGTCAGTGCCCCCGATTGGTCGCCGGTCAGACGGACCAGTTCGGCCAGACGGCCTTCGAACGCGCCGCCTTCCTTGCCGCGCGCGTCGGCAGCCTCATTGGCTTCGAGTAGTGCAACCTGCGCAAGGATGATGTCGGTTTCGTAAGCAGTCAGCCGCTGGAGCGACGTGACGCACCGTTTGAGCGTGTCGGTGTCGTCCGCGAATTTTTCAAAAAGGCCGGCGATGATGGAGCCGATCAGCCGGTCGCGTTTGGCGATGTAGGTCGGAACGGAAACCTTCTCGCGATAGATACGGCGGCCATGCTCGGCGACCGATTGGACCCAGCCGGCATCGACCGGCGAGGTGTAATGGGCACATACGCGGGCCGCGGCTTCGTCGTCGTACAGCGCGCGCACCTGTGCCTCGATGATCTCGCCGCACTGGTCCCACAGCGCGCGAATATCGCGCTCAAGCGTCCCGCCTTCATTATAGGCATCCAGGCGGCTGGTCACTTGATGGTCCGTTAATGGCTGCAGGGCGGTCATGGCATGGGCCTTCCTCAGGCGGCGAAGGACGACACGAACTCACTGGTGGCGGAACGGAAATCGGCGATGCGGGTCGAGACTCTTCCGAACCCCTGTTCGACCTGGTCGATATCCTTGGCGACCTGCTCGGTGTCGGAGCGGATGGCGGCGATGGTCGAGCTCATGGAGTCGGCGGCAAGCGCGGTCTCGTCGACCGCGGCGGTGATCATCGTCACCGTCTGGGCCTGGAGCTCCATCGCCGCGCGGATGCGATTGGCGCTGGCCTCGACCTCTTCGACCGTGGCGCTGATCGAGCCATTGGCCTCGACCGTCTGCTTGGTCGCGGCGGTGATCGCGGTGATCTTGTTGGTGATGTCGTCGGTCGCCCGTGCCGTCTGGGCGGCAAGGCTTTTGACCTCCTGGGCGACGACCGCGAAGCCGCGGCCGGCATCGCCGGCCCGGGCCGCCTCGATGGTGGCGTTCAGGGCCAGCAGGTTGGTCTGTCCGGCGATGTCGCGGATGAGGCCGAGGATCGATTCGATCGCCTCGACGTGGTTCGAGAGGGCCTTGCTGACTTCGACGGCTTTATCGGCCTGGTCGCCGGCCTTGGTGGCGACGCCGGCAGCGACCTCGACCTCGGTCCTTGCATCCTCGATGGCGCGAATGAGGCCGGCCGCGGTCTGCGCCGCCTCGCGCATCGCCACCGCCGACTGCTCCGCCGCCGCCGCAACCTCGCTGGTCTTACCCAGCATGCCGCGCGCCGCGGTGGCGGTGTGACCGGCCTGCGTGCGCAGCTCGTCGCTCTCGCGGGTGCAATCCTGCACCACGCCCATCACCTTGCTGTTGAAGCTGCCGGCCTGGCGCGACTGGTCCTGCTCGCTTTCCTTGCGGGTGATGGTGATGCCGTGGTGGATGAAGCAATCGATCTCGATCGCCTGGACTTCCGACAAGGTTCTTGCGAACCGGACCTGGCCTTCTTCATCGTCGACCCGGCGGCGCATCACGGCGTAGGCCGCTTCCGTTTCCGCGTTGATCCCGGCGAGCAGGGTCGACAGCGACAGGCCGCTGCCAAGCGCCTTGGCGACATAGGCCTGGGATTCATGGGTCCATTTGGGGTGGTCGAGCCGGTCGAACTTGGCGGCGAGGAACGGCAGAATCTTTTCAGAGAGCTGGTCGATCCGCTGGTCGTCAAACTTTTCTTTGACCTCCGGCGACTTGGCGTAGCGGCGCCAGAATTCGCGGGCGAGCTCCTTGGCGTCGGGCGCAATCAGCTGCCACAGTTCGCGGGCGCGTCCGGGCAGGTCGCCGCTGGTGTCATAAAGATGCAGGCTCCGCGCCAGATCATATTCGCCGTTCGACGTTCCCTGAACCATATTCGCCATTTGAGCCGCTATCCTCGCGCCAAGCTGTCTTCGTGACGCCGCTATGGCTGGTGAATGGTTAAAGGCCGGTTAGCTCTCGGCGATCTTGCAAGGGAGGCGGTTGCTGCCTAGGGGTGCCTTGCCTTTCCCAACAGCGGTTCGAGGACCCATGAACAGCAAAGCCGAGCGACCCTTATCGCCGCACCTGACAATCTGGAAATGGGGCCCGCATATGACGGTTTCGATCCTGCATCGAGTCACGGGCGGAGCAATCACCGTCGCCGGGCTGGCGGTCCTGGCCTGGTGGCTGGTGTCGATCGCAGGCGGCGAAGCGGCCTACGCCGATTTCGCCAAGGTCGCGCAAAGCCCGGCTGGAATGATCGTCCTGGTCGGTTTGACCTGGGCCTTCTGGCAGCATCTCTTCTCCGGACTTAGGCACCTCGTGCTCGATACCGGGGCAGGCTACGAGCTCAAGGTGAACCGCTTCTGGGCGATCATGACGCTGGTCGGATCGCTGACTGCAACCGCCATCACCTGGTACCTTTTGATCGGAGTAGGCAAATGAGCCAGGGCGAAAGCGCAACCCCGCTGGGCAAGGTTCGCGGGCTGGGCTCGGCCCACGAAGGCGGCGGACATTGGCTGGAGGAACGATTCACCAGCGTGGCGCTGCTGCTGCTCGCCTTCTGGCTTATATTCTCGCTGCTGATGCTGCCGAACTTCGAGCTGGCGACGCTCAAGGAATGGCTGGGATCGGCCTGGGGCGCGATTCCGATGGCGCTGTTCATCATCACATCCTTCAAGCACGGGCTCGACGGCCTCAAGGTCAGCGTCGACGATTATGTGCATGACGAGGGCAACCGCATTGCCCTGCATTACCTGCTCAACATGCTGGCGATCGCCGGCGCTTCGGTGGCGCTGTTCGCGCTGGCCAAGATCGTGTTCGGACCTGCTGCCGCATGACCGCCTACAAGATCGTCGACCATGTCTATGACGTCGTCGTGGTCGGCGCCGGCGGCTCCGGGCTTCGCGCGACGATGGGCGCGGCCGAAAAGGGGCTGAAGACCGCCTGCATCACCAAGGTGTTCCCGACCCGCAGCCACACTGTCGCGGCGCAGGGCGGCATTGCCGCTTCGCTCGGCAATATGGGGCCGGATCACTGGACCTGGCACATGTACGACACCGTCAAGGGATCGGACTGGCTGGGCGACCAGGATGCGATCGAATATCTGGTCCGCGAGGCGCCGGCGGCGGTTTATGAGCTGGAACATGCCGGGATGCCGTTCAGCCGCACGGCCGAGGGCAAGATTTACCAGCGCGCGTTCGGCGGAATGATGCAGAACATGGGCGAGGGCCCGCCCGCGCAACGCACCTGCGCCGCCGCCGATCGCACCGGCCATGCCATGCTTCACACGCTCTACCAGCAGAGCCTGAAGTATGACGCCGATTTCTACATCGAATATTTCGTGCTCGACCTGATCATGGAGGACGGCGTGTGCCGCGGCCTGGTCGCGCTGTGCCTCGACGACGGGTCGATCCATCGGTTCCGCGCCCAGGCGGTGGTGCTTGCAACCGGCGGCTACGGCCGCGCCTATTTCTCCTGCACCGGCGCCCACACCTGCACCGGCGACGGCAATGCGATGGTGCTGCGCGCCGGCCTGCCGCTGCAGGACATGGAGTTTGTCCAGTTCCACCCCACCGGCATCTACGGCGTCGGCGTGCTGATCACCGAGGGAGCGCGCGGCGAGGGCGGCTATCTCACCAACAGCGAGGGCGAGCGCTTCATGGAGCGCTACGCGCCCAGCGCCAAGGATCTCGCCAGCCGCGACGTCGTGTCACGCTCGATGGCGATGGAGATCCGCGAAGGTCGCGGCGTTGGCGAGCGCAAGGATCATATCTTCCTGCATCTCGATCATATCGATCCCAAGATCCTGCACGAGCGGCTGCCCGGAATCACCGAGACCGGCAAGATCTTCGCCGGGGTCGACTTGACCCGCCAGCCGCTGCCGGTCGTGCCGACGGTTCACTACAACATGGGCGGAATCCCGACCAATTATCATGGCGAAGTCGTCACGCTTAAGGATGGCGAACCCGACAGCGTCGTCCCTGGCCTGTTCGCGGTCGGCGAGGCCGCCTGCGTTTCGGTTCACGGCGCCAACCGCCTTGGCTCCAACAGCCTGATCGACCTGGTGGTATTCGGCCGTGCAGCCGGCCTCAGGCTCGCCGAAGTGATCAAGCCTGGCGCCAGCCAGCCGCTCTTGAAGGACGGCGCCGCCGACCTGGCGCTCGGCCGGCTCGACAAGTTCCGTCACGCTGAGGGATCGCTGCCGACCTCTGAGATCCGCGATGAGATGCAACGCACGATGCAGGCCGATTGCGCGGTGTTCCGCACCGAGCGGACGCTTGCGGAAGGGCAGGGTAAGATCGACGCCGTCTACAGGAAGATGGCCGACGTTCGCGTCTCCGACCGAAGCCTCATCTGGAACAGCGACCTTGTCGAAACGCTCGAGCTCGACAACCTCATTTCGCAGGCCGTGGTCACCATGCATTGCGCCGCCAACCGCAAGGAAAGCCGCGGTGCGCACATGCATGAAGACTTCCCCGAGCGGGACGACAAGAATTGGATGAAGCACACCATCGCCTGGTTCGACGGCTGGGGTGGGCAGGGCGGCGGCGTGAAGATCGATTATCGCCCGGTCCACGCCTACACGCTCACCGACGAGATCGACTATATCAAGCCCAAGAAGCGGGTGTATTAAGACCGCCGCGTGGAGCCGTACCAGCTCGTCAAGACGCTCCACATCTTCAGCGCGACGCTGTTGTTCGGCACTGGGCTGGGCATCGCCTTCTTCTTCTGGATGGGCGGGCGGAGCGGTGACGATCGCGCCGCTCTGTTTGCGGCGCGGGCGACGGTAACCGCCGATTTTCTGTTCACGCTGACGGCAGTGATGGCCCAGCCGCTGACTGGCGCCTGGCTGGTGATCAAGAGCGGCCTCGACCCGCTTAGCCGCTGGCTGGTGCTGACCTACGCACTCTATTTGATCGCTGGAGCCTGCTGGGTCCCGGTCGTCTTCATCCAGATCCGAATTCGGAACATGCTCGAAGCCAAGCTGGCCGGCGGGCCCTTCGATCCGCAAGCCTATCGACGATTGCGCAGCTGGTGGTTCGCATTGGGGTGGCCCGCGTTCCTGGCTTTGATCGTCGTCGTCCATTTGATGGTGGTGAAGCCGGCGTGACGAGCAGAATCCTGATCATCGGAGGCTACGGCAATTTTGGCGGCTATATCGCCCGCGCACTGGCGCCGGATCCGAATATCAGACTGCTGATCGGTGGCAGGTCGCAGGCCAAGGCCAACACCTTCGCAGCGGAATTGAATGCCGCCAATCGGGCCGAGGGCTGCAGGATCGATATTGACGCGGACATCGCCGTCGCGCTCGCGCAGTTGCGGCCCCAGGTCGTCATTCACACAACCGGACCCTTCCAAACCCAGGACCATCGGGTCGCCCGCGCCGCCATCGCCGCCGGAGCCCATTACTTCGACCTCGCCGACGCGCGGGAGTTCGTGGCGACGATTGGCCAGTTGGACGCCGATGCCGAAGCCGCAGGCGTCGCGGTTATCGCCGGTGCAAGTTCCGTGCCCTGCCTGACCGCCGCCCTCATCGACCGCTACCGGCCGCGTTTTGCCCGGCTCGACAGCGCGATTTACGGCATCGCTGCGGCCCAGGCGACCAATCGCGGGCTTGGCACCGCGGCAGCAATCCTCAGCTATGTCGGCAAGCCGTTCGCGATCCTCGCTGGCGGCCACCGCCGGCGAATATTCGGCTGGCAGGGGCTGCATGGCGTCAGCTATCCTGAGCTTGGATTTCGCCTGTTCGGTTACTGCGACATCCCGGACCTTGAGTTGTTCCCGGCTCGCTATCCGGAGCTCAAAGAGTTGCGATTCTCTGCCGGGAATGAGGTGAAAGTGCTTCACATCGGCACTTGGCTGTTGAGCTGGGCCGTGAGGCTGGGATTGGTGCGGTCGCTCGGGCCTTTTGCCGAGCGCCTGCTCAAGCTGTCCTTCCTGTTCGACCCGCTGGGATCCGACAAGAGCGGATTCCACATGTTCCTGGGCGGTGCCGGCCAGGACGGCCGGCCAATGCTGGTTCGCATTTTCATGATCGCGCGGCAGGTCCATGGACCCAATATTCCCTGCATGCCGGCAATCATCCTCGCGCGGCGGATCGCCGCCGGTGAGCAGATTGCTCCGGGAGCAAGGCCCTGCCTGGACCTGATCGGCCTCGACGAGTTGCTGGGATCGATTGCCCATCTCGACATCGATACGATCGTATCGGGACCGGGCATCGATGATCGCTGGATGGGCGAAGTCGCCAATGCCTGATTCTCCGATCCTCCGCCGCGACCACCCATTGTTCGTATTCGACGGTCACTGCGTGCTCTGCTCCGGCGGCGCGTCATTCGTCATGAGGCATGATCCCAAGGGGCGGATCCAGTTCGCGTCGGCCCAATCCGATCTTGGCCGGCGGCTATATCCGGCTTGCGGCCTCCCGATGGACGACAGCTACCTCCTGATCGATTCCGATGGTTGGCACATAAAATCCGACGGCTACTTCGCCGTGGCGAAGCACCTCGGGAGCTGGTGGCGGCTGGCGCTTGTCTTCCGGCTAATCCCTCGCGGGCTCCGCGATTGGGCGTACGACAAGGTCGCGCTGAACCGCTACCGCTGGTTCGGCCGCACCGAATATTGCGCGCTGATCGCGCCCGACCAGCGGAGTCTCCTGGTCTCGGCGGACGAACAGCTGGAACGGCAGCTGGAGCGCCTGGGCGCCTGATCGCAGCGTAGCCCATGTGCTTCGTCGAAGCCTGCTTTCCCCGTGCCTCGAGTAGTGATCTTCTCGCGCGCAAGGGGAGGCGGCGATGAAACGATTATTCATTCTTCTGGCCATGGCCGGGCTGCTCGGCGGCACGGCCGCTCCAAAGTTCAAGCTGGTCGAACCGAGCTATTATCTGATCCCGGGCTCGGTGCCGCTCGACAAGGGACCGGACGGCAACAGCATTTTCCTCGATGCGCCCAAGGGCCTGATCGTGGTCGACACCGGGCGCCATCCGGAACATGCCGAGAAGCTGCTGGCCTATGCGAGGGGACGCGGCAAGCCGATCGCGGCGATCGTCAACACCCACTGGCACCTCGATCACACGACCGGCAATTACGACATCCGCACGGCCTATCCGAAGGCCCAGGTCTTTGCGACGACCGCCATCGAGGGGGCCCTTAAGGGCTTCCTCAATCGCGGGCGCGAGCAGGCCGACAAAAGGCTAGCCGATCCGAACACGCCGGCGGACGTCAGGGCGCAGCTGCTGCGGGCACGATATCGGCTCGACAACCCGGACACGCTTCGCCCGACCATCCCGGTATCCAAGTCCGGCACCATGAAGATCGCCGGGCGCCGGCTTGAGGTCCATGTCGCGCCCTTCGCGGCGACCGAGGCGGACCTGTGGATCTATGTCCCCGACGAGGGCCTGGCGATCGTCGGCGACCTCGTGGTCGACCTCGTTCCCTTTATGGACACCGCCTGCGCCGACGGCTGGAAGAAAGCCCTGAGCGAAGTCGAGGCGACGCCCTTCACGACACTGATTCCGGGGCACGGCGTGCCGATGGACCGGGCGCAGTTCCAGCAATGGAAAGCCGCGTTCGAACGCTTCGTCGACTGCGGCCATTCAGCCAGGCTGAAGGAAGAATGCGTCGCCGGCTGGAAGCGCGACGCAGCGCCGTTCATCGACGAAGCTCATCGCGACTATGTAACTGATGCAGCCGGATATTATTTGGAAACGAGGCTCCGTTCCTCGCCCGAAGAGCAGCAGAAATACTGCAAGCCTTTGGGCTAGATGTGCGACGAAGCGTTGCATTTCATCGATGAATCGTTAACGACGAACCGTGCAATATCGTAGACGAACCGAGTTCCACCACAGGGAGTCGGACAATGTACGCATCGGACGGACAACGGTCGCCGGGCGGCAAGCTGCTGCTCACAATCCTTATCGGCATGGCGCTCGCTATCCCGATCTTCATGGTTTGGGCGCTGGTCTACGACCGGCAAAGTCAATCGGACGAGGCACGCGCATCGATCACCGAAGGGTGGGGCGGGCCGCAGGTGATGAGCGGCCCAGTGCTGGTCATCCCCTACAAGCAAGTGGTCAGCGAAAAGACCGAGACCAACGGCAAGCCGTTGGTGCGCACGCGCACGGTCGATAAGGAAGCCTAGGGGCTGGTCGAGGGGAGCGGCTGCCGCTAAGCCGCTCCCCCGATATGACTGATCCCAAACCACCCAAACGCATTTTCCCCCAGGCATCGACCGACGCGCGGGCCGCCCGGCATGTGCCGTCGAGCCCGCAAACCGAGAGCGCAGCCTACAAGCTTGCCTTCCAGGATACGGAGTTCCTCCTGCGCGAGGATCTGCGCCCGGTCCGCTTCCAGCTCGAGCTGCTCAAACCCGAATTGCTGATGAACGAGGCGAACATTGCCTCCACCTTCGTCTTCTACGGTTCGGCCCGAGTTCCGGAGCCTGCCAAGGCCAAGGCCCTGCTCGAGGCCGCGCGGAGCGACTGGGACAAGAAAGTCGCGGAGCGGCTGGTCGCCAAGGCCCACTATTATGACGAGGCGCGCAAGCTCGCCGCGCGGGTCAGCAAGTTTCCGGTCGATGAAGACGGCAAGCGCCACTTCGTGGTCTGTTCGGGCGGCGGGCCGTCGTTCATGGAGGCCGCCAATCGGGGGGCCCAGGACGTCGGCGTGGATTCAATCGGGCTCAACATCGTGCTGCCGCACGAACAGCTGCCCAACAATTATGTCACTCCGGACCTGAGCTTCCAGTTTCACTATTTCGCGCTGCGCAAGATGCACTTCCTGCTCCGCGCTCGCGCGGTGGCCGTGTTCCCCGGCGGTTTCGGCACGTTCGACGAAATGTTCGAGCTGTTGACCCTGATCCAGACCGGCAAGGTCCGGCCGCTGCCGATCCTGTTGTTCGGCCGCGAATTCTGGGAGCGGGTCATCGATTTCCACGGACTCGCCGAGGAGGGCGTCATTTCGCCCCACGACCTCGACCTCATCACCTGGGTCGAAACCGCGGAAGAGGCATGGGACGCCGTCTGCGCGCATTACGAAGTCTGCTGAACTGAAAAAGGGCGGCACACAAGGCCGCCCTCATCATTCGAACCTGGCCGATTAGCCTAGTGCGTGGGCTGCTTGGCAGCCTCGCCGCCGAGGCTCTTCTTGCCGCCAGCGGCTGCCTGGGCCTCGTTCAAGACGGGTTCGTTCGAAGCCTTCTCGGCGCCCGCTCCAGCTGCTTCGGCCGCGGCCTTTGCAGGCGACGCCTCGGCGGTCTCGGCCGGGGCAGCGGGCAGCGGCTTCGGCGCATTGCTATGCGCGTTCAGGAAGGCGATGACGTTGGCGCGGTCCTCGGGATTGCCAAGGCCGGCGAAGGTCATCTTGGTGCCCGGCGCGAATTTCTTGGGGTTGGACAGCCATTCGTTGAGGCTGCTGAAGTCCCAGTTTCCGCCCTTGCCGGCCAGCGCTTCGGAGAATGCAAAGCCGTGCGCGCCCTTGCCGATCGGCTCGCCCAGCACGCCCCACAGGTTCGGGCCAAGCGCATTGGCGCCGCCATTGTCGGCATTGTGGCAGGCGGTGCACTTCTTGAACACCTGCTCGCCCTTGGTGGGATCGGCCGACGCGAGGTAGAATTCGAGCGGTTTGGCAGGCTCGGCGCTCGCGCCTTCAACCACCACGCCCTCGATCGGATAGCCCATCGTTTCCGGGCGGTGGGTATTGAAAACCTCGGATGAAACGATCGACGAGCCCAGCGCGACGATGCCGGCAAACAGAACCCAGCCGGCAATGGTATTGTTGCGATCGTTCATGAAACCCCGTGCGTCCGACGCCGAAAGATTGGAAACCGTGCCAGCGCCTTTAAGGCGCTGCCTTGCTTACATCAAGCCGTCGACCCAGCGATCGAGCAAGGTCCGCGCGATTGCCCACTTGGGCGGTGGCTGGAAGGGCGCGGACCCTTGCCCGGCAAGCGCCGCCACCACCTCGTCGCGGCTGAACCAGCGGGCATCGTCGAGCTCGTTGGTGTCGATTGTAAGCGCGTCATCGACGGCCGTGGCATGAGCTCCAATCATCAGCGACGACGGGAACGGCCAGGGCTGGCTGCAAAGATAGCGGACGCCGACCACGTCGATTCCGGCCTCTTCCTTGAGCTCGCGCGCGACCGCGAATTCCATCGATTCGCCCGGTTCCACAAACCCCGCCAGCGCTGAATAGCGGCCGGGAGGATATTGCGGTTGGCGGCCGAGCAGCAGCCGGCCGTCATGCTCGGCGAGCATAATCACCACCGGGTCGGCGCGCGGATAATGCTCGGCACCGCAGTTCGGGCAGATGCGCGACCAGCCGCCGCGGTTTGGCTCGGTCGACTGCCCGCAGACCGAACAGTGCAAGTGCCGGCGATGCCAATTGGCAAGGCTGAGCGCAGCGGCAAAGGTGGGCGCCTCACTTTCGTCGAGGATCGCCAGCAGATGAATATGGGCATAGGCGTTGGCCGGACTGTCGCCGTCCGGCAGGTGCGAGAACCGCGGCGCCTCGGCGTCAAAGCCGATAAAAAGCGCGGGCTTGCCGGCGGCTGGCCGCCAGCTGAGCTTGCCCTGCTCATCGAGGACCGGCGCGCCATCGCTCCACACCAGCTCCCGGGCGTCGGGGCGCGAAGCAAGTTCGGCGATGGCGGCAGGATCGGCGCGCAAATGATCGGCGCGGTCCAATCCCGGTCCGCTGAAGAATGGATCAGGCTGCAAGGGCTTCCTTTCGTTCGAGAACCGCTTCCACCGCCTTCAGGTAGAGCGTCGGCAGCCCGGCGTCGGCAATCGACGCGAGCGGTTGCCACCAGCCATCGCCGGCGGGCTCGGCGCGCGCGGCGACATTAAGGTCGAGCGTAAAGTGGGTGAAACCGTGGGTCACGGATGCGAGCGCCGGTTTTGCGTGCGGCTCATCAGTCCATTCCGGTCCGGGCAATGCCGCCATCCCGCCCAGCATTCCCTTGGCGGGGCGCCGGACCAGCCACACCGCCCCGTCCCGTTCGATCCACCAGGCGAGGCCATGGCGATGCGGTCGTTCGCGCTTTACCTTGGGAGCGGGGAATGCCTCCGGACAGCCGCTCTCAAGTGCCCTGCAGCCGGCTGCAAGCGGGCACGCGGCGCAGGCGGGGCTTTTCGGCCGGCAGATCGTTGCGCCGAGGTCCATCATCGCCTGGGCGAAGTCGCCGGGCCTGCTCGCCGGGGTCATCGCATCGGCGAGCTTGCGGATTTCAACGTGAGCCTCAGCCAGGGGACGCTCGATGCCATGGTAGCGGGCGACTACCCGCGCCACATTGGTGTCGATCACTATGGCGCGCTCGCCGAACGCGATCGCCGCGATTGCGGCGGCGGTATAGGCGCCCAGACCGGGCAATTTGCGCAACTCGGCTTCGGTCCGCGGAAAGCCGCCCCGGGCGGCCACCTCCCTGGCGCAGGCGATCAAATTTCGGGCCCGCGCATAATAGCCAAGCCCAGCCCACTCGCTCAGCACCTCTTCGTCAGGCGCCGCGGCCAGCGCCTCGATCGTCGGCCAGCGTTCGATGAACCGGCGAAAGCGGGGCCTAACCGTCGCAACGGTGGTCTGCTGCAACATCACCTCGCTCAGCCACACCAGATATGGCTCCGGCGGCGCGCTTCCCGGCGGGCCGCGCCACGGCAGGGCCCTTGCATGCCGGTCATAATGAGTCAGGAGCCGTTCAGCGGTACTGGCGAGCATGTAATCGCTATGGCATGGTCGATTCAAATGGCGAAGACCCCGCGTCCCGAATCCAAGGAAGAACCTGCCCGCCGCGGGTACGCGCGCCCGTGCGGCGAGCTGGTTGGCGACATTGCCGGGACGACCTTCAAGCGATTCGGATTCGTCCAGGGGGCGGTCGTCAGCCGCTGGGCGGAAATCGTCGGCGAGCGCTACGCCAGGGTTTCGACGCCGGAATCCATCCGCTTTCCAGGCGGCAAGAAATCCGGCGGCACGCTGACCTTGAGCGTCGAAGGCGCCCATGCGCCGCTGATGCAGCATCTTGGGCCGTTGATCATCGAGCGGGTCAACCGCTTCTTCGGCTATGAAGCGATCAACAAGATCGCCTTCAGCCAGGGGCGCGCCCCGCGCCCGAAAGCCAATGTCCAGCGGCCATCGGCCGGGCCGGTGCCGGCCGAACTGGGGGACGGCCTTCGCCAAATCGCCGACCCCGAGCTTCGCACGGTGCTTGAATCGCTCGCCGGCAAGCTTGCCGGGTCGAGCGGCGCTCCTGCCGTCGACCGGCTTCCTTCCACTCCTATTCCCATCATCCGGAGCAAATGACCCCCATGAGAATCTCGATCCTTTTCCTCGCCTCGGCGGCGCTGCTCGCCACTGCCTGCAATGCCGAAAAGACCGCCGCCGGCAGCAGCGAAGCCGAAGTCACGGCGAAGCCCGTGCCGCCGCCCAGCAATGGCGATTGGTCGACCGTCGTGTCGAAAACGGCCGAGGGCGGGTTCGTCATGGGCAATCCCAACGCCAAGGTGAAGCTGGTCGAGTTCGGCTCGCTGACCTGCCCGCACTGCGCCGAATTTGAGGCGCAGGGCGGCAACAAGCTGGTCGAAGACTATGTCAAGAAGGGCCTGGTCAGCTGGGAATTCCGCAACTTCGTGCGTGATCCGTTCGACATGACCGCCACCTTGCTCGCCCGCTGCGGCGGCGAGGCGAGCTTCTTCGGCCTGACCCGCAACCTGTTCGCCGACCAGCGTGACTGGGTCGGCAAGATCCAGGCCGCCGACCCGGCCAAGGTCCAGGCGCTGCAGAGCATGCCGCCTGCCCAGCAATTCTCGACCATCGCCGACCTCGGCGGCCTGAAGCAATATGCCTCGATGCGCGGCGTTCCGCGCGCCAAGGGCGAGCAGTGCCTCGCCAATGAGACGGAGATCAACAAGCTGGTCCAGATGAATTCGGACGCCGTGACGACCTACAACATCCCTGGCACGCCGACCTTCCTGATCAATGGTGAAGTGGTCGACAAGACCGCAACCTGGGAATTGCTTGAACCCAAGCTCAAGGAAGCGCTCAATAGCTAGATGAACGCGATGGGGGTACAGCGTTGCGCTTTCGCCGGCTGAAACTCAGCGGCTTCAAGAGCTTTGTCGAGCCGGCCGAGCTGAGGATCGAGCCGGGGCTGACCGGGGTGGTCGGCCCCAACGGCTGCGGCAAGTCGAACCTCTTGGAAGCGATCCGCTGGGTGATGGGCGAGGGCTCGCCCAAGTCGCTGCGCGGCGGCGGGATGGAGGACATCATCTTCGCCGGCACGGCGACGCGCCCGGCGCGTGACTTCGCCGAAGTCTCACTACTGATCGAGCGCGACTCTAGCGAAGCCGACAATGACGAGGCCGGCGAAAGCGAAGTCACCCGCCGGATCGAGCGCGGCGCCGGATCCGCCTACCGCATCGATGGCCGCGACGTCCGCCAAAAGGATGTTTCGCTGCTGTTCGCCGACGCCGCGACCGGCGCCCATTCGCCGGCGCTGGTCAGCCAGGGGCGGATCGGCGCGGTGATCGCCGCCAAGCCGGTCGAGCGGCGGATGATGCTGGAAGAAGCGGCGGGAATTTCGGGGCTTCACGCCCGCCGCAAGGACGCCGAACAGAAGCTTCGAGCGACCGAGGCCAACCTCCAGCGCCTCGACGAGATGCTGACCGAACAGGAGGCTCGCGCCTCGGCGCTTCGGCGGCAGGCGCGGGCAGCGGAACGGTATCGCGCGCTGACCGACAAGATCCGTCTCGCCGAGGGCAAGCTGCTCTACTCGCGCTGGGCCGATGCCGACCGGGCAGCTGCCGAGGCGGCCGAGGAAGCCAAGGCCGCCGAAGGCGAGGTGGCCCGCCTCCAGCAAGCCGTCCACGCCGCCCAGGCGCTGCAGGAACAGGCCGCGGCGGCATTGGCCGAGCGGCGCAATGCGGCCGTGGCCGCCCGCGACGCCGGCCGTACGCTGGCCCATGAGCTGGCGACGGCGCGAGCCAAGCGCGACACGGTTGTCCGCCGGCTGGCCGAACTCGGACGGTTGAGCCAGGCCCTTTCGGCTGAAACGGCGCGCGAAATGGCGCTGAAGGCCGACGCCGCCAGCGCGATCGACACGCTCGACCAGGAACGGCGCGCGATCGAGGAACGGCTGGCCGATGCCGAGGGAATCGCCGCCCGGATCGCTGCCGAGCTGACCCAGGCGGAAGCCGTGTCGCGCGAGGCCGAAGCGGCTCTGGCCGGAGTGCTTGCGCGTGAAGCTGCCATGCGGGCCGAGCGCCGCGTCGCCGAAGCTGCGCTGGACGCGGCGAGGACGCAGGCTGGGCGGTTCGCTGCCGATGCCGAGCGCCTGACCCAGCTTTTGGCCGGGATCGGCGACGGATCGGCCGAACGGGAAGCGATCGCGCAGGCCGGGAATGCGGTCGAGCAGGCGGCGCTGCAATTGGATCACGCCGAGGCCGCACTTGCCAAGGCGGAACTGCAACGCGCCGAGGCCGCCACTGCGCGCGATGAAGCGGAAAGCGGCCTCGCCGCGGCCCGTGCGGCGCTAAGCGCAGCAAAAGCCGAACGCGATGCGCTGGCGCGGGCCCTCGACCATGGCGGCGGGGCGGCCTTGACCGAACTCAAGGCATCTCCGGGATACGAGCGGGCGCTGGCCGCGGCTCTCGGCGAAGACATTGAAGCGATCCTGGGAACCGATGGTCCGCGGCGCTGGCAGGGCAGCGAGCCGGAGCCCGGCGACCCGGCATTGGCGTCGGGTCTCGACCGGCTGCTCGACCATGTCGAAGCACCCGCCGCGCTCCGCCGCCGCCTGGCTCAGGTCGGCGTCGCGGACAGCGACACAGGGCAGAAGCTTGCGGTTGGGCAACGGCTGGTCACTCGCGACGGAATGCTGCGGCGATGGGACGGATTTGTCAGCGTCGGCAGCGGCGCGGCGGCCGCCGAACGGCTGCTTCGCGCCAACCGGCTGGCCGAGATCGACCGGCACCTGCCGGGCTTGGAGAAGGCGGTCAGCGATGCGCAAGGCATCCGCGATGCCGCCGCTACCGCAGTCGAAACCCACCGGTCCGAAGCTGAAGCGGCGCGCAAGGCGGCGGCCGAGGCGGAACGCGCCGGCCGGGACGCCACCCGGGCCGGCGACCTCGCTACGGCTGCCCTGGAACGGCTCGATGCCCAGCGCGCGGGGGTCGAGGAGCGGCGGGCTGACCTGGTGCCCCTCGCCGAAGCGGCGAAGGACGCAGTTGACGTCGCCGCCCGCAATCTCGCCGCGCTGCCCAACCCGGACGATCTCCAGGCTGAGGTGCAGGCGGCGCGGACCAAGGCCTCCGCTGCGGGCGAAACGGTCGCCGACTGCCGGGCCCGTTCGGCGACACGGGCGCGCGAGACCGCTGCCGATCGCGAACGCCATGCCGCCGCCGGGCGCGAATCCGGCGAGTGGCGGACCCGCTCCCTGCAGGCCGAGAAGCGGTTGGCCGAAACGTCCGCGCGGGCGATGGCGATGGAGGAAGAGCAGGAGGAGCTGGCCGATGAGCCCGGCCGCCATGCCGCCAACATCGAACGGATCGAGCGCGACGCCGCCGCCAGCGAAGCCGAGATCGCCCGGACGGCTGACGCCGAGCACGATGCGCAGGAGGCTGTCGGGGTCGCGGCCAAGGCGCTGGCCGAGGCCGGAGAGGCCTCCGCAGCGGCTCGCGAGGCTCGCGCCGGCGCTGCCGCACGCGCCGATGCCCATGTCGAGCGGCGGATGGAGTTCGCCCGCGTCTGCGGCGAGCGATTCGAATGCCCGCCGCCGTTGCTTCCGGAAAAGCTGGGCTTCGATTCCGAGCATCTCGGCGATCCGGAACTCGAACGGGAAACGCTCGACCGGCTGACGGCAGAGCGCGAACGGATCGGGCCGGTCAACCTCGTCGCCGAGCAGGAGCTGGCCGAACTCGATACCAGCCGCGAGGCCAATGTCGCCGAGAAGGACGAGCTGGCCCAGGCCATCCTTCGCCTGCGCGGTTCGATCGGCAGCCTCAACCGCGAGGGCCGGGTGCGGCTGCTCGACGCGTTCGAGAAGGTGAACACCCATTTCCGCAGCCTGTTCACGACCCTGTTCGACGGCGGCCAGGCGCATCTTGAGCTGGTCGAAAGCGACGACCCGCTGGAGGCCGGGCTCGAGATCATGGCCCAGCCGCCGGGCAAAAGGCTGCAGTCGTTGACCCTGCTGTCGGGCGGCGAGCAGGCGCTGACCGCGGTGGCGCTGATCTTTGCCCTGTTCCTGACCAACCCGGCGCCGATCTGCGTGCTCGACGAAGTCGATGCGCCGCTCGACGACGCCAACGTCGATCGCTTCTGCGACCTGTTGGACCGGATGACCGGAGAGACCGACACCCGCTATTTGATCGTCACCCATAATGCGGTGACGATGGCCCGCATGCACCGGCTTTACGGGGTCACCATGATCGAGCGCGGCGTCAGCCGCCTGGTATCGGTCGACCTCGGCGGGGCTGAGGAGCTATTGGCGGCGGAGTGAGCCGCCCCTTCATCCCGCCCTTCCCGCCGCGGCCGGCAAAGCCGGTAGCGACCTGGCGCGGCTTTTTCGGCGAGCGGGCCCGAACTTCGGTCTACGGCTGGTCCGAGCGCGCCTTCGAGATCGACTATCTGAAGCGCGACATCCTTGGGTTCCGGGTCCACATCCTGCTTAACCCAGACCTGATCGGCCATGTCCTGCTCGACAATGCGGCGAACTACGTAAAACCCGACATCGTCAAAACCCTGCTCGACCCGATCATCGGCCGCGGTCTGCTGACTTCCGACCGCGAGTTGTGGCGCGAGCAACGAAAGATCGTCGCGGCCAGCTTTTCGCCCGCTGCCGTCGACGCTCAGCGGTCGACGTTTGTCCAGGCGGCGCGCGAAGCTTCGGCAGGGTGGGGCGACGGGGAGCGGCGCGACATGGCGGCCGAGGCGACCCGGACGACGATGACGGTGATCGCGCTCGCCCTGTTCGGCGGCGATCCGCGCCTCATCTCGGAAACGTCGATGGCGCACATCGCCGCGGCGATCGAAGGTTTCTCCGAGGCGCGGATGCTGGCATTGCTGAGGCTGCCGCAATTCCCGGTCACGCCCAAGGGACGGGCCGGCAAGCGTGGGCAGGTCTTCCTGCGCCGGACTCTCGCCGAAGTAGTTGACGACCGGTGGCACGGCCGGGTCGCGCCCGACTTCCTGACCGGCATGATCGACGCCTTGCGGCAACGCTTCCCCGAGGACGAGGCTCGGGCGCTGGCGATCGACAATGCCGCGACCTTCTACCTCGCCGGCCATGAAACGACCGCCAATGCGATCAGCTGGAGCCTGTTCCTGCTTGCCGCCCAGCCGGAGCTGCAGGAGGAACTCGCCGCCGAGGCGCAATCCGCGTTGGCGGGCGGTGCGGATGATGTCGCCGATCGGGTCCCGCGCCTGCGGCTGTTCCTGAGCGAGTCGATGCGGCTCTATCCGCCAGTACCTCGCTTCGACCGGCAGGCAGTTCAGCCCGACCGGATCGGCGAGCATGAAGTGGAGCCGGGCGACATTGTGTCGATCTGGCCGTGGATGCTGCACCGCCATCGCAAATATTGGGACGATCCCGACGCCTTCGACATCGAACGCTTCGCCACCAAGGAGGGACGGCACCGGTTCCAGTATCTGCCGTTCGGCGGCGGGCCGCGCACCTGCGTCGGCGCCCAGTTCGCAACTGCGGAGGCGCTGACCATCCTGGCGCAGTGGCTCGGGGAATGGCGGTTCGTCGAGGCAGGCCATCAGGTGCGCCCGGCGGGAATGGTCACGCTGCGCCCCGCAGGCGGTCTTCCACTATTGCTGGAGCGGCGTGCAAAGGGCTGATCATTTCGCCCAAGATTCGCTATTGCGAATGACTATCAATAACGCTAGGCGGCCTTCAGCCATCCGGTTGTAGGGGATTTCCGCCAATGTTTCGCGTGCCGGCCGCTGCCTTGCTTGCAACCAGCTTCCTTGTGCCGCCGGCTTTGGCTGCCGACATCGCCGTTGGCGGCGAAAGTGTCGGGCTTGCCGAGGCGGATCCGATTGTCGTGATCGGCGATCGCGGCAGTTACGAAGCCAAGGACACCTGCGCGGCGACCAAGACCTGCACCCAGCTCAAGGACGTGCCGCAGGCGGTCAGCGTGGTCACCGCCGAACAGATTGCGGATCAGGCGCTGCGGTCGATCGCCGACGTCCTCTACCTGGTTCCCGGCGCCAGCGTGAACTCGGGTGAAGGCAATCGCGACACCGTCGTGCTCCGCGGCAACAGCAGCACCGCCGACTTCTTCGTCGATGGGGTACGAGACGACGTCCAATATTTCCGCGATCTCTACAATGTCGACCGCGTCGAGGTGTTGAAGGGCCCCAACGCAATGATCTTCGGCCGCGGCGGCGGCGGCGGTGTCGTCAACCGCGTCACCAAGCGCAGCCGGTCGTCGGGCTTCGAGGATTTTGCGCTGTCGGGCGACAGCGAAGGCGGATTCCGCCTGACCGCCGACGTCAACGAGCGGCTTGCCCCGGCCGCCTTCCTGCGCGTCAATGGCCTGTACGAGAATGGCGATAGCTTCCGCGATCATGTCGACCTCAAGCGTTATGGCGTGAACCCGACGATCGGGATCGAGGCCGGCGAGCGGACCCGGATCGACCTCAGCTACGAATATTTCCACGACCGCCGCACCGCCGACCGCGGCGTTCCGTCGGTTACCGACCCCGTCGCGCCGGACGAGCCCTTGAAAGGCTTCGACAGCATCTTCTTCGGCGATCCCGGCAAGAGCTTCGCCAAGGTCGACGCCCATATCGGCGTCCTGGCGGTCGAGCATGAGCTCAGCGACGGCCTCACGCTCCGCAACCGCACCTCCTACGGCCACTTCGACAAATTCTACCAGAACATTTTCGCGGCCAACCTCAACGAGGGCGCGAACACCGTGACCCTCAACGGCTACAACAATGGGACGACCCGCAAGAACCTGTTCAGCCAGACCGACCTCATCTGGGAGAACCGGCTCGGCGGCATCGACCAGACCATGTTGCTCGGCTTCGAACTCGGCCGCCAGCGGTCCCGCAATGTCCGCACCACCGCCTTCTTCGCGCCGGGCGCCGGCGTGGTTCCGCTGAGCGATCCGACGGTCGATCTCGATGGCATGGTGACCTTCGCTCCGATCGCCAGCGACGCCAACAACCGCACCAAGGCGACCATCGCCGCCGTCTATGCACAGGACCAGATTCGGCCGGCGGAATGGCTGGAGATCATTGCGGGTGTCCGGTTCGACAGCTTCGGGCTGAACGTCGACGATTTCCGGACGGCCGGAGGCGAGTTCGACCGGACCGACCATTTCGTGTCGCCGCGTGTGGGCCTGGTGCTCAAGCCGAACCACAACCTGTCCTTCTACGGCAGCTTCAGCCGCTCCTATTTGCCTCAGTCGGGCGACCAGTTCGGCGGCCTCGACATCAACACCGCGGCGCTGAAGCCCGAGCGGTTCGACAATTACGAGATCGGCGCCAAGTGGGAGCCGATCGGCGGGCTGCTCGCAACGGCGGCCATCTACCAGCTCGACCGGACCAACACCCGCGTCGCCAACCCCGACGGCAGCGGCACCTTCCTTCTGAGCGGCAAGCAGCGCAGCAAGGGTCTCGAGATCGGCCTCGCCGGCAACGTCACCAGCCGCTGGCAGCTGTCCGCCGGATACGCCTTGCAGAAGGCCGAGGTGACCGAAGCGACGACAGCCTGCCCAAGCGGCGATTGCGAAGTCCCGCTGGTCCCCCGGCATACCGCGTCGCTGTGGAACCGCTATGAGGTGACCGGCGCGCTCGGGCTGGGCCTGGGCCTGATCGCCCGCTCGAAGTCCTTCACCACCATCAACAACCAGGTGAAGCTGCCCGGCTACGCCAGGGTGGACGGCGCGGTCTTCTACAAGTTCAGCAAAGAGATCGAGGCGCAGCTCAACATCGAGAATATCTTCGGCGCGGACTATTTCCCGACCGCCAACGCCGACAACAACATCGCACCGGGCGCGCCGACCACCGTACGCGGCACCATTCGCGTCGGCCTTTAGGCGGCTTCCAGCGCCTCGGCGCGCTTCCGGATTCGCTTGAGGTCGGCGACGAAGCGCGCCCGCTCTTCCGCACGGCGCTCGCGGTCGGGCATTCGCAGCAAGGCGCTGGGATGAACCGTCACCCAGCATTCCGACCCGTCGGCAAGCAGTTGCGCGTTGCCGCGTAGGCTGGTGATCGTGACCACCTTGCCGAACAGCGAGCGGGCGGCGGTGGCCCCAAGCGCGACGGTCAGGCGCGGGCGGATCAGTTCGCGCTCCTGCTCCAACCACCAGCGGCATGCCTTGATCTCGCCGCCGTCAGGCTTGCTGTGCAGCCGCCGCTTCCCGCGCTGGACGAATTTGAAATGCTTGACCGCGTTGGTGACATAGACCCGCTTGCGGTCGATCCCAGCCTTCTCGAGCGAAGCATCGAACAATTGGCCTGCCGGGCCAACGAACGGTCGTCCGGCCAGATCCTCCTGGTCGCCCGGCTGCTCGCCGACGAACAGGATCAGCGGATCAAGCGGCCCCTCGCCGAACACCGTTTGCGTGGCGTGCTTGTAAAGCTCGCAGCGGGTACAGCGCGCCGCCTCCTCACGCACCGCCTGCCACGCGCGCTCGATATTGCTGGCCCGGGCCATTCCACATCAGCGCGGAAATGACGATTTTGTGCCGCTCAGCCCCGCCAGTAAGAGGGAAATTGCCGTTTCAGTTCGCCCAGCTTCGGCCTGTCGTTGATGAGGATGTAGGGATAGTTGGGGTTCTTGCGCATGAAGTCCTGGTGATAGGCTTCGGCCGCGGTGAACCCGCCGCTTTCGATCCGCGTGGCGACCGGCCGCTTGAACACATGAGCCTTCTGGAGCTGGGCGATATAGGCCCTGGCCACCTTCAGCTGCGCCGGCGACTGCGGGAAGATCGCCGAGCGATATTGGGTCCCGACATCCGGCCCCTGGCGATTGACCTCGGTCGGGTCGTGCGCGACCGAAAAGAATATCCGCAGCAGTTCGGCATAGCTGACCTGGGCAGGGTCGAAGATGATCCGCACCGCTTCGGCGTTGCCGGTCGTGCCGGTCGAAACCTTTTCATAATCGGCGCCGGCGGCCTTGCTGCCGGCAAAGCCTGAGGTCACGTCGACGACGCCCTTCACATGCTCGTAGACGCCTTCGACGCCCCAGAAGCAGCCGCCGGCCAGCACCGCCACTTCGCGATGCCCCTTGGCCGGCTCGACCAGGGCGGCGGGAGGGACGTTCGACGCCGCCTCGGCGGAGCGGCTCCAGCTGACCATCAGCGGCAAGGCGATCGCGGCGGCAGCGGCGAGCGCTGAAAATCCGAGCTTGGCGCGGTTGGTCATGTCTTTCTCCTCAGGGGAGGCCTTACCTGTCTCTAATGTAGTGACGAATGGCCTTTCGTCGAATCGGCATTTGTCTGCTGCCAAACGTCGCCTAGGCTTCGCGGAAAAGGGGGATTGCCATGCGCCACCGTTATACGCTGCTCGCCGCCACCATGCTGACGCTCGCCGCGCCTGCCTTTGCCGGCCCGGTCGAGGACTTCCGGAAGCTCCAGGACGAATATTGGGCGGCGACGCTCAAGGACAATCCGGCGTTCGCAACTTCGGTCGGTGTTAACAGCTACGACCGCGAGCTCGCACCGCTCAGCCTCGCCGAGATGGATCGAGTGGCCGCCGAGAATGCGGCATTTCTCAAGCGCCTCGAGGCTATTCCCGCGGCCTCGCTGCCTGCGTCGGAGCAGGCCAACCGCGCCGTGCTCAAGCGGCAATTGGAAGATGCGGTCGAAGGCAATCGCTATGGCGAGCGGCAACTGCTCTATTCGACGCTCGGTAGCTATCACGACAATCTTGCTAGCATGGCCGAGAACATCCCGTTCCGCAGCTATTCCGACTACGACAATTATCTCGCCCGGCTGGAGCTGGTGCCCGACCGGATGCATTCCTATGGCGAAATCAGCGCCAAGGCCGCGCGCGAAGGCTTTGTCCAGCCGTGCGTCACCATGTCCGGGTTCGCCGGCACCATCACCGGAACCATCACCGCCGACCCGGCCCAGTCGCGTTTCTATGTGCCGTTTGCGGTGCAGCGGCCGCAGAACATTCCGGCTGACCAATGGGCGGCGCTGCAGGGACGGGCCAAGACGCTGATCACCACCAAGGTCAATCCCGCATATCAGGCTTTTGCCGATCTTTACGACCGGGACCTGAAGGGCAAATGCCGCCAGAGCGTCGGCGTCTCTGCGATGCCCCAGGGCAAGGACTATTACGCATTCCAGGTTCGCTCGCAGACCACCACCAACCTGATGCCCGAGGAAATCCATCAGCTCGGCCTGAGGGAAGTCGCCCGCATCCGCGCCGAAATGGTCGAGGTCGCCAGAAAGGCCGGCTTCCCCAGCCGCGAGGCGATGATCGCCGACATGCGAACCAACCCCAAATGGTTCGTCACCACGCCGGACGAATTGCTCAAGGCCACCGCGCTGATGACCAAGACCATCGACGGGAAGATGCCGAGCCTGTTCGGCCGCCTGCCGCGGCTACCCTATGGCATTCGGCCAATGGCCCTGGCGACCGCCCCGGGGGACACCACCGCCCGCTACCAGCCCGGCAGCCCGGACGCGGGCATCGCCGGCTTCTACCTGGTCAACACCACCAAGCTCGACCAGCGTCCGCTGTGGGAAATCCCGGCGCTGACGGTCCATGAAGCGGTTCCTGGGCATCACATGCAGATTGCGCTCCAGCAGGAGCTGGAGATGCCCGACTGGCGGCGCAACACCGCTTTCTTCACCGCCTTCGTCGAGGGCTGGGGCCTCTATTCCGAACGGCTCGGCATCGAATTGGGCCTCTACGACACGCCGCAGAAGGACATGGGCCGGCTTGGCTATGAAATGTGGCGCGCGACGCGGCTGGTGGTCGATACCGGAATCCACGCCAAGGGCTGGACCAAGGAACAGGCGGTCGCCTTCATGAAGGACAACACCACCCTGACCGACGCCAATATCGATGCCGAGGTCAACCGCTACATCTCCAACCCCGGCCAGGCGCTTGCCTACAAGCTCGGCGAACTCAAGATCCGCGGGCTAAGGGCCAAGGCCGAGAAGGAGCTCGGCGGCAAGTTCGACCTGAGGCGCTTCCATGACGCGGTGCTTGGGCAGGGCGCGGTGCCGCTGGATGCGTTGGAGGCTCAGATCAACGCCTGGATCGCGGCGGAGAAGGCTAAGGCCAACTGATCGTCGAGAGGGCCTGAAGAGCTGGACTCACTCTTCGGGGACTGCGCCCTCGGTCGACTGTTCCTTGCGCTCCTTGAACGCCTGGTTGATCAGCTGTTGCGTGCAGCCGGTGAAGCCGGCCGGGCCGACCGGTGAACAGCTGTTGATGCCATTCTTGCTGTAGGTTTCGAAGGCGATTGCCTTGTTGGCCCAGGATTCGCGCGTCTGGCGCGGGCCGCTCTGCCGGTAGCGCTCCGGAATGCGAAAGCGCTCGCTCTCCGGCTTGCGCGCGCAGACCACCACCTCGTCGTCGGTCGAGCGCGGGCAGGGATCGGTGCCATAGACGATGATCTCGCTGATGCGGCCGTTCTGCGCGGCGGCGGGGACCGGCGCGACCAGTGCCGGAACGCCAAGCGCGAATGCGCTTGCGGCGACGGTCAGGAGCGGCAGTTTCGGCATTGGCACTCGTCCTTCATTAAGATCAAACGGCTGGGCGGCCATCCGGGTTTCCCTCATATGCGTTTCGAAAGTTCGATTGCCAACCGGCAGCCCGCACGAATCGCGGTGGTCAGCAACGGATAGGCTATGGCTTCCTGCGCCCCATGCTCGCGAGCCGTTGCGCGATGCTCCAGTTCCTCGGCCTGGAAATCGCGGATATCGGCCGCAAATTCCGGATCTTCGTCGCCTAGCGCGGCGAGCTGCTCGGAATAATGGCGATCGATTTCGGTCTCGACGGCGTCGGTGCAGGCCATTGCAGCTTTCTCGCTGATCATCGCGGTCGCTGCACCCAGCGCGAAGCCGGCGATGCTCCACAGCGGCTGAAGGGCCGTTGGGCGCACCCGCCGCTCGGCCATCATCCGCTCGAAGCGCTCGAGGTGCCGCTGTTCCTGTGCCGCCATCCGCGCAATCTGGTGAGCGGCGCTTGAGCTTCGGCCCAGCACCGCCAGCTGGCCGGCATAGATGCGGGTCGCGCCATATTCGCCGGCCTGGTTGACCCTCAGCATCGACTCCCGGTCGGGCCGCCTTTCTCCAGGCCGCCAGCCGCTCATGCCGCCTTCCGTAATGCCAGCACGGCAATCAACGCCGCACCGCCCAGCGAAATGATCGCGTTCCAGGCGGCCAGCGAAAGGCCGAGGAACGACCATTGGACCTGGTCACAGCGCACCAAGGGCACGTTGAGGATGTCCTGCAGGCTCTTGGCCCCGACCGCGGTGCACTGGGTAATGCCTTCCCACCAGCCCAACTCAACGCCTGCGTGAAACACGCCGATTGCGCCTGAAACGGCGATCAGGAAGGCGGCCAGCAGCACGGTCAGGCGGGTGCGGGCCGCTGTGATCGGAGAAGCCAGCGCGATCAGCGCCAGCAGGATTGCGGCGCCGTGCGGCCACCGCTGCCAGTAGCACATCTCGCACGGGTAAAGCCCGCCGACATATTGCGAGAAGAGCGCGCCGCCCAACAGCGCCGCCGGCACGGCCAAGGCAAGCATGCGCGCCTGGCGCAAGCGTGCCGTGCCCTTGGGCTCCGGCCTTGCCAGCATTAGCGTCCCGACTTGCTGGCGAGATTGACTGGCTGCGGCCCGAGCCGCTTCAACGTCTTCAGCGCATAGTCGAGCTGGAAGTCCTTGACGCCCTTCTTCTCGAGCTCGGCGGCCGTCAACAGGAAGCGCGGGTCCGGCGTATCGTCGGCCTCCAGCACCTCATCCTTGATCTTCGCCTGCTGCACGAGGTGGCGGCGAAGGTCGGCTTCGCGAAGCTTGGGCCGCGACTTGTAATCCTCGTCGCTCAGCTGCGGCACGGAAATGTCCGGATCGATCCCGCCGGCCTGAACCGACCGGCCCGACGGCGTATAGTAGCGGGCGGTGGTCAGGCGGAGCGCCGACTGCGGCCCGGTCTGGATCACGCTCTGCACCGATCCCTTGCCGAAGCTGCGCTCGCCCATGACGATCGCGCGGCGATGGTCCTGCAGCGCGCCGGCAACGATTTCCGCCGCCGAAGCGGTTCCGGCGTCGACCAGGATGATCACCGGCTTGGCATGGGCCAGGTCGCCGGGACGCGCATAGAAGCGCTCGATGTCATTCGCCTCGCGGCCGCGCTCGGACACGATCTCGCCCTGCTCGAGGAAGGCGTCGCTGACCTCGATCGCCTGGTCGAGCAGGCCGCCGGGATTGGAGCGAAGGTCGACGACATAGCCAATTGCCTTGCCGCCGGTCGCCTTGTCGATCCCCAGGAGCGCCTCTCGGGTCATCGCCCCGGTCTGGGCCGAGAATCCGTTGACGTTGATGACTCCGATATTGTCCTTCACTTCCCACTTCACCGGCTTCAGTTCGATGCGCTCGCGGGTGATGGAAACGTCGAACGGCTTGTCGCGTCCCGGGCGAACGATGGTCAGCTTGATCGACGTGCCCGGCTTGCCGCGCATTTTCTCGACGGCTTCATCGAGCGAATATCCGTAGAGGAACTCGCCATCGATGTGGGTGATATAGTCGCCGGCCTTGATTCCGGCGCGGTCGGCCGGCGTGTCCTCGGTCGGGGCGATCACCTTGATCGCGCCGTCCTCGGCGGAAACGGTCAGGCCGAGGCCGCCGTAATTCCCGTCCGTGGTGGTCTTGAGCTGGGTGAAGTCAGCTGCTTCGGCATAGCTGCTGTGCGGGTCGAGCGCGGCCAGCATGCCGTCGATCGCGCCCTTGATCAGCGTATGATCGTCGACCTTGTCGACATAATTGGCGCGAACCCGCTCGAATACGCTGAAGAAAGTCTCCAGTTCTTTCTGCGTGTCCGTCTCGGCGGCGGCCATGGCGGTCGTCGCAATCGGGACCATCGCCAGTGCGCCGACCAGCGCGAGGGGCGGGAGAAGCTTGGCAAGGCGTTGCATCGAATAGATTCCTGTCAGGGTGCGTCGCGTATAATTAGCGGTTCTCGCCGCCATTTGACAGCGGAAGAGATGAAGCTGCGATTAAGGCGGGCGAAACCGGCTGGCCATTTCGTCTCAATTCGACCCCGACCGGCCCCAAAGCCCGGCCGAGCAACTCGCCGCGCCGGACCTGGGTTCCTTGCCGCTTCTCGCTGGCGACGCCCAGCAGCAGGCTGGTCCAGCCATTGTCATGGCCGATGATGACCAGCCCGTCCTGGCCGCGATAGGGCGCTGCGAACAATATCTTGCCGTCGGCGGGCGCGATCACGGCGGCTCCCGGCGGGGTGTCATACCGCAGCCCGCGCGAGACAATTCCCGCCTTGCTGACCGATCCCAGCCCTTGGGTCAGCCTGGCCGCAACCGGCAGGCTATAGGCAAAGTCGGTCGGCGGAAGGGCGGAATCGCCGCGCATCGGGCGAGCTGGAGTAAGGCCAAGCAGTGCCACTTCGCCCGCATTGCGCTGCGCCGCTCGGCGGCTCGCCGCTTCGGCCCCGGCGCTCGACAAGGTCTCGCCGCTGGCCAGCACCCGATCGCCTGCGCCCAGCGCCTCTCCGGCCAGCTGGCTCGCGCGGTCGGCCGCCTTGGCTTCCAGCTCGGCAAAGCGCTGTTGCCGCCTGGCGAGCTCGTCGCGGCCTTTGGCCAGGTCCGCCCGTGCGGCATTCGCCGCGGCTGCAAGCTTCTGCCGCTCGCCGAGCTCGATCTTTAGCGCCGCGCTCCTTTGCTCGATCACCGGCATGGTCGTGTCCAGCAGCGCCTTGACCCTGACCAGCTCCTCTACCGAACCATGATCTGCAAGGGTTAGTAGCGGCGGCTGCCGCCCCATCGTGGCCAGGCCGGCAAGCAGCGCCGCGAGAGGTGCGCGGCGGGTCGCGAGCCGCTGCTCGGCCAGTGCGGCCTGGGCTCGGGCGAGCCGCAGACTGGCGTCAGCCGCACCAATCCTGGCTTCGGACTCCTCGATTGCCGCCGCGGCGGCCGCCTGGTCGGCCTTCAGCCGGTCCGCTTCGGACTTGGCCTTGGCCGCCTGGCCTTCGAGTTCCGCCAGCCGCTTGGTCGCGGCCCGGGCCTCCGCCTGGGCCTCGGCAAGTGCGGCGTCGGCGGTAGGCTGTTGCGGCGCAACCGGCGCGCTTGCCGCCAGCAGGGCCGGAGCCGTCAGCAGCAACAGGGCGGCCAGCCTCCGCATCAGCCTTCGCGATGATAGGGATGGTTGGCGAGGATGCTGGTCGCGCGGAACAATTGTTCCGCCAGCATGGCGCGGACCAGCATATGCGGCCAGGTCGCCGGCCCGAATGACAGCAACAGGTCGGCCTTGTCCCGGACCGCCTCGTCATGGCCGTCGGCGGCGCCGATCCAGAATCGCGCCTCGCGCCGCCCGGTGTCGCGCCAGCCCTCCAATTTCCTCGCGAATTCCATCGACGTCAGCGCCTTGCCGCGTTCGTCGAGCACCACGTTGATATTGTTGGCGATGGCTTCGGGGCTGGTGCCGCCGCGATCGGGAAGCTCGGTCATCCTGGTCGGCCAGCTGATGCGCTTCAAATAGCGTTCGGTCAGCTCGGCTTCGGGCGACCGTCCGATTTTCCCGCGAGCGACAATATGCAGCAGCACGGCGCCTAAGCGCCCGGCGCTGCCGCCTTGGGCGCGGTCTCGTCGCCGAACGCCCACATGCGCTCTAGGTTGTAGAAGGTGCGGACTTCCGGGCGGAACAGGTGGACGATCACATCGTCCGCGTCGATCAGCACCCAGTCGGCGACCGGCAATCCTTCAATCCTCACCGGGCGGCCGAATGTCTGCTTGATCCTGTCGGCCAGCTTGTTGGCCATCGACGCCACCTGGCGCGACGAGCGCCCGGACGCGATCACCATATGGTCCGCGATCGACGATTTACCGGCGAGCGGGATGGTCACCACCTCGACCGCCTGGTCATCGTCGAGCGACTTCATGACAAGACTATGCAGCGCCTCCACGTCGACCGGCTGGGTCGGGGCGGCAGGCGCATTTTTGGGATCGGCCAAAGGGACTCCTCTAGGGATGGACTGAGTCTCGCCGGTGAGACGAAAAGCGGCGGTGCCAGTCAGGGTTAAGTGCGCGCAGCCTTGTGGCGGAAGTTCGATCGGGTGGCAGGCGAAGGAAGTTAATCGCCGGAACACTCCATTCAGTCCAATTCCGTGCCTGGTCTGCGGGGCGGACAAACCGCCGCAACCAGCCCATCGCGCGCGCCGCGCGGGCATCGTCATCATAGCCGGGCCGCGAAAGCACCGCAATCGGGACCATGCGCGCCAGGGCGCGCCAACGCTTCCACTGGTGGAATTGGGCCACAGTGTCCTCACCCATCAGCCAAATGAAGCGGTGCTTGGGGAAGCGCCTCATCAGCTTTTCAAGCGTATCGACCGTGTATCGGGTTCCATTGAGGGCCTCGAAATCGCTCACCCTGATCCGGCTCCGCCGGGCCATGGCGCGCGCCGAAGCAAGGCGCGCAGCGAACGGCGCCATGTCCCTCGCCTTGTCCTTGAGCGGATTGCCGGGGGAAACGAGCCACCAGACCTCGTCGAGATCCAGCGCTTCCATCGCCGCCAGGCTCATGCGCCGGTGGGCCCGGTGGGCCGGGTTGAAGCTGCCGCCAAGAAGGCCGATCCGCATATGAGGTCGCTAGCACGCGGAACCGCTGCGGGGTAAGAGGTGGCGAGGGGGCTCGGGATGGGTGAATTCGAAGCAATCGGAGAGGCAGTGACGGGCGGCCTGCTGGCTCGCGCCGTCGAACCAAATGCCGGCGAAGCAGGTGCGGACGGGCATACGCACGAGAGGAACTGCCTCAATTGCGGCAAGCTCCTCACCGGTCCCTATTGCTCGGACTGCGGGCAAAAGGCGCATGTCCATCGCTCGCTTCGCGCCTTCATGGGCGATTTCGTCGCCGGCCTGGTGAATTTCGAAGGGAAGTTCTGGCGGACCCTGCCGATGCTCGCCTGGCGGCCGGGGGAAATGACGCGGCGCTACATCGCCGGGGAGCGCGCCCGGTTCGTCTCGCCGATCGCGCTTTACCTGTTCACGGTCTTCGCCATGTTCGCGGTACTGAACTTCAACGGCACCTTCAGTTCGGAGGGCGGGGTCAAGGTCGGACTCAGTGCGCGAGACGGCATCAAGGCCGAAATAGCCGCCGAGCAGAAGGCTGTGGCCAGGCTGGAGGTGCAGCGCAAGGCGGCGGAGACTGACGCAAAGGAAGTGGGCAGGATCGATCGCAAGATCGCCAACAAGAAGGCCGAGATTGAAGCTGCGCAGAAAGTGCTGACCGGCCAAAACTTGGTAACGGCTGACGTCGGCGACGATGCGCCGGATTGGATCCGGCCGTTCGTCGAGAATGCGCGCGACAATCCGGAAGCGGTCTCGCTGAAGGTTCAGGAGGCCGCTTCCAAATATAGCTGGCTGCTGATCCCGATCTCGGTGCCGTTCATGTGGCTGCTGTTTCCGTTCAGCCGGCGCTACCGGCTGTACGACCATACGGTATTCGTCACTTACTCGCTGTCGTTCATGATGATCCTGGTGATCGCCGCCGGGCTGTTGGTGGCGGTCGGGGCGTCGGGCTTCGCAGCCTTCCTGTTCTTCGTGCCTCCGTTCCACATGTACCGGCAGCTGAAGGGAGCCTACCAGCTGGGACGGTTCAGCGCGGTGCTGCGGACGATCGCTCTGGTGTCATTTGCCTTCGCGGCCGCCGGCATGTTCGCCGCCGCGACTGTCGCCATCAGCACCATGTGATCGCCGTCAGGCGGCGGGGCAGGGGAATTTCTGGATCAGGATGCGGGTCATCGCTTCCGTCATGTCGATCTTGGCACGCTCGGCGGCAGGAATGGCTTCGAGCCGGGTCATGAACTCATCGCTGCCCAGGCTGTGCTTGCCCTCGGGTGGGCAAAACCGCGGCTTCCGGCCGTTCCGGGCGGCCTCCAGCCGCTGCTCGCGCGCCTTGGCCGCCGCGGCCTTGCTCTCGTCTGTCAGCGCCTTGATCTCGCCGCCCGAGAAGATCGCCATCACGCCCTTCTTCTTGAGCGCCGTCGCGCGTTGGTGGAACTGCTCGGCATTCATCGTTTGGGCATTCGCGCCCGACGCAATGAAAACCGCCGCCATCGCGCCAATCACAAGCTTCATGAAGAACGCCTCCCTGCCCTGGTCCGGGTGACTAGGGCAGGGAGGCGCTGAACGGCAGTTTAACGAAGGATCAGCTGGCGGCCGGCGCGGCTCCACCGATGCCGGGCTTGGGCCGCTTCGACTTCGGGATCGACGATCCGGCCGAAGGCAGCGTGGGCTGCGAGCTGGAGCCGCGGTCGATCGTGCCTCCCTCCAGCAACGTCTTGATCTCGTCCCCGGACAGCGTCTCATATTCGAGCAGCGCCTGGGCGAGCGTCTCAAGTTCGCCGCGATTTTCTTCAAGCAGATACTTGGCCCGGTCATAGCCTTGCTCGACAATCCGGCGGATTTCCTTGTCGATCGCCTGCGCCGTCTCGTTCGACATGTTCTTCTGGCGGTTGACCGAATAGCCGAGGAATACTTCCTCGTCGGCTTCCGCATATTGCAGGGGACCGAGCGCGTCCGACATGCCCCAGCGGGTCACCATGTCGCGGGCAAGCCCGGTGGCGTAGCTGATATCGGACGATGCACCCGATGAAACCTTGTCGTAACCGAAGATGACTTCCTCGGCGACGCGGCCGCCCATCGACACCGCCAGGTTCGCGTACATCTTGTCGCGATGATAGCTGTAATTGTCCCGCTCGGGCAGGCGCATCACCATGCCCAGCGCCCGGCCGCGCGGAATGATCGTGGCCTTGTGGATCGGGTCGGACGCCGGCTCGTGCAGGGCCACGATCGCATGACCCGCCTCATGATAGGCGGTCATCCGCTTCTCGTCCTCGGTCATGACCATCGAGCGGCGCTCGGTGCCCATCATGACCTTGTCCTTGGCTTCCTCGAACTCATGCATTGCGACCAGCCGCTTGCCCTTGCGGGCGGCCAGCAGCGCCGCTTCGTTGACGAGATTGGCAAGGTCGGCGCCGGAGAAGCCGGGCGTCCCGCGCGCAATGACGCGCGCGTCGACGTCGGGCGCCAGCGGCACCTTCTTCATATGGACGTGGAGGATTTGCTCGCGGCCGTCGATGTCCGGGCGCGGCACCACCACCTGCCGGTCGAAGCGGCCGGGGCGCAGCAGCGCCGGGTCAAGCACGTCGGGACGGTTGGTCGCGGCGATGATGATGATGCCTTCATTGGCCTCGAAGCCGTCCATCTCGACCAGCAGCTGGTTCAGCGTCTGCTCGCGCTCGTCGTTGCCGTTGCCAAGGCCGGCGCCGCGATGGCGGCCGACCGCGTCGATCTCGTCGATGAAGACGATGCAGGGCGCGGCCTTCTTGGCCTGTTCGAACATGTCGCGGACGCGGCTTGCGCCGACGCCGACGAACATTTCGACGAAGTCGGAGCCGGAAATGGTGAAGAATGGCACGCCTGCTTCACCGGCGATGGCGCGCGCGAGCAGCGTCTTGCCGGTGCCGGGCGATCCGACGAGCAGCGCGCCCTTCGGGATCTTGCCGCCGAGGCGGGCGAATTTGCCCGGGTCCTTGAGATATTCGACGATCTCCTGGAGCTCCTCGCGGGCTTCGTCGATCCCGGCGACGTCGGCGAACGTCACCCGGCCCTGCTTTTCGCTCAGCAGGCGGTGGCGGCTCTTGCCGAAACCCATTGCCCCGCCGCCGGCATTCTTCTGCATTTGCCGCATGACGAAGAAGCTGATGCCAAGGATCAGCAGGAACGGCAGCGACTGATAGAGCAGGATCAGCCAGACGCTCGACTGCTCTTCCGCCTTGACGGCGACGCCAACGCCCTTGCCGACCAGCCGGTCTGCGACGTTGGTGTTGGGCGGAGCTACCGTCCGGAACGCCTTGCCGTCGGCCAGCTTGCCGCTGATGGTGACATTGCCGACCGGCGAGGTGGCAATGATCACGCTGCGGACATTGCCCTCGTCGACCTGGTTGACGAAATCGGAATAGGCGACGGGCTCGCCCTGTGCGGCGCTCCCGCTGTCGAACGCGCGGACGAACAGCACCAGGCCAAACAGCACTGCCACCCAGATCAGCAGCGACTTGGTCCAGGGGTTGCCGGGCTTCTTGTCGTTCCGTTTCTCGTCCACTTATTCGTTCCTTAGCAATGCCCGCCTAAAATAGGCGCATTACCCTTAATGACAATGGAACGAACGCTTGGCCGGCCCGATTGGCGGCGCGCGCCTCAGGCGCGCTTGGCGGCTGGCCAGTTGAACGCTGAATATTCGTCGTCGAACGGCGACGGCGCGTTCAAGGCTTTCAACCGGTCAAGATAAACATTCACCAGATAGAGCCGGCGCTCTCTCGCCTGGGGGGTGACGGCGCGCGTCGCAGCGCTCATTTCCTCGCACGCACGGCGGCGATAATAGCGAATGTCGGTTTCCACGGTGCTTCTCCCCCGAACAACTCGCTGAGTCGTTCAATGGAAATTTAACGAAATTGACCGACGCGTCGAGTCCGTCACGGACATGCAACGAACCCGTTAGAATTTCAGCGAAAAGCCTACGCCGGCGCGCCGCTGCTTGGGCGCGGTCACTTCATATCCGACCACGGCGCGGCTGCGCGGAGTCTGCGATTTCAGCCCAAATATGCCCAGGCCGAACTGACCGCCTGAGCCGAGATTGATTGCTGGAAGTTGCGGGTCGTTGCGGGGCGGCGGGGTCTCGCGGATGCGCAAGAGGTCAGCGGAGGCGGAGCTTTGCGCAGCGGCCGGCATCGCGCCCAAGGCCAGAAGCAGCAGGAACGAACATACGCGAACCATCGCCATTCCCTGTTGCCCGCTCACGGCATTAGCGATCCATCCCTATGCAAAGTTCCACGCGTTACAGCTGCGCAACCTTCACAGCCGCCGGGGCGGGGCTACGGAAAGGCGCCAGAGCGACCCCCCCTCAAGCTTCAGGTCCGACAGGGTTACCGTCTCGCCCCGCTCCAACGCTTCCAGGGCACGGATCAGGTCGGGACCTCGCGGTGGGGCGGCGCCCATTTCGGCGAAGGCGGCCAGCAACAAGCGCCGCTTGAGCTCGCGGGGCAGGTCGAACGGCTCGATCAGCAGCGCGCCGCCATCCTGCTTGATCCGCGATCCAACCAGGGGCGCCAGCGCCCAGTCGAGCGCTTCGTCGGCGTCGCGAATGGCGGATGCGCTGACGGCCAGGCGCGCCGGATCGGCCCATTCGGAACCTGACAGCCACTGCCGAATGCGCGATCGGTCATGCCGCGGATCGCGGTTGCTGGGGTCATCGACCGGCGTCAGGCCGGCATCGGCAACCAATTTCACCAGCTCTTCCTTGCGCCATCCAAGCAATGGCCGGATCAGCATGACTTGCTCCGACAGGGCGCGCCGCGCGTGGGTGCCGCCAAGCCCGCCCACTCCGGCGCCGCGCGCCAGCCTCATCAGCAGCGTTTCCGCCTGGTCATCGGCATGATGCGCCGTCGCGACCGACGCCAGGCCTCGTTCGATCGCCCAATCGTTGAGCAGGCGATAACGCATCGCCCGAGCCTCGGCCTGGATATTGGCGGCCGGAGGTTCGCTCCAGTCGGCGAGCAGGGTTCGGTGCGGTAGCGCCAGCGTTTCGCAAAGCGATGCGACCATCGCCGCTTCCTCGGCGCTTTCGGCGCGAAGCCCGTGATCGACCGTCGCCGCCTCCACCGCTCCTGGCCTTGCGGCGGCGGCCAGCAGGAGCAAAGCCAGGCTGTCCGGGCCGCCCGACACTGCAACGCCGATGCGGGCATTGCTCGGTGCGAGCGCATCAAGATCGGCGACGAAGCGTTCGATCGCTCCAGCCGCCACCGTCATGCTAGCTGCACTTTGCCTCGGACTTTGCGCCCGGCAGCGCCGACTTCAGCGGCGCTCGGATGTTGCCTGCGTAAACCTCTTCCAGTTCCGCATAGGCTTTGCAGGCCTGGCCGGGCTGGCCGAGCTTCATCAGCGACTGGCCAAGATAGAAAAGGCTGTCCTGGGCCCGCTCGCCCTTCGGATCTCGGCGATAATTGGCGAGCAGGGCCTCGGCCGCAGCGCGCGGCTGGCCCTTGTCGAGCATTGCCCGCCCGACAAGGTTGTAGGCCCAGCTGGTCCGGCGGTGATCGGGATATTTCTTGGTGAAGGCCTGCAGCGACTTGATCGCCGCATCATATTTCCCGGCGTTCCACAGCTGGAAGCCCTCGTCATAGGCCGCTTCGGCCGGATCGGCGCCGGTGGCGGGGGTCAGAGCGGCCGGCTTGGCGTCGGCCTTTTCAATCTTCGGGCGCGAAGGCGGCGGCGCCGGCTCCGAGGCTTCGGCTGAATCCTGTCCGCCGGTTGACGCGTCGCCGGTCACGGGCGCCGTCTCGAGCGCGCGCAGGCGCCGGTCCTGGTCTGCGCGAAGCCGGGCAACCTCGGCTTCCATTTGCGCAACCCGGTTACCGTTCTCTTCCGACTGGCGAAGGATGTCGGCCAACTGCCGTTCGACCGCGTCGAGCCGGCCGTTGAGGCTGTTCACCGAATCCTGCGTCGCCGCGGGATCGTCGCTGAACCCGGCCGTGTCGGCCGGCTGTCCCTTCGGGAAAACCTGCTTTTGGACCTGCCGAACCTGGTGCTCGAGCCGATCGATCCGTTGCTCCGGGGTTGGCGGACGGCGCTGCGCGCCGGCAGGGCTCATCGCAATGGCGGAAACGGCAAGCAGGAGAAGGGCGGAACGGAAACGCATGGTGATCCTCGGATTGGCGGAATTTGGCTTGTGGAAGATGACTGACATTGGCTGTCGCTGCGGTGAATCAGTTGGTGGTGGCTGGCGCCGCACCGTTCGATTGCGTCGCGTCCGGCGTAGTCGGCGCTGTTGAAGGAGCGCTCGGCGCGGTCGATTGCGGCTGGCGCCGCGCCGGCCGCGACACAGGCCGGGCGCTGGAAGCCGCGGTCGTTGCCGCAGGCGGCGCCTGAGGCGGGGCGGACTGGGCGCCGGGCGCCTGCATCAAGTCAGCGGCTTTCAGGCTGACGCCCGATACCGTCTTGCCCGGAGCTCCGACCGCGGGGGCCTGGGCCGATCCAACCATGATCTTGAGCGCTTCGGGCTTGCCGGTGGTCAGCACCGGAGCCGCTGCCGTGGCGGGCACCTCGAAGCTCTCGCCGGGTTGCAGTTGGCCCATCTTCAACGTGGTTGGGCCGTCCTTGACCTGGAGCCACACCGGCTCGGTTGCGGTCAGCACCACCGGGCCCGCGGCGGCCGGTGCAGCGGGCGGCGGAGGCGGGGGAGCGGCATTTTCGGCGGGCGCCGTGACATTGGACGCCTCGGCAACTGCCTCGTCGGGCTGCATCGAGCGATTGCTGAGCCAGCTAAGCGCCAGCACCACCAGCACCAACAGGACGAGCGCGCCGATCACCAGGCCCTTGGGCATGGTCCGGGCCGGATCGACCGCCTCATAAACTTCGGGATGCACCGCGGCGAAGCGCGTATCGCCCATTTCCGCCCGCAGCGCGTCGCCGATTTCGTTGCGGTCGAGGCCGACCACGTTGGCGTAATTCTTGGCGAAGCCGATCGAGTAGGTGGCGGCCGGAAGCTTGTCCCATTCGCTTTGCTCGAGGCTGGTCAGGTGACGGGTCGGAATGCGCGTCTGGGAGGCGACGTCCTCGACCGAAAGGCCCTTGGCTTCGCGAGCTTCCTTGAGGCGCTGGCCGACCGTTACGACGTCGTCAGCTTCCGTCTCGTCCATTGCTTTCCCCTTGAGCGCCAGGCGCTTGAAATTGGGTCCGTTGTCGGGAGACGACGCCCCGCTGTCAACCGCACATTGAGGTGAAAAATCAGCCGATTGCGACGCTGTGGCGCTTGGCCCAATCGGCCAGCGACTTGCGCATTTTCGCGGGCGGCTTGGCGAGCAGCGCCTCGACCTTTTCCCGGACCGCCCCGGCATCGATCGAGCGCACCATCGCCTTGACCGGGCCGACCGCCGCTGGAGTGATCGAGAAGCTGTCGATGCCGATCCCGATCAGCGCCATCGCTTCCAGCGGGCGGCCCGCCATCTCGCCGCACACCCGGACCGGGACGCCGGCGGCCTTGGCCTCGGCGTTGACCCGGCGGAGGAAGCGCAGGATCGCCGGGCTCAGCCAATCGTAGCGCTCGGCGAGCCGCGGATCCGCGCGGTCGGCGGCGAACAGGAATTGGGTGAGGTCGTTTGTGCCGATCGACAGGAAATCGACCCGGGGCAGCAATATGTCGAGCGTTTCGGCGAGGCTGGGCACTTCCAGCATCGCACCGAATTCGATCTTCTTGGGCCCGCCCCGCTTGGAGCTCTTGGCCCACTGCACCTGCTCCTCGAACAGGGCCCGTGCTTCCTCATACTCCCATGGCTCGCTGACCATCGGGAACATGACGCGGAGAGTCCTGCCGGCCGATGCCTCGATCAGCGCCCGCGCCTGCGCCTTCATCAGCGCCTTGCGTTCCAGGCTGAGGCGCAGCGCACGCCAGCCCATCGCCGGATTTTCGCTCTCGTCCTTCTCGTCCTCCGCCAAATAGGGGAGCGCCTTGTCGCCGCCGATATCGACCGTTCGGAACACCACCGGCTTGTCGCCGGCCGATTCCAGCACTTTGCGATAGAGCCTGAGCTGGCTTTCCCGGCCCGGAAGCTGGGCGGCGATCAGGAACTGGAACTCGGTGCGGAACAGGCCGATGCCGTCCGCTCCGGTGGCTTCCAGCATGGCCGCGTCCTCGGCCAGGCCGGCATTGACCATCAGCTGGACGCGCTCGCCGTCCTTGGTTTCGGCCGGAAGGTTGCGGATCGCGGCGAACTCCGCTCGCCGCTTCTGGCTGAGCGACATCCGCTGCTCGAAGCCATGGACCAGCGGCCGGCTGGGCCGGACCACCACCACGCCCATGTCGCCATCGACCAGGATGGTATCGCCCTCATTGGCGATGTGCCGGATGTCGGCGACACGGCCGACCACCGGCACCCCCATCGCGCGGGCGACGATCGTGACGTGGGCGGTCAGCGATCCTTCCTCCAGCACCACGCCCTTCAGCCTGCGCTTGTCATATTCAAGCAGTTCGGCCGGGCCCAGGTTCTTGGCGATGAGGATGGCGTCCTTGGTGAGGCCGGTCTGCGCGGCCGTGCCTATCCGGCCCGACACGATCCGCATCAGCCGGTTCGAAAGATCCTCCAGGTCGTGCATCCGCTCCTTGAGGATCGGGTCGTCGATTTCGCGCATCCGCGCGCGGGTGCGCTGCTGCACGCGCTCGATCGCCGCTTCGGCGGTCAGGCCGCTGTCGATCGCCTCGTTGATCCGCCGCGACCAGCCCTCGTCGTAGGCGAACATCTTATAGGTCTCGAGGATCTCATTATGCTCGCCGGCGGTGCCGAATTCGGCCTCGCGGGTCATATTGTCGATCTGCTCGCGCATCCGGCGGAAGGCGGAATAGACCCGGGCCCGTTCGGCCTCGGTGTCCTCGGCAACCGTATGCTCGACCACCACCTTCGGCTGGTGAAAGACCGCGACGCCCTTGGCCATGCCGGTGACCAGCTTCAGGCCGACTTCGCGCTGCATGCCTGCATCGCGCCGGGCCAGCCGGCCGCTGTCGATCAGCCGGGCGCTGGCGATCATCTCGCTGAGCACCATCGCCACCGTCTGCAGCGCCTCGATCTCGACGTCGTCGTAGCGCCGCGGCTCGGCATGCTGGACGGCGAGCACCCCGATCGGGCTTTCACGCCGGATGATCGGCACGCCGGCGAAACTGTGGAACCGCTCTTCCCCGGTTTCCGGCCGGTAGACGAATTCAGGATGGCTGGCGGCTTCGGCCAGGTTCAGGATTCGCCCTTCCTCGGCGATGGTGCCGACCAGGCCCTCGCCCATCGCCAGGCGGGTGACATGCACCGCTTCCTTGCGAAGGCCGTGGGTGGCGAACAGTTCCAGCGCCCGCTCGCGCAGCAGGTAGATCGAACAGACCTCGCTCTGCATCGCCTCGGCGATCAGGTCGACCACCTTGTCCAGCTTGGCCTGCGCCGACCCGCGCTTGGCCATCACATCGTGCAGGCCGGTCAGTATCTCTCGGGCGGAGGCGGCTGCGGTCAGGGGCATGAACACACGCTATGCAGGGATTGGTGCGCTATTCCAAGGGCGCACGATTTCATCCGGGCCGGACCGATGCCGGTCCTCCCGGACCGCCTAGGCGCGCGACCCCAGCGCCGCGGCGGCTTCCTCGACCAATTCCTGGATGATGTCGGCGACCGGCTCCTCGCGGTTGACCATGCCGACTGACTGGCCGGCCATCACCGATCCGCTCTCGACGTCGCCGTCGATCACCGCTCGGCGCAGCGCGCCCGCCCAATAATGCTCGATCTGCAGCTGCGCCTCGGCCATCTCGATCGAACCCTTGTCGAGCAGGTCGGCGACCTCGCGCTGCTTGGCGGCGAAGTTGACCATTTCCTGGTTCTTCAGGGCGCGGACCGGGATCACCGGCAGGCGCGGGTCGATCTGCACCGACGGAATCGCATCGCGGGCCGAGGCGCGGATGAACGCTTTCTTGAAGTTGGCGTGGGCGATGCATTCGTGGGCGCAGACGAAGCGGGTGCCGAGCTGCACCCCGACCGCGCCCATTTCGAGATAGGCGGCAACCGCCTCGCCGCGGCCGATCCCGCCGGCGACGAAAACCGGGATGTCGGCGGCGACATGAGGCAAAATCTCCTGGGCCAGCACGCTGGTCGACACCGGGCCGATATGGCCGCCGGCCTCCATCCCTTCGATCACCAGCGCGTCGGCGCCGGAGCGCATCAGCTTCTTGGCCAATGCCAGTGCGGGCGTGAAGGCGATCAGCTTGGCGCCATTGCCCTTGATCCGCTCGATCGCCCCGCCGGGCGGAAGCCCGCCGGCCAGCACGACATGGGTCACTTGATGCTTCGCGCAGACGTCGATCAGCTCGGAAAGCTGCGGGTGCATGGTGATCAGGTTCACGCCGAACGGCTTGCTGGTCTTTTCCTTGGTCGCGGCGATTTCGCCATCGAGCAATTCCGGGCTCATTGCCCCGCAGGCGATCACGCCGAACCCGCCGGCGTTGCTGATCGCCGACACGAGGTGGCGCTCGCTGATCCAGCTCATCGCCCCGCCCATGATCGCCCATTCGGTGCCGAGGAACTCCAGCCCCCGCGCCATCAGTTCCTTGAGGCGGACCATGCCGCCGTCGCCGTGCATGACGCGGGCTTCCGCGATCAGTCCTTCGCCGCTCATGCCGCTTCTCCCCCGGAAAGTTCACGCGCCGCGTCCAGGCCAAAGGCGGAATGAAGCACCCTCACCGCAAGCTCCATCTCATCCTCCTTGACCAATACGCTGACCTTGATCTCGCTGGCGCTGACCGCGAGCAGGTTGATGCCCCGCTCGGCCAGCGTCGCGAACATCTTCGCCGCTAGCTCGGGGTTGGAGCGGATGCCGACGCCGACGATCGACACTTTGGCCACGGAATCGTCGGTGTGGATGTCGTCGAAGTGGATTTCGCCCTTCTTCGCCTCCAGCACCGCCGCCGCCTGGGCCAGCGACGCGCGCGGCACCGTGAAGGTCAGGTCGCTCGCCTTCTGCCCTTCGGTCGCGGCATGGACGATCATGTCGATCGACAGGCCGGCGTCGGCCAGCGGTTGCATCACCGCCGCGACCATGCCCGGCCGGTCGGCGATGCCGGTCAGCGTGATCCGGCCCTCGTTGCGGTCGGCGGCGATCCCGGCGATGGCGTTACGCTCCATGTCATCTTCCCCAAGTTCGGGGACGATCTCGGTCCCCGGCAAATCGTCGAATGCGGTCAATACGCGCAGCGGCAGATTTTCGCGCATGGCGAGGCCGACCGAGCGGACGTTAAGCACCTTGGCCCCGACCCCGGCCAGCTCCAGCATTTCCTCGAAGGTTATCCGGGTAAGCTTGCGCGCCCTCGGCACGATCCTCGGGTCGGTGGTGTAGACCCCGTCGACGTCGGTGTAGATGTCGCAGCGGTCGGCCTTGATCCCGGCCGCGATCGCCACTGCCGAGGTATCCGACCCGCCGCGGCCAAGCGTCGCCACCCGGCCGTCCTCGCTCACGCCCTGGAAGCCGGGAATGACCGCCACCGTGCCATCGTTCAGCGCCTCGTCGAGCAGCGCGCCCTCGATCTTCTCGACCCGGGCATTGCCGTGCACGCCCGAGGCGCGAACCAGCTGCCAGCCCATGAAGCTGCGCGCCTTCAACCCCATGTTCTGCAGGGTCATCGCCAGCAGTCCGGACGTCACCTGCTCGCCCGAGGCAACGACCACGTCATATTCCTTGGGATCGGCCAGCGCCGAGGCTTCCTTGCATAGCTGGACCAGCCGGTCGGTCTCCCCGGCCATGGCCGAGACCACCACCAGCACCTCATTGCCGCGCTCGGCCTCGCGCTTGACCCGCGAGGCGACCGAGCGGATGCGCTCGATCCCGGCCATCGAGGTTCCGCCGAATTTCATGACGATGCGGGGCAAATCTGGTCCTTGGCTGAATAAGCGGCCTGCTGTTAGGGAGAGGGCATGGCCAAAACAAGCACAAGTGAGCGCTTGTCGCGAACGATATCAAGCGTGGTGGACAAGGAAGCCCGGCATTTCGGCGGGATGGCGGCCGACTGGTGGGACCCCAACGGCTCCTCGGCGATGCTGCACAAGCTTAACCCGGTGCGGCTTTGCTACATCCGCGACATGATCGACCAGCACTGGCAGGCCGACGAGCATGGCTTCAGGCCGCTCACCGGCAAGACCGCGCTCGATGTCGGTTGCGGCGCCGGCCTGCTGGCCGAGCCGCTGGCCCGCCTGGGGGCAAAGGTCACCGCGGTCGATGCCGCGCCGGAACTGATCGAGGTCGCCAGGTCCCATGCCGCCGGCCAGGATCTCGCGATCGACTATCGCGCTACCGGCGTCGAGGACGTCGACGGCAAGTTCGACCTGGTCACCGCGATGGAGGTGGTTGAGCATGTCGCCGATCCGCAGGATTTCATCGACGCCCTGGCCAAGCGCCTCGCGCCGGGCGGCTTGATGATCCTCTCCACACCAAACAAGACCGCCTGGTCGAAGCTGCTGACCATCACGCTCGCGGAAGGCTTCGGCCAGGTTCCCAAGGGCACCCACGATTACGAGAAGTTCATCGACCCCGACGCAATGCGCGGCCTGCTGGCGCACGCGGCGCTGGAATGCATCGACTTCGAAGGCATCGCGATGAGCCCGACGCGCGGGCTTCATCTGAGTGACGACCTGAAGCTCAATTACCTGGTGGCTGCCAGGCACTCCGGTTGATCGGCGGTCTCCGGCGTTGAGCCATGGCGGACGCGGGCATTGCCGGGGGATACCCTTGGCATGCTGGTTAATTCGGTGTCGCGACAAGGGTTACACTGTCGGGAAAATACCCGACTTTCCAACCCTTTGGGGCGTATGATAGTCGCTGCATTGCGGGGCAATTCAGGCAACGCGCAAACCGGACCCTCGGCTCGCCCTCCCCAGACCCCCGAGCCGGGGGTTTGGCGTAATATGGGATCGCCGCCCGCAGCGGCCGATTTCCACCCTTTAATTGCGGTTCGTGAAGGGCCTGCCCGCCTAGGCCGGCTGCAGCGCGCCCCGGTAAACCTGGTCCTCCAGTGTCGTTCCGGCGCCGAGCGCAACGCATTGCAGCGGGTTGTCGGCGACGCGGACCGGAAGCCCGGTCTCGTCGGCCAGCACCGCGTCGATCTCGCGCAACAGCGAGCCGCCGCCGGTCATGGTGATCCCGGCGTCGATGATGTCGGCGGCGATCTCCGGCTCGGTGTGTTCCAGTGCCTCGCGCACCGAATGGGCGATCCGGGCGACCGGCTCGGCAAGCGCGCGGGCGATCTCGCCTTGGGTCAGCTCGATCTCGCGGGGAACGCCCTTCTCGACGTGAAGTCCCTTGACCCCGATCACTAGGCCGCGTCCGTCCAGCGGCACTCGGGCAATGCCGATTTCCTTCTTGATCCGCTCCGCCGTGGCCTCGCCGATCTGGAGATTATGGGTGCGGCGGACATAGGACATGATCGCATCGTCCATCTTGTCGCCGCCGACCCGGTCCGACCGGCTGTAGGCGAGCCCCTGGAGCGAGATCACGCCGACTTCGGTGGTGCCGCCGCCGATGTCGACGACCATCGATCCGATCGGGTCGGCAACCGGCATGCCGGCGCCGATCGCCGCGGCCATCGGCTCCTCGATCAGCCTCACCTCGCTCGCCCCGGCGTTGGAGGCCGCGTCGCGGATCGCGCGGCGCTCGACATTGGTCGATCCCGACGGCACGCACATCACGACCTGGAGCTTGCCGCCAAACCGGCCGCGTCCGCCGATCGCCTTGGTCATGAAATGCTTGATCATCTGCTCGGCGACCTCGAGGTCGGCAATCACCCCGTTGCGCAAGGGACGGACGGTGCGGAGGTTGGCCGGGGTCTTGCCCAGCATCAGCTTGGCATCGTCGCCGACCGCGCGGACCTTGGGTGGGCCGTTGCCATATTCCAGCGCCACCACCGACGGCTCCTGGATGACCACACCGCGCTCGCGCAGGTAAACGACCGTGTTGGCGGTGCCGAGATCGATCGCCAGGTCCTTCGGACCAAAATTGAAGATGTAGCCCATTGCCCCTCCCGCGGGAAAAATCCCGTCCCAACAAAAGGTTAACTTGAGCAGCCGAGTCCGTCGAGTTCGCCCTGCCGCAACGCGCGGGCGGCTGGGCGACAACGGCAAATGAAGGTTAATTTCGCGGTATCAGAAGTCGACCTTGTCGTAGTGCGCCGGGGGCACGATCACTTCCATCCGCTCGCCCAACAAAGGCCGGAAGGCCGGCCGCGACTTCATCACCGCGTACCAGTCCTTGGTCTGTTTGTGCCCGCGCCAGTCGAGCGCGCCGAGATAATCGATCACGCTCAAATGCGCCGCCGCGGTGAAGTCGGCGAGGCTGAGGCCCGGCCCGGCAATCCAGCGCCGGTGGTCGAGGAGGTAATCCATATAGTCGAGGTGGCCGTTGGCGATCCGCATCGCCTCGCGCAGCACCCGCGTGTCCGGGCTTTCGCGGCTGACCAGGCGCTTCCTCATCCGCTCATGCATCATCGGCTCGACCACTTCGCGGTAGAGCTTCTCGTCGAACCATTGCGCCAGCCGCCTGATCTCCGCCCGCGCCACCGCATTGCCGTGGATCATCGGCATCTTGTCGACCGTCTCTTCGAAATACTCGACGATCGGCTGGCTGCCGATCAGCACGATCCCGGCGGTCGAATCGACCAGCACCGGCGTCTCCCCGGCGGGATTGAGGTCGATGAACTCGTCGCGCCGCTCCCACGGATTCTCGCGCACCAGCTCATGCGCCACGCCCTTCTCGCCAAGGACGAGCCGGACTTTGCGGGAAAAAGGACAGAGCGGGAATTGGAACAGCTGCCACATGGAAGCGGCAGCTTTAGCGGGCTGGCCAATCCCGACAACCCGTCATTGCGAGGGAAGCGAAGCATTCCAGCCGATTGGTTGGATTGCCGCGCCGCCGCGCTGCCCGCAATGAAGGCTATCGCTTCGGATAAGTCGGGTCGGGAATATTCGCCGTGGCGCGCTCGAGCTGCTTCTCGACGCCATCGAACGCGGCCAGCAGGCCGGGCAGGGAAGCGACCAGCGCCTTCTGCATCGCCTGCATCTTGGGACCGGCCGCCGCGATGCCAGCCTCGATCTGGCGCTGTTCTTCCGGCCCGCCGATTTCGTCGCGGACCCGCTTGGCGCGGTCGGCCGCGGTTGGCTCGCGGCCCTGGGCGGCCGCCTCGATCTCGCCGACGGGCATGTCCATCAGGGCCCGGCTCAGCGGGACGAGCATCCTGGTCAGCTTGTCGGCCATTGCCGGATCGCTGAGTTCCGGCGGAATTTGGGACGCCTGCGGCGGCGCTGCAACCGCAGGCACCGGCGCCAGCATCAGGGGCAGGGCGATCCAAAAGCTACGCATCATCCGTCTCCTGCGAGTCGCTCTAGGATGGCGATTATCGCTTGCAGGTCAACGCTTTGCGCCGCTCAACGTGCCGCCAGCCATACCAGCGCCACCGCGCCGGCGACGATCCGGTACCAGGCGAAGGGCGCGAAGCCGTAGCGCTGGATGATCGACACGAACGCCTTCACCACCACCACCGCGACGACGAACGAGACGATCCCACCCAGCAGGATCCATCCGTCCATTCCCGGCTGCATCGCCGCGCCATGCTTGTAGAGCTGTAGCGCGGTCGCGCCGGTCAGGGTCGGCACCGCGAGGAAGAAGCTGAACTCGGCGGCGGTCTTGCGGTCGACGCCCATCGACATGGCGCCGAGGATGGTCGCGCCCGACCGGCTGACGCCCGGGATCATCGCCAGGCACTGGACCAGCCCGATTCCGATCGAATGCATCAAGGTAACGTTTTGGACGCCGCCCTTGTCGGTCGTTTTGGCCAGCCGCTCGATGATCAGGATGGCGACGCCGCCGATGATCAGCGCCCAGGCGACCACCACCGCATTGCCCAGCAGCAGCTCGATATCGTCGCCGAACGCCAGCCCCAGCACGACTGCCGGAATGAACGCCACCAGCAGGTTGCGGACGAAGGCGAAGGCGCTCGGCTCGCGCTGCCACAGGCCCTTCAGCACATCGATGAACGTCCGCCAGTAGAGCACGATGATCGCCAGGATCGCCCCGGGCTGGATGGCGACGTTGAACAGTGCCCACTGGTCGGCCTTGAAGCCCAATAGTTCGGTGGCGAGGATCAGGTGCCCGGTCGAGCTGACCGGCAGATATTCGGTGACGCCCTCGACGATGCCGAGGATGATGACGAGCAGGAGGACGGGCACGGCTTAGGCTGCCGCGCTCGGCGCGAAGCGGCCGCCCTTCTTGTAGCGGCTGAGCCATTCCGGTGCGACCGCGCCTAGCGGCGTCGGGGTGATGCCGAACTCCCTGAACCCCGGCAGCTTGCCCGACGGCACATTATCCTTCTGCAGCATCAGCCATTGGTCCCGGCTCAAGGGCGCTCCGGGCAGGAAGCCGAACATGGCGATGCCCGCGGCGGCGAAATCCGGCACTTCGACCAGGTCGGGATGGCAGCCGGCAAGCCCGGCGACCTTGAGGTTGAGCTCCCGCATCGTCATCGCCTCGGGCCCGGCCAGCTCATAGGTCCTGCCGCCGTGCGTGCCTGGATCGAGCGCCGCAGCGGTGATCGCCCGCGCCAGGTCGCGGACATAGACGGGTTGGAAACGGGTTCTAGGCGCAATCACGGGCAGCAACCGATAGTCGGCCATGGCGGCGAAGCGGTTGGTGAAATCATCCTCCGGCCCGAACACGGTGCTCGGGCGGATGATGGTCGCCTTTGGATAAGCGGCGCGCACCGCCTGCTCGCCCCGTCCCTTGGTCTGGCCATATTCCGACGGGCTGTCGGGATCGGCGCCGATCGCGCTGACATGCACCAGCGCCTTGGCGCCGGCCTTCCTGGCGGCGGCGGCCAGTTTGGCGGGGCCCTGGACGTGGACCGCCTCGAGGTCGCCCTTGAACACCCCGACCAGGTTGATCACCACATCGGCTCCGTCGACCGCCCGCTCGACGCTGGCCGGCTTGGTGAGGTCGGCGGCGATCACCGACACCTGCCCGACCGAACCGAGCGGCTGCAGGAACCAGGCGCGGCGCGGGTCGCGCACTGCGACGCGCAGCCGGGCGCCGGTCTTTAGCAGTTCTTCGCAGACATAGCGGCCGATGAAGCCGCCGCCGCCGAACAGAGTGATCAGGGGCGGGGTGCCGGGTTGCCTCATCGATGGTCGGTCCTTGGCCGGATTAGCTGCTTGGAATCGCGGCAGTCCTTGGGCCAGCCGGCATTCTCGCGCAAGAGGCGAGCGCAGGCTGTTGACAGAATCACACCGCCACCTCTAAGCGCCGCCGCCTACCGGCAATCGGATGCCCCTGTGCCCAGGTGGCGGAATTGGTAGACGCACCGTCTTCAGGTGGCGGCGCTGGAAACGGCGTGGAGGTTCGAGTCCTCTCCTGGGCACCATCGCGACGCGCAGGACATCCAGGGGATGTCCGAGTATCGCGATCCCACACCCCCGGCCAAGATCTTCGCAGCGCCCTTGGCCTCATCACGCCCACGTCGGAAAATTCAGCCTGTTCAGCAACGCCGCAAAGCGCGGGTCGCGCAGGATCGGATCGAGGAACGGGTCGCTCTTCAGCGTCAGCAGGCCCGGGTCCCTGATGCGCGCCGCTTCGTCGAGCTCCGCGAAGGCGCTGGTTCCATCCCGCGCCTGGGCGTGGATCTGGGCATATTGATAGCTTGCCGCCCCGCCGAACAGGCCGCGCATCTGGGCGATGATCCGGCCGGCTCCTGCCAGGTCGCGGGATCGTGCGGCCAGGATCGCCTCGCCGGTCAGCCGGAAAGGATTGTCGGGCGGCACCTTGCGATATTCGGCGAGCGCTTCCGCCGGCCGGTTCATCAGCACCAGGCAGTCGGCAATCTCCCGTCGCGAGTTCAAGCCCTTCGGGGCGAGCTCCAGGGCCTTGCGGCTGGCGCCGATCGACTGTTCGAAGTCGCGCATCGCGAACAGCACCTCGGCCCGCCGGGCGTGGCTGGCCGCCCGCAACGGATCGAGCAGGATGGAGCGGTCGGCAAGCTCGAGCGCTTTCCGCGCATCGCCAAAATACTGCATGAAGATCGAAGCGGGGGAGACCACGCTCGGCTCTTCGGGCGACAGCGCGAGCGCTTGCCGCATGTTGCGCAGGGCGCTTGGAAAGTTGAATCGGTCGGCTTCGATCGACCCGAGCGCGGCAAAGGCCGGGCCAAGCTTAGGCGCCAGGGTAATCGCGCGCCTTGCCGCAGCCTCGGCCTGCGCCAGCTTGTCGGTCAAATCGGCCGGGTCACTGGCATAGCTCAGGCCCAGCTGCTCGAGCTGGATCGCCTTCAGCTGGTAGGCGTCGGCGAAATTCGCATCGCGCGCGATCGCCGCGTCGAGCAGCGCGATCGATTCATGCACGGCCTCTTCCCCGTCCGCGGCGACGAAAATCTCCCTCGCCCTGAGGTAAAGGTCGTAGGCCGCGCTGTCCGCCGTCCCGCCCAGCATGATCGCCGCGCGGCCTGCCTGCCCGAGCGCGATGCTGAGCGCCGCCGCGACGTTGGCCGCAATGTCGGTCTGGATCCTGATTTCGTCGCCCGGCGCCCGGTCATAGCTCTGCGCCCAGCGCTCGACCCCGTCCGAGCCGCTGACCAGCTGTGCGCTGATCCGGACCATCTTGGCCGACCGGCGGACGCTGCCGGTCAGGATATTGGCGACGCCGAGCTTCTTGGCGGCGGCCCGGGTGTCGAGGTCCTTCACCGCTTCCGACGAAGCGCGCCCGATCACCTGCAATCCGATCCGTGACAGCGCCGAGCGCAGCTCCTCGGCAATTCCCTCGGCAAAATAGGCCTGGTCCTGGGCGTTGGAGAGATTGGCGAAGGGCAGGACGGCAATCCGCTTGGCGTTCGCCGGTGCCGGCTTGAGGAGGAACCAGCCGCCCGCTGCCGCCACCGCCGCCACGCCGGCTCCCCCTGCGATCGCCGCGCGGCGCGAAATCCGCGTCGGGCGATGAAGCGCGGGCGTTGGCACGATCGCTTCCCCGGAAATGCGGCTCCGCACCGCATTGGCCACCGCGCGAAACCGCGGGTCGGACGGATCGCCTTTCCACCCCTTGAGCGACAGCGCCTGTATCTCGCCGAAGCCGAGCGGAGGCTCGACGTCGTCGAGGCATACCGGCACATAGGAGCCGCGCTTCTGGGCCCGCCTTGCTTCGTCCCGGACGAATTGGCCGGCGTGACTGACGGAGCGCCTGCTCCACGCCACCACCACGCATTTGGCGGCCTCGAGATGCTCCTCGATATCCTGGTGCCAGTTGGACCCGCCGCCGATGTGGACGTCCCACCACACAGTGAAGCCCTCGCCCTCCAGCGCCGCGACGAGCGGCACTAGCCGGGCACGATCTTCCGCCTTGTAAGAGACGAACACATCCGTGGCTGGACTTGGCATCGCCGCCCCAATGCAATGTGTCGACCAAAGGGCTTCTAGGCCAAGGTCAGTGATAAACAAGCGTTTCGGATCGGCGGGGCGGGATGCCTCTTGGGCCTGGCGAGGAGGTTATTCCTTCCACTCCCGCACCAGGCGGTTGCCGCTCCACAGCTCCGCCGCCCGATGCGAACGCATTTCGTCGGCGATTGCCAATGCCGCGCGATCGTCGCGCGCGTCGAACTCCTGGGCGGGCTCGAAGCGTCGCGTCAGCTCGCTGGCCAAATACATGCGGTAGCTTGTCATGAATGCCCCCCGGCGGAGCAATCAGGTTAGGCAAGAGCGCTTCGCTGCCCCATCGGGTCTATTACGGAGGCGGATTTACCAAATCCCGGCCCCTGAAATTCCGCTCAGCCGAAGCTTGACGGACTGGCTCGCCACTGCCCCTCGAATTCTTCGGCGAGGCGCGCGTAGCGCTCGGCCAGCTGGAAATGGATTTTGCGGATTTCGTCGGTGGGGGCTTGATGGGCCGACTTTCGCTCGACCTCTTCCCTGGAGCGATAATATGCGGCGTTGCTCACGATATCGTCGTCCATCTCGCAAGTCTCCTGTAGGCCTGTTCACTCCTCCTGCGGGCAGCCGCGATCCAGGTCGCACGCGCTGCCGCTTGGCGCCGACAAAAATACAAAAATCCTGTGAAAGTTCCCAGCCCCAAATGGGCAGGTCACGACGACGGTCGCGCCGGGCGATTGGCAGCCGTGCGGCGCCTAAACGCTGGGCCTGCTGCCCGCATCTTCGGCGAGCCTGTCGCATCGGGCGCAAAGGTAGATGGTCGAAGGCCGTTCTTTCCGGATTTCATAGGCGTTCCTGGGGAACGACCCGCATTCCGCTTGCCAATGCCACAAGTCGTTTGCCCGCTCTTTAGCGAGGCCTCGGCGATACTCAGCCATACTACACCTGTCCGAGAGCGCGCTACATTGCCGGAACGCGCTCACCCCATAACTAGCGGGAGCACGACGAATGTCTCTCAGTCGCCGGAATGCTAAAGGCGGGGTCCGGCGATATCGGTGATTTAGGCCCTTTCGGGAGCGATGGATAGCCTGTGGGCCAATTCGGCTCTTGGCTCGCCGCTGTCCACGCCAGCGGCATTCAGCCGGCCAATATCGTCGCCGCGGTTTCTTCGATCGAGCCGGCGACCAGGATCGGGGCTCCCCCGATGACCCCCACCTGGGTCTGGCCATTTTCATGCGCGCGCAGCCAGGCGACGTTTTCGGCAACGACCAGATAGTCGCCGCCGCGCGACTTCAACGAGATGAACTTCATGATTTTTGTCTCCTGACCGAGCCCGTCTAGGCGGGAGAACTCTGTGTCAGGTTAACGCCGCCAGGATCAGCGATCCCAATATTCGAGGGCGTCGCCAAGTGCATCCTTGAGCGGGCCGAGCCACGGCTCATAGGGGCGCCAGCTATCGACTCCTTCGCGGTTGATCGGCCGCCGCACCTGCTCGGAGCTCGGGGTCTGCACGGCGCGCTTGTTGCGATGGAAATCCATGCAGGCCGGATCGAAAGGCACGCCGGCGAAGTCGAGGAGGCGGCGGATCTCGCGTTCCGGGTCCTCGATCAACCGCTCGTTGATGATCCGGTGCATCGTGCAGGGCTGAACCTCATCGAAATGGGCCATCTGCCGGACGTAGTCGGCGTAGAACCGGCCGATCGAATCCAGCCCGTACGCATATGATACGCCAGTGGCGTAATGCTGCTTGAAGTTCGAAAAGCCGCACGCGATCGGATGACGCCTGGCATCGATGATCCTGGCGTTGGGCAGGATCAGGCGGATGAAGCCGGCATACATCCAGTTGGCGGGGAGCTTGTCGACGAACATTGGCCGATCGGTGACTCGATGCGCCCGGGTCCGGCGGAGATATTCCGCGCCCAATTCCTTGAGACCGGCATCATCGAGCCTGGCCAGTGCGGCGAAGCTGTCCCCGTTGGACCCGTCCCGCTGGCCAAGCCTCTCCCACATCTGGGGAATAGCAACCAGTTCGGCAGTTCCCTCGATTAGCGGATGGCTGGCAAGGATCTGCTCGACCAGCGTCGACCCAGATCGTTGCAGCCCGACGACGAAGATCGGATCGCGGGCCGGGTCGCCGGCGTCACAAAACCGGTCGAACAGCGCCTTGTCGAAGGTTGCGATCGTCGCGTCGACATGGGCGGTTGCGCTGACCTGCGCCGGGGTGAGCCGCGCCCGGCGGATCTGGTTGCCGGCGGCATAATGGCGGAACGAATTCTCGGCATCGCCGCGATCTTCAAGCGCCTTGCCAAGCGCGAAATGGAAATGAAGCGCGTCGCTCTCGCTCAATTGCCCGGCTAGCGCCTTTCGCATCGCAACCAGGTCGCGGGCCTCAAATTTGAAGGTCTTGAGGTTGGCGAAGCTCCAATAGGCCTCGCCGAAACTGGGCCGGGCCCGGGCCGCCCGGCGGAACGCCTTGATCGCCTCGTCGGTCCGCCCGACCGTCTTAAGCGCGTTGCCACGGCTCATCCACAGCGTTTCGTCGCTGGGATGGTCGCGCACCAGCCTTGCATAAATCGCGAGCTGCTCCTCGTGCCGCCCCAGTTCGCCCAGAATGGCAGCCTCGATCGCAAGGGCCTCAAGGCCCGACCTTACCGGTTCGCCGATCGCACTTAGCTCATCGAGCGCATGGTCGAGGTCCCGTTCGCCGTGCAGCAGCCTGACAAGATGGAGGCGAAGGCCATGCACGGCGGGGGCCGCCACCATCGCACGCTTCAGGCAATGGATCGCTTCCGGCCGCCGATCTTGTCCCACTAGCAGGTCGGCCAGCTTCACCAGGGCGTCAAAATCGCCCGGCGCGGTAAGGAGTCGCCGGCGAAGCAGCTGTTCGGCGTCGGCCAGGTTTCCCGAACGCAGCGAGGCCTCCACCTGGTCCATGACGAGCAGGGAGCTTGGCAGGGGCGGCCGGGCATCGGCCAACGGACGGACGATCAAAATTCTTTCCTTAAATCAAAGTGATAGAGCATCCACCTAGAGCAATTTGCAATAGGTGGGGATCACAATGCACCTGCAATGGAATAAATGACTGCTATTCAAATAAATCTGGCGACATTTGAATAGCTTCGTAGCAGTCCCTTAAATAAAAATGCGGCAGGAGCCAATGTCGACTTCCCGACACAAGCAGATTTATCATTTAGGAACACGGAGTTAATCGGAAACTTTAGGCAAGGCGACACTTTTTTGTGTCTCTGAATAACAACAGCGTTGTTGAATTAGCACGGGCGCGCATGAATGACTGGAGCAAATCTGCCGGTTACGCGCTAGCCGCCCCTACAGCCGCCAATGTCCCGGCGGCCTGTATTAGGGAAGTAAAATACATGACACGAACGAAAGCACTTTTCGCCGCCTCGGCGCTCGCCTTGGGCACCGCGATGATCGCAACTCCGGCCGCCGCGCAGCAAGTCTGCGATGTCGCCGGCGTCCCCTCGGGAACCGCAACCGGTACGCCGTCACTCGCTTGTGGCAATGGCGCCACCGCCAGCGGCACCTTCTCGACCGCGGTCGGCGTAAACTCGGTTGCCTCCGGCCTCTATTCGACGGCCTATGGCGACTATGCCCGCGCCACCGGCACTGATGCTACCGCGGTCGGCGTCAACAGCCTGGCGACCGAATTCGGTACTGCCATCGGCTTCAGCGCGCGGTCGACCGGTCTTGGCTCGACGGCCGTAGGCATCGCTTCGTCGGCCACGGGCGATCGCTCGACGGCCGTCGGCTATTACGCCACCGCAACCGGCGCCAATTCGACGGCAATCGGCGAATATGCAGTCGCAACCGGCGCCAATTCGACCGCGCTTGGCTATCACGCCAACACCGGAACCTTCACCAACTCGGTGGCGGTCGGCGCCAACAGCACGGCAACGGCCAACAACCAGGTCGCGGTCGGCGGCCGCACCATCTCCGGCGTGAATGCCGGCGCCGTCAGCGCAACCTCGACCGAGGCCGTCAACGGCGCGCAGCTGTTCGCCACCAACCAGGCGATCGCAGCGCTGTCGGGTATGGCCACCGACTTCCAGGGCCAGCTCGATATCATCGACCATCGTGTCGATAGCGTCGACCGTCACGCGTCGGCCGGAACCGCGGTCGCCATCGCCATGGGCGGGACCAGCTTCCTTCCGGGCAAGGCGTTCAACCTGTCCGGCAATGTCGGCTCCTATCGCGGAGCCTATGCCGGCGCACTCAACTTCGGCGCGCTGGTCAATGAATCCGTTGCCCTCAACGCTGGCGTTGCCAAGGGCTTCAACAAGGGTGGCAAGGTCGGCGCGCGCGTCGGCTTCACCTTTGGCTGGTAGTAACCAGGCCTGAAAGAAGGGCGGTTCGCGGCGACGCGAGCCGCCCTTTTTCATTCCCGAAACGGACGATGGCTGGCAGGAGGCAGCGGCCGCCTGTCCATCCGCTACGTCCGTGAAGGAAGCGCAGCCCTACGCGTCGGCTTTTTCGGGCGCTTCGCGGCCGACCATGGCCATTTGCGCGGGGGCGTAGCGGTCACCTTCTGGCTGGATGTGCGCCGCACCCTCGTCGATCTCGCGCAAGTCCGCCTGCGTGAGGCTCACCTTCGCTGCGCCGATGTTTTCGTCCAACCGGTGCAACTTGGTCGTGCCGGGAATGGGCACAATGTACGGACGTTGAGCGAGCAGCCAGGCCAGTGCGATCTGCGCGGGCGTCGCATTCTTCTCCGCGGCTACCCGCTTGAGAAGGTCGACGAAGGCCAGGTTCTTCGCGATCGCATCCGAAGAGAAGCGAGGCGTGGTTTTCCGGAAATCCCCTTCCGGCAGGTCTGCTGCCGTGCTGATCGCTCCCGTCAGGAAGCCCTTCCCCAGGGGACTGTAGGGAACGAAGCCGATCCCGAGCTCGTCGCAGGCCTCCAGCACGCCGTTTGTTTCCGGCGCACGCCACCAAAGCGAATATTCGTTCTGGATGGCCGCGACCGGGTGGACCGCGTGAGCCCGCCGCAGCGTCTGCAGCCCGGGCTCGGACAGCCCGAAGTGCCTGACCTTGCCCTCGTTGATGAGGTCGCGAACCGTCCCGGCGACATCTTCAATAGGCACATTGGGGTCGACCCGGTGCTGGTAGAGAAGGTCGATCGTCTCGACGCCCAATCGCTGGAGCGATCCTTCTGCTGCTTGCCGAATTCGTTCCGGACGGCTCGTGACACCCCGGTTCTCGCGGGTGTCGCGGTCGATGTCGAAACCGAACTTCGTCGCGATGACAACCTGGTCGCGAATTGGCCTGAGCGCTTCGCCGACCACCTCTTCGTTGCTGAAGGGGCCATATACCTCGGCGGTGTCGAAGAATGTGACTCCGCGCTCCGCCGCACCGCGAATAACCGCGATGCCTTCATCCTTGGACAGCTGGTTGGCGTAGCCGAAACTGATGCCCATGCATCCCAAGCCCAGGGCCGAAACCTTGAGGCCACTGCGTCCGAGCTCACGAGTCTGCATTGAAGCTTCCTTTCGGCCGATTTCGCCTGACCAATTGGACCGGTATCGCCAACGGGCCGTAGCAGGAGAACGCGGCAAGCGTCGGCCTGTGCCCACTTTCCGCGCATTGCGGTCACCGGCCGCCGATCCGATCCAGCTCCACTTGCTGGCCGGCGCTGCGCCAACTAGCTTCCGGCAAGCTCCGTCGATGCGGGGGTTTGCGATGAGAATCTTCAAGAGCATGCTGGTCGCGCTGATCGGGCTGACGGCCCTCATGTATGCGCTGACCAACCTGGCCAATATCGGCCTGCTGGGTCAGCAGCTGGGCGCAGCGCCGGCGGCAAACCCGGGCACCGATCCGCGCACCTTGTTCAGTCCTACGTCCGACGCAAGCTGGACCGGCTTCGCGCTGATGACCCTGTGCCAGTTGGCGATCGCTGCAGTCGCCTTGAAAGGCGCATGGCAACTATATGCCGCGCGCAACGGCACGGCGGAGGAGTTCAAGGACGCGAAAACGACCGCGGTGTGGGCCGGTGGCCTGTCGCTGCTGTCCTGGTTTGCGCTTTCGCTGCTGGTCGGCGGCGGGCTGTTCCACTGGGGAACCGACAGCGGCGCCGTTGCACTGACCAGGTCGTTCCAGCTCAGCAGCACATCGGCCCTCACCATTCTCTTCGTCTGGGGCACGACGGACTAGGCGAGCCAGCTGGAGGCAGTTTTCGGCAGCCGGCGACCTTTGGAAGCGCGCGCAATCAGTCGTTACTGCCTGAAACTTCTTCCGCTTGGCTCGATGACGGCTGGGCGGTCGCTGGGGCGGTTGCGGCGGTTGCCATCGCGCGCGCTCGCGCCGCGTCGGCCTTGCTCAGCCGCTCCCAACCCGTGACGTCGTAGCCCCGCTCCTTGAGGCACCCGGCAAGGGCGATCTTGATCGCCTTTTCCTTCTTGGCCCGCTTCACCTTGGCCATTCCGACCGCACCTCCAACGACCGCGAATGGAAGCAGCACGATCGTCGCCGCGGCGACCGCGAGCCCGCCATATCCCGCAACCGCAGCCGCTGTCGCTCCACCCACTGCAGCCGCAGTAGCACCCGCGCCTGCGGCCCCGCCGGCCGAGGCAAGCCGGCCGTTCTGGTCGAGCTTCCCTGCAACGTACAAAGCGCTGCAATCCGCCGTCGCCTGGTCGAGCGCGCGCTGGTCGGGGGGAGGAACGGTCAATGTCGGCGCGAACGCTCGCGGCGTCGACGAGCAGCCCGAAACGACGAGCGCGCCCGAAAGTGCGGCGAACAAGATTTTGGAATTCACTGGCTTTCCCCCCGGATTACGCGCCGCGCTGGCGTCTGTCAGCGCGGCGAGCTTGTCAAGCGAATGGGGCATTCCCAAAGCATGAACGTCCGTTTTCCACCCAGTGGGGTCATTGGGACGGCAACTAAATCAATTGTGGGAGCCAAATGTCCGGCGCGACATGGTGATCAGGGCCTCCAGCTAATTGGAGGCCTGCAGACTCGGCGAAGGCGGCCGAAGCCGAAAAGCTGAAATCGGCTGCGGACAGCGAGCTTGCCCTGACCCCGTCCAGAGTGACGGTGTCGCCAGTTCCCCAGCTGATCACCGCATTCCCGCCGATATTGACGATGGTCAGGTCGGAAAAACTATCAACCCCGGCAGCACCGTTGATGGCGATCACTTCTTTCCTGGTGAAGTCCGTTATGTGGTCCTGGCCCGATCCAACGCCAAAGATAAATGTATCGGTCCCGGCGCCGCCAGTCAGGCGGTCGTTGCCGGAGCCGCCGATCAGACGGTCTGCGCCGGCCCCTCCTTGAAGGACATCGGCACCTTCTTTTCCATCCAGGACATTCGCTCCGGAGTTTCCGACGATGGTTTGGCTGAACTCGTTTCCGGTCAGGTTGATGTTGGCCTTGCCTTGATCGTTGGTGGTTCGAAGGACCTCTATCTCGCTGCCTGCACTGAGGGTGAAACCGACGCTCGCCTTGACGACGTCCTGTCCGGCGCCACCCGCGCCTTCCAGCACAATGACCGATGCATCGTTGACGACATAGGTGTTGCCGAACTGCATGGCAGCTCCGCCCACCACCGCGCATTGAAAGGCGTAGGTTCCGGTCAGGCTGCCGATTGCGAAGAGCTGGACCGTGCAATTGCCGGTGGTCGTTGCGGTGAAGGTCAGCGTCGCATCGAAGCCGGCGCCGCTGTCGTCGTCGGAACCGATCACGTTCCCGCCCGGCCCAAGCAGGCGCATCATGGGGTCGCCGAGGCTGCCGACGGTGCCGAGAGAACTCGTGCCGAGCAGCTCGAAGGTATAGGTCGTGCCGGCAACCAGCGAGACAATGCAGGAATCGGTTTCGCCAACCGCCGAGATCGCCCCGGTTGCCCGATAATCGATGTTCGCGCCCATCAACGGCAGGGTTTCGATCCACGGCGTGCCGGCAATCATCGACTGCATGTAAGCGCCGAGGAGGGCGTGGGCCTGCGCGTTGGGGTGGACGTGATCGAAGAACACCAGGTCCTTGTACTGGAGGAGGTTGTTGGACAGCTCCGCGGTAGTCAGCCCGTGCAGATAGGCGATGGTGGGCAAGTTTGCGCTGAGCGCACCGGCCACGACATTGCCGTTGGCATCGACGTAATCCATCAGCGGAACGTAGGTGACGTTCGCGCCCATCGCCCGAAGCGCCGGCACCACCTGGGTCCGGATCAGCGTGTCGAGATAAATGGAATATTGCGTGGCGGCGTCGCTGCGCAGCTGTTCGGTCTCATTGAGAACACCGTCGCCGTCGCGGTCATAATGGGGGATCAGCCCGACATCGGCGATCCCCGTGATGACCAGATTGTGAGCACCGTCGTCAACGATCTGCCCAAGCTCGTGCAGGAGTTGCTGGGCGCATTGCTGCAGCTCGGCGAACGCTTCCGCCTGCGACACAGGATCGCTTCCCGTCGGGGCGAGGTCGCGGACATCGTTGCCCCCGGTCGTGACGACATACAGCGCCCCTGCCGGCGCGTGCCCGTCCACGGCATCGCGGAAGGCGTCGGTCTGCTCATCCAGGTCGGGAACGACTTCATCACCCTGGCGAATGTGCGCCCCGCCATAGGCGAAGTTCAGGCTTCTGCCGGTTGGGTCCGACGCGAACGGCGCGATCGGCAGGCCCAGCCAGGGATCCTCAAAATGGTAGGGGAAGACTGGCGTGGTGACCAATCCAACGGCCTTGTTCGCCACGAGGTCTGCGAAGGTGTAGCCGTTGGAGAAGCGCCCTTTGAAATATCCATCCTCTTGCGTCGGCGCGCCGTCCGGCATGTCGGTAAGAGGTAGTCCGTCGTACCATTCCGCCAGTTTCAGAGCGTTGCCGGAATCGACCAGGCTATCGCCGAATACATAAACCGCCGTGTACGCCATGACGCCCTCCTACCCGGAGGCATGATCCATCGAACCCGTCCAGAACTGACCGCGCCGATCCGGGCATTTGGCCCAGCCGGCGGGCTAGCGGGCTGGTCGACTCGCCAAGGCCCCCATTCGTAAACCAAGCCTCCATTAAAACTGATGCAATAACAATGGCATAAATGGTTAACGATCCGGCCTCGCCGCCTCGATGACTGATCAGTGGGTTCGGGTTGCAACCGCGTCGGCAAAGCAGGCTTCGGCTCAACCGGCATGGACAGAGCCGAATGCCCCATGTCCGCATTCGACCCATTGCGGTCATTAGCGCCGAACTGCATTACGACAGCATGAAAGGTAAGTTGTCGTTCGCGGAAAGGGTCGGTCGCTCCTACCGTCGTGACCCGTTCTTTTCGATGTGGGGAAGAGGCGCACTAGCGCTTCTTATGGCGCTCTGCGTGCTTCTCGTTAACGTAGTGAGTGCGAGCGTCGGATTATGGTCAAGCCTAATCCTAACGGCTGCATTTCTCGTTTGGTTGTTGCTCGTCTTCAGATGGAGCCGCTTGAGTTTCCTACGACGCGCTGGACAACGACGCCGAAGGGCTAACGCGAAGGCTTCTGATACCTTCGAGTAATGTCCGCTTTCCACCCAAACCAGACATCAGAACCTGCCGCCATCAGCGTGAATTATGGACGGCCCGTTCCCGAGCCGTCCATAATCTGCATCACCGCGTCGCGGTGTAAGTGACCTTCGAACCGTCTTCCTTGTTTTCGTAGACCCCGTGTCCGACCCCGTTTGCATCGACGGAGAAGTTGAAGACACCCACGACTTTGCCGTCACGCTTGTCGGTCTCAACGAAACTATTGTCGCCGGTTTTCTTGACCGAAGCGGTGGTGCCGGCGTTGTCGCCATTGATCGGGACGTCCGGCCCGCCGAACTTGGCGTCGAAGCTCTGGCCCGTCCCACTGCTCGAGTGGAGCGTGTCTCCCTCCACCTTGTAAGTGAAGGTGAGGGCCGCCGTGTTAAAATCCTGCAGCTTCGACGGCTTCCATTGTCCGGAGATTGCATGAGCACCGGCCGGCGCGGGGCCGACCCTCGTCTCGACAAACGTGCCGGTGGCAGTCGTCGGACCAGAGGTGTCGGTGAACGAACCGGTCAACGTGTTACCGTCCGGGGAGACCGACACTTTCGTCTGTCCCATCTGCTTGCCGCCCTTCTGGGACGTGCGCACGATGTTGTGATCGTCGACAACTTTCACGGACAGGCTGTCTGCGTAAGGCGTGCTGATCGGGTGGAATTCGCCATCGGCGGCCACGGTCACGGGCGGAACGCAAGACTTGCACGAATATTGGCCAGCCTGGAGCAACATTTCATCCGGCTTCTGATCAAACTGCACGCTGTTTACGTCGGCTTTCCATGTGCCGTCGATCCCGGCCTCCGCCAGGGCAGCATTGCCAGTCTCGTTCCCGTAAGTCGCCGTTTGCTTGCAGGCAGCAAGCGCCAGCAGTGATGCGGCGGCCAATGCCACTGTGATCGTCTTGTGCATGAAGCTCTCCCGTTGTGCTTCACAACCCGTCGGGATTGGCGGGATCGTGGACCTCCGGCGTTGTCACGCGCAGCCACAGGGTGGCGGTGTCGCCAGTACGACAAAGCTAACCACTGCAAGAACCAGTTAGCAAGCCGATTGAGCGGAAAGTTAACAACGACGCACAGCGGTGGGAACTCCGAAAGAGAGTCCGGCTCGGCACCGTTAAAAGGCAACTATCCTGCGGTGAGCGGAGGCACCGTCGCATCTGCGGTTAGTTTGGGAGGGCATGGAATTGACGGGTTCCTCGGTGGATGACCACCAGGTCGAACGGCTGGATGAGACAAACCAGCGGCTACGGGAGAGCCTGAAGGCCTGCCGTGAGTTAGTGGCAGAATATCGCTCCAAGCTTGCGGCCAATGGCAATGATCCGCAGCTGCCCAACGAAACCATGCAGGATAGCTACGAAGTTCGTTCCTAGTCCTTCCCAGAGATCCCTGAATGACAAAACCGGTTCTCCCGCCGTGCTCGGTGCGGGACTGTAAGCGTGTTGCCGTGGCGGTCGTAAAATGCACCTTGCTTTGCGGCGAGCATGGGGTCGCCGAAATCGAAAAGCTGAAGCTCGCCAGGGCCAACAAAAGGCCAGCATGAAGGACCGGTCACTCCGCAGCCCTGCGCGGGAAAGCTGACGATGAGGAACGAGGACTAGCTATAGTCCGTCGGTCAAAGGCTCATCCGTTACCTCAACAAGTTCGCACTCGGCCTCGGGGCCTTTGTTGAGTTCGGCGAAAGCCGCCCTGCTCTCAACCCAGTGCCTGAGTTGGGCTTTCGTGAGCCGCAGTTCAAAGACGACGCCGGCATGGTAGGCGTCCGTCCAACTAAGCCGGCATCTGAGGGGCGGGAGGTCGGGCAATCGCAGCACGACTTTCCCGATCCTGCGGATGGAGCTCACGGTCCTGAGCTTCGCGCCGCCTTCCGAGATATTGTGGATGTAGCCCGCGTATTGCCTTTTTCCGATTAGGATCCGAGCGCGACACTGCACCGCAAAACGCGGAAAGCGACGGCGTTGCCGAACCGGCTGCATCCCTTGGAAATCGTGAGACACGAACATCCGCCGTTGCTCCAAAGCCTAAAGCGGCTCCGAGATTAACCCGACATCACCAAGTTACCGTTAATGACAAAGCCGTCGCGGATTGCGGATACGGCGCGGCAACACCTGGCACGCTGTGATCGGCTATGGGCCGCTTTCGACCCATTGCGGCCATTAGCCAATTATCCGCAATCCACCCATTGGGACTCTACGTCCGCCATTTACACGCCACCAATCGACCCGATAGCCTTGGCCAATGAGGCCAAAGCTACTCACGACCATTCAGGATTATTCCTCGAAGCTGTTCGTTGCCGACGCGCTGGCCGGGATCACGGTCGCGATGGTCGCGCTCCCCTTGAGCATCGCCATTGCTATTGCCTCGGGGGCCGAACCGGCTGCGGGACTAGTTACGGCGATCGTCGGTGGGTTGCTGATTTCGGCACTGGGCGGAAGCCGGGTCCAGATCGGCGGCCCGACCGGCGCTTTCATTGTGATTGTCTATGGCGTGATCGAGCAATTCGGCTTCGACGGCTTGCTGCTCGCTACTCTGATGGCCGGGTTGATATTGATAGTTGCCGCCCTGGCCCGGGCCGGAAAGCTGATCGCGCTCATACCCGAAGCTGTGATCGAAGGCTTCACGATCGGAATTGCGCTGATAATTGCTATCAGCCAGCTCAAGGATTTGTTCGGCTTATCCGTCGCGAAACTGCCTGCCGATTTCGTAGAGACTTTGCCCGCCTTGTGGAACGCACGGCATTCGGCAAATGTTTTGGCCGCCGCAATCGGCCTCGCCTCAATTGTCGGGATCGCCCTGTTGCGCCGCCGGGCGGGTTCGATCGTGGTCATTGCACTGGCGTCGGCCTCGGTCGCACTATTCGCGTTACCGGTCGAGACGATCCATTCTCGATTTGGCGACCTTCCAAACGGGCTTCCCTATCCGTCACTGCCGCCGATAAGTGTTGCGCGGATTAGCGAACTACTGCCTTCAGCCTTGGTGATTGCCTTTCTGGCGGGAGTGGAATCCCTGCTCTCTGCGATCGTTGCGGACCGTATGGTCGGTGGAGCGCATCGATCCAGCGCCGAATTGCTTGCCCAGGGCGCCGCCAACATCGCCTCGCCCCTGTTTGGCGGGCTTCCTGCAACCGGCGCGATCGCTCGCACCGCGGCCAATGTGCGGGCCGGCGGGCGCACTCCTGTTGCGGGCATGGTCCATGCGATTGCGATCCTGATTTTCGTTGTCGCGGCTGCTCCGCTGGCGGGATATCTCGCGATGCCGGCGCTCGCTGCGCTATTAGTCGTAACTGCATGGTCAATGAGTGAGCCGCACCGCTGGCGCCAGCATCTCCGTGCGCGTCCCGCAGACCGGTTCCTGCTGCTCCTCACCATGACGCTGACCGTTGTCAGCGACCTCACGGTGGCAATCGCGGTCGGGACGGCGGTGGGCCTGGCTCAACGCCTCATCCGACGGGATGTTGAGCCCGCTGAGTGGACACCACCCGATCGATAGACCGGCACACCTGCGTTCGGTTTTGACCGCGAAGATAATGTCCGCTTTCCACCCATTCCGGCCATAAGCGGCTAATGACCGCTTTCGACCCATTGCGGTCATTAGCCTGCTGCCGAAACTGATCCGATGCAGATTGAAGCGAACGACGAGTTTGGGTGGTTTTTTCGTGCGCTGCCCGTGGTGGTGGCCATAGGCGCGGTTGCGTATTTCATGATGCAGCCAGCCCCGCGCCCAGCACCATCGAACGCCACCGTATTCGGATGCTATGCCGCCTCTGGCAGCCCTCCCATTCTACTTGACGCGGCTGGTATGCATGTCCGCCAAGCGGGTTACCCGGTCATTCCATTCCACCTTGAACGGTCAAAGACCGGGATTGCTCTAACCGCTGATGCACCCATCCGTGCCGACAAGACCGCCGAAAGCTACCGGTTCGGAATGAATAAGCGCGGGATTGGCTGGTTTATGCACTTCTATCGCGTCGAGAATGGACAGACCTACGGTGTGTTTGACGACAACTTATTGGAAGGATTCCAGATGCTCGCATCCGACGGCATCTACCTCAACTACGACCCGTCAGACGCGGCCAAATGTGCCTAGCCGCTAATGTCCGCTTTCCACCCGTTCCGGCCACTGCATTGCCTTGCAGATGCAGCCACGGTGTGTAGCCTCGTTTGAACCTTATCGGGGGGAATGAGCGGTGAGCAGTATATTCGGGGTGGCATTGAGCGCAGCTGCCAATGTCATCGGCTTCGGGGCAATCATCTGGGCGTCGTCAAAGGGATTCGCTGATCGCCGTCGCTTGCAGCTAGCGCTGGGCATTCCGGCCGCGTTCAACGCCCTGGTCATATTGTTCAAGGCCAATTTGACAACGGATCAGCGGCTCGCCGGTGCACTGTCCACAGTTGCCGTTTGTGGGATCACGATGCTCTGGCAACGACGAGCGATGGCGACCACTTCCTAATGTCAGGTTTCCACCCATTCCGGCCATTAGGCTGACCGGACGCTATGGTAGCTTCCCAAACGGCCAAGTTTCCCAATCACGCCCCTCGCTGCAATGCATAGGGCATGCGCCCGACTGCTGCATTGCAAGCCTTACCTGCTCGACGCGCTTGCACGGGGTCGTTGCGGCAATGTCCAAAACAATGTGCGTCGGAGGGTCATCATCCAGCGTTTCGGCCAATGACTTGGAAATGTCGTCCTCGATGTGATGGCCCTCATAGGGCGTCAGTCGGCCCGTATGGTTTTCGAGGAACACTTCGCCGTCGGACCGCAACCTAACCAGCAACACTGGAACGAGGTGACCGATGCCGTCTTTTGGCAATCGCCAACCGGAAAGTGGAACCGGG
>Ga0310810_10000189_pt1 | contig 62340 bp, 47 predicted proteins | sample NCmetagenome_FD_207641 | JGI IMG/M metagenome (GOLD analysis project Ga0310810, IMG submission 207641) | Soil microbial communities from experimental microcosm in Duke University, North Carolina, United States - NC | ecosystem: Engineered > Artificial ecosystem > Soil microcosm > Unclassified ...
GGCTTTACCAGGTAACGGGAGATTCCCAACTCGCGGCAACGCAGGGCGTCGTTCGAGAGATCGCACGAACTGAGCATCATAACCACTACGCCACTGAGATCGGTATCTTCGTGTATGCGCCGCGCCATTTCAAAACCGTCCATCTCCGGCATTTGAGCGTCCAGCAGCACGAGACGGTACGGGGTTCCGGCCGTCTGGGCCCGCCGCAGCAGGGTGAGCCCCACAATGCCCGAGTCCGCCGGCTCAGGCTGCATCCCCCATGTTGTGCATGCCTCGTTGAGTATGCGCCGATTGACGGTGTTGTCGTCCACGATGAGCACCCGGACTCCAGCCAGTTGATCCATTGCCGGCGCCCCCAGCCGGTTTGGATGCCCGGCCCCCCGACCGACGCGGGCTGTGAAGTGGAAGTGACTTCCCTCGCCTTCCTGGCTTTGTACCCAGATGCGCCCGCCCATCAGACTCACCAGACGCGAGCAGATGCTGAGGCCCAAACCCGTACCCCCATACTTCCGCGTGGTGGAGCCATCGGCTTGCGTAAAGGCGTCGAAGATGGCCAATTGGTGCTCGGGGGCGATGCCGATACCGGTATCGCTGATTTCGAAATGCAGCACCAACTCGTGATCGGCGTGGGATTCGACCTCAGCCGCGACCAGCACGTCGCCATGATCGGTGAACTTCAAGGCGTTGCCGAGAAGATTGAGCAGAATCTGCCGCAGGCGGACCGGGTCGCCTACCAGCGTTTCCGGGACCTCAGGCTTAACGCGGCACAGCAGCTCTATGCCTTTTTGATGGGCCCTGACGGCAACCGTCCGCAAGGCCTGTTCGAGTACTTCCTGCGGGGCGAACGCGATCGGGTCCAGAACCATCTTGCCAGCCTCGATCCGCGAAAAATCGAGGACGTCATTAATGATGGAGAGCAGGGCGAGAGCGGACTCCTGCACCGTGGAAGCATAATCCCGCTGCTCGGGCGTCAGGCCGGTTCCCAGCACCAGCTCCGTCATGCCCAGAATACCGTTCATCGGGGTGCGGATCTCGTGGCTCATGTTCGCCAGAAACTCGCTCTTGAGGCGGTTGGCTTCCTGTGCCACCTGTACCAGATGCATGAGCTCTTCCCGCGAGGTGTCCAGCTCTTCCACCATATGGTTGAAGGACACCGACAGATCGGAGATTTCATCGATGTTTCCGATAGGCGCCCGCTGCGTGAGATCGCCCGCCGCGACTTTGCGGGTGAAGCCGACCAGATCGTTTAAGGGCTTGAGGAGCCGGCAAAGCTGGAAATAGTGGACCAGAAAGATCAGGGCGAGAGCGACCATCGTAACCGTCAGGCCGTTGGCCACCGTACGCACGAACAGGACCCGCTGTTTGGCCATGGAAAAGCCCACGTGCACCACCCCCAGGCTGGAGTGTGCCGCTTTGGGCGGCTCCCAGTCGAGCACCTGGGCATCGCTGCGCGTCGAGACGGGCTTACCGATATCGATAAACTTCTGATGCGCGGCCGGGGAGTCGAAAAGGGCGACCGACGCCGCAGCGTCCCGTGTACGGGGTTTGGCGGGAATCGCGTTGAGCGGGAAGCCCGGGCGGGCCGCCTTGGCCAGTACGTTTCCGGCGGCGTCTTCCATCACGACGTAGAGGACATCTTCGCTTGCCAGCGCCGTAACGGCGGTGCGTTCCAGTTCCGGCCGGTTGCGTACCAGCATGGCGAGTTCGCTCTGGCTGGCCAGTGATTCCGCCAGGAGGCCGGCGCGCGCTTCCAGTTGGTCCTGCAACACAGCGCGCTGCGTCACCAGAAAGACCCCCACAAGGCAAGCGACGGAAATCCCCACCAGAATGATGTTCGCTACCAGCGCCCGGTTCAGCAGACTGCTGCGGCGTGTTGGACGGGCCGGCTTCATCGCAGGATCGAGAACTCCCCGCTACCTGCCGCCGCCGCCGCGTAGCGCAATCCAAGCAGCCGGAGCACGCTCTGGTTTACGGCTACCCTCAGCCGGCGCGGTCCCTCCGGTGCGTGCAACGGCTGGCCGTCGAGTACCTGCCGCGCCACCTCACCCGTCTGTAAGCCGATATCCCGGAAATCAGGATAAATGCTCAACGCCGCGCCGGCGCGCGTGAAGTTTTCCGAGAAACCAATCAGCGGCAGGCGGTGCTCGATGGAGGCCAGGATCAGGGGCTTGATGGTGGCGCTATTGTAGAGCGTGCCGTCCGGCAGGCACCACACAAAGTCCACTTGGCCTTGCAAAGAATCGAGCGCCGCCAGCAGTTGCTCGGCTCCGCTGCACTCTACCACGCGCACGGTGAAGCCCTGGAGCTGCGCGCGGGCGGGAAGCGGACTGGAATTCAAGCCGCCAAGAGCCGGATTGCGGATAATGCCCAGGCGTGTCTTCTCCGGAAAGAGCACCTTTAACCGGGCCAGCAGGCTGGGGATGGAAACATCCAGCGAAATGGTCGCGGCCGGACTGACCGCGGGATACGGTTCCGGCGTGCTGCGCAGGATCATGGTGCAGATTACCGGTACTGTGGGTTGCTCGCCCTCCACAATTTGCAACGCCTCCGAGCCGACGGCAATGATGACGCGGACCCCGGGCGTGGCCAACCGGACTCCGGCCGCCAAACCGCTCCGCGCCTCCGCCAGTTCGACGATGCGGATTTGGGACGACGATATCCGAAGCGCCGTCTGGATGCCTTCGATCGCGGATCGGTGTGCCTCAACTCCAGAAGACGCGACCACCACCACGGAGCGTACAGCTGGGAGCGATTCGCTGACACCCAACAGCGGGAGGGCTAGCAGCAGCGGCAGGACGAGGATGGTTTGCTGGTTTCGCACCGTCATTCCCTGGTGCGCCATACGAGTTTCAAGAATATGGCGCGGCCATCCTGCCGAAGGCGGTCCTGGATGAACCCGACCCCTACCGGGTCGTAGTACGTATGGTCAAAAAGATTACGCACTCCGAACTGAATGTCGAAATCGGGTCGGAGCGCGTGCGTCGTGAGCGTCAGGTCGGCCAGCCAAAATGCAGGCACCTCGGCATAAGCCAGCGTTCTGCGGGCGCTGAGGTATTGGGTGGCAGAGGCCACCCGCAGCCGGTCCTTGAATAAAGGGATCGAGCCGCGAAATTTGGCGACGCAGCCCGGCGAATTCGTGAGAAAGCCGCCGTTATCCGAGTTTGTGGCCCGCTGGAGGGTGACGCTGGCCGTGGTCTCGATCTTTGCGAATACTTTGCCGCCCAACTCGATTTCCACTCCGTTGGCACTGTTTCGCTCGCCATTTTGGTACTGCAGCAGCCGGCCGGCATCGATCAGCTCCGCTTCGATCAAGTGGCTCAGCTGGTAGTGGTAGACGGTCACCTGCCCATTCCAGTTCTTGGTGAACCGGTGCTCAGCATCGACCTCGTATGTAACGGCGTGCTCGGGGATGAGGCGTGGGTTGGCTGCCTGTGAAGACCCGTCGTCGTAAAACGTCTCATAGGCGTTGGGATTACGGAAGGCTCGGCCAAACAGAAACTTGTAGGTGGAGTTGGCCGAAGCCTGATAGACCAGCGCCACCCGCGGCGAGACAAAGTGAGGGTGATTCTTCGAATCGTCGAAACGCACGCCCAGATAAGCGTTCCACGCCGGTGAAAGCCGCCACTGCTGCTGCGCAAACAACCCATACGAGAGGTCAGGCTGGTCCCCGCTGAGTACGTCGACGTGCTCGGGAGAAACGAGGGTGTACTGCTGCAGGGCCCGTATATCGGCGCTCAACTCAGCTCCCACGGTAAGCGTCCCCACATGGGGAATCTCGAAATCGTACGCTGCCTGCGAGCCCACCCAATCGCCGTCAGTGAGATCCCGGTAGTCCTGGACTGAGTCATTCAGCGCATAGTCGTAGCGCGCGCGATAACGATACCGGTCGTAGTAAATGCGCCAGCGTATCTTGCGCGTACGCGACAAGTCGCGCGCGTAGGCCGCTTCGAAGAAACCGCGCGCATCCAGAATCTGATTCCCCGGGTCGTCGAAGATGGTGCCATACCAGCCGGTCGGGATTTGTTTCTGACGCGAGCCCAGATAGCCGGTGAAGCTCCAGTTGCGCCAAATCAGATTGGCGAACGCGTGGTAGCCCCGCTCGCCATCCACGCCCATGGCGCGTCCGAAATTGGTTGCAGAGCGGTCGAATTCCGGGAAATAAAGCGACTGCCCGCTATTGTTGAACACCGACGTGGACACCAGCAGATTCACCCCGTGTCCCAGATTCATATCCGAGGCAAGCAGTATTTTCTTCTCGCCGAAGCTTCCGGTTTCGGCGCTGACGCGCAGGCGCCGCGCCTCTGCCGGCGACTTCGTCACAATGTTGATGGTGGCGAAGATTCCGTTGCTGCCGTAAAGCGCCGATGAAGGGCCGCGGACGATCTCGATGCGCTTGACCAGGTCCATGTCCAGCCCGAAATCCTGGCCGAAGAAGTTGTTCGAGCCGTATACGTTCTCGGTAAGAGAGTGGCCGTTGAGCATCACCAGAAAGCGCGTGTTATAGTCGCCCGGCAGCGAGAAGCCGCGCAGACCGGCGTAGTGATAGCTGCGATCGTAGGTCACATAGAAGCCGCGCACCGCCGCCAGCACCTCGCCCAGCGTGCGCCAACCATAGTTGTGTATGTCCTCCGCGGAAATGACCGTGGCGCTGGCCGGCGCTTCCTTCAGCGTCTGCATGTGCAGAGTGGCAACTTCCACCACCGGCAGGTTCTCGAATAACACTGACTCGGGCGCAGCAGGGCCGGATCCACCAGGTGTCACCGGATCCTGTGCGTGGACGAGTATTGCAAATGAGCCCAACGCCAGCCCCTGGATGATGCACGCAAGTCTGGCGTTTGTCCGTAGCATAGGCACCGGCTGTTGTTCAATCGGCAGTTTGGGCGGAAGTCTGTAGGCTGCAGGTGATGGCGAATCGTCCCGCGTCACAGCGCGGAGCGAGCCTTTCAATTGAAGATAGAATAACGGACAATGCCGGACCCGGAAGTACTCCAACCGATGCGCGAGGACCGGAACCGGCGCGCGCGCGAAGATGCCCGGTATTACGTCGCCTGCGGCCGGCGCGGCCAGCAGGACGAAGAGTTTTTCGCTTCGGCGGGCGACGTCGCACGGCTGCTCGAAGATGAACTGCAGCGCCTGCCGGGTAACATCCCGCCGCAGGCCCGGCGCGGGCTCGAAGTGGGCTGCGGCCCGGGGCGGCTGATGCGCCCCATGAACCGCAACTTCGGCGAACTCCACAGGATCGATGTGTCGGACGAAATGATCCGTCTTGCCGAGGCGCGCTTTAGCGGCGCAAGCGGCATGTATCTGCACGTCACCAGCGGCTCCGATCTTGCGCTGCTCAGTTCGGACTATTTCGATTTCGTCTACTCTTACGCCGTTTTCCGGCACATTCCAGCCGGGAAGTGGTGCTGGCTTACTTTGACGAAATCCGGCGTGTGCTCAAAGCGGCCGGCCGGGCGCGCTTGCAATTGAGCGGCCTGCCGCCGCGCAGCAAGGCGCCGGACACCTGGGATGGAGTGCGGCTCTCGCGCGACGAAATTGCAGATTACACGCGCGATCACGATATTCAGCTTCTGGCCCTCGAAGGCGCGGGCACCCAGGAAATGTGGACCACGTGGCGCAAGCAGCCCTCCGGCTGGCGCGCGAGGCTCAGGAATCCCGGCGCGCCATCAAAGATTCAACGCAGCGCGAACACGCAAACCGGTGAGCCGGCCGTGCCCGCCTCCGGTCGTTTCGCCTGTGTCTCATTTTGGATCGAGCAGCTGCCGCCCGACTGCGGCCTAAACGATTTGAAGGTCGTGTTCGACGGCGCGCCGGGTTCGCCCTGCTATATCGGACCGCCGGAATGGGGCGGCGTTTATCAATTGAATGTGCAGTTGCCGCGCGGCATACGTACGGGACTCGTCCCGGTGGAACTGCTCTGGCTGGGGGCGCCCCTGTGCCCGACGGTGTGGCTGCGCGTCCTACCGCCGGGGGTGATGGTACCGCGTGTCTGCTCGGTCACCGACGGCGCCAACCCGGTGGGGGGCGCGCACATCGGAAGCGGCGTCGTGAAGCTGGTGGCCGAAGACCTGGCGGACGCCGAATCGGTGAGCGCCGTCGTCGACGGGCGGCCGGTGGAGGATCTCAAATATTTCCCAACCGACGCGCCCGCCGGCCGGTTCGAGATCAATTTCCGGCTGCCAGCGGACCTGGCCCATGGCGCGCATCAGATCGAGTTGCAGCAGGGCGCACGGAGCTTTCCGCCGGTTGCGATCGACGTGGTGTGGTTGCCGGCGCAGGATAGCGGTTGTGCTCGCCGCTCATAAGCGTGAACGGTCCACCCTAGACTACAACGTACTTCATGACTCGCCTCACGCGCGGTGAACTTTTCCAGATCACATCGCCGGTGGCGCCGGTAATCTGGTTGGCGCGTGGCGCGACCGCGCAGACGCCGCCCGCTTTGGAACTGCGTGCGACTCGGCCCGAAGCTGACCCTGCTCAGCGGCGCCGGGGGGAACATAGCCCTCTTGCAGGGCGAGAACGGGGATGCTGTACGCCGGCAAGACAAGCCACGCCTGAGAAAATTCGTTCGTCTCGCCCTTGGTGTCGCCAAATCGTGCAGGTTACAGTTGTTATTCTCGCAATAGGCGATGGCCAGCCCCGTTCCAGACTTCTCCTTGGTGTTCATCGAGCTTGGCGCCGCCATTGTGGGTCTCGCGCTACTCGCGCGGCTGGCGAACCGGTGGGGTTTTTCGGCCATTCCCCTTTATCTATTGGCTGGTCTCGCGTTCGGCAATGGAGGGATCGCGCCTCTCGATCTCAGCGAAAATTTCATTCACATCGGCGCGGAGATCGGCGTTCTCCTGCTCCTGTTCATGCTGGGGCTCGAGTATACCGGCAACGAATTGCAGGAAAATCTCCGTAAGGGACTTCCGGCCGGCATTGTCGACCTGGCGCTCAACTTTCCACCGGGCCTGATTGCAGGGATCTTGTTAGGCTGGCGTCCGCTGGCGGCAATCCTGCTGGGCGGCATCACTTACATTTCGTCCTCCGGAGTCATCGCCAAGGTGCTGACGGAGCTGCGGCGGCTGAACAATCCGGAGACGCCATCCGTCCTCTCGGTTCTGGTACTGGAGGACCTGGCGATGGCGATCTACCTGCCCCTGGTCGCGGTACTCATTGTGGGTGGCAGCCCGGCCGGTGTGACTCTCTCGGTTTCCATTGCCATTACTGTGGTCAGCGGCGTACTGGTGGTTGCGGTGCGGTATGGAAATAAGATCAGCCGTTTGGCGGCGCATCAATCCGACGAGATCATTCTGCTCACGATCTTTGGAGCCGTGCTGTTAGTGGCCGGCCTGGCGCAGCGATTCCAGGTTTCCTCCGCGATTGGCGCTTTTCTGGTGGGCATTGCGGTCTCCGGGCCGATTGCCGAGCAATCGCACCGGCTGCTCGCGCCGCTTCGCGACCTGTTTGCCGCCACTTTTTTTTTCTTCTTTGGATTGCAAATCGACCCGTCCATGTTAGCGCCAGCATTGCCGGTGGCCGTGGGATTGGGCGTGATTACGGGTGCCACCAAGGTGCTGACCGGATACTGGGCGGCCGGGCGCATCGGCGTCGACCGGCAGGGACGCTTGCGCGCCGGTATGGCGCTGGTCGCGCGCGGCGAGTTCTCGATTGTGATCGCGGGCCTGGGTGCCGGTATTGAGCCGAAACTCGAGCCGCTCTCGGCCGCTTACGTACTTTTTCTGGCGATCCTGGGACCGTTTCTGGTGCGCGCAACCAGATAACGCACTTGTGCCAGAACGCGCCGCGGCGCCGGATAAGAACCCGGATAGCCATGGAATTCGGGGTGCAAACGCGAAATTAAGCTGGACCAAAACGATGAAGGCGTAAAGCGCCTGCCGACCAGGATGCGGCGCACGATGGCTTTCCGATTTCGGGTGGCGTGGGGTCTTTCATCAGACCCGCCCATCGCGAATGCCCTACCTGTCAAATCTGCTCTGACCAAGGAAATTGTGCACTGTGACTAAACGCACCTTTCGGCTAAGTACCCAGCAATCAAGCGATTCAGCAATTGGTAAGATCTGTGCAAGAGACATGCTCCCGCCGGAATAGGCGCACAGTTGGAGATTGCCTGGGCCGTGCACACGAGACGCCAGGCGCAGGCGCATGCCTGGTTTCTTGGCGCCGTGTAAGAGGCTTTAGCGTAGGTGACCGATCATGCTTCATCTGTAGATGGCATGATCGACAACAGAAATCGATTCATCGGCCGGCTGCAATGTACTCCAAAGGACGTAACCGCCGGCCGTCTGGGAGGCAGTTCCGATGGCTGACTTTCACCAGACCGGCGTGGTCACTACCCTCCATCGCCTGAAACCCAATAATATCGACAGGCTCGAGGCCGACCTGGAGAAGTTCTCGGGAAACCGGCCGATAGGCCTGGTTTTGCCGGCTCTATACTCGGAATTCGAAACCTTGGCCATGCAGCACATCGTCTCCGAGCTGAAGCGCGTCCGGTACCTGCAGCGGATCGTGGTGGTGGTGGGCAGGGCTACGCTCGACCAATTTAATCGGGCGCGGAGCTTTTTCGACGGCTTCTATACGCCGGTCACGGCGTTGTGGATGGAGAGCGAGAGAATTCAGGATCTGCTGCGGCTGCTCGAAACGCGCGGGCTCTCAGCCGGGGGCGACGGGAAAGGCCGTTCGTGCTGGATGGCTTACGGCTATATGCTTGCCAAGCGGGATTGTGACGTCATTGCCCTGCACGATTGCGACATCGTGAATTATGATCGCCAGTTGCTGGCGCGCCTTTGTTACCCGGTGGCGCACCCCCACTTGAGCTTTGAGTTCTGCAAGGGCTACTACGCGCGCGTGACCGACCGTCTGCACGGACGCGTAACGCGCCTTTTCGTCACCCCGCTGATCCGGGCGCTCGAGGGCATGGCGCCGGGCGCGCCCTTCCTCAAGTACCTCGACAGCTTCCGCTACCCGCTGGCGGGTGAGTTCGCCATGGATATCAACCTGGCGCGCGCCAACCGGATTCCGTCGGATTGGGGGCTCGAAGTCGGCACATTGGCCGAGGTTTATCGCAACTGCGCAGTTTCGAGGACCTGCCAGGTGGACCTGATGGAGAGCTATGAGCACAAGCACAAGGAGATCTCCGAGGACGATCCATCCAAGGGCTTGACGCGCATGGCAGGCGACATAGCCAAGTCGCTGTTCCGCACGCTGGCGGCCGAAGGCCTGGTGTTCACCGCGGACGATTTTCGCAGCCTCGAAGTACGCTACGTCCGGATGGCGCAGGATACCAGCGCGCGGTACTATGCCGACGCCATGTTGAACGGCCTGAAGTTCGACCGCCATGCCGAAGAAATTGCCGTCACCGCTTTCGCCGGGAGCCTGCGCCGGGCGGCAGCGGAATTCATTGAGGACCCGCTCGGGATTCCTCTGATTCCCAATTGGAACCGCGTTCTGGCTGCCATTCCCGAATTCTTTGAACTGCTGCTGGACGCGGTGGACAAAGACGCGCGGCCCGCAATGGTCCGCGCCAACTATTAGCACTCATGAGCAACCGATTGCCGGATGATGCCCGGCGGGCGGCGGAGTCCATCGGCCAGGCGGGCCTGGTCATCGGCATCCCTAGCTATAACAACGGGCGGACCATAGGGCACGTGGTGAGGGCCGCGAACGCCGGACTGGCGAAATACTTTCCGCAGTTTACCGGCGTGGTCATTAACTCCGACGGCGGCTCGACCGACAACACCCGCGAGGCGGTGCTTTCCGCGCGCGTCGAAGACGGACACCTCATGCTCCTGTCGACGCCCATGGGTGTAGCTCATCGTCTCTCATTTCCGTACCACGGGATCCCGGGAAAAGGTAGCGCGTTCCGCCTGATTTTTCAGATGGCCTCTGCGTTAGGCGCCAAGGCCTGCGCGGTGATCGATTCCGATCTTCGTTCCATCACGCCGGAGTGGATCGAACAGTTGCTGCGTCCCATTTTGATCGCGGGCTTTGACTTCGTGGCGCCCTACTACCACCGCCATAAGTACGACGGGACCATCACCAACAGCATTGTCTATCCGCTCACACGGTCGCTGTACGGTTTACGCGTGCGCCAGCCGATTGGAGGCGAATTCGGCGTCTCGGCAAGGCTCGTCGCGCGCTATCTGGAACGGGACAATTGGGAGACGGATGTGGCCCGCTACGGGATCGACATCTGGATGACCACTATTGCCGTAGCCGAAGGCTTTCGGGTGTGCCAGACTTTTCTCGGCGCCAAGCTGCACGATGCCAAGGATCCGGGTTCCGACCTGAGCGCCATGCTGCACCAGGTCGTGGGCAGCGTGTTCATGCTGATGAAGGAATACGAATCAGTCTGGCGGCCCCTCGCCGGCAGTAAAGAGGCCGCGCTGTTCGGATTCCGATACGATGTTGGCCTGGACCCGGTAGAGGTGAACGTCGAGCGCATGGTCGCCACTTTCCGCAAAGGTTGTCAGGAATTGGGCGAGGTGTGGGCGGTGGCGCTGCAGCCGGAAACCTATGCGCAAGTGCGCAAGCTGGGTGAAAACACGGGTGAAGATGCCAGAGCGTTCCATTTGGAAGATGAGCTGTGGACGCGCGTCATTCTGGACTTCGCGTGCGCGTATAAGAAACACCCCGTGGTTTCCGGGCAGCTAATGCAATCGCTCACCCCGCTTTATCTGGCGCGCGTGGCTTCCTTCGTGCAGGAAACGCGTACCCTGTCTTCCACCGAAGTGGAGAACAAGATCGAGCAGCTATGTCTGAAATTCGAGGAGCTGAAACCCTACTTGATCAGCGAGTGGGCGGGCGATCCCGTCACAAACCTCGATGGCCGGCCCTCGCTTGACGGATCGGAGCGCGAGACGGAAATGAAATTGGAGGTGTGAACCATGGTCGAAACGATGCGCAAGGTGCTCGAGGCGGTACTCGAGAGGCTCTACAAATATGTAACCATTTACCTGCCTTCCCTGCTGGCCGCGTTGATCCTGTTTCTGGCGGCCGTCGTGACGGCGGTATTAGCGCGCTGGCTGCTGTATCGAATCTTTAAAGGCCCGACCATCGACAGGTTCCTGCGCCGTAGCGGCGTTGCCTTCATGCTGGACCCGTCCGGCCACCTGCGCGCCACCAGGCTGGTGGCCGAAGGCGTGTATTGGTGTTTGCTGCTGGCCGGCTTCCTGATCGGCCTGAGCGTATTCGACACCGACATCACTACGCAGGCCATCCAAAAGCTTGTGTTTCTGATGCCAAAGATCGTGGTAGCCGCGCTGATTCTACTGGCCGGCATCGCGCTCGGCCAATACCTCGGCCGCGGCATGCTGGTATGGGCGGTCAATGAAGACTTTCCCTTCCCGCGGCGTTTGGCCACGGTGGTGCGAATTGTGATCATGTTCGTTGCCGTGGTCGTGGCCGCCGATCAGCTCGAATTCGCCCGCGACGTCTTTCTCGCCGCCTTCATCATCCTGGTGGGAGGCGGAATGCTGACCGTGAGCCTGGCCGTCGGCCTGGGGGCCGGCCGAGGATTTCGCCGCTACTTCGAGGAGAAGACACAGAAGAGCGAGGAAACGAGCGAGCGATCGCTCTGGAATCATCTGTGATCTAGTGGCCCGTCGCAGAGAACTCGTTACCTTGGCGCAACCGCGCCCTTTGGCCACCGCTCAGTAGCGGACGGGCTTCACTCAGCGGCGACCGGAGGAAGCGGTACCAACGTTCTGAGTGCGACAGGCCACTGGCAGACTGGCTTGACCTTGGGCCGGCGTGCTCCGGATGCGGCCGAGGACTGTCACGTTCCGTCATTCCGCGATGGCCAGTACACTGGCGGAGGTGCGGACATACAGCACTCTATCCGAAATGGCGGGCGTTGAAAGTACGATTGCTCCCAACTCGTTCGTGCCAAGCAGTTCGAACCGCGGTCCGGCTTTGATGACGAATGTCTGGCCCTCTTCATTACTCACGTAGATCTTGCCGTCGGCTGCGATTGGCGATGAGGTGAAGGACCCGCCGTTGCCGAGCCGTTGCTCATACAGCTTGCGCCCTGTCCGCGCATCATAGGCCTTGAAGACCCCCTGGCTTGTCGACGCGTAGATCAATTCTCCGTACACTACCGGTGTCTGCAAATAGGAGCCGTTGCGCTCTTCACTCCATGCCAGACCGGCGCTGACACTTGAACCGGGTACGGGCGTAATGTCTCCGGAAGCTGCCGGGTGGATCGCGTACAGCGGTGCTTTGCCGCCGTGCGCATTGGCGACGTAGATCAAACCGCCGGCCATGAACGGCGTGGGCACGGGTATATCGCCTCCCGATTGCAAACGCCAAAGTTCCTTGCCCGTTTTGAAGTCGTAACCCACGATGTACGGGTAGCCGTTGGCGACAATCTGTGTGCGGTTGCCGGTTTTGAAAACACCTGGTGTGGCCCAACTGCAGACCGATACGGAGGATCGCGGCACACGCCAGAGTTCGCGTCCATCCACCGCCGCGAAAGCCGCGAGAAAGCTATCTCGCTTGCTGTCGGATTGCACGATAACCGTATCTTCGAACAGCACGGGCGAGCTCGCGAAGCCCCACGAGAGAGTTCGGTCATCAGATGGCGCCATGTCGAGGGTACCCAGGTCCTTTTGCCACTCCAGCTTGCCGTCGAGTGTGTAGCTATAGAGACCCTCGGAGCCGAAAAACGCGATCACTCGTTTGCCATCGGTGGCGACGGTTGTGTTCGCGTGCGTCGCCTTCGTGTGGCGCCGGGCCCTGGGCTTACCTCGATGCGCCGTCTGACGCCACAGAACTTTGCCGCTCCGCTTATCGAGGCAATAGACCGCCCATTCCTGCTTGGCGTCGTCATCTGCCGAGTCGCCGCTGCCGTACAAGCCGATCTTAAGCGGAGCCTTCCCCACGCTCGAGATGGCGGTGGTGACGAAAAGCTTGTTTCCGACGATGACAGGGCTCGAATGACTCAGTCCTGGAATCGGCGTCTTCCACTTTATATTGCGAACAGGTGCCGTGCTCGCATCGCCGTTCCAACTCGCGGGCGCCACGCCTTGTCCAACGCCGCTCGCGCCGGGTCCCCGATACGCAGGCCAGTCCGCTGCGGACAGGGCGGCGAGCGTGCAACCGGCGATCACGACGAATCTTCGAGACAGCATGGATATCAAAAGTATACGTCCGCCTCAGCTCGGCCGTATGGCAATTAGCGCACCCATCGAACCCCTTTATAAGCAACCGTTCCGCGCATCGGCAGGGAATCACCAACCCAGATGTGCACCTCTGGAAAGACAAAGCGTACCGCGCGCGAGCATTCAAACATCGTTACCTCACAGCCAGCGACAGCAAGACCTGAAAACAGTGTGGCTTGAGTGGAAGAAAGCTTTCGGGAAGCGGCATTCGTTTCTGGATACTATGTATGGGGCCGAGATTCAGTGGCGCTCGGAGCCTATCGGCCGCTCCAATAGTCAGCGCCTCGTAGAGAATGTCGCGAGGCGCTGGAAAATTTTCGGTCACGGCGCAAATCTTACGCGTAGAATAGTAAATCTTACCGGGAATCGCCGAGGCCCGAACAGTGAAGTCGCATAAAGACAAAGAGTGTAGTCAGTGGCAACAAAAATGCGGGTCCCGCTTTCCATTTCAATTCGCACTCTACAGGAGACGCCATGTGGAATAAACGCGACGACGTTCCATCGTCCACACCCACCAACCGGAATGCGCAGGCAGAGCTACCAAAGCAAGCGGTACAGCTTCCGCCCCAAGCTGTGCGTGAGGTAACGAAGGAGCCAGCCCCGAGCTCAGCGGCGGCTATTGGAAGTTCAATGATTATCAAAGGCGACATCTTCAGCCGCGAGGAGTTGTACGTGGATGGAGAAGTGGAGGGCAAGCTCGAGTTGCAGCACCGCCTGACCATCGGGCCGCGCGGGAAGGTGAGGGCGCAAATCAGGGCGCGCGAAGTGGTGATCGCGGGGACCGTTCAGGGCAACGTGGAAGTCTCCGAGAAAATCACTATTCAAAGGAACGGGAGCCTGATCGGCGACATCAAGACGGCGGGAATCGTTATCGATGACGGCGCCTATTTCAAGGGCAGCATCGACATCGTGAAGTCCCCGCCAATTGTTAAGAAGCCGGAGCCCGCCAAGGTGGAACAGGCGAAGGCCGAGGCGCCCAAGGTGGAGACAACAAAGGTCGAGACGGCCAAGGTCGCCCAGGCGTCTGCCTAAGAGTACCGCCGCTCGTTCACGCCCGCTATTCGACACGCTCGACCGGGGCCGTGAGGCAGCAGTAGGTCCGAGCTGTTCAGCACGCTGTTAAGCCCTTAGCCTCCAGCGAGAAGCGCGGTACCATCTTGAGGTGCTGCGCCTGTCGCCCGGTTTCACTCCGCTATTCCGCTTTCCAATCGCCGCCAATACCGCCGCGCGAAATCCGTTCCAGGACGGTGGCCAGCCGTGAGCACAGTAAAGACGGCCCCGGCGCCGATGACCGAACTGCCGCGGACGCTCGGATTGATCGATTCGGCCGCCATCGTACTGGGTATTGTCATCGGCGCGGGAATTTTTCTGGCGCCGCGGCTGGTAGCCCAGGCCCTGCCCTCCCCTCCCCTGATTCTGGCGGTGTGGATCACGAGCGGTGTGCTGGTGTTCTTCGGCGCGCTGGCCTATGCCGAGATGGGCGCTATGATCCCGGAAACGGGCGGGCATTACGTCTATCTGCGCGAATGCTACGGGCCACTGGCGGGCTTCCTGTGTGGCTGGACCTTCGCGCTGGTGGTGCTATCGGCGGCCATGGCGTGGCTCGCGGTCAGCTTTTCCATCACGCTCGGGTACTTTGTGGGTTTGAGCCCGCTGCTGTCGAAGCTGATCGCACTGGCGTTGATTGCTTCCCTCTCGACGGTGAATTATCTGGGCATCCGGCTGGGCGCCGCGGTCCAGAAATTGCTCACGGCGCTCAAGATTCTGGGGCTCGCCATCGTAGTGGGCAGCGCGTTCCTGCCGGGCCGCGGGACGGTGGAAGTCGATTGGTCGCTTCCGCGCGCCGGCTTCACCTGGAGCGCCGCCGGCGTAGCCATGGTTGCGGTCGTTCTTTGTTATGACGGCTGGCCCAGCCTCAGCAATGTTGCCGGTGAAATCAAGAATCCACAGCGGAACATTCCGCTGGGCCTGGGTCTGGGACTCGTGGCTATCGTGGCGATCTATACGCTGGCCAACGTCGCCTATATGCGGGTGCTGCCGGTCGCGGTCATCGCCGCGAGCGATCGCACGGGCGCGGCAGTCGCCGAGCGAACCCTGGGACCAGCCGGCGGCGTCATCCTCTCGCTCACAATTTTGCTTTCGATCGCAGGGGCCATCAACGGTTTCATCATGACCACCCCGCGCCTGTTGTTTGCTATGGCGCAGGACGGCCTGATGTTCCAGAAGTTGGCCGAAATCCACCCCCGCCACCAGACGCTGTCGTTCGGCATCGTGGCGCAGGCAGTCTGGACCGCGGTGCTGATTCTGACGGGATCCTTCGAAACGCTGGTGTCTTACGCCATGATCGCGGCCTGGTTTTTTTACGGGCTTACGGTGGCCGGCGTGGCGATCCTCCGCCGCAAATATCCGGATCGCGCGCGCCCTTATCGCATGTGGGGTTATCCGGTGACGCCGGCGCTGTTTGTCCTGGTGGCCCTATGGTTTGTGGGCAATACATGGATCACGCAGCCGGGGCCTTCGACGGTCGCGTTCCTGATCATTGTGAGTGGTGTGCCGGTGTATTACATCTGGCGCGCGCGGCGGGCTTGACGGGCCCGGCCTGAATCCGGCGGCCCTTTTCGCTCATCAATAAGATATGTCTCGCGTCCTGGAATACGTGTCTCATGAGAGTACCGCGCCCGAATCCAGTCCTGCGCAGCCGGATGCCGTGCACGATGAAGAATTGCTGGACGCCTATTCGCGGGCCGTCATCGGCGCCGCGGAGCGAGTCAGCCCTTCGGTGGCGAACATCGAGACGCGGCACCGAGTTCGCGGGCGGGAAGCTGGAGGCAGCGGATCGGGCTTCATCTTCACGCCCGATGGTTTCATTCTGACCAACAGCCACGTGGTCCACGCGGCATCAAGAATCGACGTCACGCTCCCGGACAGCCGACGCTACCGCGCCGATCTGGTAGGTGACGACCCCGATACCGATCTGGCCGTGATCCGCATCGCCGCGCCAAATGTTGTACCCGTGGCGCTAGGCGATTCGCAGAAGATCCGGACGGGACAGTTGGTCATCGCCATCGGCAACCCGTACGGGTTCCAGTGCACGGTGACTTCGGGAGTGGTGAGCGCGCTCGGCCGTTCGCTGCGCGCGCAATCGGGGCGGCTCATCGACAACGTGATCCAGACCGACGCCGCGCTCAACCCCGGCAACTCCGGTGGCCCACTGGTCACGTCGCGTGGCGAGGTGATCGGCGTAAACACCGCCGTGATTCGGGGCGCGCAGGGAATCTGCTTTGCAACGGCTATCAATACTGCCAAATTCGTCGCCGCCAAGCTCATCAAGGATGGCTTCATCCGCCGCGGCTACATCGGCGTGATGGGCCAAGACGTGCCGCTGGCGCGCCGAGTGGTCCGGTTCCATGGCTTGCCGGTGGAGAGCGGCGTGCGCGTCGAGGAAGTGCAGGAATCGAGCCCGGCGGCCGCTGCAGGCGTGTTGCGCGGCGATATTATCGTCGAGCTCGCCGGGCGTCCCGTGGCGGGAATTGATCCTCTGCACCGGCTGCTGACCGAGACCGAAGTGGGCGTACCATTGGAAATCGTTGTGCTCCGCGGGGTGGAAAAGCGGCGGTTCGAAATCACTCCCCAGGCGCGGGAAAGCACGGACTGACCGTGGGAACCGATATAATGATGGGCAATGTCTCGAACGCGCGTCGCGCCGGCTGTCCTTGTTCTCCTGGCTCTCTCCGCATTCGCCTGGACCGATAAAGCCGATAAAGACGTAGCGTCGGTCATCGCGCGCCGGCATTATTGGGCATTTCAGAAGCCAGTCAAGAACGCGGTGCCGGATATCCAGAGCCCTTGGGTTCGCAATCCTGTCGACGCCTTCATTCTGGAAGCGCTGCAAGAGAAAAAACTCTCGCCATCGCCGCCGCTCGACCGCGAACATCTCCTACGCCGCGTGACCTTCGACCTGACCGGACTCCCACCGGAGCCGGGCGAGATCGACGCTTTCCTGCGCGACAAGAGTCCGGAGGCTTACCAGAAAGTGGTAGACCGCCTTCTCGCCTCGCCCCACTATGGCGAGCGCTGGGCGCTGCGCTGGCTGGACGTGGTGCGCTATGCCGATACCAACGGCTACGAGGCGGATGAGCAGCGGCCTCAGTCATGGCGCTACCGCGATTACGTCATTCAGACCTTCAATACCGACAGGCCGTACGATCGATTCCTCAAAGAGCAGATCGCGGGCGACGAGCTGTATCCTGCAAATCAAGAAGCGCTGATCGCCACCGGTTTTCATCGCGCTGGACCGATCCATCTGGTGGGCGGGAATCAAGATGAAGAGGCCAACCGGCAGGAAATCGTCACTGAAATGTCGGGTGCCATCGGCTCTGTGTTCCTGGGTCTGACAGTGGGTTGCGCGCGCTGCCACAATCACAAGTTCGATCCCATCCTGCAGTCGGATTACTACCGGTTGCAGGCCATCTTCGCGTCGACGGAGCTGAAAGATACGGAGATCGCGACCGCCGACCAGAAAGCGGCCTACTACTGGGCGAAGAAAGACTACGAAGCGCGCCTCGAGCCGGTGAAGAACCAGATCGCCGAGATCGAAAAACGGGCGCGCGGCGTGCTACGGGAGAAAAAGCTGGCGGGCCTCGATCCCAAACTGCGGGCAGCGCTCGATATCCCCAAGGACAAGCGCACACCGGAGCAGCAGAAGCTCGCCAAGAACGCGGACGACCAGATCGAACCGCTGTGGAATGAAGTACTGGACGAGCTGACGCCCGCTGAGCGGGAGCCGCGAGCCGCGCTGCGACTGAAGTTGCACGAGATCGAGCAGACTGCGCCCGAGCCGCCACCCGCGGCCTATGCGGTGGCGGACAGCGATAAGCCAGTGCCCGCGACCTACATCCTCAAGGTGGGCGACGTGAAGCACAAGATGGGGCAGGTGGAGCCGGGCGTGCTGACGGTACTGAACGTCGACAATGTCGAAATCCCGGGCGGTTCCGCGGGCCGTCGCGCGGCCCTTGCCAACTGGCTGGCTTCGCCCGAGCATCCGCTCACCGCGCGCGTGATGGTGAACCGCATCTGGCAGTTCCGTATGGGCACAGGGATCGTCGCCACGCCGAATGATTTCGGCGTGCTGGGGCAGCGGCCGACGAATCAGAAGCTGCTGGACTGGCTGGCAATGGAGTTTATGGACCGCAACTGGAGCGTGAAGGCCATCGATCGCATGATCATGCTCTCCAGTGCATATCAGCAGGCGTCGGCGACTGACGAAACCAAGGCCAAAACCGATCCCGATAACAAGCTCTACTGGCGAATGAACCGCAAGCGACTGGAAGGTGAGATCATCCGCGATAGCGTGCTTGCGGCCTCGGGGGCGCTCAATCCGCGGCTCGGCGGACAGCCCGTCCGCGTGCCTATCGAGCAGGAAGTATACGATCTGATCTTTACGGAAAGCGAACGCGACGGCTTGTGGCCGGTGACGGCGGGCGAATTCGAGCAGCACCGCCGCAGCTTGTATCTGCTGAACAAGCGATCGGTGCGGCTGCCCATGATGACGGCGTTCGACCAGCCAGATACCATGACCTCGTGCCCCGTGCGATCGGTCAGCACGCACGCGTTGCAGGCGTTGTCGCTTTTCAACAGCAATTTCATGCGGGAAGAGTCGAACCGCTTTGCGGCGCGCCTGGAACGCGAATGCGGGAAGAACCGCGCGTTTCAATTGCGGCGCGCGTACAAGCTGGCGCTCGCCCGCCCTCCCAAATCCGTCGAGATGAAAATGGGCGAACAGTTCCTGGCCGGTGGCGGCACGCTGGCGGATTTTTGCCTGGCACTCTTCAATCGAAATGAGTTTGTTTATGTCCCCTGAAGATTCGCGAAAAACAGCCCTGGAGCACATCCGGCCGGCTATCACGCGCCGCGACGTTTTGACGCGCGCCGCGCACGGATTTGGCGCGCTGGCCCTGCAATACCTGCTGGAGCGCGAGGGCTTCGCCGCCACGCGCGAGAATCCGCTCGCGCCTAAGTCGCAACATTTCCCCGCAAAAGCCAAGTCGGTGATTTTCCTGTTCATGGTGGGGGCTCCGAGCCACATCGATACCTTCGATCCCAAACCGGCGCTCAAGAAATACGAGGGCCAGCAGCTTCCCGAGAGTTTCGGCAAGGTTCCCAGCCAGTTCACCAATGGCGACACGCCGCTACTGGCATCGCCATGGCAATTCAAAAAATACGGGCAGAGCGGCATGGATGTTTCGTCGCTGTTCCCGCACCTCGCCGAATGCGTGGATGACATGTGCTTCGTGCGCTCTTTCTACACCGAAAGCGTGGTGCACGCACCGGCCATGTACCAGGTGCATACAGGTCGCATTCTGATGGGCTACCCCAGCATGGGCTCCTGGATCACCTATGGACTGGGCAGTGAGAGTGACAATCTGCCGGCGTACGTAGTGATGCCGCAACCCGAAGGAACGCCCGAGGGCGGCACGCCATGCTGGGGCGCGGGATTCTTGCCGGCGGTTTATCAAGGCACGCTGTTGCGCAGCGGTCCGAACCCGATTCTGAACCTAAAGCCACCCGCCGGCATGACGCCCGGCCGGCAGCGTGCCACGCTCGATCTACTGCAGAAGATGAACGATCTGGACACCGCTGATGGCGACAGCGAAATGGCGGCGCGTATCAGTTCCTATGAGCTGGCATTCAGGATGCAAAGCCACGCACCCGAAGCGGTCGATCTGTCGCAAGAGACCGAAGCCACCAAACGTATGTATGGCCTGGACCAGAAGCATACGGCGGATTTCGGGAAGCGTTGCCTGCTGGCGCGGCGGATGGTGGAGCGCGGCGTGCGCTTTGTGCAGCTGTACTCGGGTGGCGGCCCGATCATCATGCAGTGGGACGCGCACAAAGATCTGATTTTCAATCACGAGAAAATGTGCGGCCACACCGACCAGGCTATCGCCGCTTTGCTGAAAGACCTGAAGCAGCGTGGGCTGCTGGATTCCACGCTGGTCGTGTGGGGAAGTGAATTCGGCCGGCTGCCCATGTCACAAAGCGGCAACGGGCGCGATCACAATCCGCACGGCTTCACTATGTGGTTTGCGGGCGGCGGTGTGAAGGGCGGCCGCGTGGTGGGAGAAACCGACGAGTTCGGGTTGCGCGGCCTCGGTGATCGATATCACATGCGCGACTTTCACGCCACGATTCTGCAACTGCTGGGGCTCGATCAGAACCGACTCTGGTATCTGCACAATGGACGTAACGAGAAACTGACTGACTTCGGCGGCAAAGTCATCGAGAAAGTCCTCACCTAAGCCGCGCTCGCTGGTATCTTACTAACTAAGGTTAACAACTCGCAGTTAACCACTTTCGCATATCCAAAGAGATGGGAAAGTTTCCTTGAATATTCCTTCATCTAGCGCGACAATTATAGCCAAAGTTAGTTAAGGACTTACGATATGTTGATGGCTTCCAATCCAGTACCTGAACCCAAGACCATTCTTGTGGTTGACGACGATCTTTCCGTACTTGGCGTGATCAAATGCATGCTGGAGTGCGGCGATTATAGCGTACTAATGGCCCATAGCGCGGAGACCGCGCTGCGTATGGCAGAACGAAATGATCTGACGATTGACTTGATGCTGATCGACGTGATTATGCCGGATATCAGCGGCCCCGACCTGGCCGAACGCATCCTCTCGATGCGCCCGCACCTGAAGGTGCTGTTCATGTCCGGCTGTACCGACTCCGAAGTGGTGCGTGTCAAGATTCTCGACCGCGCACTGGGTTTCCTGCCCAAGCCATTTACTTCGGATGGGCTGCTCGAGCGGGTGCAAAAGGTGCTCGAGCCGACTGTGCATCGTTCGGTCGCGAGCGCTGGCGCGCTCTGGCACTAGCAGGCGCGCCGTGGTGCCAATTAGTCGCCCTGACGAGTCAGGCCAGGGCGATGCGATTGCGCAGTATACCTATACCTTCGATCTCAACTTCGACGACGTCGCCTTCGTTCATCCGGCTGGTGTGGCCGGGAGTCCCGGTGTAGATAACATCGCCGGGTGTCAGTGTGACGCACTGGCTGATCCAACTGACGATTGCGGGGCCGTCGAAGATAAGATCGGAGGTGTACTGCTTCTGCACCACGCTGCCGTTGAGGCGCGTCTGCAAGAGCAGGTTTGAGTAGTCCAGGCCATGCATGATCGCCGGGCCGAGCGGCGCGAAGGTATCCGCTCCTTTGGCGCGCCACCACTGCAGATCTTTCTCCGGACCGCCCTGCCAGTCGCGTTCGCTCACGTCATTACCGCAAGTGACGCCGAAAATGGCTCCCCTCGCTTCATCGAGTGAAGCGCGACGAACGCGCTTTCCGATGATGAGCACCAGTTCGCCTTCGTAGTGGACGTTCTTCGCCGCCGGCGGAATCACGATATTCTCTTCGGGGTGCTGCAACGAAGTGATGGGCTTATAGAAAATTTCCGGATGCTCCGGAGGCTTGCGGTCACCCAGGTGACTTTTATAATTGAGCCCGACAGCGAGAATCTTCGGCGGCTCGCACGGGTGGAGCAGCTTTACTTCGGCCAGACGATGCTTGGTGCCAGCTTCTTTGCGATCGCCGAACAGGTCGCCGCGGAGCTCGCGGACGGAGTCGCCATCTAGAATTCCGTAAGCAGTGGTGGAACCGTAACGGTAGCGAATGTATTTCGTCACTTTGTTTTTTCCTTGTGCGGCGTGCGCGGCGACTGCCGCCATGGCGCCGATGAGCTGTCTGCGAGTAGTGGGCACAATCAGTCACCTTTCATCAGATCAATAATCGCCCCGGACAACAATTTCTGCGCCACGATTATCTGGCGGCGGCAGTCGCCATGTTCTGCTTCAGGAACTGCACGCCTTCGAACGCGATGGACTCCGGCGTGGGTGCGATATCGCGCCAGATCGAGGCCGCGGCCGAGAGCTCACCGAGCGCGAAGCCGAAGCTTTCAATAGTCAGCCAGCCGTCATAACGGATGTCGCGCAGCGCCTGAAACACATCCTTCCATTCCACGTGGCCCGAACCGGGAATCCCGCGGTCGTTTTCGCATGTGTGCACATGCTTCAAGTGTCGCGCAACGGTGCGATACGCCTGCCCGATATTCTTCTCCTCGATGTTGGCATGAAAGGTGTCGAATAGAATCCCGACGTTCGGATGGTTGACTTGATCGCACAACGCCACAGCATCGGCGGCGGTATTGAGAAAGTAAGTCTCGAAGCGGTTGAGCGGCTCGATGGCGATAGTCACGTTGTGCCGCGCCAGTACCGGGCCGAGCGACTGGTAACACTCCACCGCCCACTTCCATTCGTCCGCCGTGCGGCGCCGTCCTGGCAAATAGCCCACCGGCGAATACAAAGGTCCGGCGATGATTTTCGCTCCGACTTCGGCCGTAGCTTTCACACAATCTTCCAGGTGCACACGCGTCTTCTGGCGTACGGACGGGTCGTCCGAGATCGCGCTCAAGCCTCGCGGAATCACCGAACAGATGGTGCATTCGAGTTGGTTCTCTGCGAGGCCCCGTCGAATGTCGTCGAGCGCGAAATCCGATGGCCGGAACATGGAAACTTCAATGCCATCGAACCCATGGCGTTTGATTTCGGGAAGCAGAGGAAAATTCGCGCGCGTAAAACTAGCAGTCCAGATAAAAGTATTGACGCCGTACTTCATTTCTTGAGTCCTCTCGCGTCCGGATTGGCCGGACCGAAATGCTTCAACATTACCAGATCTTCTTTGTCGCTGCGATTGGTCACGGTGACGCCGCGGTTGGCTGCCGCGGCAGTGACGAACAGCTCGTCTTGAGTCATTTGGCCGTAGCGGATGACCGACGGCGTTTCCACTTCCAACTTGCCTGCCGATCCGTGGCCCTCGACGACAATCGCTCCGTACGCAGCGGCATCGCGGATCGTGATCGAGCGGCCTGGGAAGACCGTGAGCTCCTTGGCCGAATAGTAGCCCGTCGAATAGACGATCCACTTCTCGGAGTACCCTGCATCCGCCATTTCGTCCTCCGCCTTGACCGGGCGTGGATGGAAAAGACGGTGCTTGACGAATTCCGGATCGACGTTGGCCTCCCAATCGAGCATGCCGACAATATAGTCAAGATCGCGATGGCGCTCCGGCGGGACATCCTTCACCAGCAGGTCCCACGGCATGGGGCGGCCTTCCACCATGGATTGAAAAATGGCGCCGACATCCGAGTTTACCTGCGGCTCATAAGTCACCAGCGAACCGGGAGCATGCAGAATCCCGGGATCGAGCTGCCACCCGGTGCCGGTTTTGAGCTTGTAGGCTTTCGAGTGAAACAGAATGCCGTTGTCGCCCTCGTTCCAGCGCTCGAGGCACTGGCGCACGTCATCTTTCGCCGTGCCCGGTTCCAGGCCCAGGAAAGTGTACGGGAAGGTATTCTCTGTCAGGTTGTATTGCCGCGGGAAATAATAAGCCTCGGGCTTGCCATGCCGGCCCACTTTGCGCGCGTCGGCTTCGGACTGGTGCATGTGGTGTGGGATCGGACCTAGATTGTCGAAAAACTTGCACAGCACGTTCCAGCCGCTCTGCGCGCGCATGACGTCCTCACCGAGAAATTCGTCGCCCAGCGTTTCGATGGCTTCTTTCAGCAGAACGCGTTGGCTGTCGATGGCGATGTAGCTCAGGCCCTCGTCGTCCGGCGTGCCATCGCCGTTCGTGGCCTTGGTGGTGGACGCGAACCAGCGCTCATCGATGCCGCCGCGGTGAGCGCCGAGCGCGTAGAGATCGCGCGGATCGAGCTTCAGACGCCCGCCCGGCATGAGAAACGAGCGCGGCACCCAGGTGGGTGCGAGCCGCACGATGCCCTCGCCCGCCGTCAGGGCGTTGCGCAACAGGGCCGCGTGGGACATCTACTTGTTGGCCGTGGATTTCTGGAAAACCGTGTTCACGAGCGAACTGCTCGCCTGCATTTTCCGCTGCACCTTCACCATGACAGGTTCGGCAGCATACGAATTCTGCTGGCCGCCGGCGCGCGTTTCGATGTCGCCCGCAACGATGATGGGTTGCTCGATGGCCCGTGCATCCGGCAGCGCTTCCAGCACAAACTTGCGGCGGTTCTCGGTCTCGTTAATCAACACGCCGTTCAGTCCGACGTCGATCACGCGCACACCCGGCGGAAGGTTGCGCACCTCCACAGGAACGCGGCCGCCGTACTCGTTATTCCGCTGGATCGCCACTTCGACTTCGGCCGTGCCTCCCGGCTCGAGTGTCACTTGTTTGGTCTCGGCGATCATCACGATGTCCGGTTTCGGCATCAGCGAAATAAGCTTCAACCGGTCTTCGGGGTTGGCCCATCGTTCGGCCCACTCATCGCTAACAAGCTTTGCGCGTCCGATGACCGAGAGTGGCGCCGCGCGGTCGAGTTTCGCGCCGTCATCGGCGCTGAGCAGCAGCGTGGTGCTGATCTGGCCTGGACCAATCACGCCCGTAGTAGCATGCAGACCCGCGGGGACATCCTTGAGCGAAACCTCGATGGGCCCGGCGAAATCGTCCAAGCGCAGCGCCGTTACCGTAATCGGAATACGGCCACCGAGTGGGACATTCGGATTACGCGGCGAGACGCTCAGCACGAAATCGGGTGCCGGTTGCCTTACCGTGAGCCGGTACGCATAATCCGGCCCGCTGAGCTTGCGGACATCGCGTAGACGCACGATGTAATCGCCGTCCCCTGGAGCGGTGAAGTGAAGCAGCGAATCCTTTTCATAACCGGGGCCACCATCATCATTTCGATACACCAGGTGCACCACTGGGAGGCCGTTGGGCGCAAATTGAGCGCCCGGCGGATGGATCTGCACTTTGTAAACGGCTTGATCCACGGCATGCGCCTCGGGCGTTGTATCGAGATATGCCAGCCGCTGGTCGCCGAAGCCCGTGAAAGCGAAATCGTCGTCCGGGCCGCGCGGCATGGCGTCCACTTGAATGATCTCGCCACCCACCATCATGTAATCGCCCACCGCTAATCCCGTGGGAGAAAGGAGCCGGATGCCGCGGCTCGACGAGTCGCGATCGGCGAGGGTGACAGAGGTTTCGAGCACGCAGCGGATGGTCACTCGCTCGATGGGCGCACCTTTTGTGTCCAGAATCTCGAGCAGTGAATCGAGCGGCGAGCCCAGCCGGTTGGCATTCACTTCGAAAACCAGCTTCTCACCCTTGCGCGCATGAAAGCGGTAATCATTTTCGCCGGCCTCGAGCTTGCCATTCACCGTCACCGGAACGGTAAGCGCCTGCGCCTGTGCGAGCGTGGTGTTTTTCCCAGTGGCCATCACCTCGGGTTCGTTACCCAGGGCCAGCTTCACGCGGTTGAACGCCGGGCCCTTCGGCGCCGCCGGCCGGAAGATCACCGCGCGCATATTTTCAGGCGAGGGCTCACCTTTCACGTCGAATTTATCCGCGCCCAGATTGTAGCCGGTCAGATGAATCGCGGCCGTCTTCCCCTTCTGCAATCCCAGGGGAAACGCCGCCTCGGCCAGCGGGAAGCGGCCGGCCTTGATGCGGTAGAAGTGGCCGGCATTGCCGCTCTCCTGATAATCGGACACGCGGACGTAGTAAGTTCCGCCCTTCGCAAACTGGTAGGCGAACGTTCTGGTGTCGCGGCCGCCGTCCTCGCCGAATTCCTTCACTAGGTTCTGATTCGCATCGTAGATGCCGACCACCGGTTGCAGGCTTGAACCCAGGTCGCGAGCGGAGTTCTGAAAGACGACCTGCTCGCCATCTTTCACCTTGATCTTGTAGTAATCCAAATCTCCGGGTTTGGAAATGGCGCCCACCAGAATTGCGGGCAGATAGGTTTCGAACGCGTCCTCCGGCGTGTTGTTGGGCTCGCGGTCCGGGCTCTCGCCGTAGTACGGCTCAATGGCAATTGTGGCTGTGGGACTGGTGCCGAGCGGTGTTTGCAGACGCATGGCCACGATTCCGATGGGAGCAGCGGGGTCGACTTCGATTTCGAGCGTTACCTGGTTGCGCGGCGGGAGAGGACCCAGATCGATAGTTGAGGGAGTGCCGTTCGAGCCCAGGCGAATATCCGGAAGATCGGGCAACTCCTTGATACGCACGATACGCGCCTTAATGCCAGGCTCGCTGAAATATACGGCGCTAGTGCGGGCAAGATTCAGGCCCTCCACATTCATCTCGACGGTTGCGCCACGCGCCACGCCCAAGGGTGTGACCGAGTTGATGGTCGGCGGCGTGGTGCGGTTGCCGGTCGGCCATTCGGTCGAGCTTTGTGCAAAGGCGGCAGCGGTGACAGCGGCGAAGAGCAGAATGCGTTTCATACCCACCTCAGTGGATCGCGTTAGGGGCTAATGTGCGCGCCTGCCGCGAGGGCGGGGGCGCGTTCGACAGTTGCCCGGCACTGTAGATTTCCAGCGAACCGTCGTAACGGCCCGCGGCGAGCGACTTGCCGTCGGGCGAAAATTCAAGCGACATCACCCAGTCCGGCTGATGGTCGAGTGTCTTGATCTCGGTGAGATCGTCGGCCTTGAAAATCTTGACGGTTCGGTCGGCGCTGCTCGAGGCCAGCAGTTTGCCGTCGGGCGAGTACGCGAGTTTCAGGATGGCATCCTCGTGCGCAATCAGCGAGTTTACCAGCGTGCCACCCTTGGGGCCGAGCGACCAGATACGGATGGTCTTGTCGAGGCCACCGGCCGCCACGTATTTCCCGGCCGGATCAAGCGCTATGGTGTTCAGCCCATCCTGCGGCTCGCTCATTGTGTATAGCCGTTCACCGGTCGCCACATCCCAGACTTTCACGGTGCGGTCGGCGGCGCCAGAGATGAGCCGCTGGCCATCGGGAGTGAACGCCAGCGCATAGATGGCGTCGATGTGATCTTTGAGCGTGCGAATTTCCTGGCCGGTCTCGACGTTCCACAGCTTGATCAGCTTCTCGTAGCTCGACGTGGCGATGCTTTTGCCGTCGGGCGAAAACGCGACGGCGTAGATGCAATCGGTGTGACCTTTGATCGTGCGCAGCTCCTTGCGGGTTTCGACGTCCCAGATCTTGACTTCGCCAGAGCGCCCCGGCAGTCCGCCTGCGACGGCGAGCAGCTTTCCGTCCGGCGAGAATGCGAGCGCGCGAATGGCTTCGGCGTGGCCCCTGAGCGTGGCACCGGTCGAGCCGGTTGCGGGGTCCGCCAGCCGGACTTCTTTATATGTGCCCAGCGCCAGCAATTTTCCATCCGGCCGGTAAGCCAGCGCGCCGATTTGTGGCTGGATGGCGGTCTTCGGCTTGATGTCCGGAATGACGGGCTGCGCCAGGCGCGCGGCGAGCTCCTGCGCTTCCACCGGGGTGGGCGCCTTCGCGCCGCCATCGATCCATTTCCTGATCACTTCAATATCACCCTCGGCGAGTGACTTGCCGCTGAGTGGCATGGCGGGCGCGAGTTTGCCGGCGACCATCAGGAAGAGGCGGCTCTCTGCGCTCTTTCCAGGCTCGACGATCTTGCCGTGATTCCCGCCTTTCTCGACGCCTTCGTAGGAATCCAGACTGAGGCTGCCCATGCGGACATTGGCGGTGTGACAGCCGGCGCAGTTGGCGGCGAAGATAGGGGCGACGTCCTGAGCAAAGGAGGGAGAGTCCTGGGCATGCAAAAGCGCGCACGCCAGAAAACCTGTGCCAATTATGGATAAGTGTGACATCAGTAATTGAACAAAAACTCTTTGCTCGTGAGCGTGGCCCACATCATATCCTCGAGCGCCTGACGCCGCGCTTCGCGTTGTACGTCGACCGAACCCGGAGCCTCCCGCGCCTTGCGCAGCGCTGCAAGCATGGGCTGCTTCTCTGCGTCTGTTGGATAGCGGCTGTATGCCGAAAGGAACAGGTGGTCGAGCGTTTTGGCGTCCGAGAGCCCCAGTTTGATGGCCAGCGCCGGGTACGCATCCGGCGCCATGAGCTTCCGGTTCAGCGTCTCGCCATTGATGACGTGCAGCGCCTGCGCCACGCTGGGCGCGCTCGAGCGCTCCGCCGCATCACACACGATGCGCGGCGGCCGCCCGAACGAAGCCAGAAACTCGGACTTCACCTGCGTGTCGGGCAACTGCAGAGCGCGCGTCCCGGCAGGATACCCGCTGAACGGCGTGGGGACGCCGGCCACCTGGGACATGGCATCCAGCAGCACCTCTGCGGGCAGACGCTTCACAATGTACTTGGAATAGTACTTGTTGTCGCTCTGGTTGGTCGCGTTGGCTTCCGACGCCAGCTGGTACGCCGCCGAATTCATGATCGTGCGGATCAGGTGCTTCACGTCGAACCCGTGTTCCACAAAATCTTGGCAAAGCGCATCCAGCAGCTCCTGGTTCGACGCCGGATTGGTAGCGCGCACGTCATCCACCGGGTCGACAATGCCCCGCCCCATGAAGTTGCCCCAGATACGATTCACGATGGCGCGCTGGAAGTAGACGTTGTCTTTGCTCGTCAGCCATTGGGCAAAGGGCAGGCGTCGGTCGACGGGCGAGTCAAGCGCGACGGACGTGCCATCGAGCGGCGTCGGCGCAAGCGGCTTGAGCAGCCGCGGATGATTGATGTTGCCGGATGCCTTGGCGAAGATCACGACATCGCCGGGCTCATCCCCGTTCTTCTCGCCAACACGCGAGAACAAATTTGCGAACTGGTAATACTGTTTCTGTGTCCACTTTTCGAGCGGATGATTGTGGCAGCGCGCGCACATCAGGTGCTGACCCAGAAACGCCTGCGTGGCGTTTTCGGCAATATCGATGGGGTCCTTATGAATCACGTAGTAGTTCAACGCGCCATTTTGCCTGGTGTTGCCGGAAGACGTGAAAATCTCGCGCGCGAACTGGTCCCACGGCTTGTCGGTCTTCACGCTTTCGCGGATCCAGTAGTAAAACGACCACATGGCGTTGGAGCGCAGTTTGCGGCTTGAGACCAGCAGCAGGTCGGACCACTTGTACGCCCAGTAATCCACATACTCGTCTCGCGTCAACAAACCATTGATGAGCTTCTGCCTCTTGTCCGGTGATTTGTCCGTCAGAAAGTCCTCGACTTCCTCCGCCGTGGGTAGTATGCCGGCGGCGTCGAGAAATGCCCGGTGGATGAAGGTGGAATCATCGCACACGGGCGAGGGCGCTATGTTGAGCGTCTTGAGCTTGTCGAGAACCAGATCGTCAATGTAATTGTGGCGCGGAAATTTCTCGTAAGCAGCCGCATCCACCTTGTTGGCATACGGCACGGTGACGCGCGCATAGAGCACGCGGCTGGAGTAATACAGCGTGATGGCAGCCTCGCCGGTACCGTTCATCTTGACGTGGCCCAGGTCGTCGACCGACGCTACGCCTTCGTCGCTCGAGCTGAACTTCACCCAGCGCGTGACGTCACGCACCTGGCCGTCGGAATATTTGGCGCGCACCACGAATTGCTGCTCCGCGCCCGCGGCCAAGCGCGCGGCGGCCGGCAAGACTTCGAGGCTGGTCACCTGCGCATCGTCATCGCGCGGGCGCGGCATGCCCTCGGCGATCCATCCCGACAGAATCTTGTACTCGAGTGACTTGCTGTCGAACCGCCGCCCCCCGCCATGCGGCACCATCATCGTGGGCTTGAGCAGCATTAGGCTCCGGGCCGGCTCCTCGGGATCGATACGGCGCCCCACGGACTGGCGCGTGAGCGTGTCGTAATCCAGATCGGGGTCGTAGCCGCGCAGCGTGAGCTTCAATCCGTTCTTACCCGAAAGCGCGCCATGGCATGCGCCTTGATTGCAGCCCACCTTGGTCATTACCGGGATGACGTCGTTGCGGAAATTCCACGTGTAGGGGGTCTGCGAATTCTTCACGCGCACGGTGGCTGTGGCGCTACGGCCATCGGCAGACGCGGAGATAGTGGCCGCGCCATCGGCCATGGGCCGCACTTCGCCGCCGGCGTCGACGATCGCAATCTTCGGATCGGACGAACGCCATTCGGCTTTACGCGTCCAGTCTTCCTGGTGATCGCCCATGGCGGCTTCCGCCAGCAGGTGGTGGCGGGCTTCCGGACCATTCAACTCGATTGTTGCGGGGAGGATGGTCAGGTTCCCGGCTGCGGAGAGAATGCCGCATGCTGCGACAAGGAGCACTAGAGGTCTACACATGAGTCCGAAATCCTCAGGCCATGGACAGCCCAGAACGCCCGTTTTACACAAACAGTTCCTTGATAGCTTCGACGCCGCGATCGACCAGCGGAATCGGGCGGCTCTGCGCACCGGGTAGTTCCAACTCGAGCGGCACTCCCAGCGCCTGGTAAATGGTGGCGGCGATTTGCGCGGGCGTCACGGGCCGGTCCTTGGGCATGGCACCGATCTCGTCGGACGCGCCCACCGCCTGTCCGCCCTTGATGCCGCCGCCCCCCATGACGATTGACCAGCACTGCGGCCAGTGGTCGCGCCCGCCCGCTGGGTTCACCTTCGGGGTGCGGCCGAATTCGCCCATGGCGACGACCATGGTGTTGTCCAGCATGCGCCGGTTCTGCAGGTCCTCGAGCAGCGAGCTGAATGCGTTATCGAACATCGGGCCCACCAGGTCGCGATAACAGCTGATGGGGCTGAATGGCTTCGAACCGTGAATGTCCCAGGTGATTTCGTCGAACACGGTCTCGAACATGTTGACGGTCACAAAACGCACGCCAGCTTCAATGAGGCGCCGAGCGAGCAGGCAGCTCTGGCCGAAGCGGTTCTGTCCGTAGCGCCGGCGTGTGTCTTCCGGTTCCTTGGCGAGCTCGAATGCCTCGCGCGCTTTTTGCGAGGACATCAGGGTGTAGGCTTGGTGGAACGTCGCATCAAGCAGGCGGGCATCCTGTGAAGTCTCGAACTTGCTCACCGTGCGGTCGATCATCTCGCGCCAGTTGCGACGGCGGTCGACCCGTAGCGCGGACAGATAATCCGGCGGCAGCAGGTCGGGAACCTTGAAATTCGGATCGGACGGGTCGGCATTCAGCACGAACGGATCGAAGGTCTTGCCCAGAAAACCGGCAGTCTGCCCATGAGGCATGTTGCCCCCGGTATTGCCGATCGGATGCGGCATGAGCACATGGGGCGGCACGTCGCCTTTGGGTCCGCGAAGTTTGGCTAGCACGCAGCCGATGTGCGGATATTCAATGCCGCCTTGAAACAGGCGGCCGGTCTGCATCATCTGGTGGCCGGTATCATGGACGGCGGCGGCGGTGTGATAGACGCTGCGGATCAGCGCGTACTTGTCCGCATGCTTCGCCATGCGCGGAAAGTTTTCGGAAATCTCGATGCCCGCGACATTCGTCTTGATGGGCTTATACGGGCCGCGAATCTCGACAGGCGCGTTGGGCTTCATGTCCCAGGTATCCACCTGCGAGGGGCCGCCAACGAGCATGAGCATGATGCAGTTCATGTCGTTCTTGGAGTTGTCGACCGCACCCAGTGCTTTGAGACCGGCTAATTGCGCCAGGCCGAGTCCCAGGAACGAGAGCGACCCAGCATGCAGAAAATCGCGGCGCCGCAGACCATCGCAGAACTCAACCGGCTTGTCGGCGTCCAGGCGGAACATAGCGGCAGTACTCCTTCAGGAATGAAAAAGCTGTCAAGATTTTACCGAACTGGAGCGTCCCCTGCAAATACAGGTGAGAAGGTATACATAGGTCTGCCCGGCGCAGCAATGTACCGAATCGCATAAAGCCGGCGCGATGGCATAATGAGAGCGCCATGCCCGAGGACGATCCCAAGAGCGATTTCTATTGCCCGAACTGCGCCAAACCCGTCCGCGAGCCGCTGGTTTGCGGTGATTGCCAGGCGCTGATCTGCCGGGAGTGTGGGACGCCGCTCGAGAGGGTCGACGACCTTGGAATCGGCTAGGCTCCAAACAATAGCGCGGCGGCGCATCCCAGTGCGGCGCCCAATCCCGAGCCGGCAACTACGTCGCTCAAGAAGTGCATGCCCAATAGGACCCGCGAAGCCGCTACGCTGGCCGCGCAAAACAGCAGCACCAGCATCGCCGCCGGGTAAAAAGTGCCAAGCGAGATCGCGACCGCGAACGCCGTGATGGAGTGTCCAGAGGGAAACGAAAACTGATCCGGCGGCAGAAGATTAGCCCAGCAATGGGGCGTGATGGCACATGGCCGTTTGCGACCAACCGCGTGCTTCAGTATCTTGAACACCGCGATTCCAGTAACCACGGCCAGCGCCGCAGCCGCCAGAGCATGATCTTTAGCGGCATTGCCCGAGGATTCGACCGCGATGCCACAGCACCACCAGAGCCAGCCATCTCCAGCGCGCGTGGCCGCCAGCATCCAGACGCGAAACCATCGCGGTGGGCGCCATCGATTGACGCGGTGCATCAGGAAGTAATCCGGCACCGACAGGCTCGCGGCGGCTCGCGAGAAAGTCACGACCCGGCCTCGGGGGATTCTTGCGGCTCACGCCAACCGGCGCAAACGGATGCCGATCGCCGGTAGAGTGTGCGCGAGGACCACTGATACACGAACGCCAGCTCACGGAAGTAATTGGCTAGAGTGACTGCCGGGACAAGCGGGAACAAAGGCGAAAGCGATAGCGTCCACGGCCTTTCCTGCATCATTTTGGACGCAAGCCGGATCACCGCGCCAGTGAGCTTCCAGTAATTACCGGATTCGCCATGGAGGGATGCCTGCCCGTATCCCAAACCAGCAATAAACTCCACCTTGTTGCGCGCGCCCGGCACCGCGGTGTAAGTCCGGCCGAGCGCCGCCATGGTGTGCGCATCGCTGCCGCCCATTACGGCTTTGCCCAGCGTTGCCGCCAAGTCGGCCGCCCGGCGATTGCAGACTTCGGGAATCTGCCCGTTCAGGGTTTCTATGCCCGGAAAGTATCGCGCGAAGAGTGCGAAATCAGCCTCCGTGCGCGAGCCTGTGAGACTGGAATACACATGATTGATCGTGAAAAAGAGCTGTTGCTCGCCTAAGTAAGCGACCAGGGACATAAAATCGTCCCGACGGCGCTGTATCTCCTGGTGGTGGTACTCATGGATATCGTACACGCCGATGTGTAGTCTCGTGCCGCTCGGCGACACGGCACTAACTTCTTCGCTGAGGAAGAAATCGGGATACTTACAGAGCGATTCGACGGCGTCGATGGAATCGTGGTCGGTAATGGTAACCAGGTCCATGCCGCGGCGTTTCAAGGTTTCGTAAACGGAGCCGGGATCGTTGTAACTTTCACGGCAGACCCGGTCCAGTAGCGGTACGGTACACATACCAGAGTGGCGGGTATGCACGTGCAGATCGCATCGCATGTTACCTTCTTACCGGAATTTCTGTTGCGGCTTGATTACATGTTGAAGACGTTGTTGAGAAGAATGCAGGTGGCCCGGTGACCGGATCTCGTTTTGTAACTTGACTTTATACGTCAGGCTCTAAGTGATGACGCACATCCACGCCTTTCACCAGAAAAAGTGTGTCTTCGGCGATGTTAGTCGCGTGGTCGGCAATGCGCTCCAGATGGCGCGCCACCAGGATCAGGTCGATGGCTTGCGGAATCACCGACGGGTCGTTCTGCATGAATGCAATCAGCTCGTCATGTATGGAGTCCTTCAACCGATCTACAGTATCGTCGGAGAGCAAAACGCTGCGCGCCAGGTCAGGCTCACGCTTAACGAAGGCATCCAGGCTCTTGCGGACCATGGACTCCACCGTCTGTGCCATCCGCGGAATGTCGATCAGCGGCTTGATTTGTGGCCGCTGGATCAGCGCGGTAGCGCGTTCTACGATATTGACAGCCAGATCGCCCATGCGCTCCAGATCGGTATTGATCTTGATCGCCGCCGTGATGAAACGCAGGTCCCTGGCCATCGGTTGCTGCAGCGCCAGCAGGCGGACCGCCAGTTCGTCGATCTCTACTTCCAGGTGATTGATGCGGTCTTCGTTTCGCAGCACCTGGCGCGCCAGCTCTTCGCTGCGCTCCATTAGCGCCAGCACCGCATGATGGATGGCGGACTCAACGATGGTGCCCATCTCGAGCAGCCGCGCCTGCAATTCTTCCAGTTCTTCGATAAAATGACGCAACTTTTATCCTCAGCCGTTATCCGAACCGGCCTGTAATATAATCTTCCGTCTCTTTCTTCGACGGTGTCTTAAAGATTTTTTCGGTTTTGTCAAACTCGATCAGTTTGCCCATCAAAAAGAAACCTGTATCATCCGCGATGCGCGCCGCCTGTTGCATATTGTGCGTCACGATGACGATAGTGCAATTATCTTTCAAGTGAAACAGCAGTTCCTCGATCTTCGCGGTAGCAATAGGATCTAGAGCCGAACTGGGCTCGTCCAGGAGCAAGACCTCCGGGTCGACCGCCAGTGCCCGTGCGATGCACAATCTCTGTTGCTGGCCGCCGGAGAGAGCGTACGCCGATTTGTGCAGTTGGTCCTTGACTTCATCCCAGAGCGCCGCGCGCTGCAGGCTATGCTCGACGGCATCATTCAGGCGGACATTGGCTCTCGTCCCGTTCACACGCAAACCATAGGCCACGTTGTCGAAAATCGATTTAGGAAACGGATTGGGTTTCTGAAAAACCATGCCCACCCGGCGCCGGAGCTGATTTACGTCCATGGCCAGCGCGTCTTCGCCATCGAGCAGTACTTCACCGGAAACGCGGGCGCCGCGGACAGTCTCATACATCCGGTTCAGCACCCGCAGGAACGTCGATTTTCCGCAGCCGGACGGACCAATCAGCGCCGTAATCCGGTTGGCGGCAATGGCCAGCTCCACATCGTGCAGCGCCTGATAGGCCCCATAAAAGAAGTTGAGGCGCGAGATTTTTAGCTTGGGCGCTAGGCCCCGGGCGGTGCTGCCCGGGACAGCGGCAGGCGGTCCAGCAAGAGTGAAACGCTCGAGTGTGCCCATCATCTTAGGTCCTGTGAGAAGCTCCAGGCGCCAGCACGACGCGGGCGCCAATATTGAGCAAGAGCATTACCGCGAGTAAGACCAGTCCCGCGGCCCATGCCTGCCGGTGCCAGTCGGCGTAGGGCGAGATGGCGTACGTAAAGATCATGACCGGCAGGGAAGCGGTCGGGTTGGCAAGGCTCGTACTCCAGTACTGATTCCCAAAACTGGTGAAGAGCAGCGGCGCCGATTCTCCCGCGATCCGGGCGATGCCGAGGATCATGCCAGTGGCGACACCCCGCGTCGCGGCCGGGACGACGATCGTCGCAATCGATTTCCACTTGCTCGCGCCCAACGCCAGCGCGCCCTCGCGCAACATCTGGGGAACGGCGCGCAAGAACTGCTCTGTGGTGCGGATTGTGGTCGGAATTAAGATCACGCTCAGCGCCACACCACCGGCAAGCGCCGAGAACCGGTGCAAAGGCCGTACTACGATGGCGTAGGCAAATATGCCCATCACGATCGAGGGCACGCCGTTGAGAAGGTCCGCAGTATAGCGCACGAAGAATGGAAACGCGCCGGTTCCAAATTCAGCCAGATAAATCCCACCCAGAAAGCCAATGGGGATGCCGATGACCGCGGCGATCAATACGATTTGCGCGCTGCCAACAATGGCATTGGCCATGCCGCCACCGAGCTCGCCGGGCGGTTTGGGAAGCTGAGTGAAAAAATCCAGGTTCAGCGCCTTGCCGCCATTCCACACCAGGAAACCGAGAATCCAGAAGAGCACGCAAACCGCGGCAAGGGCACATGCGGCCGTCAGGCTGAACATTAACCCGTTTACCAGTTTTCTCCAGTGATGCTGCGTCATGTTGGCGTTGTTATGGTTGCACTGTTATGGATGCGTAGTTCCCCGCCTGGTAGTCGCCAGCACCATGAGGCGGGCGAATGCATTGATCACAATAGTCAGCAGAAATAGTACAAGCCCCAACTCGATCAAAGCGCTCAGGTGGATGTCAGATGTAGCCTCGGTGAATTCGTTGGCAATGACGGCGGGGATGGTATAACCGGGAGAGAAGAGGGAAGTCGCAATCTGCGGCGTGTTGCCAATGACCATCGTAACGGCCATGGTTTCCCCTAACGCCCGAGCTAACGCCAGAAAGATGGAACCGATAATGCCCAGGCGCGCATACGGCACAACGACGTGCCAGGTGGACTCCCAGCGCGTCGCGCCCAAAGCCAGCGCCGCTTCTCGCTGGTCATTCGGGACGGCTAGAAGCGACTCGCGCGAAATCGAGATGATGAATGGCACCACCATGATGGCCAGGATGATGCCGGCGGCCAAAAAGCCGACCCCATACGACGGTCCCTGAAAGAGAGGAAGAAAGCCGAGCGTGCGGCCGAGAAACGGTTGGATGGGATCGCGCAGCAGCGGAACCAGAGCGAATACTGCCAGGAGTCCGTAAATGACGCTGGGCACGGCCGCCAGTAGCTCGATGATAAAGGTGAGCGCATCCGACACACGCGGCGGCGCCAGTTCCGAAAGGAAGATGGCGGCGCCCAGCCCCAGCGGCACCGAAAGCACTAGCGCGACAGCCGAGGTGATCAGCGTGCCGTAGATAAACGGCAGAGCTCCAAACAGCCCTGCCACCGGGTCCCATTTGCTGGTGAACAGGAAGTTCAAGCCGAACTTGTGCCGGGCCTCGGCCGAGTTACTGAAGAGCTCCCACACGAGAAGTCCGGCAATCAGCAGGATCGTGGCGGCAAACGCTAGAGTGAGCAGGTGGGCGGCCTCGTCACCAGTGCGCAGCCGCGCCAGCAGCGCGTTTCTCGGACGGACTGCCGTCCCGCTCTCCGACAATGCCGCCCCACCGGCCATAAATTATTGAATGCGCGAGATGGCGCCGGTTTCTTTCATTACTACTTCTTTCGGCAGGGGCGCGTAGGAAAGCGCCTCGGTCATTTTCTGGCCGTCAGTCAGCATCCAGTGCAGAAACCCCGTAATCGCCGCCTTCTTCACCGGTTCGCTAATCGTGCCAGGGATCAGCAGCCACGTAAAACTGGCGATCGGATAAGCATCCTTACCCGGGGGATTGGTGATCGACACGCGAAAATCGTCTGGCATGGTTTTGGCCACGGCTGCGGCGGCGGCCGTCACGCTGGCAACATTAGCTTTCACCGCAACGCCAGACGAATTCTGCACCCGGCCATACGCCATCTTGTTCTGGACCGCGTACACCAGCTCGACATACCCGATTGAATACGGCGTTTGCTGCACCAAACCCGCGACACCTTCATTTCCCTTGCCGCCGATTCCTGCCGGCCAGCTCACCGCGGTTCCGGCACCGACCTTGCTTTTCCACTCGGGACTGATTTTCGAAAGGTAATCGGTCCAGACGTAAGTCGTACCGCTGCCATCGGACCGGTGTACGACGACGATATCGTTGGACGGAAGTTTGACGCCCGGATTGGCTTTGACGAGCTGGCTGTCATTCCATTTCTTGACTGTCCCAAGGAAGATACCCGCCAGTGCGTCAGGAGTGAATTTCAATTCCTGGGATACACCGGGAAGATTGTAAGTTGGAACATCAGCCCCGAGCACGGTCGGAAAGTGAAGGACTTTGATCTTCGCCTGCGCGAGCTGCTCGTCGCTCATGGGACCATCGGATGCGCCGAAATCCACCGTGCCCGCCAGAAGCTGGCGTATGCCGCCGCCCGATCCGATCGACTGGTAGTTGATCTGGATATCGGAATGAAGTTTGTGATACTCGCTGAACCACTTGGCGTAGATCGGATACGGGAACGTGGCGCCCGCGCCGTTGATAAGGACCGTGTCCGCGGCCTTGACGGTGGCCGGCAATGTTAGCGGCACGCTCCACGCCAGCAGGCCCAGCGCGAGAAAGCCTCCCGCGACTAAACAGTTTTGTTTCGTCATCGTCCTCATCTCCATTCTCCGCATCTGGACTTACATCACTGTTACGATTTAGTTAAGAATGCGTTAAATTGTCGGGCGGCTCATTTTTCAATGCGTGGCGCAGACCCAGGGAGCAAATAGCGCAGATTCAGGAAGACCATGCTGGCATGCGCGTCCCTTGGTGAATTGGCAGCTACAAACCATGGATAACGGAGCACATACGAATACTGCAGCATGAGTTGCAGAGCTCCGTACCTGGGGTCTTTCCAGAACGTCTGGGTGATCCCGAATGTCGGTTCGTGAATGGATCTGTTTTGGCTGTTGGGAGAGCCGCTATAGCCGTAGCCGATCAACTTCCCGGTGGCGTCAACGGCGGTGTTAGGCCGGATGAAGGTTCCACCGTAGTACCCGTAGAACTGCGTATTCTTGGCTTGCACTTCAATGCCATCCACGGTGGAGCCGGAGTGAATCGGCGAAAGACTGCCGTCCGGACGGACAATCAGGTCGGGAGCCAAACCGAAAATCCAGCGGCCTCCGCCGTCGCTCCAGTAGTTGTTGCTGACCACCCGGACGCCTTTGGCGATCTCGAAGTTGACATTAGCGGAGCCGCCAAAGCCGTGGCTCGTGTAGTGATTGGCATCCACGGGGTTGTAAACCCTGAAGGTGCGGAATAGGCCTGCCACTTCAAAATGCAGCTTATTGTTCGGGTCGAACGCGATCTTGGCGATCACGTCCGGATGGGCGTCCGGCACCGAAAGTGTGGTGGTTCCGTCATTCAACTGTTTGGCGTAGGGCGTAGCGAATGCTGCCGGCAGAGTCACGAGGCCGCCGCCGCCGGAACCTCCAATGTACTGCTCCGAATTCTCCAGGGATAATCCCATGGCGATCTTTTCGGTGGGATGGAGGATGAATCGGAACTGCGGATTCCGGCTCCACACCAAGCCGTTCTGATAGTTCACGTCGATGACCTGGCTGTAAAAGAGATCGCTGGGCAGCGCCGACAGGCCCTTGCGGTTGGGCGTCAGCATGCTCCAGGACTGGCCGCCAAAAAGCTCAACTTTGTCTTTTCGCACGTCCACCCAATAGAGGCGGAGGCGCAGGCTGTCGCTGTTGCTGGTGACGGCGGCGTTGGTGGGCACGAATCCGAGAAAATCGGACTCGAGATAACCCAGTACATTCGCCCCATGCGCTTTCGCGTCCACTCGCAAGCCGATGCGCGAGTTTTGCGCGCTAAAACGAAACTCACTGATATTTCCATTGACGCCGGTATTGTAAGGGATGCTGCCGAAGTTAGTACCGATCCCGCTGCCGGGATTCGTCGAGCGAAACACAGCCGTAAAATCCATGAAGCCGACCGGCGTAATGGAGGCGGAGCCGATGTGAAGCTGCAACGGCGACTCTTGCATGGCATTCTCTTGCGCGCCACCGACACGCGCGGGCAGAGGCAGCGCAAGCGGCGCTGTTACCGCGGGAGCCACCGGAATCACGGGCATCGTGCTCGCTACTTGCCCGAGTTGCGGGATGCCGGGCGAAGTGTGTTGGACGCTAGCCGGTGCTGTCTCGTTCGAACCGGCCGGCCGGCTTACGTTGATCAAGTCTCTCTGTTCTTTGAGGGCAGCACGCAGTTCGGCGATCTGGCGCTGCTGGTCGGCAAGCATGGCCCTGAGCTCGCTGATCTCCTGGCTCGCGTCCGTAGCAGGCCGGCTCCCGGCCTGATCGGCCGCGATCCCCAACGCCGTGAACGTGGCGGCGAGAACGAGAATTCGACTCAAAGTTCGATACCGTTTCCTGGTCATAGTTCGGATGGCTCCCCGCCCGGCGTGAGAATTTACACTTTTTCTGAGCGCAGGTTTAAGGATATCTGCATGGGTGTTATGGCTTGATGACTCGATTGTTACGAAGGGGTTAATTCGGGTGGCAGGCTGGAACCGTGAGGCCAAACACTGTTCCTTTTCCCAGATCGCTCGAAACCGTGATTTTTCCGTTCATGCGCTCGACGACATGCTTCACGATCGAGAGTCCTAATCCGGTCCCTCCAACCGCCCGCGAGTGGGCTTTGTCGACCCGGTAAAACCGCTCAAAAATCCGCGACAGGTCTTCCGATGCGATGCCGATGCCCGTGTCGGCGACGGTGATGCTAACCAGTCCCTCCGCGATTCCCTTGGCCGCGATGCGAACTTCCCCGGATGGGCGGTTGAACTTGATCGCGTTGTCCAACAGGTTGACCAGCGCCTGTTCCAGCCGGATCTTGGATCCCACGACGCAAACGTCTTCCACGTTGACGCTGTCGAGCCGAACGCCAGCGACGCGCGCCGCCGATTCGACCGTGCGCAGCGCGCTTTCCAAGACGCTGCGGACGCGGAGCGGCTCAGGCTCGGTAGTGTCGGGCTTCCCGGACTCCAGCTCCGACAGCACCAACAAGTCCGAAGCAATATTATTGAGCCGGGCAGCCTGAGCTTTGATAATCTCCACAAACTTCCGGTTGTTCGCGGGATCCTCAAGCGCGCCTTCGAGCAGCGTCTCCGCATATCCACGGATTGCCGTGAGCGGCGTGCGCAGCTCGTGGGAAACATTGGCGACGAAATCCTTGCGGACGCGTTCCAACCGTTCCAGATCCGTGATATCGTGCAGCACCGCGATGGCGCCCCAGCGGGACGAGACCGATGGCGAGACGGATAAGGGCGCCGCCTGTACCTCGAACGAACGGCCGTCCGCCGCGGGGAGTTCCAACCGTTGCTTGAGTGGTTTGCCGGAAGCCAGCACCTGGCGGAACATGTCGCGCAGGCCCGCGTCGCGCACTACTTCGAGCAGCGGCGTGCGTTCCGCAATAGCCGCAGGTGCGCCGATGACATGCGCAAAGGACTCGTTGCAGAACGTGATGCGCATCTCGTCGTCGACCGCGAGTACGCCCTCTACCATCGCCGAGAGTATGGCTTCGCGGCGAGCCGATTCCAGGCTCAACCGGTCGAGTGAGTCCCGCAGTTGCGCCGCCATGCGATTGAGCGAGCGGGCCAACTCACCCAGCTCGTCGTCCGCATCCGGCGGCAGGTCTTGTGACGCGCGCGTGGCCACTAGATTTTCCGCAAACGATTGCAGCCGGCGAATGCGGCGCGTGAACCGGTCCGAAAAGAAGTAGGCGATCGCCATCGCCAGCGCCAGCGCGATCAGCGACGCTTCGAACATCCACCAGCGCACCGCCGCCACTGCCGTGTCCAGCTCCTGGAGTGGAACCGCCAGCCGCAGGATGAGCGAAGCGCCGCCCTGGTACGGAAAACTGATAGCTACATAGCAGAGGTCTCGGTCCAGCGTGGCGCTATGCCGGATTGAGACGCCAACCTGGCCTGCATAAGCCTGGCGAATTTCCGGCCGGTTCGCATGGTTCTCCATGGTCTCGGGATCGTGCTCGGAATCGGCCAGCACGGCGCCTTTCGGGTCAACCACCGTCACCCGCGCCTGCACTCGCGCCGCGACCTGTTTTGCCCAATCCTCCAGGCGCGCGGGTGCAATCGCGGGCACCTCTCCGGAGAGGATGCGCGCCTCCACCGTGAGCCGGTGCTGTACGCTTTGCGTTTCCCGCTGGCCGAGATAAGCCGTGAGGAAGGAATCCAATATTAGGAGGGTGGCGGCACTCAGAACGAAAGTGCTGATGAGGAGTTTGCGGAATAGTTGGCTATGAAAAACGGCCACGTGTCTGGATCTCGCGAAGATTCGACGCGACTCAATCCTGCGCTGATGCATTCAGCGGAGCAAGCGTGCGAACACGGTGGCATTTTAGCATTCGTCAACGCGCCACGGGCACAATCACGCGCAGCGCGCGAACCGGCGCCGCATTTACGTCGAGCGGCCACGCCCTCACCGGCATCTGCCAGACCTCGCCCATCTGAAACGCCTCGCCGGCAAGCTCACCCGATCCTTCGATGAAAATCAGCAAACCCGAGCCTTCGATTTCGATCGTCCCCATCGGCTTCGCCATCTGGAGGAGTTCCGTCTCGAAATACTCGCAACTCACCAGCCCTTTCCATCCGCCGGGCAACGCCCTGGCCTGCGAGGCGCCCGGATGATCCCCCAGGTCCGCAATGGCGACGGCTTGATCCAGATGCAGCTCGCGCGGCCGGCCGTAGTCATAAAGGCGATAGGTCACGTCGGAATACTGCTGGATCTCGCATAACGCGATCCCGCCGCCGATGGCGTGCACCGTGCGCGCTGGAGTGAAATACGTTTCGCCGGCCTCGACCGGAAACCAGTGCAGCAGCCGCTCGATCTCACCGGAACGCGCGGCCTCGCGCAGCCGCTCACGCGAGACCGGCTCGCGAAAGCCGAGCGCAATCCGCGACCCCGGCTCCGCACGCAGGATGTGCCACATTTCCGTTTTCCCTTGCGCGCCATCGGGATGCACCTGCACCGACAGCTTGTCGGAGGTAAACAGAAACTTCACCAGCACGGGCAACTGTTGCTCGGCCGTGAACCAGACCTCCCCAATCTTGTTTGCGGGTTTAGGGAACCAGGGCTCAAGCGCGGTCGAGCCCCAGACTTTTTCAAGAAAGGTAGTTTTGAGCCGCGTAGGGCGCGGCATATCCGGGGACGCAGACCTTGTCATGCCAGCCGCGCGGACCGCGTCATTTCAAGCGGCGCACGCCGCCTCAAGCCAGCTCCGCGATAAAGCGGTGGATCCGTTCGAGGCCGCGCTCCAGCTCGTGCATGGAGGTCGCGTAAGAGATGCGCACATGCCGGTTGGTGCCGAACGCCTCGCCGGGAACCACGGCCACGTGCGCTTCCGTCAGCAGTTTTTCTGAGAACTGCAGCGTGTTCTGAATGCCCTTCTTGCCGATCGCCACGCCGATGTCGGGATAGGCGTAGAAAGCGCCTTTCGGCTCGGCGCATTTAACGCCCGGGATCTCGCGCAGACGCCGCACCACGAAATCGCGGCGCTTTCGGTATTCCGCGAGCATGATCTGCACCGATTCCTGCGGCCCGCGCAGCGCCTCGACAGCTGCCTTCTGCGAGATGGACGTAGGATTGGAGGTCGAATGGCTTTGCAGCTTCAGCATCGCCCCCGCCACCGGCTGCGGCACCAAACCAAATCCCACGCGCCATCCGGTCATCGCGTAGGTCTTCGAGAGCGTTCCCGCCACCAGCACGGTCTCCTTTGCGCCGGGCACTGAGGCGATGGAAAACGGCTTGCCCTCATAAAGGAAGTGGCAGTAACACTCGTCGGTGAGCAGGTAGATCCCGCGCCGCGAAGTGAGGTTATAAATCTTTTCGAACTCTTCGCGATCCAGTACCGCGCCGCTCGGGTTCGACGGCGAGTTGATCAGAATCATCTTCGTGCGCGGCGAAAGATAGGGCTCGATCATGGCCGCCGTCAGGGTGAACCCGTTCTGCTCGTCGGTCTCCACGAACACGCACTTCCCGCCGGCATAATTCACGACGTCTTTGTACGTCACCCAGTACGGCACGGGGATGATAACTTCGTCGCCGGGATTGACCAGCGCCTGCGTCAGGTTGAAAATCACGTGCTTGCCGCCCACGCTAATAATGCACTCGGCGGGCTGGTACGCTGTACCGAAATCCTTGGCGTGCCGCTCGCACACGGCCTGTTTCAACTCGGCGGTGCCGCCCGCGCCGGTGTACTTGGTGAAGTTTTGCTCGATCGCCCGGACAGCGGCTTGCTTGACATTATCGGGCGTCGGAAAGTCCGGCTCGCCCGCCCCAAAATCCACCACGTCGACGCCTTGCGCGCGTAGTTTTTCAGCGTCCGCCGCCACCTTCATGGTGGATGAAACGCTGATCAATGAGATGCGTTCTGCAATTTCCGTTTTCAGTTCCAGTGCCATGATTTCCTGTTTAAGAATTCCGCCGTATGCCTGCTGCGCCCGCGGCGCTGAATCGTTTGAGGAGCCGTGCTTCCACTGAGGGCGGCACCAGCCCCTTGATATTGCCGCCCAGCCCGATGACTTCTTTCACCAGGCGCGAGCTGATGAACGAATGCGCCTCGCCGGCCATCAGGAACAGCGTTTCGATCTCCGGCCGAAGCCTGCGGTTCATCAACGCCATCTGCAATTCTTTCTCGTAATCCGAGATGGCGCGAATGCCGCGTAGCAACACCGTTGCGCCCCGGGCCGAGGCGTAGTCCACCAGCAGCCCTTCAAAATGGTCCACCTCCACGTTGGGAAACGCGCTCAGCACTTCGCGCAGCATTTCCATCCGTTCTTCGACGCTGAACAACGGATCCTTTTCGTCGTTCAATAGAATCGCCACGATCAGCCGGTCGAAAAGCCGGGAGCCGCGCTCGATTACATCCAGGTGCCCGCTGGTAATCGGGTCGAAGGAGCCCGGGTAGATCGCGATCACAGTCGCCGGCTTGGCTGCCAATCCGCTGCCCTTTCAGTGGAAGAGATAACTTACAATTCTAGCGAAAAAGTGCGCGTCCCACAGGCCCGTAATGCCTGCCAAGGGTCTGCCTGCGACAGGCCCGCAAGTGGTCAAATAGGATGATACTTTTGCATGGCGCTTCCATGGTTATACGCAATCGCCAGTGTGCTCCTGGTCAGCCTTCTCTCGCTGATCGGACTGGCGACCCTCTCGATCAGCGAACAGAAGCTCCGCGAGGTCATCTTCGTGATGGTGGGTCTGGCCACCGGCAGCCTGTTCGGCGACGCCTTCATTCACCTGGTGCCGCAATCCTTCCGGCAATCCGCCAAACCCGTTCAGACGTCGCTGCTGATCCTGGCGGGCCTGCTGATTTTCTTCGTGCTTGAAAAATTCCTGCTCTGGCGGCATGAGCACACGCTTGAATTCGGGCATCACGTCGAGCCGGTCGGCTATATGAACCTGTTTGCCGACGCGGTGCACAACTTCATCGACGGGATGATCATCGGGGCGTCCTACCTGGTGAGTGTGCCCATCGGCATCGCCACCACGCTCGCCGTTATCGCGCACGAGATTCCGCACGAACTGGGAAACTTCTTTGTGCTGCTGTATGCCGGTTTCTCCAGAAGCCGGGCGCTGCTCTTCAATTTTCTATCCGCCTGCGCCGCGATCCTGGGTACCGTGCTCGCGCTGGTGATCGGCTCGAGCGCCACGTCGTTTTCGGCGGCCGTTTTGCCCGTAGCGGCTGGCGGTTTCATTTACATAGCTGGTTCCGATCTCGTACCGGAGCTGCACAAGGAACGAAGTTTTCCAAAGTCCGTCGCGCAGTTGATCGCCATCGGCGCCGGCATCGGTCTGATGCTGTGTTTGACGTTGATCGAATAGCTGAAAGCAGCCCTCAGCCGGCGTTCGCTTATTTTCGCGCGTGAAACGCTTCACGGGCCCTGGCCGCGAAAACCGCCCGTCCCTGCTCAAAGGCCTGAATCGATGCGCGCAGGTCCGCGGGCTGCGCGAACTTGGCATCCGTTTTGAGCCAGCGGATGGCGTTGTCGAGATAACGCGTGTAATATTCGGCGTCTTCCCAGTTGCGAATTGGTTTCTCGTCGCGGATGCAGTAAACCGGAGACGAATGCGCGAACACGGTCTCCGGCCGGCGCGTTCCGTAATAATCGCTCAACCGGGTGCCCGCTGGAACGTGAACGGTTTGGAAATTCAGGCCCTTGCGGCGGTATCCGTCCAGGTCCTCGCAAACCCGCGCCGCCAGCCAGCAACTTTGCTGGATCGGGTACTCCAGGTGGATCTCCGCCTTATGCCGATTCCCACTCGGCGTCGATTGACCCACCACCGTCCCGTTGGCCACGATCTCCAGACGATCGTACGGCAATTGCGACTCGGCCACGGCGTGCACCTTGGCAATCTTGTCCTTTTTCGAATCGAACCGCAGGGTCGCGCCCGGATCGCGGCCGTTCACCGTGAACGCGAGCACCGGGCTGTTGGTAACGAACGTCCGCCCATCCTTCAGCGCGTTGATCCAATTCTGGTAAGTGAACTCGCCCTGGATGCGCGCGAAAACCCGGTTTGCCCCCACCGTCACGAACGTCGTCATCTTGTCGGTGCCCGCCGTGGCGGTGAGGCGAAAACCACAGTTCAGATAGCGGTACCATAGCCGAAGGCCGTCGTTGGCTTCCAGTTCCGGTACGACCTTCTGCATGAAAACCGGGAACGCCCTGGGATCGAGAACGGACAGAATCTCCAGGCCATCCAGCTTTTCCATGGCCACATCGAGCGGGCTTTCGACGCCTGGCCAACTCGGAAAATGGGCCCAGGATACGTAGCCACCCTGTGCATGCGTCTCGTCGCAGGCCCGCAGATGCAGCGGATATTCGTAGGGCTGCATAGTCTTCACAGGCTCAACCAGCTTTTTCAGATTGAGCAGGCATATGTGCCCCAGGTGATCGTTGCGAAACTCCTGGTTTACGTAAATCAGGCGCCGCCTGCTCGAGTAGCGGTTGAGGCGGCCTTCGAATTCGGATTGATCGAAGGTAAAGTCCGAAGTCAGGATGTTGGCGACGTCCAGATCCTCGGCCTCCATTTCCAGACGGCAGGTCTTGGGCGAGATGTGATGAATATGGATGTCGCCGCTGTACCACCCCTGTTCCGCGAGCGAAGACCACTTTGCCAGCGGAATCGTGATGCCGCCGTCGCGCAAATCTTCGGCGGAAATCCTGCCTTCGGCGATCACGAACTCGTAGCCTTTGATCACCTGGTACCACAGGGGCAGCGATTGCGGGTCCACGCTAAAATTGCCATCCACGTAGGCGAACCGCTTGGACTGGAAACGCACATCGCCTTGTTGCGCATCTGGCGCCAGCTCAGACGGATGGCCCGCCGGAACAATGTCTTTGCCACGGGCGTCCGTCAGTCGCAGCCGGGCAGTGACGGGCCGGCCGGAGTGTTCGTCGACAATCTTGCACGAAACCGCGTTCCCATCCGGCGCCGCCCGCGCCAGTCTGCACCCGGCCGACAGCCACATAGCCGCGCCGGCGTCATGGAGAAAACGCCTCCGGTCCCACATTGACATGCGCTGATTCTATCGAAAAAGGGCCGCGCCACCCCGCAAGCTTCCAATGAGCGAGCGTCCTCAAACCCCTGCCGGCGCCAGATCTGCACCGAAAGTTTGACTCCATAGATTGGGTGACGCTAGGATAGAGTTGCGGGGTGGAGCAGTCTGGTAGCTCGTTGGGCTCATAACCCAAAGGTCGTAGGTTCAAATCCTACCCCCGCAACCAAACTTCAAAGCTCCATCAATTCAATCTTTTGCGGTTCTTGGGGGCGGGAATCGCAATCTGCCTGGGGAGCCGTCATTGTACAGAAATTGTACTAATGGCGCGTTCTTCAGCTAGGCGCCTCTCGATGATCTTGGTTGCCTGCGGACGCGTGTGCTGGTAGGGGTCTGAGACAGTAATAAGCTGAAGCCGGAAGGGTTCGTTGGAGGGTCACGTATGGGACGAAGGCAATTGTTTGCGCGGGTCGCTGAAATGCTGACACGGCCTGACTTGAGCCGAATCCCCCAAGCGCCTAATCCATCCGGCCTAATCCATCCGGTCTACTATCCGGCGGCACGCCCCCAACCCGGGGCAGCCTTCAGCGGCGGTCGTCCGTCGCGGTGACGGTAACGGAAGCGAGAACCTGTCCTCGCCCGCCCGAAGAAAAATCGACGAGCGTAAACTCATACGTCTTCCCTCTGGCGATCCACGGTGCGCTGCACCGGCTTGACTCGCAGGCCGTGCTGCTCCCGAATTCCTTTGTCCGTCTGCCTCTCGGGCCGTCATCGGTTACGTAGACCTTTGCCTGCGTAACGCCTCGCGTGGACCACGTAATGAAAGTCGTGCAATCGGACCTTCGGCGCTCAATCCGGCACGGATTTGGGTTGGCTTCAATAATGCCCCCCACCCGCTCCGGATGATCGAAGCCACCTTCCGAAACTTCAAATTCGGCCCGGCAGCCCCTGTCGACCCAAATGCCACGTTCGTCACGGCCCCAGGTGTCCCCTTCCCGGCATGGAGAGCCGCTGATCTGGCGGACCAGCCGGACACCGCCGCGTGTGTCGACCTCGCAATACACTCGCCGTCCGTCGTCGGACGCACAGGTGATGGCGGCGGAGCCAGGGCGCCGGTCGCCACGAAAGCCACCGCCCGAAACGACAAATTCAGCTCGACAGCCCCTATCCACCCAGATGCCACGCTCATCGTAGCCCCAGGTGGAGCCTTCCTGGCAGGGCGAGCCGCTGATCTGGCGGACCAGTCGGACACCGCCGCCGCGTGTGTCGACCTCGCAATACACTCGCCGTCCGTCGTCGGACGCACAGGTAATGGCACCGGAGTCAGGGCGCCGGTCGCCACCGAAGCCACCACCCGGCCCGGCGGAAAGCCGCCTGCCGGAAACGCGCCTAAAAATAAACCGCTGGTTCGAGTCGCCGTCAATATCGTAGATCTGGACGGGCGCGCCGTCCTGACTCGTCCCGCCCGGAATATCCAGCGTCTTGCCAAGCCGCGAGATAATGAGCGCATTCCCGTCTTTGCCCGTATCAAAGCGCCACTGCTGGTTGGGGCCGCCGTCAAAGGGCGCCGCGCGAACGCGCGTGCTGTTGCGGCCCCCCTCCGCTTCGAGCGCATTTCCGTTCATAGCATTCCGCAAATAGAAAAAGCCCCGGTCGTCCGATGGCCGGACTTCCCATACCTGATTGTCGGTGCCCCGCGAGGAAAACTGTATGACACTGGTCTGGTCGTTCCGGTCCATATCCAGCACTTTGCCGGATTTCAAATTAGCAATCTCATAATGGCCAGGACCATCAAATCCGCCTTGCGCGCTCGCCTTGTAGTGGAGGCACAACGAACAAACGATTCCGGCTGCGATCACAGAAACGGATAGCCCGGCTCTGCGAACTGATCCATGGAAATTGCGGCTGTCAATCATATTTCCTCTCCGGTTGGTTCGTTTCGAAATGGGCCACACTGGATCTACCTTGCCACCTTCTTCTTACGGAAGGCTAGGGCGAGGGCCCGTCCCATTGTGGCATGTCGGATCCGGTTAACTGCAAGTCGAATGATAAGAGTTTCACACTTTGTTGTCAGTTCAAGATTGCTCATGGAGGCTTGGCCGCCCGGCCAACGAAAATCATGCTCTTCCAGTTAAGTGGCATCACCGAGTCTTGTCTCCCAAAACGCAGTCCGCAAAGCAAGACGAAGGCGGCGACTCCATTGTATCGCTGGTACAGAATCGCAAAACAGGCCCGATCGGTAGCTTGGAAGATGTCCGCCGGACTTACCAACATGCTGATGGCATTATCGTGGGAAAAAGGAGATCGGAAGCCGGCGCGGCCTTGCTCCTCTTACGGGCCACTCCGCAATAGGCAATCGCAATTCGGGCCGTTTCTGCACCGCTCCAACAACGGGTAATGTGTAAATTTTGTGACGTGAAATTTTCTTGACAACGGGACGGTGTCGATATAACATCATGAACCAAGTTGGGGCAATTGTTGTCCCATGCGGGACAACTCACGGGGCACTGCCCGGGCACTGATTTTCGGCTGTCGGGCCAAATGAGGAGGACGAACGAAATGCAGATCACAGAATTTCGCTCTGGGACGACGGTTGGACTGGGACCCAGACTGGAGCCGGTGATGGCCTCGGGTAGGCCGCGTTTTTTTTATCTCAGACGTCGACACGAGTCGACATCCCGCTTCAACGCAAGCCGTCTCTTCGCCTCGTTGATGCTTCTCGCATGGGCGATCTCCGGGTCGAATGCCTTCGGTCAGGCCGTCTATGGTAGCATCGCCGGCACAGTTTACGATTCTTCAGGCGCCGGCGTTCCCAAGGCCGCTGTGACGATTACGGACCTGCAAAAAAACGTTAGCTACTCCACCGCCACCAACGAATCGGGCAATTACAGCCAGACCCATCTGATTATCGGGCGCTATCGCGTGCGCGTCGAGCTCGCAGGCTTCAAGGCCGCGGTCCAGGAAAACGTGGCCTTGGCGGTGGACACCGTCACCACGGTGGACGTAACGTTGCAGCCGGGAGATTTGAGCCAGACCATCGACGTCCGGGAAGAAGTGCCTCTTCTCAAGGCCGAACGCACGGATGTGGCCACTACTTTGAGCGAAAAATCGGTGGCGGATTTGCCCAGTATCAACCGCAACTTCACCACTTTTCTGCTCCTCACTCCAGGAACCATTCAATTCAACTGGAACGATACTTCGACGGAAAATCCGCAGGGCGGAATCGCGGTGAACGTCAACGGCCAGCATTTCACCGGCGTGGGTTATCTTCTGGACGGCACCGATAACCGGGATTTCATGTACGGCAATATGATTGTCGTCCCGGACCTCGATTCGGTGGTTCAGGCTAAAGTCACCAGCGCGAACTATGATGCGGAATTTGGGCAGGCCAACGCAGGCGTCGTCACCACCTCCACCAAGTCTGGCAGCAACGACCTCCATGGCAGCGCCTTCGTGTTCCGCCGCAACGATCTGACCCAGGCGCGCGATCCTTTCACGCAATCGGTTCCATTCGACGCGAGCGGCAGGCTTCTCCCACAAAGCCTCTGGAGCCAGTTCGGCGGATCGGCCGGCGGGCCTATCATCAAGAACCGGACTTTCTTCTTTGGTGATTATCAGGGGACTCGCGCCAAGAATGCAGGCTCCATCCTGATGCGGGTTCCCACGGCGGCGGAGCGCACCGGCAACTTGAGCGCGCTGGCGGCCGCGTCCGGGCAAAACATCTACGACCCGTTGAGCGGCGCAACCCCGGCGGACCGGCAGCAGTTCACCGGCAACGTGATCCCCAACAACCGGCTGTCACAGCCGGCCATCAAGCTCCTGGGCCTGCTGCCCCTGCCCAACATCTCCGGCGCCGCGCCGACCGACCCCAATTTCTCCACCTCCGCGAACGACAATTTCAACGGAGACGTCTTCAACGTCCGGATTGATCATTTTCAAAGCGACAAACTGCGCTTCTTTGGCCGCTACACGTTCTCACAGTTTCTCAAGCGGGCCCCGGGTGCGTTTGGGGCGGTGGCCGGCGGACCTCAGCTCTCCAACATCGGATATGTCGGCACGGGCGACACTCGGCCCCAGAGTCTGGCAGCCGGGTTTGACTACACCGTCAACCCTCACTTGTTGACCGACTTCCGCTTCGGCCTCTATCGCCAGCGGATCTTCGTCAACCCTCTTGCCACGGGCTCCTTCGCCCAGGACGCCGGCGCCCTGGGATTGAATTTCCCCAACGATCCCACTACCCTGAGCATGCCTCACTTCGGCATCACCGGTGGGCCTGCAAGCGGGGGGTTCGACTTTGGCTATTCTCTATATAACAATTGCAACTGTCCGCTCATCGAGAAGATGCAACAGTTCCAGTTCGTCAATAACTGGTCTTACATTCACAATAACCATACTTTCAAATTCGGGGTTGATTTCCGATATTTGCAGAACCTGCGTGTGCCGAGCGATCAACACCGTTCCGGCGAGCTCTATTTCGGGCCAGATGTCACACGCGGGCCCACTGGAGGCGGGCTAAGCCTGGCCAGTTACCTGGTTGGCGACGTCAGCAGCTTCCAAAGATATGTGTCTAACTCTCTGGATGCCGGCGAGCGGCAAAATCGGCAGTTCTTCTATGCGCAAGATACCTGGCGCATCACACCCAAACTGACCCTCAATTACGGCCTGCGCTGGGAGATCTACTATCCTCAAACCGTGACCGGCGATCGAAAAGGAGGCTGGATCAATATCGATACCGGCGAAGTCATGATCGCAGGCGTCAATGGCACCCCGCGAAACGGCTTCGTGAAAAATAGCTTCAAAAACCTGGCGCCGCGCTTGGGAATCGCTTATCAGTTGAATCCAAAGACAGTCGTCCGCGTCGGTTACGGACGCACTTTCGATGTGGGAACGTTCGGCTCGATTTTCGGTCATAGCGTGACGCAGAACCTGCCTGTATTGGGAATTCAGCAGCTCACGCCCGCCAACGATTTCCAAAGCGTCTTCAATCTCTCGCAGGGCCCGCCATTTCTGGATGTCAACACCGTCCTCGACCAGCAGCCCAAAGGGCCGAATGGAAATCCGCTCCTCCCTGTCGGAATCAGAAGTTTTGTATATCCGAAAAAAATGCGGCTGGCCACTTTGGATGCATGGAATGCTTCCTTCCAACGCCAGATTTCATCCACCATGTCGGTAGAAGTAGCCTATGTCGGCAACAAGGGAACTCATGTGTTTGCCGGTGAGGGGCCCGATTACGATTTCAACCAGCCCACTCTTGTAGGTTTTACTGACGGCCTGAGCACGGATCAGCGCAAACCTTACTTCCAGAAATTCGGCTGGACGCAGGGATTCCGCTACTTTGGCAACGACGCGGACAACCACTATAACTCGCTGCAGACCAAAGTCGAGAAGCGCTTCTCGGGCAGTTACTCGTTTCTGGCTCACTATACCTACGCTCACGCCAAGAATCACGAATCCGGTTACTATCCCATTGACCGCAACGTGAATTACGGCCGTCCGGAGTGGGAGCGGGATCACGTCTTTGTCGCTTCCAACATATTCGAGCTGCCTTTTGGAAAAGGGAAACGATTCCTGGGGAATGCGTCGCGGGTAGCGGATTTAGTGGTGGGCGGCTGGCAAATCAACGCCAATGTGATCTTGATGAGCGGGCAGGGTTTCACCGTGAGTTACGCTAACTGCGGCGCCGACGAGGACGTGGGCGTCTGCCGGCCAAACAAGGTAGGCAGCACTTCAGTCTCCAGCCAGTCGCGCGATCACTGGTACCAGGGCACAAGCGATATTCTGGCCAACAACGGTGATACCAGTGGTCCGTGGCAGCGCCCTGCGGCGGGCACGATTGGAAATGCCGGACGTAATACACTGCTGGGCCCCGGCTGGTTCAATACCGACGCGTCCTTCTTCAAGAATTTCTCTCTTACCGAAAAGGTAAGGGCACAATTCCGGGCCGAAGCGTTCAATTTCTTCAATCACGTGAACCTGGGCAACCCGGACGGCTGTGTGGACTGCGGAAATGCCGGCCGTATCTTCAGTCTGGCGCCCAACCAGATTATGCGACGATGGCAGTTTGGGCTTCGCTTCGATTTCTAGACACAACGGGGAGACGTCGCATGGTCAACGAGTCGGCAACCGTATAGCTCAGCTGCGGCTTTCTTCGCCGAACGAAGGCCAGATGCGTGTGCGGCCTGCGAGAAGCGTTTGGCTCCTCGCGCCTCTGGCGCTCTTCGCCGGGTTGTTGCTGTTCCCGAGCGAGGCCGCTTTCGGGGCGCCTCAGCAGCCCGGTTCTCGTCCATCTGAAACGGATCTCGATCGCGCAGAAGCCCTGGTCAGCCGGGGCAGTCTCGATGAGGCCATCAGCCTGCTGGAGAATCTTCAGCAGAAGAAGCCAACGCCTTCGGGTATCGAAGCCAAACTCGGCAAGGCCTATTACAAAAAGCGCAGTTTTCAACAGGCCATCGCGCATTTGAAAGCCGCGCTCCAGGAAAACCCTGATGACCGCGAGACCGTGCAACTGCTGGGCCTGTCTTTTTATACAGTGGGCCAATTCGACCAGGCGATCCCTCTGCTGGAGAAAATTCAGTCGCGCCTTCCCGCAACCGAATTCGACGGTTGGTATCTTCTCGGAGTCTGCTACCTCAGGACGCAGCAACCGGAGAAAGCGCGCGCAGCTTTCGCCCAAATGTTTTCAGTGCCGCCAGACAGCGCCGCCGGTCATCTGCTGTTTGCCCAGATGATGGTGCGCCAGCGCCTGGAAGAAGAAGCCGTTCCGGAGTTAGAGAAATCCATCTCACTCGACCCCCGCCTTCCGATGGTCCATTTTCTTCTCGGCGAGATTTATCTCTACAAGACAAATCCGCAACGCGCACTCGAAGAGTTCAGGCGGGAACTCGCGATCAATCCCACGGTGTGGCTGGTCTATTGGCGGCTGGGCGATGCATATGCCCGCCTCGAGAAATACGACGAAGCCGAGCGAGCTTTGAAACAGTCGATCTGGCTCAATGAGAGCTTTACGGGGTCGTATGTGTTGCTCGGCGAGGTTGAGTTGAAGAAAGGGAACCTGGAATTGGGGGCGGGATTTCTGGAACGCGCTTTGAAGTTGGATCCTAAAAACGACTACGCTCACTATTCGCTGGCCCGCGTCTACCAGCAGATGGGCCGTATCCAGGAAGCCAACCGCCATTTCGAGATTACGCGTTCGCTCCGCGCCGAAAAGAAGAGTGACGAACAGCGGCTTTTTCAGGACATTACTCGATAACTCCCGTGAACTCATCCCGACGCGATTATTTGAAGGCACTCACCGCCGGCGCCATGATGGGCGGAGCCGGCTGCAAACAGTCTTCGACTGTAGCCGTTTCGAAGCCGTCCACATCCACCCCGCCGCCCGGCCACGAGCGACGGATCGAATGGTGGCGGGACGCGAAGTTCGGCATGTTCATTCACTGGGGTGTCTACAGCCTCCTGGGTCGTGATGCGTGGGCCATGGGTGACGAAGACATTCCGGCCAGCGAGTACGAGTCATACGCCGGGCATTTTCGGCCCCAGCCGAATGCTGCCCGCGCCTGGGCGCGCCTGGCGCGTGAGTCCGGGATGAAGTATATGGTGATGACCACCAAGCACCACGAGGGATTCTGCCTTTTCGATTCCAAGCTGACCAATTACTGCGCGCCGCACCATGGCCCCGGCCGCGATCTGGTCCGAGAGTACGTGGATGCCGCCCGCGGCGAGGGCCTGCGCGTGGGCTTCTACTATTCGCTCATGGACTGGCATCATCCCGATTGGCTGCGCGTCAAAGACGACACGGCCGCTCGCCAGCGCTTCTTGGACTACACCCACGGCCAGATTCGCGAACTGCTCACCAACTACGGCAAGATCGACATCCTCTGGTATGACATGCCCGTTCCGCTGGACGCCGAAGGATGGCAATCGGAAAAGATGAACCGTATGGCACTCGAGTTTCAGCCCACCATCATCGTCAACAACCGCAACCGTCTGGTCGGTGACTTTTCAACTCCCGAGGAGACCACCCAAGCTGCCAAGGGTGATTGGGAATCCTGCATGACGATGAACGACAGTTGGGGCTACTGCACGGGCGATCAAACCTGGAAGTCCCCGCAGCGCATTGTGCGGGATCTGGTGGAGTGCGCGCGTGACGGCGGAAACTACCTGCTCAACATCGGCCCAAAAGCGGATGGCTCCGTGCCCGAGCCCAGCGTCCGCCTTCTCAACGCCGTAGGCAGTTGGTTGGGGAAGAACGGCGCGGCTATCTATGCAACCCGGAAATGCCGCTTCCCGCACGGAAACATCGAAGCCTTCACACGTAAGGGAAACACCCTTTATACACACGTGCACTTCTGGCCCGGCAGCACGGTTACCGTGGGCGGAGTAACGGCCAAGGTGAAATCCGCGCGCCTGTTGGCCACGGGCCAGGAAGTGGCTTTCAGGCAGAAGGGCCGGCAGTTGATCTTCTCCGGCCTGCCAGCGCAACCACCAGACGATCTGGTGACTGTGATTGCCGCCGAGTGCGACTCCGAACCGGTGCAGGATGCGCTGTCATCGCGCGTGGATCCTGTGGGCTAATCCGGCAAAGCCGGTGGTGATTTCAGGATGAGCTGCGAGCGGGGACGCCCAAAGTGCTACTGGCGCCCGCCTTTAGGAACCTGCGCCTGTTCAAGTTATTCCTCCTGGCAGAACGCGGAGCCATACATCGGGGAGAGCAGTACATCGTTAGGCGCATCCCTCATTTTACGGCGCCCATTGTCAGTCCGCGGACAAGGTGTCGCTGGACGAGTAAAGCAAAAATCACCAGCGGAACCGCCGCCACCACGCCGGCCGCGGCCATTTCGCCATACAGCGTTTGCGTCTTTCCGATGAGTGCGGCCGTCCCCACCGGCAGCGTCGCCGCCACCGGCGTTGATGTCAGGATAAGGGCAAAGAAAAATTCGTTGAACGTAACGATGAGCGAGAAAATCGACGTTGCCACCAGTCCCGGTGACGCCAGCGGAAGTACAATCTCTCGAATGGAACGAAGCCGGCTGGCTCCGTCCACCATCGCCGCTTCCTCCAGATCCACGGGAATCTCTTGAAAAAAAGAGCGCATCATGAGGGCCACAAAGGGCAAATTGAATGCCGTATAGACCAAAATGAGGCCTAGCTTCCTGTTGATCAGACCCAGCTGCTGGAGAATCAAAAACATCGGGACCACTAGAGCCACGGGAGGAATCATGCGTGGAGCCAGGACCCAGAAATTGACCTTATCTTGCAGCCCGGCTTTTGCGAAACGCGCCAGAGAGTAAGCCGCCAGCGACCCGATAATAAGTGAAAGGACCACTGCGCTTCCCACGATAATAACGCTATTTAGTAAGTAGGCCCCCAGATGCCGGCGCACGAATAGGTTTATATAGTTACTGAGCGTAGGATTCTCGGGCCACAGAGTAGGTGGCGACGTAAATACTTCGACTTGCGTCTTCAACGAAGTATTCACCATCCAGTAGACAGGTAATAAGGTGATGATAAGTGCCAGGGCAATCAAAATAACTCGTATGCCGAACCATAAGCGTCTTTGCGTTGATGAGGTCAACCGCGGCATTAGACGCTCGCCCTGAAAGCCCGCGTAATCGCCGCTGAGAAAAACATCACCAACACCAGCAACGCCACCGCCATCGACGCCGCATAACCGAATTGCGAGAAACGAAAGGCCGTCTTGTAGACCATCAGAGTCGCGACCTCGGTCGCCGTCCCCGGCCCCCCCTGAGTCAGCACAAACACCTGGTCGAAGACCGTGAAAGCGTCGAGCGCGCGGATCAGCAGAGCCACAACGATGACTGGCCGTAGCATCGGCATGGTCAAATGGAGAAAGATATTCCAGGCGCTGGCTCCGTCCACGCGCGCCGCCTCAAACGGTTCGTGCGGCAGAGACTGGATTCCCGCTAGCAGCAGCAGAAACATGAATGGCGTCCATTCCCACACATCCACCAGGATCAAAGCGGGCAGCGCCATCGTCGTGCTCGAAAGAACACTCACTGAGTGCCCGGTCAAAGCCTGCGCCGCAAAACTGAAAAGCCCTACATCGGCGTTGTAAAGCAGCCGCCAGATAATCCCCACCACAACCGGTGCAATTGCCATCGGAATGATCAGACTCGACCGGATGATTCCCTGGAAAGAAAATTCCTGTTTGAGCAGCAGTGCCAGCCCCAACCCCAGCACGAACTCGAGCCCCGTAGCGGCGATGGTGAACACCAGCGTCGTTTCGAGAGAGCTCAGGAAATTGGCATCGCCTATGAGGTTCCGGTAGTTCTGCAGGCCCACAAATGCCGGGGCCTGGCCCAGAGGGAATTCACGAAAGCTGGTCACCACCGAGTAGCCGAGAGGCAGGATCGTCAACGCGCCCACAAAGAGCGCCGTAGGAGCGAGAAGAAGCCATGGTAGCGCCTTCCGCCGCCTGTCGCCTTCAAGACCCCGGGTGCGTGCCATACCTACCCGACGGGGTAGCCCGCGCTCTTCAGGAAAGCCGTGGCCTCGGCCGCGGCGGCGTCCAGGTGCTGCTTGGCTTTCCCTTTTTCGAGCAACGCCCTATTGAGCTCTGTTCCCAGAATATCTTCTACCTTGGACCAGTCTGAAGTTCGTGGTGAAGGAACCCCGATCGCGAGCGCTTTCGCAGTAGAGTCCAGCCAGCGCGAACGCCCGCGAGCTTCGCCGTCTTGCAGCGCGCTCATCTTGAAAGGCGTTCCTCCAGCGCGCGCAAATCGCAGTTGTGTGGCGGAGCTGCTGAACCATTTGAGGAATTCGAGCGCTCCCGCGCGGTTGGGAGCCGACGATGCAATTCCCGCCATGAACAACCCCAGCTTTGCCACCTGCTTGACCTGCTTAGGCGGAACGTCGAAGCTGATCTTGTTTACCACCCTCGATCGTGCCGGGTCGTCGGTCTGCCGGCACCAGCCCGTCCACATCGTGGCGGCAAAGGCGTTCCCCTGCAATAGCGTCTCCCCTTCCTGGTCCGAATCAAATTCCGCCACGCCGGGTGGCGCATAAGCCAGCAGCCTCAAATAAAACTCCAGCGCCTCCACCGCCTGCGGACTATTAAAGACAACCTTCCAATTTTCCCCGAACATGCCTCCGCCGAAGGCATGCAGCATCACGAAGAACGAATTGACAATCGGATTTCCCTTCACTCCGCGCGTAACCCATCCGTACTGCCGGTGAGCCGGATCGCACTTTTCCCGCGCCATTCGCAAAACGTCATCCCACGTCGCCGGGGCGCCGTTAGTGTAAATGTCATGGCGATAGAACAGAAGCTGCACATCGCTGATAAGTGGGAGTGCATACAAAGTAGATTTTGCTCTGGCGTCGATACCCGGCTGGCGCAATCCGCGCTTCGGCGGCCAGTAACCCAGGTCCAGCGCGGAGGGAACAAAGTCCTGGTCGGTCTGGAATCCCAGTTCGTCTAAGTTAGCCAGATACCCGGCGCCGGCAAAACGGGGCACCCATAAGTCGTCCATTACATATATATCGAATGCCCCGGCTTTAGTCTGACCATCATTCAAAGCTTTCTGGAGCCAGCCCGAAAAGTCGGCTTCCACCCATTCCGTGCGGATGCCAGTGGCTTTCTCGAATTCCGGAAGAAGTACGTCTTTCAAAATGTCCAGAGCCGGATCGGCGTAACTGCCAAGCGTGATCTGCCCTCGGCCACCAGAGTTTTTCGCGCCGCCACAACTGGATAGAGCGTGGATTCCGGCCGCGGCCGCGACCGTTCCCAGCGAGTTACGCAGGAACTGCCGGCGAATCATCCGGCAACTCGCCTGTGGCGAACCGGGTTTCCAGAGTCTTTCATGCTTTAACTCCCAACCTCGAGCGCTCCTTTCAATACGGCGGCGGAGCGCCCGGCACCACCGAGGCCGGCCCGAAGAACGCCGTGTTCCGGAGGAGATCGACCGCGCGGCCGATGGCCTCCTCGGCATCCATCAAAGGATCTTCGTGCTCGATCGACAAGACCCCATCGTAACCAACCGATCGCAGCGCTGAAACGAAGTCCGCCCAAAACTGAGCGCCGTGGCCATATCCCAGAGTGCGATACGCCCAGACCAAGTCCCGCACCGGCCTGCCCGGCTGTAAATCCAATGATCCTTGCACCGCCAGATTGTACGGCTCCACGCGCGCATCTTTGGCGTGGACGTAACCAATCGATCCCGCCAGCGTCCGAATCACCGCCAGCGGGTCCATTCCCTGGAAGAAGAAGTGACTTGGATCGAGATTAGCCGCGATGACCGGCCCCACCGCTTCCCGCAGCCGGTTAAAGGAAGAAACATTGTAGACGCACATGCCGGGATGCAGCTCGAAACAAAGTTGCCGGACCCCTTCGGCCTTCGCCAGTTCCGCCATTTCATGCCAGAACGGAATCACCCGCTCCCGCCATTGCCACTCCAGAAGCTCCAGGAAATCCTCCGGCCAGGACGCCACCACCCAGTTCGGATAGCCGCCGCCGTCAGGAGTTCCCGGGCAGCCGCTCATCGACACCACGCGCTCCACTCCCAGCAGCCCGGCCAGGCGCAGTGTCTTGCGAGTGACTTCGGCAGCCTGCTGTGCGAGCCCTGGGTTCGGATGCACCGGATTGCCGCTGCAGTTCAACGCCGCCAGCTCCAGTTGCTGCCGCTCGATCGCCTGTAGAAATTCATTGCGCGCGCCCGCGCTGGCAAGCAGGCCATGCAGATCGCAGTGCGGCGCCGGAGAAAAGTTTCCCGTCCCGATCTCCACCGCTTGCACGCCCAGGCTCGCGGCTCTAGATAAAGCTTCAGCAAACGGAAGGTGCGCCAAGCCGTCGGTGAAGAGTCCGATTTTCACCGCGCGGCCTCTCCGCCCAGGCCTTCGGGACACGCGGCGGCTACGATCTTTTGCAGGAAAGCGATGTCCTCGCGCCCGTCCCGGCCATCGGTAAGCGGCTCACGATCATGGTGGACACATTCGTGGAAATGTAGCAGCTCTTCTTTGAAAGCTTCAGCATAAGAAACATTCACCCGCTTGCGCCATTCTGCGCCGTCCGTCATCCCCTGGACCTCGACCGGTGTCGGGAAATGCCGCAGGAAAGGAGAGGGAAACTGGATTCGCACCCGCGATTCCTCGCCCAGAAACGCCAGTTCCTCGAAGTAGTCGCGTAATTCGCTCAGATACGACCACGTGAAAACCGCCCGCGGGCCGTCCTTGTAGGCCAGCACCGTCGTGATGGTCGGATACTTCACGTCATCCGGCCAGAGCGTCGTGAACATGGATTTTTCCGGACAGCCGAGTATCCCCCGTAGAGCATTCACGTCGTGAATCATGCTGCCGAGAAAGACATCCAGGTATAGGAAACGCAACCGCTGTGAAACGTTTCCGATGGCTTCCACCGCCAGCTGGTCACCTTCGCGCTCAAGCGCCGCCAGCGTTGCCTGTGGAACGTCACTAAAACGCTTGATCCGGTGATGCGCGAAGTATTGGTCCTCGGATGGATGCAGTACGTTGATCTGGATATACCGCAGCCCGCGCATCGACTGCACAGCCTCGCGGCCATAGCGGTAGCCGGGATCGTAGCGCTTCATATACGCCACCATCAGCCGGCGGCCCGCGCGGATCGAAGCGGCGATCATCTCGTCGGCTTCGCGCAGCGTGAAGCACATCGGCTTCTCCACGATCACATGCTTGCCGGCTTCGAGAGCCGCGATCGCCGGTGCAGCGTGCGAACCGGGCGTCAGCACAACCACGACATCGAGGTCTTCCCGAACCAGATCGCGGTAGTCCTGAAAACGCCGCGACACGTTGTAGTATTCACCCAGAGATTCCGTCAAACCCGGCGACAGATCGCAGATGGCTTTCAGCTCAAACTGATCATCCAACTGCCGGAGGTTCGGCAGCCACATGATCTGCGCTACACCCCCACACCCCACCACACCAACCCGTAACCGCCCCATCCATTCGCTCCTTGGCGAAAACCTAAAAATGAAATTCCGGCGATCGCTGATGCACCCCGCCGTGCGCACCGCGGTGAACCAGTCCTGGAAACTGTCAAAGCCCGAGACTGCGCAGAAATTCGCGGCTCTCGCGGGCGTTGTGTAATGGACTTCGTCCGTCACCGAGCGGCATCAGCACATCCTGCTCGGTGACCATCCACCCTTCGTAGCCCGTCGATAGCAAGCCGGAGACGACACCAGCAATCTCGGCGCAGCCGCGGCCCAGTGGCGTAAAGACGCCGGATCTCACCGCGGCATAGAAATCGAGACCGTCCCGAGCAACGCGCTCGCGCACGCCCGGATCGACATCTTTGAGATGAACGTAACGTATGCGCCGACCATATTCGCGGACGGCTTCTCGCGGATCGCCAAAGCCATAGGCGTAGTGCCCGGTATCCAGGCAAATGCCCACCAGCTCCGGGTCTGTTAACGCGCAAAGCCGCGCCTGCTCATCCGGGGTTGCCAGATGACTGCCGGCTTCCAGATGGATGACCATCTGCATCCCCATCCCTTGGAGCCGCCGGGCGACAGCTTCCATCGCTGCCGCCACGGTCCTCCACGCCGCATCATCCGGCGCCGGCTCCTCCGGGCTCGCCATCCCGTCCGCGACCACCACGAACGGGCAATCTAGCGCGGCGAGCAATCCGGCCACGTTCAGCAAAGCTTCAAGGTCGTCCGGCTGGCGGTCCGGCTGGAACCAGTGCAACGGGACAAATGCCGAGGTCAAAGTCAGCCCGCGGCTTGCCAGCGTGCCGCGCAATTTCTCCGCTTCCGTTGGATAATAGCCATACGGGCCAAGTTCGGTCCCATCGTAGCCCGCCCCAGATATTTCCTCTAACACCTGTTCGGGTGAAGGCCAAACGCTAGTTTCAGTTTCTTCCATGACTCCCCAACTCACTGGGGCGGAGGCGATGTGAATGATCGGTTTTCCGTTGGTTTTCATCAGAGTTTTGGCCGCGTCCTATTCCGTAACAACCTGTTCAGCAATATCGAGTAGCTCAATGCGACACGTGTCGCAATAACGCCAAAAAAAATCACTTCGCTGGTCCGGTCGATGCTCTCACTACAAGCTCCACTGGCAGCTTCAATGTCCCGGTCGACATTTCTTCTCCAGAACTCAGCCGTTCCAATAACATCTCAATGCCCGCTCGTCCCATCCGGCGCTTCGGATAGGCAACCGTCGTCAAGGGCGGTTGCACATAAGAAGCTGCGGCGATGTCGTCAAATCCTACCACAGAAATGTCGGCGGGAACGCGCAGCCCAGCTTCCATCAACGCCTTCATCGCCCCGATGGCAATCAAATCATTATGCGCCACAACCGCCGTCGGGCGATCGCGTAACTTCAGCAACTCGTGCGCCGTCGTTTCGCCGGCCATATAGCCGTATTCGCTCTCGACAATCCATCCCTCTTCAGGCAATATCCCCGCTTCCTGCAGCGCCGTTCGATACCCATCGGCGCGCGCCACGCTGCTGGTTGAATCCCCCGCCAGCACGATACAACCGATTTTCCGGTGCCCCAGTTCCAGCAAATGC
>Ga0310810_10000190_pt1 | contig 62284 bp, 53 predicted proteins | sample NCmetagenome_FD_207641 | JGI IMG/M metagenome (GOLD analysis project Ga0310810, IMG submission 207641) | Soil microbial communities from experimental microcosm in Duke University, North Carolina, United States - NC | ecosystem: Engineered > Artificial ecosystem > Soil microcosm > Unclassified ...
AGTGACTGGCACGCTCGCATACAACACCGTGAACGCGAACGCGGCGCGCACGAACACGGTGACGGGGACGGCGGAGACGTACTCGTTGACCGACGGCACGCCCAATGCGGGATCGGGCAACGGCAAGACGTGGTCAAATTTCCGCACCATCAACGATGCCGGAGGCACGGTCAACTTCAACGCGAGCGGCAGCGTGACTGGTAGCGTAACGGCCGCTACGTTGGACTACAGTGGCTACGTCGGACCGGTGACTTTCGACGTTGCTGATCGTTCCGGAAATACGACCGGCATCGGGACGACCTGGACGGGCGTGTCCGCGGTCACAGGCAACGGTGATGCCTCCAGCAGTATCATCGGAAACGGCGCGACTTACTTGCTCGCCAACGCGACGCCGGATGCCGGCAGCCGCGGGACGATCGATTGGACGGCATTCCCGAATATCACCGATGCCACCGGTGCGGTGAACTTCAATGCGACCGGCAGCGTTTCTGGGGTCATCACCGCCGACACGTTGAACTACGGCAGCTACTCCAGTGCAGTTGCAGTCGATTTGCAGAACGCTACGGCGACCGGCACGGGAGGCATCAGCGGAATCAATCATTTTGTCGGCAGCGGCAATAGCGACACCCTGACGGGTGCGGACGTGGCAAATACGTGGACGATCAATTCTGCCAACGCCGGCAATGTGAACGGTACGACCTTCAGCAGCTTCGAAAACCTCGTCGGCGGCTCGGCAAATGACGCTTTCATCTTCAGCAACAACGCAACCATCGGTACTATCTCTGGAGGAACGGGTACCGACACTCTTAACCTTTCTGCCTACACCACATCGACGAACGTAACGCTGACGGGGTCGAGCGTCGATGGATACGCTGGAAATACGGCTTCCGTGACTGGAGGCTTTGACACGATCGATGTGCTCAGGGGCAGCGCGACAGCGAGCAACACGCTCACCGGGATGAACGCCGCCAGCACGTGGACCGGCACTGGCGTTAACCAGGGCACGTACACCTCCGGCGTGGCGAACAGCCTTTCGTTTTCGAACTTCCGGAACTGGGTCGCCGGCACCGGCGCCGACACGTTCACAGGCGTGAACATCACCGGCCTGCTGTCCGATGCGGCGGGCGGCACGACGGTCAGCGGCACGATACAAACGGGCGGCTCGCAGAACTTCGGCTCGGCGGTCACGCTCGTTGGCGCGACGACCTTCAAGTCGACGGGCGCGAACGTGAGCTTCGGCAGCACGGTGACGGGGCCGTTCAACCTGACCGTGAGTGCCGCGACGTCGATCACGCCGGGCACGATCGACGTCGCCAGCGCGAAAGTCACGCTCACCGGTGGCTCCATCCAGGCGGGTTCGATCACGGGCGGCTCGGCCACGTTCAGCAGCGGCGCGGATGTCACCAACCTGACGCTCGACTTCCAGAACAAGCCGATTCTGCTGAGCGGCGCGGCGAGCAACTGGACGCTGTTCGGCACGACCCCGCAGCCGAGTTTCTCGGTGACCAACTCGGCGACGAACGTCTTCTACAACGGCGCCGCCATCAGCGGCAACGTCGTGAACGCGACCCAGCAGAGCGCGGGCGCGATCGGCTCGACGGTGAACCAGATCGCTACGCAGGCGCTGCAGGACGCCTTGGACACCGACAGCGTGCAGAAGCAGATCGACTACGGCTTCGCCGGCGACGTTGGCACGACGCCGCCGATGGACCATCGGATCGACGAGACGGGCATCTCGACGCCCGAGTGCTTCGACCAGAGCCGGGAGGGCGAGCCCTGCCGATAGCGCGGGAACAGCCGGGGGAGGCGCGGGGCGCTGCGGCGCCCCGATTTTTTTTCTCCCGGGTACAATCGGCCTCAAAGGGAGGCGGGCGTTTCTAGATGGCCGAGCAGCTGAGCGAAGCCGCGGTTCTTTTTGCCGACGTCAGCGGCAGCACGAAGCTTTACGAGCTCGCGGGAGACGCGGTCGCTCACGCAGCCATCGAGAAGTGCGTCAACCTGATGCGCGACAAGACGGTCGGCGCGAAGGGGCGGGTGGTCAAGACCATCGGCGACGAGGTCATGTCGTCCTTTCCGACCGCCGACGCGGCGGCCGACGCCGCCATCGAGATGCAGCTCGCGATCGGGCAGCTCCCGCCGGTGGGCAACACGCAGATCGGCATCCGCATCGGCTTCAACCACGGGCCGGTGGTCGAGCGCGAGGGCGACGTCTTCGGCGACGCCGTCAACCTGGCGGCGCGGCTCGCCGGCGTGGCGACCAAGGGGCAGATCATCACGGCGCGCGACACCGTGATGCTCATGTCGCCGATGCTCAAGGCCGCCACACGCGCCATCACCACGATCCAGGTAAAGGGCAAGGCGCAGGAGATCCAGGTCTACGAGCTGATGTGGCAGCAGAGCGAGGACATGACGACCCTCGCATCCCACAAGTCGGTCTACAAGCCGAAGAACGCCAAGCTGCGCCTCCTCGTGCAGGGGAACGAAGTCGTGCTCTCGGCCGAGCGCCCGGCCGTCGCCCTCGGGCGCGACCAGTCCGCGGACCTGGTCATCCGCGAGCGCATGGCATCGCGCGCGCACGGCAAGATCGAGCGCCGGCTGGACAAGTTCATCCTCACCGACCACAGCGCCAACGGCACCTTCATCACCATCGAAGGCGACAAGGAGATCGTGCTGCGGCGGGAGGAGTTCACCCTTCGCGGGCACGGCTGGATCGCCTTCGGCCAGTCCCGCGCGAGCGCCACGGACGTGGTCGAATTCTTTTGCGAGTAAGTCGCCGCCCCGGGCCGCGGATCCTCGGCGCATTGATCATCTGCGCCGCCGTGACGGCAATGCATCCGCAGCCCGTCCGGGCGCAATCCAAGTCCGCCGCAACGTCAGAAAGCGTCAAGGCAGGGGCCAGCGCGTCGCAGGCTGCCGCTCGCTATCGCGAAGGCCGCGCGCTCGAGAGAAAGGGCGACCAGGCTGCGGCACTGCTCGCTTTCCAGGAGGCCGGCGAGGCCGGCTACGGGCGCGCGCAGATGCGCCTCGCCGAGATCTACGACCGGGGAAACACCGCGGTGAAGCGCGACTACGCGAAGGCGCTCTTCTGGTACGAGAAGGCGCGGGCGCAGGGGCTGCAAGTGCCCAAGCCGCACCCCTACGTCACCGGCCGGTAAGGCGCACGGCGCTGTCGGACAAGCGGCTGGAGGCGTGCGACGTAGTGCCTTGTCAGCTAAGCGGCCTCTCCCGATAATACGACCCTGCTAAAAAGAAGCAATTCAGGGAGATGCGTCACGCTTCATGGCGTCGGCTGAACTCAAGACTCTAGGCCGCTACAACATCGATCGCGTGCTCGGCAAGGGCGCGATGGGCGTCGTCTACGAGGGGATCGACCCGCGGCTGGGGCGCCGCGTCGCGATCAAGACGATCCTCAAGAGCCACCTCGACGAAGACACGGCGAAGGACTACTCGATGCGCTTCGTTCGCGAGGCGCAGGCGGTGGCCCGGCTCAACCATCCGAACATCGTCCAGGTCTACGACTTCGGCGAGGAAGGCGACATCGCCTACCTGGTCATGGAGTTCATCAAGGGCAAGGAGCTCAAGAACTTCTTCGACGCGAGCGAGCGCTTCGACCTGAAAGAGGCCGTTCGCATCATGTGCGAGCTGTGCGATGCCCTGGACTTCGCGCACCAGCACGGCATCGTGCATCGCGACATCAAGCCGGCGAACGTGATGCTGGACCATCAGGCGCGCACCAAGCTCACCGACTTCGGCGTCGCGCGCGTCACGGATTCCGACAAGACCTCGGTCGAGCGCACCCAGGCCGGCACGATGGTCGGCACGCCGGCGTACATGTCGCCCGAGCAGATCACCGGCGCCAACATCGACAAGCGCACGGACGTATTCTCGGCCGGCATCATCCTCTATCAGTTCCTTACCGGCGAGAAACCCTTCACCGGAAGCGGCGCCTGGACGATCGCCAAGAAGATCATCCAGGAAGAGCCGCCGCTGCCGTCCTCGCTGAACAATGCGATCACGCCGCTGTTCGATGCGGTGGTGAACAAGGCGCTCGCCAAGAATCCCGACAACCGCTTCCAGAGCGCGCGCGACCTCGGCGTTGCGCTGAAGCGCGCGCTCGAAGGCAAGGGCGACGAGGACGACGCCGACCGGACGATCGTCGGCGCCATGAGCGAGCCGATCGCGCCGGCGGCCAGCCGCCCGGCGCCGGCGGCGCGGCCGGGCGAGGGCACGCGCACGGGCGCGACCACGGCCGGCACGCAGGCCGGGAGCCAGGAGGTCGAGCTCGAGTTCTGGCGCGCGATCAAGGACGGCAACGATCCCGAGGACTTCGAGCTTTACGTCCAGCAATTCCCGACCGGCATCTATGCCGCGCTCGCCAAGCGCAAGATCGCCAAGTTGCGCGGCGTCGCGCCCGAGGAAACCGGGGCCAAGGCGCGCGAGCAGGAAAAGAAGGAAGCCGAGGAAGCGGCGAAGCGCGAGGAGGAAGCCCGGGCCAAGCTCGCCGAGGAGAAGGCCCGCCTCGAAGCCGAGCTTCAGAGGAAGGAAGAGGAATATCGCAAGCGCGAGGCGGATGCCGAAGCGAAGCGCCTCGCGGCCGATAAGGCGCGCGCGGAAGCCGACGCGAAGCGCGAAGCGGAAGCGAAGGCGCGCGCGGAAGCAGACGACAAGGCGCGCCGCGAAGCGCTGGAGAAGGCCAAGCAGGAAGCGGCGGCGGAGCGCGAGCGCGCCCGACAGGAAGCCGAGAAGGCGAAGCAGGAGGCCGAGCGCGCCAAGCAGGAGGCGCTGGCCGCGGCGAAAGCCGAGGCGGAGAAAGCCCGCCGCGAGGCCGAGGAGAAGGCCCGGCAGGAGGCCGAGAAAGCCAAGCAGGAAGCGGCCAAGGCGCGCCAGGAAGCCGAGAAGGCGCGCAAGGAGGTCGAGGAGAAGGCGCGCAAGGAGGCCGAAGCGCGCGCGAAGAAGGATGCCGAGGAGCGGGCCAAGCGGGAAGCCGAGTTCAAGAAGCGCGAAGCGGAGCTGAAGGCCCAGGCCGCTGCCGGCGGCAAGAAGAGCTCGCCGGTGGTGCCGATCGCCGTGGGCGTGGTGATACTGGCGGCGGCCGGGGTCGGCTATTTCTTCCTGCCGCAGCAGGATCCGCAGGCGACCGCCAAGCTGCAGGCGATGCAGAAGCAGCTCGAGGAGGCCAAGCAGAAGGCGGCGGAGCTCGAGGTGCAGAAGCAGAAGGAAGAGCAGGCGCGCATCGCCCTCGAGAAAGCGCGCAAGGCGGAAGAGGACGCGCGCAAGGCGGGCGACCTCAAGCGCCAGCAGGAGCTGGCGCAGGCACGCGCGCAGGCGGAAGCCGAGGCCAAGCGCCAGGCGGACACGACGCGGCTGCGCGAAGCGGAGGCGAAGAAGACGGCCGATGTCGCTGCCGCCGCGCGCCGCGAATCCGACGCCAAGAAGCAGGCCGCGGAGCAGAAGGCGGCGGCCGACAAGCTGGCCCAGGAAAAAGCGCTCTCCGACAGGCTCGCGAAGGAGCGGGCGGCCGTCGAAGCCGAGCGGCAGCGCCTCGCGATGGAGAAGGCGGCGGCGGAAAAGGCCGCCGCGGAGGCGAAGATTGCGGCCGAGAAAGCCGCTGCCGAGCGCGCCGCGGCCGAGAAGGCGAAGCAGCAGGTGGCTTCGGCCAGCGCGTCGCCGGGCGGCGGTAGCGAGGCGCTGTTGCAGCAGGCGGAAACGCTGGAAGGTCAAGGCAACGGCAAGGAAGCCGTCAAGGCCTACACGCGCGCCGCTCGCCAGGGCAACGGCAAGGCCGCCAAGCGGCTGGGCGAGATCTACGACAAAGGCCTCATCGGCGTTCCGCGCGACTACGCGGAATCGCTGAAGTGGTACAACGCCGCGCGCGTGCTCGGCGAAGAAGTGCCGATCGCCAGGGGCCGCTAGAGGCTGAACGGTCGGCGGCGCACGCGGCCAAGGGGAGGGGATGAGCGAGCGCGCTCAGGGGGTCCGCGACGCCGATGCGACCGTAGTGCTGCCCACGCCGGGTCGGCGTCGGATGGGTTTCGCGCCGGCGCTCGAGCGCCCGGCGGCTGCGGCGGACCTGGCGGCCCTGGGCGGGCTGAACCGTTTGGTCGAGGCGGCAAATCCGATCCTCGCCGCCGTGCCGCAAATCCGCCACGCCCTGCGTCATCCCGATCCGGCAAGCCTTCGAGCGCGCCTCCGCGCGCAGATCCAGGACTTCGAGCGAAGTGCCCGCGCCGCGGCGGTGCCGGAACCGGCCGTCGGCGCTGCGAGCCGTGTGCTGTGCGGCTTGCTCGATGACTCGGCGAGCGCCACGCCGTGGGGACGCGAGTGGGCGGAGCAGGGGCTCCTGGCGAACGTGCATGGCCTTGCCGACCGCTCCGAGGTGTTCTTTTCCCAGGTCGACAAGGCGCTCGCGGCGCCCGCCACGCACGCCGAGCTGGTCGAGTTCCTGTATGTCTGCCTGGCGCTCGGCTTCGAGGGCCGTTATCGGAGCGGCGAAGGCGCTCGCCAGGCGCTCGCCCAGATCCGCTCGCGTCTTTACGAGGCACTGCCGAAGGCCGATGCCGGCGGCTCGCTCGAGCTGTCGGTCCACTGGCAGGGCGCGCGGCTGCCGGCGCGCCGCGTCCCGGGCGCACTGGCGCTGTGGAGCGTGGCATCGCTTTGCGCGGTGCTGCTCGCCACGCTTTACTTCTTCTACGCCGTTTCGCTGGGGTCCCTATCGGATCCGGCGGCGAGCGAGCTGGCCCGCCTCGGGCCGCTGCCTGCCTTTGCCGCTTCGGTCCGCCCGAGCGGCGCGGCCGCCACCGTGCGCAGCCGCCAGCTGGCGCAAGCGATCGGGCTGCGCGAGGTCGAGGTGGCCGAGGCCGGCGGAGCGATCGTCATCGTGCTCAAGGCGGACGAGCTGTTCGCCTCGGGCAGCGCCCGGTTGCACGCTGCGCTTCAGCCGGTCGTCCTGCGCGTCGCCGAGGCGCTCGACCGCGTGCCGGGCGCGGTGCTCGTCACCGGCCATACCGACGACGTGCCGATCCGCAGCGCGCGATTTCCCTCCAACTGGGAGCTCTCCACGGAGCGCGCCCGCTCCGTGGTGAAGCTCATGGCCTCGCGCATGCACGACTCCGGCCGCCTGCGAGCCGAGGGCGTAGCGGACTCGCAGCCCCTCGTCCCGAACGACAGCATGGCTCACCGGGCGAAGAACCGCAGGGTCACCATCCTCGTGCGGGGAGCCTCATGAAAACCTGGCTCGGCAGCCGATGGGCGCTCGGCGCGCTCGCCTGGCTCGCGCTCTCGGCGGCGGCGTGGCTCGCCGGCGATGCGCTGGTGATCGCGGGCGCGAGACCGCTCGACGCGCCGCTCGCCCGGGTGGCCTTCATCGCTCTCGTCGCCGCGGCGTGGCTTGGCTGGGTGCTGGGGCGAACCCGCAAGGCCGCGCTCGCCAACCAGAGGCTTCTCGACGGGTTGTTGCGCGGCGTGCCTGACGCCGATTCGGCCGAGCGCGCGGCGCACGAGATCGCGCTGCTGCGCAAGCGCTTCGAGGACGCGCTGCGAATGCTGCGCAAGGCGCGTTTTCGCGGCGCCAACGGCGAGCGCCGAACGGTGGCGCAGCTGCCCTGGTACATGTTCATCGGCGCGCCGGGCTCCGGCAAGACCACCGCGCTGCTCAATGCCGGCCTGCGCTTTCCCCTCGGCGATCCGCGCGGCGAAGTGCTCCAGGGCATCGGCGGTACGCGCAACTGCGACTGGTGGTTTACCGACCAGGCGGTGATGCTCGACACGGCCGGCCGCTACACGACGCAGGAGAGCGATCGCGAGGCCGATGCGGCAGCGTGGCTCGGATTTCTCGATCTGCTGAAGAGCTTCCGCCCGCGCCAGCCGCTCAACGGGGCGCTGGTGACGCTCAGCCTGTCGGACCTCGTCCACTGGGACGACGAGGAGCTGCGCCGCTATGCCGGACACGTGCGCGAACGCATCGCCGAGCTGCAGGACCGCCTGGCGGTGCGCGTGCCGATCTATGTGCTCGTGACCAAGGCGGATTTGCTCGCCGGCTTCAGCGAGTTCTTCTCCGAATTCGATGCCGAGCGACGCTCGCAGGTGTGGGGCGTGACCTTGGATCTCACCCAGGTCGCGGCGGGCGGCAGCCAACTCGCGGCGCGCTTCGAGGAGGAATTCGCGCGCCTGGAGCGGCGGCTCTATGCGATGCTGCCGGCGCGGCTGCAGGAGGAGCGCGACCTGCAGCGCCGCGCCGCGATCTACCGCTTCCCGCAGCAGTTCCGCGTCAGTGGGCCGCTGGTCGCCCGGTTCCTCGACGCCGCTTTCGGCGGCTCCGGGGACGGCGAGGCGCCGCTCGTGCGCGGCGTGTATTTCACGAGCGGAACGCAGGAAGGAAGCCCGATCGACCGCGTCCTCGGCACGCTGGCGCGCAGCTTCAACCTGGAGCGCAAGGTGCAGCCTCCGGCGCCCGGCACCGGAAAGAGCTTTTTCCTGCGGCGGCTGCTGCGCGAGGTGATCCTGGCGGAGGCGGGGCTTGCCGGCGTCGACGCGGGCGTGGAGCGCCGCCGTCGCCTCGCCATGGCCGCCGGCATCGCGGCCGTGGGCCTGGCAACGGCCACGCTCGCCGCGCTGTGGACTGTCGCCTACGTCGGAAACCGGCATCTCGTCGCGAGCGCGCATGCGGCCGCCACGAGGATGAAGGCGGAACTCGAAGGCCAGCCCGTTCTGCGACACGGCGAGGAAGCCCGGCTGGTGCTGGTGCTCGATCACTTGCGCGGGCTCCGCGCGGAGGTCGACCCGGCCGGCCCGCTGGTGCGCGTGGCGTTCGGGCAGGGAGAGAAGCTTGGCGCCCAGGCGACGCGCGTCTACCGCAACGCGCTGCGCGACGTCCTGCTGCCGCACGCGGTCGACTCGCTGGAAACGGCGCTGCGCGTGCATCCGTCGCCGGAAGCGCTGGAGGCCTACCTGTCGATCTACGGCAATCGCCCGCCCGATGCGGCACGGGTCGCCGGCGCGCTGATGCAGAGCTGGAAGCTCCCGGACGGCGCGCGAGCCGGTCTGGTCGCTCACTTGCAGGCGGCGTTCGAGGACCGCCCGCTGGTCCTGCCGCGCGGGCGCGATGACGAGCTGGCCGAAGCCGCTCGCCGCCGCCTCGCCCCGGGCTCTCGTCTGTGATCGCCGCGGGGCCGCCCGGCGCTCGAGCGGCATTCCCGGTCGGCTGGTACGGAAAGCTGCCGTCGGCCGGCGACTTCGTCGCCCGGCGCCTGCCGCCCGCCTTCTGCGAAAGCTGGGACCGCTGGCTGCAAGCCGCTCTCGACCGCGCGAGTCGCCGGCTCGGCGCCCGGTGGCGCGACGAGTTCCTTTCCATGCCGCTCTGGCGCTTCGTGCTTGCTCCCGGGCTCGCCACGGCCGGGGCCTGGGCGGGCGTCATGGCGCCAAGCGTCGATTCGATCGGCCGCTGTTTCCCGTTCACGTTGGCGAGCGCGCTGCCGGCGCGCGAGCTGGCGCCGGTCGATACCCTGTTCGCGGCGCACGCCTGGTTCGAAGAGCTCGAGCGCATCGCGCTGCTCGCCCTCTCGCCCGCGACCGACATGGCCGGCATCGACGACGAGCTGGCGGCGCGGCCGTTTCGCGCAGCATGGCTGGACGTGCTCCCGGCCTCGCGTCGTGCGCTCGACGTCACGCCCCGCATGGAGCTTCCGCCGCTCGCCCGCCCGATGCCGCGTGCGGCCTGGTTCGCGGAAGCGTCCGAAATCTTCGGCCGCATGCTGCTGGTCTCCGACACGCTGCCGCCCGGCGAGCCCTTCTGCGCGATGATGGACGGCCAGTGGCTGGCGCACGGCTGGCTGCGCGGCGAGCCGCAGCCGGTAAGCTAGCCCGATGTCGGTCACGGTCAAAATCTTCACCAAGGCAGGCGGGCGGCCCAGCCTGTATGCCACCCGGGAGTTCGACGCGCTGCCGGTGAGCATCGGCCGCGATCCGGCATGCAGCATGGTCCTCGAGGATCCGCACAAGCACATTTCGCGCTTCCACGTCGAGCTGGAAGAGCAGGACGGCACCTACTGGATGACGGTCGTCTCGAAAGTCAATCCGGTGATGGTGAAGGGGCGCCGCTACGGCCCGGCCACCCGCCTGACGCTGCATTCCGGGGACAGCTTCGAGGTCGGGGAATACGAAGTGCATGTGGCGCTGCCCGAGATACCGGCGCCGGAGCCGGGGCTCTTCGAGGAGCCGACCTTCGTCGGGGCGGAGCAGGCAAGCGAGCCGACCCAGGTGCCGCTGGCGAAACCGGCGCCGCGGCCGAAGCCTGCTCCGGCGGCCGCGCCGGGCGCTGACCTGCTGCGCGCGTTCTTCGATGGCGCCGGGCTGCCGCAGAAAGAGCTCTCGCCCGCGCAGGCCGAGCGGCTGATGCGCGACTGCGGCGCCATCCTGCGTGCTGCGGTGGACGGGCTGATGATGCTGCTCATCGCGCGCGGCGAGATGCGCAAGGAGTTCCAGGCCGAGGAGCGCACGATGGTCGCCGCGCGGGACAACAACCCGCTCAAGCTGATGTCGGATCCGCACGAGGCGATGGCGTTTCTCTTCGATCCGGCGGACCGCACCGACGGCTTCCTCGACCCGGTGCAGGCGATCGGCGACGCCTGCGAGGATCTGCGGGCGCACGAGATCGCCCTCATGGCCGGGATGCGCGCGGCGATTCTCGGCGCGCTGCGGCGCTTCGACCCGCATGCGCTGGAGCGCGCGCTGGAGAAGTCCGGGGGGCTCGGCCTGATGGGCCGCAAGGGCAAGCTCTGGGATCTCTTCATCGCCCACCAGGAAAAGCTCTCGCAGGAAGCGCAGGACGATTTCCAGAAGGTGTTCGGCCGCGACTTCATGGGGGCGTACCAGGCGCAGCTGCGCCGGCTGAAAGGCGGCCGGTAACGCTTGTCACGGCCCCTATGCTGTATATAATAACAGTATGCGGCTGGAAGACATCCTGCAGCACCAGCCGGTATGGCGCGGCGCGGACATCGCGCATTGCCGACCGACACTCCCGACGGGATTCGCCGCCCTCGATGCCGAGCTCGCGGGGCAAGGCTGGCCGCGCGGCGAGCTGACCGAGCTGCTCGGCGACGCGAGCGGAATCGGCGAGCTGCAGCTCGTACTGCCCGCCCTGTCGCGGCTCACCGCCTCGGGAAAGCGCGTGCTCTGGCTGGCGCCGCCACACGTGCCGTACCCGCCTGCGCTCGCCGCGGCGGGCGTCGACCTAGCGCAGCTCGTCCTCGTACAGCCGCGGCGGCGCGTCGAGGCGCTCTGGGCCGCCGAGCAGGCGCTGCGCGCCGGCGCGAGCGAGGCGCTGCTCGCCTGGCTGCCGCGCCTGCGCTATGTCGAGCTGCAACGCCTGGCGCTCGCCGCCGAAGGCGGAGCGGGGCTCGCTTTCCTGTTTCGCCCCGCCGCAGCGGCGCGCGAGCCTTCGAGCGCCAGCCTGCGCCTCGCGCTCGAAGCCGGCGGCGGCGAGCTCGTCGTGCGCATCCTCAAGCGCCGCGGCGCGCCGGCCAGCGGGCCGCTGCGGCTGCCGCTCTCCCTGCCTTGCCATGCTCTGGGTCGCTCTGCACTTTCGCCAGCTTCCGCCCGGGACGATCGAGTCGGTCGCGGGCTGGGCCTGCCAGTTCACGCCTAGGGTATCGCTCGAGCCGCCGGACGCGCTGCTCGCCGAAATCTCCGGCAGCCTGCGTTATTTCGGCGGCGCGCGGGCGTTGCTCCAGGCGCTGCGCGCCGGCCTGGCCGAGCTCGGTCTCGGCGCCTCGCTCGCCACGGCGGCTACGCCGCGCGCCGCGCTGTGGCGCGCGCGTGCGGACGGACCGGAGAGGCTCGAGGACCTGCCGCTCGAAGTCACGCGCTGGGACCTGGATTTCTTCCGCAGCATCGGCATTGTCACGCTGGGCGAGCTCGAGCGCCTGCCGCGCGCGGGCCTCGCCCGGCGCTGCCCCGCCGGCGTGCTCGCCGAGCTCGACGCCGCGCTCGGCCGGCGGGAGGAGCCGCGCGCGTTCTTCGCGCCGCCCGAGCGCTTCGATGCGCGCCTCGAGCTGCCCGGCGAGGTGATGCAGGCCGAGGCGCTCGTCTTTGCGGCGCGCCGCCTGCTCGTGCAGCTCGCCGGCCTGCTCGCCGCGCGCCACGCCGGGATCCGCGGCTTCGTCCTGCATCTCATCGACCGCCATGAGCGCCCGGCCGCGCTCGCGGTGAATCTCGCTTCGCCGGCGCGCGACGTCGAGCGCTTCGTGCGCCTGCTGCGCGAGCGCCTCGCCGCGCTGCAGATCCGCGAGCCGGTGCAGGCGATCCGGCTCGAGGCGGGCGACTTCGCCGCGCTCGCCGGACGCAGCGCGAGCTTGCTCGGCGATCCGGCAGGCGAAGGCGAGGACTGGGCGCAATTGCTCGAGCGGCTGCAGGCGCGCCTCGGGCGCGACGCGGTGTGCGGCCTCGCCACGGTGCCGGACCATCGCCCGGAGCACGCGTGGCGGCGCATCGAGCCCGGCGACTGGGACCCGCGCGAATTCCGCGCTCCCGGGCCGCGGCCGGCGTGGCTCCTCGCGGCGGCGCGGCGTCTCGAGCCCGGGCGCTTCGAGCTGCTTGCCGGGCCCGAGCGCATCGAATGCGGCTGGTGGGACGGCGACGAGGCGCGCCGCGACTATTTCGTCGCGCGGCTCGCGCCGGGCTCGCTCGCCTGGATCTATCGCGAAGACGGCGAATGGTACCTGCATGGCTTTTTTGCCTGACTACGCCGAGCTGCACTGCCTGTCGAACTTCAGCTTCCTGCGCGGCGCCTCGCATCCCGAGGAGCTGGTCGAGCGGGCCGGCGCGCTGGGTTACCGGGCACTCGCGCTGACCGACGAGTGCTCGTTCGCCGGCGCGGTGCGCGCGCACCTCGCCGCGAAGCGAGCCGGACTGCATTTGATCCTCGGCACGGAAGTCGTCCTGGAGGAGGGTCTCAAATTGGTATTGCTCGCCACCGACCGCGCCTCGTACGGCGCGCTGTGCTCGCTGATCACGACCGGAAGGCGGCGCGGCAAAAAGGGCGCCTATGCGCTGAATCGTCCGGATATCGAGGCAGTGGCGGCGAGCGGTGTGCTCGTGCTTTGGGTGCCCGGCGAGGATTTTTCCGCGGCGCGCTGGCTGGCGGAGCATTTCGCCGACAGGGCCTGGATTGCCGTCGAGCTGCACTGCGGGCCGAACGATCATGTAAAGCTCGATTCTCTAAAGAGCCTTTCCGCAAAAAGCGGCTTGCCGCTGGTTGCGGCTGGCGACGTGCACATGCACCTGCGCTCGCGGCGCCGGTTGCAGGACGTGCTGACGGCGATCCGCCTGAAGCGCCCGGTCGCGCAATGCGGCCAGGCGCTGTTCCCGAACGCGGAAAGGAGCCTGCGCCTGCGCGTGCGCCTCGCCCAGCTCTATCCGGAGCGGCTCCTCGCCGAGACGCTGGCGATCGCCGGGCGCTGCCGCTTCTCGCTCGACGAGCTGCGCTACGAATATCCCGAGGAGCTGGTGCCGGCCGGGCATACGCCGGACAGCTGGCTGCGGCGCCTCACCGAGGAAGGGCTGGCGCGCCGCTTCCCGGCGGGCGTGCCGGAGAAGGTACGCTCGCTCGCCGGGCACGAGCTCTCGCTGGTCGCCGAGCTCGCGTACGCGCCGTTCTTCCTCACGGTGCACGACGTGGTCGACTACGCGCGCCGCCGCGACATCCTCTGCCAGGGCCGCGGCTCGGCCGCCAACTCGGTGGTGTGCTACGCGCTCGGCATCACCGAGGTCGACCCGGCGCGCATGAGCACGCTCTTCGAGCGCTTCCTGTCGCGCGAGCGCAACGAGCCGCCCGACATCGACGTCGACTTCGAGCACGAGCGGCGCGAGGAGGTCATCCAATACGTCTACCGCAAGTACGGCCGCGACCGTGCGGCGATCGCCGCGACGGTGATCTGCTATCGGCCGAAAAGCGCCGTGCGCGACGCCGGAAAAGCGCTCGGCGTGCCGCCCGAGCAGGTCGACCGCGCGGCGAAGGGCTTTGCGTTCTGGGACCCGCCGCTGCCGCAGGACAACCCGTGGCTGGAGCTCGCGCAGATGCTGCGCGGCTTTCCGCGCCACCTCTCGCAGCACACCGGCGGCTTCGTCATCTCGCGCGGGCCGCTGCGCGAGCTGGTGCCGATCGAGAACGCGGCGATGCCCGATCGCACCGTCATCCAGTGGGACAAGGACGACCTGGAGGCGTTGGGCCTCCTCAAGGTCGACGTGCTGGCGCTCGGCATGCTGACCGCGATTCGAAAAGCGCTGCGGATGCTGGGCACGAGCATCGACCAGGTCCCGCCCGAAGACCCCGCGGTGTACGCGATGATCCGCAAAGCCGACACCATGGGCGTGTTCCAGATCGAGTCGCGGGCGCAGATGAGCATGCTGCCGCGCCTCGCGCCGCGCACCTACTACGACCTGGTGATCGAGGTGGCGATCGTGCGCCCGGGGCCGATCCAGGGCGGCATGGTGCATCCCTACCTGCGGCGCCGGCGTGGCGAGGAGCCGGTGAGCTATCCGAGCGACGCGGTGCGCCAGGTGCTCGAGCGCACGCTCGGCGTGCCGATCTTCCAGGAGCAGGTGATGCAGCTCGCGATGGTCGCGGCCGGCTTCTCGCCTGGCGAGGCCGACCGCCTGCGCCGCTCGATGGCGGCGTGGAAGAAGCGCGGCGGCCTCGAGCCGTTCGAGGAGAAGCTGAAGAGCGGCATGCGGGCCAACGGCTACAGCGCCGAGTTCGCCGACTCGATCTACCGGCAGATCCTCGGCTTCGGCGAGTACGGCTTCCCCGAGTCGCATTCCGCGAGCTTCGCGCTGCTGGTCTACGTCTCGTCGTGGCTGAAGTGCCATCACCCGGCGGCGTTCTGCGCGGCGCTGCTGAACAGCCAGCCGATGGGCTTCTACGCGCCGGCGCAGCTGGTGCAGGACGCGCGCCGCCACGGCGTCGCGGTGCGCGCCCCGGACGTCAATGTCGCCGGCTGGGACTGCACGCTCGAGGGCGGCGCGGTGCGGCTCGGCCTGCGCCAGGTGCGCGGGCTCGCCGAGAAGGCGGGCCGGCGGATTGCCTGCGCTGCGCCGTATGAAGACGTCGACGACCTGTCGCGGCGGGCGCAGCTGAGCGGGCGCGATCTGCGCCTGCTCGCTCGCGCGGGCGCGCTCGAATCGCTGGCCGGCCACCGGCGGCTCGCGCACTGGAGCGCCGCCGGCGCCGCGCGCCGCGCGCCGCTCGATGCGCGCGCCGACGAGCCGGTCATCGAGCTCGCGCCGCCCCGCGAGGCCGAGGACATCCGTGCCGATTACGCGAGCCTCGGCCTGACGCTCGGGCGCCATCCGCTCGCCCTCCTGCGGGAACGTTTCAGAAAACTGAAAATCTCCACTTCCGAAGAGCTGCGCGAGCTGCCGCATGGCGCGCGCGCCAGCGTCGCCGGGCTGGTGACCTGCCGCCAGCGGCCGGACACGGCGAGCGGCGTGATCTTCGTCACCCTCGAGGACGAGACGGGCTGCGCCAATGTCGTCGTCTGGTCGAGCCTGGTCGAGCGGCAGCGGCGCGAGCTGCTCGGGGCGCGCCTGCTCGGCGTGCAGGGCACCGTGGAGCGCGACGGAGCGGTGGTGCACCTCGTCGCCCGGCGCTTGGCGGACCACAGCGCGCTGCTCGGGCCGCTCGAAGCGGCGTCGCGCGATTTCCATTAAGATTTTTCGCCGATGAGCGCGGAAGCCGCGATCCTCAACCTCATCGCCGAGCGGCGCCTGCGCCGCCCGGTGCGCGATCTTCCCGCGCTGGCCCAGCTGTTCCGCCGCCTCGCCGCCTGCCCGAGCCGGGAGGCGGACGAGACCGAGGAGTGCATCTGGAGCGTCTGGATGCACCATCCGCACCGCGCCGCCGCGGCCGCGCTCGACGCCGCGACCGGCGACATCGCGGCCCGACGCTACGACATCGCCGAGACGCGCCTGACGCTCCTTCTGCGCCGCGCGCCCGACTTCGCCGAAGCCTGGCACAAGCGCGCGACGCTGTACTACCTCCTTGGCCGCGACGCCGAATGCCTGCACGACATCGCCCGCACGCTGGCGCTCGAGCCGCGCCATTTCGCGGCCATCCTGCACTTCGCCGAGATCCTGCTCGGCGAGGGCGCCGCCGCGGACGCACGCTTCGCCTTCGCCGCCGCGCTTTCCCTGCACCCGCACCTCGCGCGGGCGCGCGATGCGCTGTCTGACAATCCCTGACCGGGGCGCGGGGCAGCCTCTGGAGGCGGCCCCTATAATCGCGCGATGAACGAAAACGACTATAAAGTCACGGTCGCCAGGGACCTCGAGGACCTGATCCCGGTGTTCCTGAAGAACCGCAAGAAAGAGATCGACACGCTGCGCGTTGCGCTTGCGGCTGCCGATTTCGAGCAGCTGCGCCAGCTCGGCCACCGCATGAAGGGGGTGGGCAACTCCTACGGCTTCAACCATGTCTCGACGCTCGGCAAGTACATCGAGGACGGCGCCCGCAGCGGCGACCGCGCCTCGCTCGAGGCGCGCATTGCGGAGTACGCCGAGTACCTGTCAAAGGTCCAGATCGCCTATGAGTAAGTAGCGCTGCCGTGCGCGCGCTCATCATCGACGACGACGAGGACTTGCGCGGCCTGCTCGCGCGCTACATCAAGCAGCGCTGGACCGACGCGGTGATCGACGAGTACGACCCGCTCGAGCGCGACGTGCCGGGCGCCGACTTCCCGCTCGGCGACTACGATGTCTTGATCCTCGACTACATGCTCGGCCGTGGCGACGGGCTCGACTGGCTGCAGCGCCTGAAGCGCCGCCCCGACTGCCCGAAGATCCTGTTCCTCACCGGCGCGGGCAACGAGATCATCGCCGTGCGGGCGATGAAGGCCGGCGCCGACGACTACCAGCGCAAGCAGGAGATGACGCGGGAGAAGCTCATCACCTCGCTGCACGAGATGACCGCCAACGCGATGGAGAAGACGATCTCGCCCGAGCTCGCCTCGCGTCTCGAAGGCCACAACCTCGGCGCGAAGATCCGGATTCCCGGCATCAAGGTGCTGCGGCTGATCGGCGAGGGCGGAACGGCGCACGTCTACCTCGCCTCGCGTGAAGGCGACGACGAGCCGCTGGTGGTGAAGATCCTGCGCTCCGAGATCGTCGCCGACAAGAATGCGCTGGCTCGCTTCATGGAGGAGTACGCGCTCGTCGAGCGCATCCACAGCCGGCACGTGGCGCGCATCTATGACCATGGCAACGCCGACGGCAACGCCTACCTGGTGATGGAGTTCTTCGAAGGCGGTGACCTGAACAAGCGCCTGGCGGGCAAGCCGCTGCCCGCGGTCGAGGCGCTGCGCCTGTTCCGCGAGCTGATGTTCGCGCTCGGCGAGATCCACGAGAAGGGCATCCTGCACCGCGACCTCAAGCCGCAGAACCTGATGTTCCGCGAGGACGGCAGCCTGGCGATCGTCGACTTCGGCATCGCCAAGCACGTCGATGCGATCGACCGCACCGGCGCCGGAGAAGTGCTCGGCACGCCGCGCTACATGAGCCCGGAGCAGGTGCAGGGCAGGGCGCTCGACCTGCGCACCGACATCTACAGCGCCGGCGTGCTGCTCTACCAGATGCTCACCGGCCGGCACCTGTTCGAGGGTGACACCGCGGTCGAGGTGGCGCTGCAGCACCTCAACAAGCCGGCGCCTCCCCTGCCGGAGCCGCTGCAGGGCTACCAGCGGCTGCTCGACAAGCTGCTCGAGAAGGACCGCGAGGCGCGCTTCCGCAACGCCGACGAGGTGATCGGCTTCCTCGCCCGCAAGCTCGACCACGCCGGGTCGCCGGATACGACGCTAAAGCTGCACTAGGGAAGCTTGGCCCAGATCGCCCGCAGCTGATCGGGCAGATCCTTCGGCGAGAAGGGCTTGGAGATCGTTCCCGCGGCACCTAGCGTCGTCAGCTCGTCCAGGTCGCGCTGCGCCGCCTTGGCGGTGATGAACACCACCGGCAGCTCCGCCACCTCCGGCCGCTTCTTCATCTCGCGGAACAGCGTCGGCCCGTCCATGCCGGGCATCATCCAGTCGAGCATCACCAGGTCGGGCTTGAATGCGTTCATGGCCGCGATCGCAGCGGCGGGATCGGTCACGATCTCGACCTTCATCTTGCCGACGCGCTCCAGCGACATGCGTACGATGCGCTGGATGTCCTCGTCGTCCTCGACGTAGCAGATGCGCTCTAGCGGGCGGGCAGGCATGGCAGCTCGAACCAGAAAGTGGTGCCCCCTCCGGGGCGGTCGTCGAAACCGATCCTTCCTTCCATCATCTCGATCAGCCGCTTGCAGATCGCCAGGCCGAGCCCCGTGCCGCCCTTCTGGCGCGAGGTGGTCGAGTCGGCCTGGTTGAAGCGGCCGAAGATGCGGGGCCGGAAGGCCTCGGGAATGCCGGGGCCGCGGTCGTGGATGCCGACGCGCAGCGCGCCCTCGCGGGCATCGGTGGTGATCTGCACCACGTCGCCCTCGGGCGAGAACTTGGCGGCGTTGGAAAGCAGGTTGGTCATGACCTGCAGCAGCCGCTTGCGATCGCCGCGCACCTCGCTCCTGAGGAGCGCGCCCTGCGGCTCGAAGCGCACCTTGAAGCGGTCGCCGAAGCCCTTGTTCAGCACCACCGCTTCCTGCACCAGCTCGTCGACGCGGATCGGCTCGGGCACGAGCGACAGCTTGCCCGATTCGATCTTCTCGATGTCGAGGATGTCGTTGATCAGGTCGAGCAGGCGCTGGCCGTTGCGCTCGGCGACGTCGGTCAGCTCGGCGACGTCCTTCGGCACGTCGCCCAGCACGCCCGCGTTGATGAGCTGCAGCGAGCCGATGATCGAGGTGAGCGGCGTGCGCAGCTCGTGCGACAGGGTGGAGGTGAACTCCTTCTTCATGCGCTCGGCCTCGAGCTGCGCGGTGATGTCGCGGCCCTGGGCGATCATCGAGATGATCACGCCGTCGGGATTGACGAGCGGGGTGACCGTCCACTCGCAGATGATCGAGATGCCGTCGCGGCGCGGGTTGCGGATCTTGACGCCGGCCATCGGCAGGCGCGTGCCGACCAGCTTCGCCCACTGCTCGTCGAACTCGCCGTGCAGCTGCGGCACCACCAGCCGCTTCACCGAGCCGCCGATCAGCTCGTCCGCGGCATAGCCGAACAGCAGCTCGGCGGCCTGGTTCACCTGCGTCACCGTGCCGTCGGCCGTCAGCTCGAGCACGGCGATCGGCGCGCGCTCCGCGAAGAGCGCCAGCTTGCGCCCGCTCGCCTCCACCTGGCGGCGCGCTTCCGCGAGCTCGACGAGCTGCCGCTCCAAACGCTGGTTGAGGACGCTGTAGTCCTCGGTCAGCCTGCCGTAGGCGTGGCGCAGCCGGTAGCCCGAGAAGAACACGCCGTTCAGGCGGTAGGCGATCGCCACGCTCGCGCCGTAGAAGAGCGGAATGAGCAGCGAGATCTCGGCGAACAGCCGGTTGCCGAACGTCGCCAGCACGTAGGTGAACGGCAGGGCAATCGCCGCCGCGTAGGCGGCGAAGATCGGCCATGACGCCGCGTACATCGGGATGCCGCCCGAAAGGGCCCCGGAGAGCAGGAAGGCGAGGAACACCTGCCGCTCGTCGGCGTGCGACGGGAAGAACACCGCGGCGGCGAAGCCCCACACGGCGCCCGCGGCAAACGCGCCGATGCCCAGCCAGCGCAGCCATTGCGGCGCCTGCGCGAGCTTGTCGGCGTCGCGCCGATAGCCGAGGTAGAGCACCGCATGCAGCGCGACGACCACCACCAGCAGCGTGCTCCAGAAGAGCACCAGCTCGATCAGCCGCCCTTCGCGCAGCTCCACGGCGGCGATGAAGCCGGTGGCGAGCGTCGCCACCATGCCGAGCGGCAGCTGGCTGTAGAGCTGCTCGACGCGGTCGGCGAGCACGAGGCGCGGGTCGGCCCGGTCGCGGATCTGCGCCGCGAGCACGGTCGGGCCGATCGCGGCGCGGTCTGCGCCGTTGGCGAGCGTGGTGTCAGTCATGCACGGGTCGAAGCCCGTGCCATTCTATCGGCTTATTACAGGCCCCTGCCGTTGCGTATCACGCCGACCGCGATGCCTTCGATGGCTAGCGCGTCGCGCCGCAGGTCGACCTCGATCGGCGCGAAATCCGGGTTCTCCGCCTCGAGCTGCACCGTGTTGCCGCGGCGGCGAAAGCGCTTCACCGTGACCTCGTCGCCGAGCCGCGCGACCACGACCTGGCCGCTGCGCACGTCGGCGCTGCGGTGCACGGCCAGCAGGTCCCCTTCCAGTATGCCGGCGTCGCGCATCGACATGCCGCGCACGCGCAGCAGGTAGTCTGCGCGCGGCGTGAACAGATTGGGATCGAGCTGGTAGTGCCCCTGCACGTTCTCCTCGGCGAGCATCGGCGCGCCGGCGGCCACGCGGCCGATCACCGGCAGCTCGAGCAGGCGGCGGCTCGCCGAGCGTGCGTCGCGCACGCGGATGCCGCGCGAGGCGCCCGACGAGATCTCGATCGCGCCCTTCTTCTCCAGCGCGCGCAGGTGCTGCTCGGCGGCATTTACCGAGCGAAAGCCCATCCGCTCGGCGATTTCCGCGCGCGTCGGCGGATAACCCGAGACTTCCGTCAGCTCGCGCACGAGGCGCAGAATCTCGGCCTGCCGTTCGGTCAGCGCGTTCGGATGGTCCATGACTGGCATTATATACAGTATCGGGCCCGCTACAGCAAATCGGCCTGCAGCGGGCCCTCGCGCAGCGGCTCGACGAGCGCGGCATCGTCGTTCTCCGGCGCGTTCACCCGCGGGCTCACCGCATGCGCGCTCATGCGCTCGGCCGGGTAGGGACGCACCAGCGGTTTCAGTTCCGCCGCGTCGCCGCCGGGAGCGAGCCAGGTCGCATAGTCCTCGGGCGCGATGATGAGCGGCATGCGGTCGTGGATGCGCGCCGAGAGCGCGTTCGCCGCCGTGGTGATCAGCGCCACGCTGCGCACGGGTCCGGCGGGCCCCTGCCAGAGCGAGGTGAGCCCGGCGAGACCGAACAGCGGCGTGCCGAGCGGGCGGAGATACCAGGGCTGCCTGGCGCGCGCCACGCTCTGCCACTCGTAGTACCCGCTCGCGGGGACGAGGCAGCGCCAGCCGAGGAAGGCGTCGCGGAAGCCGCGCGCGTTGGCCAGCCGGTGGCCGATCGCCGGATCCTTCGCCCAGTGCGGAATCAGCCCCCAGCGCAGCAGCCCGGCGCGCCGCGCGCCGGATTTGTCGGCGCGCACCGCGAGCACATCGCCGCCCGGGCAGATGTTGTAGCGCGGCGCGAGCGCGGGCGCTGCTTCGAGGCCGAACTGCAGGGCGATCACATCCGGGCTGGCGTGGAGCGCGTACCGGCCGCACATCCCGCGGAGGTTACAATGCCCGCCGGATGATCATCCAGTCGCTGCTCGACACCGACCTCTACAAGTTCACGATGATGCAGGTGGTCCTGCATCACTTTCCGGGCGCGCAGGTCGAGTACAAGTTCAAGTGCCGCACCCCGGGTGTGGACTTCCGCCCCTACCTGGACGAGATCCGCGAGGAAGTCGGCGCGCTTTGCAGCCTGCGCTTCCGCGACGCGGAGCTCGCGTACCTGCGCGGGCTGCGCTTCATGAAGTCGGACTTCGTCGACTTCCTCGGGCTCTTCAAGTTCAACGAGAAATACGTGCGCATCGGGCAGGGCGAGCGGCCGGGCGAGCTCGACATCACGATCCACGGCCCGTGGCTGCACACGATCCTGTACGAAATCCCCGTGCTCGCCGTGGTCTCGGAGGTCTATTTCCGGCGCACCCAGCCGCGCCCCAACCTCGACGAGGGGCGCCGGCGGCTGCAGGCGAAGATCGCCCTGATCCGCCAGGTCGAGCCCGAGGTCGGCTTCCGCATCTCGGACTACGGCACGCGCCGGCGCTTCTCGCTCGCCTGGCACGAGGAGGTGCTGCAGACCTTCAAGCGCGAGGTGCCGCAGTACTTCGCCGGGACCTCCAACGTCTGGTTCGCCATGCGCAACGGCCTCACGCCGCTCGGCACGATGGCGCACGAGTACATGCAGGCCTGCCAGGCGCTCGGCCCGCGGCTGCGCGACTCCCAGACCTTCGCCTTCGACAAGTGGGCGCAGGAGTATCGCGGCGACCTCGGCATCGCCGTCGCCGACACCTACGGCACCGAGGCGTTCCTGCGCGACTTCGACATGTACTTCTGCAAGCTGTTCGACGGCGCACGCCACGACTCGGGCGACCCGTTCCAGTGGGGCGAGCGCCTGATCGACCACTATCGCAGGAACCGCGTCGACCCGCGCACCAAGACGCTGATCTTCTCCGACCAGCTCTCGGTGCCGCTCGCGATCGAGATCGCGCGGCGCTTCCACGGCCGGGCGCTCACCGCGTTCGGCATCGGCACCAACCTGACCAACGACCTGGGCTACGAGCCGATCAACATCGTCATCAAGATGACCGAGTGCAACGGCCAGCCGGTCGCCAAGGTCTCCGACGCGCCGGGCAAGACCATCAGCAAGGACGCCGGCTACCTGCGCTACCTGCGCCAGGTGTTCGGCCTCGAGCCGGCCGAGAAAACCTGATTCCGCGGACTGCGCTCGCGGTGCTTGCCGCGTGCTTCGCGCTCAACATGTTCGGGCGCGGGCTCGGCGACACCTATGCGGTGTTCCTGCTGCCGCTCGAGCGGCAGTTCGGCTGGTCGCGCTCGCAGACCACCGGCGTGTATTCGGTCTACCTGCTGGTGCACGGCTTCACCGCGCCGCTCGTCGGCCTGCTGTTCGACCGGGTCGGGCCGCGCTGGGTCTACGGCGCGGGCACCGCCTGCCTGGGCGCGGCCTTCTTCTTCGCCAGCCACCTTACGAGCCTGTGGCAGTTCTACGTCTTCATCGGGGCGCTGGTCGGCATCGGCGTCAGCCTGAACGGCATGGTGCCCGCGTCCGCGCTGCTCTCGCGCTGGTACCGGGCGCGGCTATCCACCGCGATCGGCATCGCCTATTCGTCGTTCGGCGTGGGCACCCTCGTGCTCGTGCCGCTCGCGCAGCACCTCGTCGCCCAGTTCGACTGGCATGGGGCGTACCGCATCCTCGGCAGCGCGCTGCTCGTCGCGGCGCCGTTCGTCGCGTTCGCCATTCCCTGGCGCCGGTTCACGGCCGGCAGCGGCGAGAACCGATCCGGCAAAGGCGGCAGAGCCGTCGGCGAGGGCTGGACCGTCCGCGCGGCATTGCGCAGCCCCGTGTACTGGGGATTGACGCAGGTGTTCTTCTTCACCGCGGCCGGGATGTTCGCCGTGCTCGTGCAGCTGGTCGCCTTCTTCATCGACGCCGGCTTCACGCCGATTGCCGCGGCGAGCGCCTTCGGCGCGATCGGCATGATGTCGGCGATGAGCGTGATGGGCAGCGGCTTCACCTCCGATCGCTTCGGCTACCGCCGGGTGATCAGCGCCAGCTTCGTCGGCACCGCGAGCGGCATGGCGCTGCTCCTCGCCATGGCGTTCGCGCCGCAGGCCTGGCTGCTCGTGCTCTTCGTGCCGACCTTCGGCCTGTGCATGGGGGTGCGCGGGCCGATCGTTTCCTCGGTCAGCACGCGCTACTTCGCCGGTCCGAGCGTCGCGGCGATCTACGGCGGGATCTACGCCGCGAACGCGGTCGGCGCGGCGTTCGGCTCGTTCGTCGGCGGGCTGCTCCACGACTGGACCGGCGGCTACAAGGTCGGCTTCGCCTTCGCGCTCGCCTGCGTGGCGATCGCGTCGGCGCCGTTCTCGACCGTGAAGGAGCTCAGGACCTTCCGCTGATGGCCCGCATGCGCCGCTCCCGCTCGAGCAGCGTGCAGCCGCGCAGGTCCGCCACGCCGTGCTCGGTGACGACCAGGCCGGCTTCGCTGCGCGGGATCGAGACCGGCGCGGAGAGCTGTTCCACGATGCGCGCCGCGGGCAGCACGATGATGGCGAGGCCGCCCGGCGACTGGTTCGCGGCGCGTACGAAATCGAGCGCGCCGCCCACGGCGCCGACGTAGCTGCCGCGCGCGATTTCGCCGTTCACCTGGCCGGTCAGGTCGACCTCGACCGCGGAGTTGATCGCCACGAACCGGTCGATGTCGCGCAACGGCCGGCCATGGGTCACGTCGGAGGAGCAAAGCCGCAGGCGCGGGTTGTCGCGCGCCCAGTCGAAGAGGCGCGGCGTGCCGATCAGCGCGCCGCCGACGCACGATTCCAGCGCCAGATCGACGACCGCATCGCAGACGAGCCCCGAGTGATAGCGCAGGCCGCGCCTGTCCTTGAGCGCCGCCACGACGGCGTTCGGCAGCGCGCCGATGCCGCACTCGATCGTCGCGCCTTCCGGCACGAGGCCGGCGGCATTGGCCGCGATACGCAGGTCGAGCTCCTTCGGCCGGCCCTGATCGAGCACGACGGGCGGGCGTGACGTGCGCACCAGGAGATCGAAATCGCTCTCGCGAAGCCGCGGCTCGGTATGCGTCCACGGCACCCGGTCGTTCACCTCGGCCACCACGGCGCGCGCCGCGTCGAGGGCGGGCGCGAGGTACTCGACGCCGAGGCCGAGGCTGTATTCGCCGCGCGAATTGGGCGGGCTCACCTGCAGGAACACGACATCGCACGCGAGCTTGCGCGTCGCGAAGAGAAAGCCGAGCTGCGAGTAGGGGGCCGGCAGGATGTCGAGCACGCCGGCTTCCGCGAGCGCCCGGTTCGTTCCCGTGCCGCAGTACGAGACGAGGCGCAGATGGTCCGCGTGCTCCGGCTTGACGGTCCCCGAGTAGCTCGAGCCCATGAACACCGAGCAGCCGCTCAGCGCCTGGCGCGTCGCGACGAGCTGCTCGAGCAGCGTCTGCGGCTCCGCGCACGCCTGGCCGCAGACGATCGCATCGCCTGGGCGCAGGACGCTCGCGAGCTCGCTCATCTCAGCGGTCGAGCCCCTGGTCCTCGTAGGACGCGGGGTCGGAGATCGGCTCGATGTGCGTGTCGATGGAAGCGTTCGGCACGAGCGAGCGGATGCGCTCCTCCAGCTCCTCGGAGAGCTTGTGCGCCTGCGAGACGGTCCAGGCGTCGGGCACGAGCATGTGGAACGAGAGGAAGCGTCGCGCGCCCGCCTGCCGGGTGCGCAGCGCGTGGAACGACACCCCGTAGCGGCGCGAATACTCGCCGAAGAGGCGCGTCACCTCGCCCTTGTCGAGCGGCGAGATCGCCGCGTCGAGCAGCCCGCGGATCGAGCGGCGCACGAGCGTCGCGCCGGCCCAGACGATATGGGCGGCGACCGCCAGCGCGACCAGCGGATCGAGCCAGTAGGCGCCGGTCGCGAAGGTCAGCGCGACGCCGGCGAACACGCCGGCCGAAGTCCAGACGTCGGTCATGAGGTGCCGGCCGTCCGCCTCCAGGGTGATGCTGTGGAAGCGCCGGCCGGCGCCGATCAGCGAGCGTGCGACCGCGAAGTTGAGGAGCGTGGCGAGCGCCGTGAGCGCCAGCCCGAGCACCGGCAGGTCGAGCGGCTGCGGGTGCAGCAGGCGCGGCAGCGAGGCGACCAGGATGCCCGCCGCGGCGAAGACGATCAGGCCGCCCTCGATGCCGGCTGAAAAGTACTCCGCCTTGGAGAAGCCGTACGGGTGATCCTCGTCGGGCGGGGACGCCGCGACGCGCAGCATCCAGAGCGCGAGCAGGGCGGCCGCGAGGTTGACCAGGGACTCGAGCGCGTCCGAGAGCAGGCCGACCGAGCCGGTGAGCCACCAGGCCACCGTCTTGAGCGCGATGGTGGCGAGGGCCGCGGCTATCGACAGCCACGCAAAGCGCTCAAGCGGCACGCGGCGTCCTGGTCATCGCTCGACCAGCGTGCCTTTCTCGACCCGATAGGCGCGGTCGGCGACGCTGTCGATGAAACGCGGGCTCTGCTCGGCGAGCAGCACCGCCACGCCGGAGCGCTTCATCTCGCGGATGGCGGCGGCGACCTGCGCGACCACCCTCGGCGCGAGGCCTTCGGTAGGCTCGTCGAGCAGCACCGCCTTCGGGTTGCCCGCGAGGGTGCGGGCGATGGCGAGCATCTGCTGCTCGCCGCCCGACATGCGATCGCCGCGCCGCAGCCGCAGCGACGCGAGCGCCGGGAAAAGCGCGAAGAGCCGCGCATCGTCCCACACCGGGGTGGAGGCGCGCGGCCGCTGGCGGCCCACTTCCAGGTTCTCGAGGACGCTCAGGCCGGTAAAGATACGCCGCTCCTCGGGCACGTAGCCCAGGCCGAGGCGCGCGATCTCGAAAGGCTCCAGGCGCTCGATGCGCCGGCCGTCGAAGCGCACTTCGCCCGACAGGCGCGTGACCAGTCCCATCAGCGCCTTCAGCGTCGTGGATTTGCCGGCGCCGTTGCGGCCGAGCAGCGCCACCACCTCTCCGGTGCGCGCCTCGAAGCTCACGTCGAACAGGACTTGCACCGGCCCGTAGCCGGCATTCAGGCGCCTCACGTCAAGCATCGCCGAGATAGACCTCGCGCACGCGCGCGTCGGCGCGCACCGCTTCGGGCGTACCCTGGGCGATCAGCTCGCCGAGATGCAGCACCAGAACACGGCTGGCGAAGCCGAACACCACGTCCATGTCATGCTCGGTGAACAGCACGGCGATATTCTCGCTGCGCGCAAGATCCGAGGCGAGCGTCATCAGCTCGGCGCGCTCGGCGAGCGCCATGCCGGCCGTGGGCTCGTCCATGAGCAGCACGCGCGGCTGCTGCGCGAGCGCCACGGCGAGCTCGAGGCGCTTGAGCGCCCCGTAGGCGAGCAGCGCGCACGCGTGCTCGGCGTGCTCGGCCAGGCCGACGCGCTCGAGCAGCCGGTGGGCGTCGCCGGCGCAGGCGCCGAAGGCCGCTGCGCTGAGCGAGCGCTCCAGCCGCCGGCCGGAGACGAGCGCCACCTGGACGTTCTCGCGCACGCTCAGCGAGCCGAAGAGCGCCGCCACCTGGAAGGTCCGCGCGACGCCGCGACGCGCGATCTCGTGCGGCGCGAGGCCGGCGAGGCTCGCGCCGTCGAGGCGCACCTCGCCGGCATCGGGGGCGAGCTGGCCATTGAGGATGTTGAAGCAGGTGGTCTTGCCGGCGCCGTTGGGGCCGATCAGCGCCACGCGCTCGCCCGCGCCGAGCTCGAACGAGACGTCGCGCAACGCCTGCACGCCGCCGTAGGCCTTCGAGACGGCGCTTACCGAGAGGACGGCCATCGCGCCAGCGCTCCGGCGAGCCCCTGCGGAAAGGCGAGCACGAGCAGCAGGATGACGGCGCCGGTGGCGGCGCGCCAGTAGTCGAACGTGCGCGAGGCGGCGTCCGCGAGCCACGTGAAGACGGCCGCGCCCCAGAGCGGCCCGCTCAGGCTGTTCACGCCGCCGAGCAGCACCATGACGAGCGCATCCACCGAGCGCGGCACGGACAGCGTCTCCGGCGAGAGCGAGCCCTTGGAAAACGCGAACAGGCCGCCGGCGACGCCCGCGAAGAATCCCGCGACCGTGAACGCGATCCACTGCTGCGCCGGCACGTCGATGCCGATCGCCTCGGCGCGCAGCGGCGAGTCGCGCGCCGCGCGCAGCGCATAGCCGAACGGAGCGTCGATCGCCCGCCACAGCAGCGTGAGCGCCGCCGCGCACACGGTGAGGCTGAGGTAGTAGTAGGCCGCCCTCGACGAAAGCCATGGCGCGGGCCAGACGCCCACCAGGCCGTTCGAGCCGCCGGTCAGCGCGTCCCACTGGAAGGCGACCGACCAGGCGATCTGCGCGAACGCGAGGGTGAGCATGGCCAGGTACACGCCCGAGAGGCGGACACAGAACGCGCCGAAGACCGCGGCGGCGAGCGCCGCGGCGAGCGGCGCCGCGGCGAGCGAGAGCTCCATGGGCAGGGCGAAGCGCACGAACAGGATCCCGGCGGCATAGGCGCCGATGCCGAAATACGCCGCGTGGCCGAACGAGGCCATGCCGCCCGGGCCCATGAGGAAGTGCAGGCTCGCGGCGAAGAGCGCGAAGACCAGGATGTCGATCAGCAGCACCAGGGTGTACTCGCCGGCGAAAAGCGGCACGGCGGCCAGCGCGCCGGCCAGCAGGCCGAGCAGCGGCAGCGGATTGCGCCGCGGCCGGGACAGCGGCCCCGGCGCGAGCGCCGGACGGCGCGCCCCGTCCTCCCGCCGGCCCAGCAGCCCGGAGGGCCGCAGCACGAGCACGATCGCCATGACGACGAACTCGGCGACCAGGGTCAGCTTCGAGTAGCCGAGGCCGATGCAGAGCGCCTTGACCTCGCCGATCAGCAGCGCGGCGAGGAAGGCTCCCGGCAGCGAGCCCAGCCCGCCGACCACGACCACGACGAAGGCGTCCGAAACGAGCGCCAGGTCGACGCCGAGGCTCGCCGGCTCGCGCGGTATGGCGAGCGCGCCGCCCAGCCCGGCGAGCGCGGCGCCGAAGGCGAACACGCCGGTGAAGAGCCGCCGCTGGTTGACGCCGAGGGCGGCGGCCATCGCGCGGTCCTCGCTCGCCGCGCGGATCAGCACGCCCCAGCGCGTGCGCGAGAGCAGCAGCTGCACAGCCGCGAATACCAGCGGTCCCAGGACGATCAGCAGGAGATCGTATTGGGGAAAGCTGCGGCCGGCGATCGTCAGCGCGCCGGCGAAGCCGGGCGCGCGCGGGCCGAGCATGTCCACCGGTCCCCAGGCCCAGAGGGCGAAGTCGCGCAGCACGAGCACCACGGCGAAGGTCGCGAGGAGCTGCAGCAGCTCGGGCGCGCGATAGATCCGGCGCAGCAGCACGAGCTCGATCAGCGCGCCGGCCAGGCCGACCGCCAGCGCGGCGAGCGGCACGGCCGCCCAGAAGCCGAGCCTCGCGGCGAGCCACACGGCGAGGTACATGCCGAGCATGTACAGCGAGCCGTGCGCGAAGTTGACGATGCGCGTGACGCCGAAGATCAGCGACAGGCCGGCGGCGACGAGGAAAAGCGAGCTCGCGCCGGCGAGCCCGTTCAGGAACTGGAGGAGGAGGGCCGCGCCGCTCACCGGCGCGAAGTTACTCTTTTCTCAGCGCGCGCACTTCGCGGTCGGACGGCTGGACCTTCGCCCCGTCGACGTAGTGCCAGTTCACCATCGCGCCCTTGCCGTCTTTCCTGGCGAGCTGGCCGACGTAGGCACCCATGGTCGACTGGTGATCGAGCGCGCGCCAGACGATCGGCCCGAACGGCGAGGGCATCTCGAGGCCCTGCAGCGCGGCGACGAGCTTCTCGGTGTCGGCGCTGCCCGCTTTGCGCACGGCGCTGGCGACCGCGTAGACCGCGGTGTAGCCGACGACCGATCCCTGGCGCGGATAGTCGTTCCAGCGTTTCCGGTAGGCGTCGCGAAACCGGGTGTGCTGCGGCGTATCGATCTCGCTCCACGGATAGCCGGTCACCCACCAGCCTTCGGGCGTCTCGTCCTTGAGCGGATCCAGGTATTCGGGCTCGCCGGCGAGCAGGTTCACCACCGGCGTGCCGCGGAAAAGGCCGCGGGTGTTGCCTTCGCGGACGAACTTCTGCAGGTCGGCGGCGAAGAGCGAGCTGAAGATCGCATCGGGCTTCGCCTCGGCGAGCGCCTGCACGACCGCGCCGGCGTCGATCCGGCCGAGCGGCGGCGCCTGCTCGGCGACGAACTCGACCCCGGGCTGCGCCTGCGCGAGCAGCTTCTTGAACGAGGCGGTGGCCGACTGCCCGTACTCGTAGTTGGGATAGACGATCGCCCAGCGCTTCTTCTTCAGCTTCGCGGCCTCGGGCACCAGCATCGCCACCTGCATGTAGGTCGAGGGCCGCAGGCGGAAGGTGTAGCGGTTGCCGTCCTGCCAGACGATCTTGTCGGTGAGCGGCTCGGAGGCGAGGAACACGATCTTGCGCTGGCCGGCAAGGTTCGCCACCGCGAGCCCGACGTTGGAGGCGAAGGTGCCCATCAGCACGTTCACCTTCTCGCGCGCGATCAGCTCCTCGGCGACCCGCACCGCGTCGCCCGGCGTGCCGCCGTCGTCGCGCACCACCAGCTCGAGCCTGCGGCCGGCAACGCCGCCCGAGGCGTTGATCTCCTCGAGCGCGAGCTCCATGCCCTTGCGGTACGGGTCGAGGAACGCCGGGAAGACCTTGTAGCTGTTCAGCTCGCCGATCTTCACGGTCTGCGCAAGGCAGCTGACGGAGAAAAGCGCCAAGGCGACAAACAGCGGTCGTTTCATTTGCGTCCTTCCACTTTGGCGCCCTTGTCGGGCCGGATCTTGTCGGTGCCCCCCGGAAAGGCGCGCCAGAACTCCCGGCGCACCAGGCTGACGAGGGTCGCGCTCTTGTTCATGCCGTGGTAGCGCGCCACCACCTCGAGCATTTCGAGGTCGCGCGGCGTGGCGGAGAAGGTGGTGACCTTGGCCTTGAGCGCCATATTCAAGAATTATATAACATTTATCGGACCCCGGCGTGCTATGGTCCGCGCAACATGAGCCCTTCCGGGGAGCGGCGCGCCGCGGGCGTCGCCTGCGGCGCGCATGCGCTGCACGACGGCTTCACCGACCTCGTCTACGTCATGCTGCCGGTCTGGCAGGCGGAGTTCGGCCTCGGCTACGCCGCGCTCGGGCTGCTGCGCACGCTCTTCAGCGGCACGCTCGCCGCGCTGCAGATTCCTTCGGGCGCGCTCGCGCAGCGCCTGGGCGCGGCGCCGGTGCTGGCGCTCGGCACCGCGGTCGTCGGCGTCGGCTACCTGATCGCCGGGGCCAGCAGCGGGCTCGTGCTGCTCGCCGTGGCGCTCGCCCTCGGCGGCGCCGGCGCGAGCACGCAGCATCCCATCGGCTCTTCCATGATGGCCCAGGCGTTCGCCGGGCCGCGCTCCCTGAAGGCGCTCGGCGCATACAACTTCGCCGGCGACATCGGCAAGATGGCCGTGCCGGCGGCCGCGGCCCTGCTGCTGGTCGCCCTGCCATGGCGCCAGGCGGTGTCGCTCCTGGGCGGCGCCGCGCTGCTGGCTGCGCTCGCAATCTTTGCGCTCGCACCGCGCCCCGCTGCCGGCGCAGCGCCACGGCCGACGCAGGCTGGCCCGGCGGGCGGCCCGGCCGAGACCGACCGGCTGGCTTTCACGACGCTACTCGGGGTGGGCATGCTCGACAGCGCAGCGCGCATGGCATTCCTGACCTTCCTGCCGTTCGTGCTGGCAGCCAAGGGGGCGAGCCTTCCGGCGATCGGCGGGGCGCTGACGGCAGTCTTCGCCGGCGGCGCGGCGGGCAAGCTCGTTTGCGCCTTCCTCGGCGCGCGGATCGGCGCGGTCGCAACGGTGTGGCTGACCGAAGCCGCGACCGCGGTCGGCATCGTCGCGCTGCTGCCGCTGCCGCTCGAAGCGACCCTCGTCCTGCTGCCCATCGTCGGCGTCGCCCTGAACGGCACTTCGTCGGTGCTCTACGGCTCCGTCCCGGAGCTTGTGGTAGCGGAGTCGCGCGTACGTGCCTTCAGCATCTTCTATACCGGAACGGTGGGCGCCGGCGCCGTGGCGCCCGCGTTGTACGGCATGCTCGGCGACGCGGTCGGGGTCACCGCCGCGCTGGTCGTGATCGCCGTGATGGTCCTGCTCAACGTGCCGCTGGTCGGCCTCCTGTCTAGGCGGCTTTCCGTTCGGCGGGCGGCGGCAGGAGCTTGAGGCAGCGGTCGATCCACAGCGCGGTCAGCTTTTCCTGGACGCCGTTCTGGGCGAGGCGCTGGGCGAGGGCACGGAAATCGACCTGGTCGAGCGGCTGATCCTGGTTGAAGCAGGAGAAGACATAGGTGGTCTTGCCCGTCGCGGGATCGACGTGCGGCTGCAGGCACTGGGCGCAGATCTCCTTCATCATGCACTGCATCGGCGAGTTGATGGAGCCGATCGCCACGTGGCCGGGCTTGAGGTGCGGCTCGAGCACGCCGTGGCGGGCGAGCGCCACCGCCGCCATCATCCGGTCCGAGCCGATGGCGATGATGCGCTCGGCCGCCGAAAGCGCGATCGGCGGCGGGCCGAGCGAGCCCGTGGCATAGGCCTGCATCGCCTGGACGATGTTGCCGACGAACGCGCGGTCCTGCCGGCGCCGCGGCGTGAAGCCGGGCGCCTCGTCGCAGCACCACACCACCACGTCGGAGGCAGCCTCGATGTCGTCGACGCGATAGCGATCGCCGATGTGCCTGTAGCCGGCGAAGTAGATCACCTTCGACCCGGCGGCGCGGAGCGCGCGGCCGATCGAGAAGAGCACCGCGTTGCCCAGTCCGCCGCCCGCCAGCACCACCGTCTCGTCGCCCGGGATCTCGGTCGGCGTGCCGGTCGGCCCCATCAGGACGACCGGCTCTCCCGGCCGCAGGTAGGCGAGCAGGTCCGCCGAGCCGCCCATCTCCAGCGCGATGACCGAGATCAGGCCTTTTTCGCGGTCCACCCAGGCGCCCGTGAGCGCGAGCCCTTCCATCGCCAGCGTCGTGCCGGGAACGCGCAGCGCGAGGGTCTCGAAGTTCTGCATGCGGTAGAACTGGCCGGGCTGGAAGCGCCGTGCCGCCACCGGCGCGCGCAGCACCACCTCGACGATGGTCGGCGTCAGCCGGCGCACCTCGTGCACGACCGCGCGCAGCTCGCGGTTGAGGTCCGCGAGGAAGGCGGCGTCGTCGAGCTGTGACGAAGGCTCGTGGCGCGCCAGCACGCGGCTGATGACGGGGAACCCCTGTTTCGCGCTGCCCATCGCCTTCACCACGTTGCCGAAGTAGGAGGGATGCAGGTCGCCGAAGAAGCTCATGAAGCGGCCGTCGGCGTAGCGGTGCAGCAGCACTTCGGGATGCGCCGGTTTCGAGGTCTGCCGCTCGGGGCGCACCGGATCGCCGTGCTCGTCGCAGGCGAGGAAATACTTGCCGTCGAGCGCGAGGCTCACGCCTTCCTCGCGTGCGAGCACCGTATTCGGCTGCGTGCCCGCGGCGATCAGCACCGAGCCGGCGCGCAGCTCGGCCTCCTGCTTCTCCGCATTCAAGAACTTGACGGAGCGTGCGTGCCCATACCGATCCACGTCGATGCGCGTCGGCGTCAGGTTCTCGGCGAAGACGATCCCTTCCTCGAGCGCCTTGGCGACTTCCTCGTGGTTGAGCGTGTAGGAGGGGCTGTCCACCATGCGCCGGCGGTAGGCGATCGTCGCGCCTCCCCACGATTTCAACAAGCGCTGCTTCTCGGCGCCGGAGGCGGCGCGCAAGGCGCGCGCATGGGCGATGAATTCCTCGGCGATCGCCCGCTCCTCGTCGTTCCAGGCGGGTTTTTCCTCCAGGCTCTCGTAGCGGGCGAGGAATTTCTCCACCTGCACCGCGTAATAGGCGAGCGATTCGGTGGCGGTGTCGATCGCGGTCAGGCCGCCGCCGATCACCACGATCGGCAGGCGGATCTGCAGGTTGGCGATCGACTCGCGCTTCGCGGCGCCGGTGAGCTGCAGCGCCATCAGGAAGTCGGAGGCGGCACGCACGCCGCGGGCGAAGCCGTTCGGGATGTCGAGCACCGTCGGGCGCCCGGCGCCCGCGCAGAGCGCGATGTGGTCGAAGCCGCGCGCGAACGCCTCGTCGATGGTCAGGGTCCCGCCGAAGCGCACGCCGCCGAACATCGCGAACTGGCGCCGGCGCTCGAGCAGCAGGCGGATCACCTTGAGGAAGTTCTTGTCCCAGCGCACGGTGATGCCGTACTCCGCGACGCCGCCGAACCCGGCCATGACGCGCTCATCCAGCCGCTCGCGCAGCCGGGAAATATCCTTTATGGGTGAAAAAGCGACCCGGTTCCCGAGGGGATCGGCGCCGGATAGCTCCGCATCGAGCGGCTCGATCTTCAGGCCGTCGATGGCCACCACCGTGTGGCCCTCGTTCATCAGGTGATGCGCGAGCGTGAAGCCCGCGGGGCCGAGGCCGACGACGAGCACTCGCCTCCCGGACGTAGGCTTGGGGCAGGGCCGGCGCAGGTCGAAGGGATTCCAGCGCGTGAGCAGCGAATAGATCTCGAAGCCCCACGGCAGTTCGAGCACGTCCTTGAGAGTGCGCGTCTCGGCCTGCGGGATGTTGACCGGCTCCTGCTTCTGGTAGATGCAGGACTTCATGCAGTCGTTGCAGATCCGGTGCCCCGTTCCGGCGACCATCGGGTTGTCGACCGCGATGAGGCCGAGCGCCGCGAGCGGCTCGCCGCGCGCCTTCACCATCTGGAACTCCGAGATCCGTTCCTCGAGCGGGCAGCCGGCGAGCGGCACGCCGAAGGCGCTCTTGCGAAACCCCTCGAGCGGCGCTTTTTCCCTGAGGCCCTTGGCGCACGAGTCCTTGCCCTGCTCGTGGCACCAGATGCAGTAGTTCGTTTCATCCAGGGCGCCGGCGAGGTCGGTGCCCGGGTCCGTGAGGCCGAAGCCCTCGCGCTGGCGCGGCTCGACCGGCACCGGGATGAGCTTCATGTAGTCGAGCTTGTGCGGCGTCTTGAAGAGCACGCCGTGCTTGTGCTTCTGCCGGCCTTCCGCCGTCGTCGTCGCCCACGCGGCGTATCGCGCGGCTGCCGCCAGCGGCTCGGCGTTCGCCGCCTCGTCCTTCAGCCATGCGCTCACCTGCCGGGCGAACTCGAGCTCGGTGCTGAACGCGAAGCCCTCGGGCGTCGCGTCCTCGGGCTTCACCTTGTGCAGGGCGCGGCGCTGCACGAACAGGCGCTTGATGGAGTAGAGCGGCGCAAGCTCGTTGTGCCGTGCCTCGAGCGCCCGCACCTCGTCTTCGATGTCGAACAGGCGCGCGAGGAAGTCCTCGACGTGCGGCGCCAGCGCGACCAGCAGGTCCGACTCGTCCCTGGCCGACGGCGGCTGCTCGCGCGCGCCGAGCAGCCGCTCGCGCAGCGCCGCGTCGGCCTCGCCGAGGAAGGCGAGGAACGCCGCGTCGACGCGCAGCAGGCCCTCGCGCTCGTACAAGTCGCTGAAGCGAAGGTCGAATCCGAGTTGCATGCGGGTAGAATTATCGGCCAATTTTTTCCCGCATTAACTTATTACCAGCGAGGGCTTGCCATGCAGATCAAGAACAGCGTTTTCCTCGTCACCGGCGGCGCCTCGGGACTTGGCGCGGCCACCGCGCGCATGGCGGCGGAGAACGGCGCGAAAGTGCTGATCGCCGACATGCAGGCGGAGGCGGGCGAGAAGCTCGCGCGCGAGCTCGGCGGGCGCTTCGTGAAGACCGACGTCGCCTCGGAAGCCGACGGCAAGGCCGCGGTCGGCGCCGCGCTCAAGGAGCTCGGCGGCCTGCAGGTGCTGGTCAACTGCGCCGGCATCGCGCTCGCCGAGCGCACGATCGGCAAGGAGGCGCCGCACGACCTGGCGCGCTTCGAGCGCACCATCAAGGTCAACCTGATCGGCACGTTCAACATGATCCGCCTCGCCGCCGACGCGATGGCCAAGGCAAGCCCGAACGCCGCGGGCGAGCGCGGCGTGATCGTCAACACCGCGTCGGTCGCCGCCTTTGACGGCCAGATCGGCCAGGCCGCGTATTCGGCCTCCAAGGGGGGCGTGGTCGGCATGACCCTGCCGATCGCGCGCGACCTGTCGCGCAACGGCATCCGCGTGTGCACCATCGCGCCCGGCATCTTCGAGACGCCGATGCTGATGGGCCTGCCGAAGGAAGCGCAGGACTCGCTCGGCAAGCAGGTGCCGTTTCCCTCCCGGCTCGGCCGGCCGGCGGAGTACGCCCAGCTGGTGAAGGCGATCGTCGAGATCGAGATGCTGAACGCCGAGACGATCCGCCTCGACGGCGCCATCCGCATGGCGCCTAAGTGACCTGCTTCAGCGCCTTGCCGTAGAGGGCTGCCCGCTCGACATAGCCCTGCGCGATCCGGCGCAGGTTCGCCTTCTGCTCCGGCGTGAGCTCGCGCACGATCCTGCCGGGCGAGCCCACGACCAGCACGCCTTCGGGAATTTCCTTGCCCTCCGGGATGAGCGTGTTGGCGCCGATCAGCGACCCGGCGCCGATCTTTGCGCCGTTCAGCACCACGCTGTTGATGCCGACGAGCGCGCCGTCGCCGACGGTGCAGCCGTGCAGCATCACCTTATGGCCGATCGTCACCTCGCGGCCGAGCGTGAGCGGATAGCCGGGATCGACGTGCAGCACCGAGCCGTCCTGGATGTTGCTGCGCTCGCCGACGGTGATCTGGTCGTTCTCGGCGCGGATCACCACCTTGAACCAGATGTTGGCGGCGTCGAGCAGCGTGACCGAGCCGACGAGCGTCGCGTCGTACGCCACGTAGTGGCCGGCGCCGACCAGCTGCACGCGCTTGTCGCCGAGGGAGAAAAGGGGCATGCGGCTATGATAAGGCAGTGAAGATCGTCGTCCTCGGCGCCGGCGTGATCGGCACCGCCTCGGCCTGGTACCTCGCGCAGGCCGGCCACGAAGTGACCGTGCTCGAGCGGCGCCCGGCGCCGGGCCTCGAGACGTCGTTCGCCAACGGCGGGCAGATCTCCGCGGGCCACGCCGAGCCGTGGGCGAGCCCGTCGGTGCTGCCGAAGCTCGCACGCTGGCTCGGCCGCGAGGATGCACCGCTGCTCTTTCGCCTGCGCGCCGATCCCGCCCAGTGGCTCTGGGGACTGCGCTTCCTTGCCGAGTGCCGCGCCGGCCGCTTCGCGCGCAACTGCCGGCTGCTCGCCGGCCTCGCCGCGTACAGCCGCGACTGCCTGAAGCAGCTTCGCGCGCGCACCGGCCTGCGCTATGACGAGCTCTCGCGCGGCATCCTTCACTTCGCCACCAGCGAGCGCGATTTCGACTCGCTCGCGCGCCACGCCGAGGCGCTGCGGCCGCTCGGCATACGGCGCGAGGTGAAGGGCAGGGCGGAATGCCTGGCGCTCGAGCCGGCGCTGCAGTATGCCGAGCCGCGCGTCGCCGGCGGCGTGTACGTGCCGGAGGACGAGTCGGGCGACGCGCATCGCTTCACGCAGGAGCTCGCGTCGCTCGCGGCGCGCAACGGCGTGCAGTTCCGGACATCGGCGAGCGTCATTTCGCTCGAGTCGGCCGGCGGCGAGCTGCGCGGCGTCGAGACCTCGCTCGGCAGGGTCACCGCCGATGCGTACCTCGTGGCGATGGGCAGCTACAGCGCGCCGCTCCTGCGCACGGTCGGCGTGCGCGTGCCGGTGTATCCGCTCAAGGGCTATTCGATTACCCTGCCGCTCGGGCCGGCGGAGGAGGCGGCGGCGCCGAGCGTGAGCCTGACCGACGAAGCGTGCAAGATCGTCATCTCGCGGCTCGGCGCGCGGCTGCGCGCCGCGGGAACCGCCGAGCTGACCGGCTACGACACGTCGCTGAACGAAGTGCGCTGCGCGGCGATCGCGCGCCGGGTGCGCCAGCTCTTCCCCCAGCTCGGCGCGGCGACGACCGTGGAGCGCTGGGCCGGGCTGCGGCCGGCGACGCCGAGCAACGTGCCGCTGATCGGCGCAACCCGGCTGCGCCGCCTCTGGCTCAATACCGGCCATGGCACGCTCGGCTGGACGCTCGCCTGCGGCTCGGCCGCGGCGCTCGCCGACCTGATGAGCGGCCGCAAACCACAGGTGAATTTTCCCTTTGCGCGCTAGCGACTCGCAATTTCTCGAGATCCGCGGCCTGCGCTATCACGTGCGGCGCTGGCGGCACGACGGCGCGCCGAAGCTGGTGCTGCTGCACGGCTGGATGGACGTTTCGGCTTCCTTCCAGTTCCTGGTCGATGCGCTGCGCGGGCCATGGGACGTCTATGCGCCGGACTGGCGCGGCTACGGGCTGACCGACTGGGGCAAGTCCGACTGCTACTGGTTTCCCGACTACATCGCCGACCTCGATTTCCTGCTCGACTGGATCGAGCCGGCGTCGCCGGCCCGGCTGGTCGGCCACAGCCTGGGCGGCAACGTCGCGGCGCTCTATGCCGGGGTGCGGCCGCAGCGCGTCGCGAGGCTCGTCAACCTGGAAGGCTTCGGCATGGCGGCCACGCAGCCCGAGCAGGCGCCCCGGCGCTACGCGCGCTGGCTCGGCGAGCTGCATGACGCGCCGCGCCTTCGCTCGTACGCGGGCTTCGTCGAGCTCGCGCAAAGGCTGCGGCAGAACAATCCGCGCCTGAGCGCGGAGCGCGCCGATTTCCTGGCGCGCCACTGGGGCCGCGAAGCGGGCGACGGGACGGTCGTGCTGCGCGGCGACCCGGCGCACAAGATCGTCAATCCGGTGCTCTACCGCTACGAGGAGGTGCGCGCGTGCTGGCAGCAGGTGAGCGCGCCGGTCCTGTGGGTGGACGCCGACGGCTCCGACACGCTCAAGCGTCTCGCGCTCGGCGAGGCGCAGCACGCCGAACGCCGTTCCGCTTTCTCCAACCTCGAGCACGTTACCGTCCGCGACGCGGGCCATATGCTGCACCACGACCAGCCGGAGGCGGTCGCCAGGCTGATCGAGGATTTCCTCGCACGCTGATGGCGCAGCTCTTCACCGTGCATCCCACGCATCCGCAGGCGCGGCTCGTCCGCCGCGCGGCGGAAATCGTGCGCGACGGCGGGCTGGTCGCCTATCCGACCGACTCGTGCTACGCGCTCGGCTGCCTCGCAAGCGAGACGAAGGCGCTGGAGCGCCTGCGCCGCGTGCGCGGCATCGACGAGCGGCATCACCTGACGCTGATGTGCCGCGATCTCTCGGAGATCGCGCGCTACGCCAAGGTCGACGATGCGCGCTACCGGCTGCTGCGCGGCGCGACGCCGGGCAGCTACACCTTCATCCTGCCGGCGCGGCGCGAGGTGCCGCGCCGCGCGCAGCACGCGCGGCGCAAGACCATCGGCGTGCGCATCCCCGGCCACGCCGTCGCGCACGCGCTGCTCGCCGAGCTCGACGCGCCGATGCTTTCCACCACGCTCGCGCTGCCGGGCGACGCGCGGCCGCTCGCCGACGCGGCCGAGATCCGCGGCCGCCTGGAGCACGCGCTCGATCTGGTCATCGACGCCGGGAGCTGCGGCACGGAGCCGAGCACGGTGATCGATCTCACCGGCGACGCGCCGCTCGTGCTGCGCAAAGGCCGCGGCTCGCTCGCGCCCTTCAGCGTGGAGTCGGTCTGATAGAATCGCGGCGCAAAGATGGACGTCAACACCCTCGTTCAGACGGTCGCCATCTACGCCCTCCCGGTGCTGTTCGCGATCACGCTGCACGAGGCGGCGCACGGCTACGTGGCGAGGCATTTCGGCGACCTGACGGCGCATGCGGAAGGCCGGATCAGCGTCAATCCCGCCCGGCACATCGACTGGCTGGGGACCGTGATCGTGCCGCTGCTGGTGCTCTACTTTTCTTCCTGGAAGTTCGTCTTCGGCTGGGCGAAGCCGGTGCCGGTGAACTATTCGGCGCTGCAGAGCCCGCGCCGCACCAGCATGGGCCTGGTCGCTGCGGCCGGGCCGGCCGCCAACCTGCTGATGCTGCTCGTCTGGGGCGTGATGCTGCGCTTCTCGGTCGACTGGAGCGCCTGGCTTGCCGCCATGGCCGAGGCCGGCGTGATCGCCAACCTCGTGCTGATGGCGGTGAACCTCGTGCCGATCCTGCCGCTCGACGGCGGGCGCATCCTGCTCAGCCTGCTGCCGCGCGGGCCGGCGGCGCGCTACGCGCGTTTCGAGCAGTGGACCAGCCACCTGCTCACGGCGGTGGTGCTGTTCGCGGTGTTCGACGGCATGGCGAACGACGGCAAGCTCATGGCGAGGACCTTCGCGCCGCTCGGCGATCTCGCGCACCTGCTGGTGCGCGTGATCGCCTACGGATAGCGCGCCGCATGTACGAGACGCGCGTGCTCTCCGGGATGCGGCCGACCGGGAGCCTGCACCTCGGCCACTATCACGGCGTGCTGAAGAACTGGGTCCGGCTGCAGGCCGAGTATCCGTGCCTGTTCTTCGTCGCCGACTGGCACGCCCTGACCACCGACTACGAGAAGCCGGGCGACGTGCAGAAGAACTGCTGGGACATGGTGATCGACTGGCTCGCCGCGGGCGTCGACCCGAGCCAGGCGATCCTGTTCATCCAGTCGCAGGTCCCGGAGCACGCCGAGCTGCATCTCCTGCTCTCCATGATGGCGCCGCTCGGCTGGCTCGAGCGTGTGCCGACCTACAAGGACCAGCAGGAGAAGCTCGCCGACAAGGACCTTTCGACGTACGGCTTCCTCGGCTACCCGCTGCTGCAGTCGGCGGACATCCTGATCTACCGGGCCAAGTACGTGCCGGTGGGCGAGGACCAGGTGCCGCACGTCGAGTTCACGCGCGAGGTGGCGCGGCGCTTCAACCATCTCTACGGCCGCGAGCCGGGCTACGAGGAGAAGGCGAAGAGCGCGGTGAAGAAGATGGGCACCAAGAAAGCGCGCCTGCTGAACGAGCTGCGCGGCAAGTTCCTCGAGCAGGGGGAGGCCGAGGCGCTGGCGCGGGCGCAGGCGCTGCTCGACGAGCAGCAGAACCTGTCGCGCGGCGATCGCGAGCGGCTGTACGGCTGGCTGGAAGGCGGCGGCAAGAAGATCCTCGTCGAGCCGGACGCGCTGCTCACCGAAGCGTCGCGCATGCCGGGGCTCGACGGCCAGAAGATGTCCAAGTCGTACGGCAACGCGATCGCGCTGCGCGAAGAGCCGGAAAGCGTGGCGAAGAAGATCCGCACCATGCCGACCGACCCGGCGCGCGTGAAGCGCAGCGATCCGGGCACGCCGGAAAAGTGCCCGGTGTGGGCCTTGCACCTCGTCTACTCGGACGAGGCGCGCAAGCAGTGGGTGCAGAAGGGCTGCACCAGCGCGGGCATCGGCTGCCTGGAATGCAAGCAGCCGGTGATCGAGGCGATCAACGCCGAGCTCGCGCCGATCCGCGCGCGCGCGCAGGCCTATGTCGACGACCCGACGCTGGTGCGCAATATCGTCGCCGACGGCTGCGAGAAGGCGAAGCATCTGGCCGCGGAGACGATGCGCGATGTGCGCGAAGCCATGGGACTGAGCTATACCTGATGAATACCGCGACGGCAGTGGCGAGGATCTACGGCGAGCCGGTCATCGAGCTGCCCACCGACCTCTACATCCCTCCCGATGCGCTCGAGGTGGTGCTGGAGGCTTTCGAGGGGCCGCTCGACCTGCTGCTCTACCTGATCCGCCGCGAGAACCTCGACATCCTCGACATCCCGATGGCAGCGCTCACGCGGCAGTACCTGGAATACGTCGAGGTCATGAGGGCGAAGAACCTCGAGCTCGCCGCGGAGTACCTGGTGATGGCGGCGATGCTGATGGAGATCAAGTCGCGGCTGCTCCTGCCGCGGCCGCCCTCGGCCGAGCCGACCGAGGAGGACCCGCGCGCCGAGCTGGTGCGGCGGCTCCTCGAATACGAGCAGATCAAGAAGGCCGCCCAGGCGCTCGACGAGCGGCCGCAGCTCGGGCGCGACGTCATCCCGATCTCGGTCTGGATCGAGAAGACCGTCGCGGAGCGCCTGCCCGACGTCAACGCCCAGGACCTCGCCGAGGCGTGGCGCACCCTGCTGCACCGGGCGCGCCTGTCGCGCCACCACCACATATCGCGGGAAGAGCTTTCGGTGCGCGAGCACATGAGCACCATCCTGCGCGCCCTGCGCGAGCGCCGGGTGGTGGAGTTCGCCGAGCTGTTCGACCCGGCGCGCGGCGTCGCGGTGCTGGTGGTCAACTTCCTGGCGCTGCTCGAGCTCGCCCGCGAGCTGCTCGTGGAGATCACGCAATCCGAGTGCTTCGCCCCCATCTACGTCAAATTAGGGGTTACAGTAGCGGCCAAATAACCGGACGGTAAGAACGCCCATGGAAAACCCCGCCGAAGCGAAGCGAATCCTCGAGGCCGCGCTGCTCGCCTCCCCGGAGCCGGTCGGCATCCCGGACCTGAAGCGCCTGTTCGAGGGCGAGGTGAGCCCGGACACGATCCGCAACCTGCTCGCCGAGATCGCCGAGGACTGGAAGGGGCGCGCGGTCGAGCTGGTCAACGTGGCGAGCGGCTGGCGGTTCCAGACGCGGCCGGATTTCCAGCCCTACCTCGAGCGCCTCTCGCCGGAGAAGCCGCCGCGCTACTCGCGCGCGGTGCTCGAGACGCTGGCCATCATCGCCTACCGGCAGCCGGTGACGCGCGGCGACATCGAGGACATCCGCGGCGTCACCGTTTCGACGCAGATCGTGCAGACCCTGGAAAACCGGGGCTGGATCGACGTCGTCGGCCACCGCGAGACCCCGGGACGCCCGGCGCTCTACGCGACCACGCGCAAGTTCCTCGACGACCTCGGCATGCGCTCGCTGGAGGAGCTGCCGCCGCTCGAGGAGATCGCCAAGACGCTGCAGCTCGAGCCCGTCCCTACCGCCGACGCCGCCGTGCGGCCGGCCAACTCCGAAGCCTCTGAAGAGCACGCAGCGACCGGCACCGAAGGCTGAGCCGCAGCGGCTGCAGAAGCTGCTCGCCGCCGCGGGCCTCGGCTCGCGGCGCGAGATAGAGGGCTGGATCGCCGCCGGGCGCCTGGCGGTCAACGGCCAGCCGGCCACGCTCGGCACGCGCGCCGCTGCCGCAGACGAGATCCTCCTCGACGGCAAGCCGGTCTCGCTGCCTTCATCGGCACCGGCCAGGGTCCTCGTCTATCACAAGCCGGTCGGCGAGATGGTGACGCGGAGCGATCCGCAGGGCCGGCCGACCGTGTTCTCGCGCCTGCCGCCGGGCCGGTGGGTCGCCGTGGGCCGTCTCGACGTCAACAGCTCGGGGCTGCTGCTTTTCACCGATTCGGGCGAGCTCGCCAACCGGCTGATGCACCCGCGCTACGAGGTCGAGCGCGAGTACGCGGTGCGCGTCCAGGGTCGGCTGCGTGCCGAGGACCTCGAGCGGCTGCGGCGCGGCGTAGCGCTCGAGGACGGCAGCGCCGCATTCACCCGCATCGAGGAGAGCGACTCGCGGGAGGCGGCGGGCGCCAACCGGTGGTATCGCGTCTGCCTGAAGGAAGGACGCAACCGCGAGGTGCGGCGCATGTTCACGGCGGTCGGGGCGCGCGTGAGCCGGCTGCTGAGGGTGCGCTACGGCGAGCTCGAGCTGCCGCGGGACCTCGAGCCGGGACGCTGGCGGGAGTTGCCGCGAAGAGACGTGGAAAGGTTGTTCGGCAGCTGAATTCCTGTTAAACTTCAAAAGCTTTAGTGGTGCTGCAACAGCGATGGGCTTCGGCCCATTTTTTGTTTGCGCGCCGGGAAAGCGGGCGGCAGGAAACTATGGCAGCGGTCGAAGCGGTAGTCGGGCCGGTCGTCGCCGGCATGGGATACGAGCTCGTCGAGCTGCAGGCGGCGAACGGGGGCAGGATGCTGCGCCTTTTCATCGACAAGCCGGGCGGCATCGACGTCGAGGACTGCGCGGCGGTGAGCCGGCAGCTCTCGCGGGTGCTCGAGGTCGAAGGCATCGACTACGACCGTCTCGAGGTGTCGTCGCCGGGTCTCGACCGGCCGCTGCGCAAGGCGGCCGACTTCGCCCGCTTCGCGGGGCACAGGGCCGACGTGCGCATGCGCACGCCGGACGCGACCGGCCGGCGCCGGTTCGTCGGCGTGCTGCGCGGCGTGGCCGGCGACGCGGTCGACGTCGAGGTGGATGGAAAAGCGGTGCGGCTCGCGCTCGACGATCTCGAGCGGGCGCGGCTGGTGCCGGAAACGTGAGGGGTAGAGAGTGGCTGGAAACCGCGAACTGGTAATGCTGGTGGACGTTCTCGCGCGCGAGAAGAACGTGCCGCGCGACATCGTTTTCGGCGCGCTCGAGATGGCGCTCGCCTCGGCGACCAAGAAGAAGTACACCGAGGACATCGATGTGCGCGTCCAGGTGGACAAGAACACCGGCGCCTACGAGACGTTCCGGCGCTGGAAGGTCTTTCCCGACGATGCGCCCGACTGGAACACCGCGCAGATGCTGTCGGTCGAGGAGGCGCAGGACCGCGGCAAGCCGGACGCCAAGATCGACGACATCCTCGAGGAGCCGCTGCCGAACGTCGAGTTCGGCCGCATCGGCGCGCAGACCGCCAAGCAGGTCATCCTGCAGCGCATCCGGGACGCCGAGCGCGAGCAGATCCTCAACGACTTCCTGTCGCGCGGCGACGAGCTGGTCACCGGCACGGTGAAGCGCATGGAGCGCGGCAACGCGATCATCGAGTCCGGCCGCCTCGAGGCGCTGCTGCCGCGCGAGCACATGATCCCCAAGGAAAACCTGCGCGTCGGCGACCGCGTGCGCGCCTGGGTGATGAAGATCGACCGACAGGCGCGCGGGCCGCAGCTCATCCTCTCGCGCACCGCGCCGCAGTTCATCATGAAGCTGTTCGAGCTCGAGGTGCCGGAGATCGAGGAAGGCCTGCTCGAGATCAAGTCCGCGGCGCGCGACCCCGGCATCCGGGCGAAGATCGCGGTGTTCACCAGCGACAAGCGCATCGACCCGATCGGCACCTGCGTCGGCATGCGCGGCTCGCGCGTGCAGGCGGTGACCCAGGAGCTCGCCGGCGAGCGCGTCGACATCGTGCTCTGGTCGGCCGACCCGGCGCAGTTCGTGATCGGCGCGCTGGCGCCGGCGGAAGTGAGCTCCATCGTCGTCGACGAGGAAAAGCACGCGATGGACGTGGTCGTCGACGAGGAGAACCTCGCGGTGGCGATCGGCCGCAGCGGCCAGAACGTGCGCCTCGCCTCCGAGCTCACCGGGTGGCAGATCAACCTGATGACCGAGGAGGAGTCGAACAAGAAACAGCAGGAAGAGAGCGGCCGCATCAAGGGCCACTTCATGGAGAAGCTCGACGTCGACGAGGAGATCGCCAACATCCTGATCGAGGAGGGCTTCTCGACCCTGGAAGAGATCGCCTACGTGCCGATCAACGAGCTGCTCGAGATCCAGTCGCTCGACGCCGACACGGTGAACGAGCTGCGCAACCGCGCGCGCAACGCGCTGCTCGTGGCGGCGATCGCCAACGAGGAGAAGATGGAAGGCGTCGACCCCGAGCTGCTCAAGCTCGAGGGGATGGACACGGCGCTCGCCGGCAAGCTGGTCGAGGCCGGCATCAAGACCCGCGACGACCTCGCCGACCTGGCGGTCGACGAGCTGGCCGAGGTCTCCAAGCTGGACGAGGAAAAGGCGAAGAAGCTGATCATGGCGGCGCGCGCCCACTGGTTCACCGAATCGCCTAAGGAGGCCGCCTAGTGGCGCAAACGACCGTTTCCCAGTTCGCCGGCGAGCTGAAGGTCCCGCCTTCGGTGCTGCTCGAGCAGCTGCGCGCGGCGGGCGTCGACAAGCGCGTGCCCGAGGACTCGCTCAGCGAGCAGGACAAGTCGCGCCTGCTCGAGTACCTGCGCCGCACCCACGGCTCGGTCGAGGCGAAGAACAAGATCACGCTGACGCGCAAGCAGACGAGCGAGATCCGCAAGACCGACGCGACGGGCAAGTACCGCACCGTGCAGGTCGAGGTGCGCAAGAAGCGGGTGTTCGTGAAGCGCGACCCGGCCGAGATCACGGCGCAGGCGGTCGCTGCCGAAGTGCCGCCGCCGCCACCGCCGCCGGTGGATTTCAAGGAACAGGAACTGCGCGAAGAGGAAGCGCGGCGGCAACAGCAGCTTGCCGAGCTGCAGGAAGCGGAGCTGCGCGAGAAGCAGGAGCGGGAGCGCCGCGAGGCCGAGCAGAAGGCGGCGGAGCAGCAGAAGGCGCAGCAGGCGGCCGCCGCCCCGGCGGCCCCGGCGACCACCCTGCACGCGCCCAAGCCGAGCGACGCGAAGGCCGACAAGAAGCCGAAGAAGGCGAAGCCGACGACCGTGCTGCGCGACGACTCGGCGCGCCGGCGCACGATCAAGACGCGCGGCGATGCCGGCGGCGGCGTCGCCGGCTGGCATTCGCGCGGCGGCAACCGCCACCGCGGCGGCGGCGCGACCGGCGGCGAGACGAGCTTTGCGCAGCCCACCGAGCCGCTGGTGCGCGACGTCGCCGTGCCCGAGACCATCACGGTGGGCGAGCTCGCGCACCGCATGTCGGTGAAGGCGGTCGAGGTGATCAAGGTGCTGATGAAGCTCGGCACCATGGCGACCATCAACCAGGTCCTCGACCAGGAGACCGCGATGATCGTGGTCGAGGAGATGGGGCACAAGGCGAAGGCGGCGAAGCTCGACGACCCGGAAGCCTATCTCGAGGAGGCCCCCGAGGCCGCCGCCGGCGAGCAGAGCGGGCGCCCGCCGGTGGTCACCGTGATGGGCCACGTCGACCACGGCAAGACCTCGCTGCTCGACTACATCCGCCGCACCAAGGTGGCGGCGGGCGAGGCGGGCGGCATCACCCAGCACATCGGCGCGTACCACGTCGAGACGCCGCGCGGCGTCATCACGTTCCTCGACACGCCGGGCCACGAGGCGTTCACGGCCATGCGCGCGCGCGGCGCGAAGGTCACCGACATCGTGGTGCTGGTGGTCGCGGCCGACGACGGCGTCATGCCGCAGACCATCGAGGCGATCAACCACGCCAAGGCGGCCAAGGTGCCGCTCGTGGTGGCGATGAACAAGATCGACAAGCACGAGGCCAATCCCGACAAGGTCAAGCAGGACCTGCTCTCGCACGGCGTCGTGCCGGAGGAGTTCGGCGGCGACTCGCCGGTCGTGCCGGTGTCGGCGAAGACCGGGCAGGGCGTCGACGAGCTGCTGGAGCAGCTGCTGCTGCAGGCCGAGGTGCTGGAGCTGAAGGCGCCGGTCGACGCGCCGGCCAAGGGCGTGGTGATCGAGGCACGGCTCGACAAGGGCCGCGGCCCGGTGGCGACGCTGCTCGTGCAGTCGGGGACGCTGAAGCGCGGCGACATCGTGCTGACCGGCGCGGTCCACGGCCGCGTGCGCGCGATGCTCGACGAGAACGGCAAGGCGATCCAGGAAGCCGGGCCGTCGATCCCGGTCGAGGTGCAGGGCCTCTCGGAGGTGCCGAACGCCGGCGAGGACATGATGGTGCTCGCCGACGAGCGCAAGGCGCGCGAGATCGCGCTCTTCCGCCAGGGCAAGTTCCGCGACGTGAAGCTCGCCAAGCAGCAGGCGGCGAAGCTCGAGAACATGTTCGAGCAGATGGCCGAGGGCGGGAAGAAGGTGCTCAACCTGGTCATCAAGGCCGACGTGCAGGGCTCCCAGGAGGCGCTGATCCACGCGCTGACGCGCCTCGGCACCGAGGAGGTGAAGGTCGTCGTGGTGCACGCCGCGGTCGGCGGCATCACCGAGTCGGACGTCAACCTGGCGATGGCCTCGCGCGCCATCATCCTCGGCTTCAACACCCGCGCCGACGGCGCGGCGCGCAAGCTCGCCGAGTCCTCGGGCATCCAGATCCGCTACTACAACATCATTTACGAGGCGGTCGACGAGATCAAGGCGTCGCTCTCGGGCATGCTCGCCCCGGAGCGCAAGGAATCGGTGATCGGCCTGGTCGAGGTGCGGCAGGTGTTCCGCATCTCCAAGGTGGGCACGGTGGCCGGCTGCTACGTGCTGGAAGGCACGGTGAAGCGCGGCGCCCAGGTGCGCGTGCTGCGCGACAACGTGGTCATCCACACCGGCGAGCTCGACTCGCTCAAGCGCTTCAAGGACGACGTGCGCGAGGTGAAGGCCGGCTTCGAGTGCGGCATCTCGCTCAAAGGCTTCACCGAGCTGAAGGAGAAGGACCAGTTCGAGGTGTTCGAGACCGTCGAGGTAGCGAGAACTCTGTGAAGGGCAAACGATCGGGGCGCCCGGAGAAGCTGGGCGACCTGATCCAGCGCGAGCTGTCCGACCTGCTGCAGCGCGAGCTGCGCGACCCGCGCGTCGGCATGATCACCATCACCGCGGTCGACGTATCGCCCGACCTGTCGCACGCCAAGGTGCTCTTCACCCTGTTCGACAAGGACCGGCTGCACGACACGCAGGCCGGCCTCAAGCGCTCCGCCGGGTTCCTGCGCTCGCAGCTCGCGCGCCGCATCAAGCTCTACACCACGCCCGAGCTGCGCTTCGTCTACGACGAGTCCGTGGAGCGGGGCGACCGGCTTTCGCGCCTCATCGACTCGACCCGGGAAAAGAAATGATCGACGGCGCGCTGCTCCTCGACAAGGACGTCGGGCTGTCGTCGAACGCGGCGCTCCAGCAGGCCAAGCGGCTATTCGGCGCCGCCAAGGCGGGCCATGCCGGCACGCTCGACCCGCTGGCGAGCGGCCTGCTCGTGGTGCTGTTCGGCGAGGCGACCAAGTTCGCCGGGCCGCTGCTCGACTCGGACAAGGAATACCTGGCCACGCTGAGGCTCGGCGAGAGGACGAGCACCGGGGACGCCGAAGGGCAAGTGCTCGAGAGGCGACCGGCGAGCGTGCGCGAGGCCGCGATCGAAGCCGTGCTGGCTGGCTTCCGCGGCCCGGTCGACCAGCTGCCGCCCATGCATTCCGCGCTCAAGCGCGACGGCGTTCCGCTCTACAAGCTCGCCCGCCGCGGTGAAACCGTGAGCCGTGCCCGCCGGCGGGTGCAGATCCTCGAGCTCGAGCAAGTACGGTTCGAAAGCCCGCTGCTCGAGCTGCGCGTCCGCTGCAGCAAGGGAACCTATGTGCGCACGCTCGCAGAGGACATCGGCGAAGCCCTCGGCACCGGGGCGCACCTCGCGGCCCTGCGCCGCACGGCCTGCGGGCCGTTCCACCTGGGCAATGCCGCGACGCTCGATGCTCTGGCGGCGCCGACGGCCGGGGAGCGCGGCCGGCGGCTGTTGCCCCTGGCGCGCCTTCTCGAGGGGCTGCCGCGCGCCGAGCTGGATCCTTCCGCCGAGGCCCGCGTGAGGAACGGCCAGGAGCTGCGCCTGAGCGGGCTCGGCGAGGGACTCTGCGCGCTCTACCGCGCCGACGGCAGCGTCATCGGCCTCGGCCGCGGCCAGCCGGGCGGCACGCTGCGCCCCGTGCGCCTGACCCGGACCCTCGGCCAAGCGGCTGAAAAACATCGGTAAACCTTGTTCCCTGGGGAGCGCTTCGGTTAGAATCGCGGGCTTAAATTCGAGAGCAAGAGCGAAAGCGAGTCAGTCGAATGGCATTGCAAGTTCCGCAGAAGGCGGAGGTCGTCAAGCAGTACCAGCGCTCCGGCAAGGACACCGGGTCTCCGGAAGTGCAGGTCGCGCTCCTCACCGAGCGCATCAACGGCCTCACCGAGCACTTCAAGACCCACGTGAAGGACTTCCATTCGCGGCGCGGCCTGCTGGTGATGGTCAGCCAGCGGCGCAAGCTGCTCGATTACCTGAAGCGCAAGGACGCCGACAAGTACCGCGCGCTCATCGAGAAGCTTGGCCTGCGCAAGTAGTGCTACCGCTACCGCAGTAAACCGGACGCTCGCCCCCAGGGTGAGCGTTTTGTCTTTTTAAGGATCCCCTTTGAATCCCACCAAGAAAACCTTCAGCCTCGGAGCCCACCAAGTCACGTTGGAAACCGGCGAGATCGCCCGCCAGGCGCACGGCTCGGTCATCTGCAGCATGGACGACACCGTGGTGCTCGCCACCGTAGTGGGCGCCAAGGAGCCGCGCGTCGGCCAGGACTGGTTCCCGCTCACCGTCGACTACGTCGAGAAGACCTACGCCGCCGGCAAGATCCCGGGCGGCTTCTTCAAGCGCGAGGGCCGTCCCTCGGAGAAGGAGACGCTCACCTCGCGACTGATCGACCGGCCGATCCGGCCGCTGTTTCCCGATGGCTTCCTCAACGAGGTGCAGGTCGTCGCGACGGTCATGTCGCTGAACCCGGAAGTCGATTCCGACATCCCGGCGATGCTCGCGGTGTCGGCGGCGCTCACGCTGTCGGGCATTCCCTGGAACGGGCCCATCGGCGCCTGCCGCGTCGGCTACCTGAACAGCGAATACGTGCTCAACCCGACGATGAGCCAGCTCAAGGAGTCGAAGCTCAACCTGGTCGTCGCCGGCACCGAGCAGGGCGTGCTGATGGTCGAGTCCGAGGCGCTCGAGCTTTCGGAGGACGTGATGCTCGGCGGGGTGGTGTTCGGCCACGAGCAGATGCAGGTGGCGATCCAGGCGATCCACGAGCTCGCCGAGGTGGCGGGCAAGCCCGCCTGGGCCTGGCAGCCGCCGGCGAAGGACGAGGCGCTCATCGCGCGCGTCAGCCAGCTGGTGGAGGAGGAATTCCGCGCCGCGTTCGCGATCAAGCAGAAGCAGGCTCGCAATACCCGCCTGAACGAGATTCGCAAAGGCGCGCTGGAGAAGCTGCAGGCCGAGAACCCCGAAATGAACGTCAACGTCGTCAAGGACACGTTCTTCAACCTCGAGTCGAAGATCGTACGCAGCCAGATCCTCGACGGCGAGCCGCGCATCGATGGAAGAGACACGCGCACCGTCCGGCCGATCACGGTGCGGGTCGGCGTGCTGCCCCGCACGCACGGCTCGGCGCTCTTCACGCGAGGCGAAACCCAGGCCCTGGTGACCGTGACGCTCGGCACCGGCCGCGACGAGCAGATCATCGATGCGCTCTCGGGCGAGTACCGCGAGCGCTTCATGTTCCACTACAACATGCCTCCCTACGCGACCGGCGAGACCGGCCGCATGGGCCCGTCGAAGCGCCGCGAGATCGGCCACGGCCGGCTCGCCAAGCGCGCGCTGGTCGGCCTTCTGCCGACGCCCGAGGAGTTCGGCTACTCGCTGCGCGTGGTGTCCGAGATCACCGAGTCGAACGGCTCCTCGTCGATGGCCTCGGTGTGCGGCGGTTCGCTCGCGCTGATGGACGCCGGCGTGCCGGTCAAGGCGCACGTCGCCGGCATCGCCATGGGCCTGATCAAGGAAGGCAACCGCTTCGCCGTGCTGTCCGACATCCTCGGCGACGAGGACCACCTGGGCGACATGGACTTCAAGGTCGCCGGCACCGACAAGGGCGTCACGGCGCTGCAGATGGACCTGAAGATCGAGTCGATCAACAAGGGCATCATGAAGGTCGCGCTCGACCAGGCGCGCGAGGCGCGCCTGTCGATCCTCGAGATCATGAAGCAGGCGATCGAAGGCTCGCGCACCGAGCTTTCCACCTTTGCGCCGCGCATCATCAAGATGAAGATCAACCCGGACAAGATCCGCGACGTGATCGGCAAGGGCGGGGTGGTGATCCGCGGCATCCAGGAGGAGACCGGCACGACGATCGAGATCGAGGACGACGGCACGATCTCCATCGCCTGCGTGGTGGCCGAGGGCGGCGAGGCGGCGAAGAAGCGCATCCAGGAGCTCACCGCCGACGTCGAGGTCGGCAAGGTCTACGAGGGCACGGTGCTGCGCCTGCTCGACTTCGGCGCGATCGTCCAGCTATTGCCGGGACGCGACGGCCTGCTGCACATCTCGCAGATCAGCCACGAGCGGGTCAACGCGGTGTCCGATCACCTCAAGGAAGGCCAGCAGGTGAAGGTCAAGGTGCTCGAGGCCGACGACAAGGGCCGCGTGCGCCTGTCGATGAAAGCCGTCGAGAAGGAGACCGCGAAGAGCGGCTAGCCCCGCCTACGCGGGGCCGGAGAGCTACTTCGCCACCTGGCGCTCGCGCATCTCGTCGAGCGTCTTGCAGTCGATGCACAGCGTCGCGGTCGGGCGCGCTTCCAGGCGCTTCAGCCCGATCTCGACGCCGCAGCTCTCGCAGTAGCCGTATTCGTTCGCGTCGATGCGCGCGATGGTCTCGTCGATCTTCTTGATCAGCTTGCGCTCGCGGTCGCGGTTGCGCAGCTCGAGCGCCATGTCGGATTCCTGGCTGGCGCGGTCGTTCGGGTCCGCGAACACGGTCGCCTCGTCCTGCATGGTATGCACCGTGCGGTCGATCTCCTGCGAGAGCTCCGCCTTCAGCGCCTCGAGGATCTTGCGGAAATGCTTGCGCTGCTGTGCATTCATGTACTCCTCGCCCTTCTTCGCGGCATAGGGCGTGAAGCTTTTTCTCGTCAGTTCAACAGCCATTGCGTGCACAGCCTTAAAAAAGTGAGGCGCTTTTGTACCAGAAACACCCCCCCGTCGCAAGCAAACTGCGTTGCCCGGAGAGTGCGCTAAGAGTATCATTTGACGCCTTTTTCGGGGCGTAGCGCAGTCTGGTAGCGCGCCTGCTTTGGGAGCAGGATGTCGGAGGTTCAAATCCTCTCGCCCCGACCAGAAACGCTGTATTTTTGTTAGCAGCCTGCTCGCGGACTGCCCGTAGCTCAACCGGATAGAGCACCAGCCTTCTAAGCTGGGGGTTACAAGTTCGAGTCTTGTCGGGCAGGCCAGTATCAGTGGTGGCCGTAGCTCAAAGGTAGAGTCCAGGGTTGTGATCCCTGTTGTTGTGGGTTCGAGTCCCATCGGCCACCCCATTTCCCCTTCCGTCGTTTCCGCGTGCCGCTCGAGCGCGAGCTGAAGCTCATCGCCTCGCCGCGCTCGGCCGCCGCGCTCGCGCGAGCGTTGAAGCTGCCGCGCCGCGCTCGGGTCATTCACAGCATCTACTTCGATACGCCCGGCGGGGCGCTGAGGCGCCGCCGCATGGCGGTGCGCGTGCGCCGCGACGGGCGGCGCTGGCTGCAGACGGTCAAGGGAGAACGCAGCGCGGCGGTGCGCAACGAGTGGGAAACGCCGGTGGCTTCGCGCCGCCTCGACTTCTCGCGCTTTCCCATCGCCGCCATGCGACGCGCGACCGGCGTCGATCTGAAACGGCTCGAGCCGGCACTGCAGGCGGTGTTCGAGACGCGGTTCACGCGCCGCGCGCGGCTCTTCAGTCGCGGCGAGGCGAAGATCGAGGTGGCGCTCGATCGCGGCTACGTGCGTGCCGGACGGCGCCGCGAAGCGATCCGCGAGGTCGAGCTGGAGCTGAAGTCGGGCTCGATGCGCGCGCTGCGGCGCGAAGCGTCGAAGCTCATGGAGCGGTTCGGCTTGCAGCCCTCGGAGGAAAGCAAGGCGGCGAGAGGCTATCGGCTCGCGCGCGGCGCGTAGACGAACACCTCGGGCTTGGGCCATTGCAGCGCCAGCGCGCGGAAGCGCCGGCGCGCCGCCGGGTGGCTCTCGCCGACCTCGCAGACCAGCGCGCCGCCGGGCCCGAGGTGCGCCGCCGCCTGCTCGACGATCCGCGCTACGAGCTCGAGGCCGTCTCGCCCGCCGGCGAGCGCGAGGCGCGGCTCGTGGCGGTACTCGCGCGGCAGCGCCGCCATCGCCGGAGCGGCGACGTACGGGGGATTGCTCACGATCAGGTCGTACCGGCCGTGCAAGCTCTCGAACAGGCTCGAGCGGACGAGGCGGACGCGGCGTCCGAGGCGATGGCGGGCAACGTTCTTGCGCGCCACGGCGAGCGCCGCCGGTGAAATATCGGCGCCGTCGACCGTGGCGGCGGGAAAGGCCTTCGCCGCCAGGATCGCGAGACAGCCGGAGCCGGTGCAGAGATCGAGAATGCGCCGAGACCCGGGAAGTCTTTTTTTCAATGCAGGGAAAAGTTCCGCGATGTGCGAGCGCGGCACGATGACGCGCTCGTCGACGTAGAAAGGCACGCCGGCGAGCCACGCTTCCTTCAGCAGATACGCCACGGGAATCTTCTCCCGGATGCGCCGTTCGGCGAGCCGGTCGATGCGCCTTTCCTGCGCGCCGGTTACGGGCGGGGAGAGCTCGGCGTCGAACGGCAGGCCGATGCCGCGCAGCACCAGCCAGGCCGCCTCGTCGCGCGCGTTGTCGGTGCCGTGGCCGTAGTGCAGCGGCGCGGCGGCGAGGCGCCGCGCGACGAGCTCGATCAGCTCCCCGCGGGTCAAGCGAGCAGCGTGCGCAGGACGTCGAGGTAGATGCGCGGCAGCATTTCCAGCTCCTCGAGCGCGATGTGCTCGTTCAGCTTGTGGATGCTGGCGTTGATCGGCCCGATCTCGATCACCTCGGGGCAGATGTCGATGATGAAGCGCGCGTCCGAGGTGCCGCCGGTGGTCGAGAGCTCGGCGTTGTGCCCGGTATGGCGCTTCGCGACATCGACCACCGTGCTCGCCAGCTTGCCGCGCCGGCTGAGGAAGGGCTTCGCGCCGAGCACCCATTCGACCGCGTAGTCGAGGCCGTGCTTCGCGAGGATCTGCTCCACGCGCGAGCGCAGGGAGGCGTCGCTGCTCTCGGTCGAGAAGCGGAAATTGAAGTCGACGACCACCGCGCCGGGGACCACGTTGCCGGCGCCGGTGCCGGCATGGATGTTCGAGACCTGGAACGAGGTCGGCGGGAAGCTGTCGTTGCCCTTGTCCCATTCGCTGCGCACCAGCTCGGCGAGCGCCGGGGCGAGCAGGTGAATGGGGTTCTTCACGAGGTGCGGGTAGGCGACGTGCCCCTGCACGCCGCGCACGGTGAGCCGCCCGGACAGCGAGCCGCGCCGCCCGTTCTTCAGCGTATCGCCGAGCCAGTCGACCGAGCTCGGCTCGCCGACGACGCAGTAGTCGATCAGCTCGTTGCGCGCCTTGAGCACCTCGACCACGCGCACCGTGCCGTCGAGCGCAGGGCCTTCCTCGTCGGAAGTGAGCAGGAAGGCGATCGACCCGGCGTGCTGCGGCTTCTCGCGCACGAACGCTTCCGCCGCGACGACGAAGGCGGCGATCGAGGACTTCATGTCCGCCGCGCCGCGGCCGTAGAGCTTGCCGTCGCGGACCGTCGGAACGAATGGATCGGAGTGCCACTCGGCGAGCGGGCCGGTCGGCACCACGTCGGTGTGGCCGGCAAAGCAGACCAGCGGCCGGCCGCTGCCGCGGCGCGCCCAGAGGTTGCTGACCTCGCCGAAGGGGAGCGATTCGCAGCGGAAGCCGGCGCGCTCGAGGCGCCGCGCCAGCATCTCCTGGCAACCGCCGTCTTCGGGTGTTACGGACCTGCGCGCAATGAGCTCCCGGGCGAGATCGAGCGCGGACAGCTCAGGCATTCATGTCGATCTTGAAATCATTGAACGACGCCCCGGAGCCCGAAGCCGAAGGCGCCGTCTGGCCGCTCTTCTCCTCGGGCTTGCCGGCCGGCTTGGCCGGCAGCGCCTGGCCGCTGATCTCGCCGGCCGTCGCCTGGTTGATGAGCCACAGCATGTTGGTGGCCGAGTCGGCGTTGGCCATCGCCTCGTCCTGCGTGATCGTGCCGCTCATGAACAGCTTGAACAGCGACTGCTCGAAGGTCTGCGAGCCGGGCGAGAGGCTCTTCTCCAGCGCGTCCTTGATCTCGGTGATCTCGCCTTTCTCGATCAGCTCCGAGATGTTGCGCGTGTTGAGCAGCACTTCGCAGGCCGCCACCCGCGCGCCGGTCTTGGTGCGGACCAGGCGCTGCGAGATCACCGCCTGAAGCGCCGCCGCGAGGTCGAGCAGCAGGGCCGGCCGGTTCTCCAGCGGGTAGAAGTTGATGATCCGGTTCATCGCGTGGTAGCTGTTGTTCGCGTGCAGCGTGGCGAGGCACAGGTGGCCCGACTGCGCGTAGGCGAGCGCCATCGACATGGTCTGCTTGTCGCGGATCTCGCCGATCAGGATGCAATCCGGCGCCTGGCGCAGCGCGTTCTTCAGCGCGATGTCGAACGCCTTGGTGTCGGTGCCGACCTCGCGCTGGTTCACGATCGACTTCTTGTTCTGGAAGATGAACTCGACGGGGTCCTCGAGCGTCAGGATGTGGCCGGACTTCTTCTCGTTGCGATAGTCGAGCATCGCCGCGAGCGAGGTCGACTTGCCCGAGCCGGTGGCGCCGACCATGAGCAGCAGGCCGCGCTTCTGCATGATCACTTCCTTGAGCACGTCCGGCAGGCCGAGCGTGTCGATCGCCGGGATCGAGCCCGGGATGTAGCGCACCACCACCGCGGGCGAGCCCTTCTGGCGGAACGCGCTGATGCGGAAAGCGCCGACGCCGGGCATGGTGTAGGCGGTGTTCAGCTCCATCTCGTCCTCGTACTCCTTGATCTGGCGCTCGTTGAGCACCTCGTAGAGGAGCTGCTGCACCGTCTCGGCGGTCATGACCGTCTGGTTGACCGGCATCGCCACGCCGTTGATCTTGATGTTGATCGGCGCGCCGACGGAAAGAAAGATGTCCGACGCCTTCTTGTCGGCCATTACCTGGAACAGGCGCTTCAGTGCGGACATCGGTCCTCCCTCTCGCGGGGTTTTTCGCTAGTTTAATCCCCTCGCAGCAGTTCGTTCAGGCTGGTCTTGGCGCGGGTCCGGGCGTCCACCTTTTTGACAATTACTACGCAGTACAGGGCGTATTTGCCGTCGGCCGAGGGCAGCGTGCCCGGAACGACCACCGAGCCGGCCGGAATCCGGCCGTAGCTGACCTGGCCGGTCTCCCGGTCGTAGATCTTGGTGCTCTGGCCGACGAAAACGCCCATCGAGAGCACGCTGTTCTCTTCCACGATCACGCCCTCCACCACCTCCGAGCGCGCGCCGATGAAGCAGTTGTCCTCGATGATCACCGGATTGGCCTGCAGCGGCTCGAGCACGCCGCCGATGCCGACGCCGCCCGAGAGGTGCACGTTGCGGCCGATCTGCGCGCACGAGCCGACCGTCGCCCAGGTGTCGACCATCGTCCCCTCGTCGACGTAGGCGCCGATATTGACGTACGAGGGCATGAGCACTGCATTCTTGGCGATGTAGGCGCCGCGCCGCGCCATCGCCGGCGGCACCACCCGGAAACCGCCCTTCGCGAAGTCGAAGTCGGAGAACTTGGAAGAGACCTTGTCGAAGTAGCGCGTCGCCCCGCCTTCCATCACGCGGTTGTCCTCGAGCCGGAAGGACAGCAGCACCGCCTTCTTGAGCCACTGGTGGGTGAGCCAGGCGCCGTTCGCCTTCTCGGCGACGCGCAGCCGGCCGGCGTCGAGGCCGGCCAGCGCCTCGTCCACCGCCTGCCTGAGCTCGCGCGGGGCACTGCCCGGGGTGAGGGAAGCCCGGTTCTCCCAGGCCTGGTCGATCGTCTCTTGGGCGTTCATAGGGATTGGGCAAAGCGCATGATGCGCTTCGCCGCTTCGAGGCATTCCTCGAGCGGGGCGACCAGCGCGATGCGCACATGGCGAGCGCCGGGATTGGCGCCCTGCACGCTGCGGGCGAGAAAGCTGCCCGGCAGCACCAGCACGTTCTGCTCCGCCTGCAGCCGCCGCGCGAACTCGGCGTCGTCGATCGGCGTGCGGATCCAGAGGTAGAAGCCGCCCTCCGGCATGCTCGTCTCGAGCGGGCTGCGGATGAGCGGCAGCACCGCGCGGAACTTCTCCGCGTACAGGCGGCGGTTCTCCCGCACGTGCGCTTCGTCCTGCCATGCCGCCACCGAGGCGCGCTGCACGGCGAGGCTCATGGCCGAGCCGTGATAAGTCCGGTAGAGCAGGAACCTGGCGATCAGCCCGGCGTCGCCCGCGACGAAGCCCGAACGCATGCCGGGCGCATTCGAGCGCTTGGACAGGCTGGAGAAGGCGATCAGCCGCTCGTAGCCGCGGCCGAGCTTGCGCGCCGCTTCGAGCGCGCCGAGCGGCGGCACGTCGAAGTAGATCTCCGAGTAGCACTCGTCCGAGGCGATGACGAAGCCGTGGCGCTCGGAAAGCTCGAACAGGCGGCGCCATTCGTCGAGCGGCATGACGCGGCCGGTGGGATTGGCCGGCGAGCAGGCGTAGACGAGCTGCACGCCTTGCCAGTCGCCCGGCTCGCCGTAGACCGGCGTGGCCCCGGCGAGAATGGCCGCCCCTTCGTAGATCTGGTAGAACGGATTCGGGCACACGACACGCGCATTGCGCGTCGGATCGATGACCGTTTGCGCGAAGGCGAACAGCGCTTCCCGGGAGCCGTTCACCGGCAGCACTTCGGTCAGGGGATCGGGCGTGGCAATGCCGTAGCGGCGCGCAAGCCAGTCCGAGATCGCCTGGCGCAGCTCGGGCGTTCCCGCCGTCGCCGGGTAGCTCGCCAGCCCGTCGAGGCTCGCCGCGAGCGCATCCTTGACGAGCGCCGGCGTCGGATGCTTCGGCTCCCCGATCGACAGGTTGATCGGCGAGAGCTTCGCCGGCGGCGTGACGCCGGCCATCAGCGCCCGCAGCTTCTCGAACGGGTAGGGCTGCAGCTTGCCGAGGAGGGGGTTCAAGCTTTTCCGGTCCAGCCCTTTTTCCGGTGCTCGGCGAACACCGAGGTGGCGATGCCGCCGCGCACGTTGAAGCGCCCTTCGAGCCGCATCCAGCGCGGCTGCGTCGCGCGCACCAGGTCGTCGAGGATGCGGTTGGTCAGCGCTTCGTGGAAGGCGCCCTCGTTGCGATAGGACCAGACGTAGAGCTTGAGCGACTTCAGCTCGACGCACAGCCGGTCGGGAACGTAGTCGAGCACCAGCGTGGCGAAGTCGGGCTGGCCCGTCATCGGGCAGACGCAGGTGAACTCCGGGATCTCCATGTGGATCCGGTAGTCGCGCCGGGGCGCGGGATTGACGAACGTCTCGAGCCGCTTGCTGGGCCGCGAAGGCACGGGGAAAACCGCGAAAAAGAGCGCCGGATGTTAGCACGCCGGCAAGGTCGAACCGACGGCCCCGGAAGCGCAATGGGTGCTAGGCCTTGGCGAGCGGGGCACTATATATGGCGTCAGACCGGCCGATCGGGCTCGCGCCGCCTACCGCTAGCGGTAGGACGCGCGCGGCGCGGCTTGTCAACGCTTTTATTTGTTCCTCCGGATAGGCATTGACGTTATTATTTTTCTCGTGCGGCTCACTCAAATAAAGCTTTCCGGCTTCAAGTCCTTCGTCGATCCGACAACGATTCACGTGCCCGGCCGGCTGGTCGGCGTGGTCGGCCCCAACGGCTGCGGCAAGTCGAACGTGATCGACGCCGTGCGCTGGGTGCTCGGCGAGACGCGCGCCTCGGCGCTGCGCGGCGACTCGATGCAGGACGTGATCTTCAACGGCTCGCTCAACCGCAAGCCGCTCGCGCGCGCGATGGTCGAGCTCACCTTCGACAACTCGCAGGGCCGCGCCGCGGGCCAGTGGTCGCAATACGCCGAGATCGCGGTGCGCCGCGTGCTGCAGCGCGACGGCGAGTCGAGCTACTACATCAACGGCACGCACGTGCGCCGGCGCGACATCACCGATATGTTCCTCGGCACCGGGCTCGGGCCGCGCGCCTACGCCATCATCGAGCAGGGGATGATCTCGCGCGTCATCGAGGCGAAGCCCGAGGAGCTGCGCGTGTTCCTCGAGGAGGCGGCGGGCATCTCCAAGTACAAGGAGCGGCGCAAGGAGACCGAGGCGCGGCTCGGCGATACGCGGGAGAACCTGGCGCGCATCACCGACATCCGCCTGGAGCTCGGCGCGCAGCTCGAGAAGCTGCAGGCGCAGGCGCAGGTGGCGACGCGCTACAACGAGCTGCAGGCCGAGCTGCAGCTCAAGCAGCATCTGCTCTGGTACCTGCGCCGCCGCGATGCCGGCAACGAGCGCGAGCGGCACGCCGCGGAGATCTCGCGCACCAATACCGCCCTGGAAAGCGAGAACGCGGAGCTGCGCAACCTCGAGCTGCGGCTCGAGACCGCGCGCGCGGCGCACTACCAGGCGGGCGACGCGCTGAACGCGGCGCAGGGCGAGCTCTACGCCGCCAACGCCGAGGTCGCGAAGCACGAGTCGGAGCTGCGCCACGCCGAGGAGACGCGCGCCCGGCTGGAAAGCCAGCACACCGAGCGGCGCACCCAGCTCGGCCAATGGCGCGAGCAGCGCGCTCAGCTCACCCAGGCGCTGCACATGTGGGCCGCGCGCGCCGGCACGGCGAAGCAGAAGGTGGAGCTGGCGAAGCAGAAGCTCGCGGCCGAGAATGCCCGCCTGCCCGAGGCGGAGCAGGGCCTGCGCGCCGCGCAGGAGCGCCTGAGCGAGGCGCGCAGCGCGCTCATCCAGGCGGAAAGCCGCCTGCAGCTCGAGCAGGCGAACCGCGCGCACCTCGACAAGGCGAGCCAGGGGATCGCGCTGCGGCGCGAGCGCCTGGAGGCGGAGCTGCAGGGACTCGCCGAGCCGAACGCGGCCGCCGTCGCCGAGATCGAGCAGCGCCTCGCGGCCCTCGCCGCCGAGCTCGAGTCGGCGAACCAGGCGTTCACTTCCGTGCAGGCGGACTGCGAGGCGCTCGAGGAGCGCCGCGTCGCCAGCGCCGACGCGGTGAGCGCCGCCGAGCGCGAGCACGCCGCCGCCGAGGCGCAGCTCGCGACGCTGCGCCAGATCCAGGCCGACACCGAGAACAACGTCCCGCTGCGCGAGTGGCTGGACCGCCACGGCCTGGGCGGCCTGCCGCGCCTCTGGCAGAAGATGCGCATCGACAGCGGCTGGGAGACCGCCGTCGAGGCGGTGCTGCGCGAACGGCTGCACGCGCTGGAGGTTTCCGCGGTGCAGCCCATCCTCGGCGACCAGCCGCCCGCCAAGGCGAGCGTCTATGACGCACCGAGCGAGCGCTTCGGCGGCCAGCCGCCCGCGGGCGTGCCGGGTCTCGAGGCCTTGTCCACCAAGGTTCATGCCACGGACGCGCGCGTCGTCGCGGCGCTCGGCGACTGGCTGGCCGGCGTCTACGCCAGCGAGCGCAACCCGGATGAAGCGGCACGCGCGGCGCTGCCGGCCGGCGCGATCCTCGTCACGCGCGACGGGCACCAGTTCACGCGCCACACGGTGAGCTTCCACGCCCCGGATGCGGCCGACGCCGGCATCCTCGCGCGGCAGGCCGAGATCGAGCGCCTGGAGGAGCATTGCGGCGAGCTCGAGCGCGTGCTGGAGAGGGCGCAAGCCGCCTTGGCCGATGTCGAAGCGGAGCTCGCCGGGCGCAACGCCGCTCTGGAGGCGGCCCGCTCGGCGATCACGCTGCACGAGCGCGCGCGGCACGACGCCGAGATCGAGAGCGTGAAGCTCGCCCAGGCCCAGGAGCGCTTCCGCGAGCGCTCGAGCCAGGTTCGCGGCGAGCTCGACGACCTCGAGGCCGAGGCCGCGCGCGGGCGCGACAGCCTCGCGGCCTGCGAGGAAGCGCTGCTCGCGGTCCGGCAGACCATCGGCGAGGCGCGCGAGCGGCTCGAAGCGGTGGGCGCGGCGCACCTTGCCGCCGAGGCGAGCGCGGGCGAGCAGCGGCGCGCGGTGCAGCTGGCCGAGCGCGAAGTGCAGGACGCGGTATTCGGCGAGCGCGAGTGCGCCTCCAAGATCGCCGAGATCGACCACTCGGTGCGCGTCATCGACCAGCAGATCGAGCGCGCCGACGCCGAGCTCACCCGCCTGACCGAGGAGCTGGCCGCCGATCCGATCCCGGCGGTCAGGGCCGCCCTCGACGCGGCGGTCGAGCAGAGGCTGCTCCATGAAAGGAAGCTCGCCGAGGCGCGCAACGCCGTCGAGGCGGCGGCCGCCGCGCTGCGCGAGATCGAGGAAGCCCGCCTGCAGGTCGAGGCGCGCGTCGCGCCGCTGCGCGAGCGGCTGGGCGAGCTGCGGCTGAAGGAGCAGGCTGCGCAGCTCAACTTCGACCAGTACGCGAGCCAGCTCGCCGAGGCCAACGCCGACGAGGCGCGCCTCGCCGGCGAGGCCGAGAAGGCGCCGCGCCCGTCGACCCTGCAGGGCGAGATCACCCGCCTCGCACAGGCGATCGGCGAGCTCGGCGCGGTCAACCTGGCCGCGCTGGAGGAGCTGCGCACGAGCGAGGAGCGCAAGAACTACCTCGATGCCCAGGCCGGCGACCTCGATGAGGCGGTGCGCACGCTCGAGGACGCGATCCGGCGCATCGACCGCGAGACGCGCGAGCTGCTGCGCGAGACGTTCGAGACGGTGAACCGCCACTTCGGCACGCTCTTCCCGACGCTCTTCGGCGGCGGCGAGGCGAAGCTCGAGATGACCGGCGAGGAGATCCTCGACGCGGGCGTGCAGGTCATGGCGCACCCGCCGGGCAAGCGCAACGCCAGCATCCATCTCCTGTCCGGCGGCGAGAAGGCGCTCACGGCGATCGCGCTCGTGTTCTCGCTCTTCCAGCTCAACCCGGCACCGTTCTGCCTGCTCGACGAGGTCGATGCGCCGCTCGACGACTCGAACACGGTGCGCTTCTGCGACCTGGTGCGGCGCATGTCGGGCGAGACGCAGTTCCTCTTCATCAGCCACAACAAGATCACGATGGAGCTCGCCGGGCAGCTGATCGGGGTGACCATGCCCGAGTCCGGCGTCTCGCGCGTGGTGGCGGTCGACATCGACGAGGCGCTTCGCATCCGGGAGGAGCTCGCCGCCTGAGGCGGTCATGACCGACCTCGCGCTCGGCCTGCTCGTCGCCGGCGGCGTCGCGGTCGCCGGCGTGCTCGTGTACAACCGCCTGCAGGAGCGCTCGGCGCGCCGCCAGGCCGAGCGCGCGTTCGCCTCGACGCATCCGGATGTCCTGCTCAGTGGGCGACGCGAGCCCACCCTGAATCCTGCAGTTCGGGCTC
>Ga0310810_10000191_pt1 | contig 62275 bp, 52 predicted proteins | sample NCmetagenome_FD_207641 | JGI IMG/M metagenome (GOLD analysis project Ga0310810, IMG submission 207641) | Soil microbial communities from experimental microcosm in Duke University, North Carolina, United States - NC | ecosystem: Engineered > Artificial ecosystem > Soil microcosm > Unclassified ...
CGAGCTTCGATGCGCTGATCGGACCGGCCGGGCACGGAACCCCCAACGCCGATTTTCAGATCACCGGCGGATGGGAGCCGGTGCGGACCGTGGTCGATGTCGGCGGAGGTACGGGAGCGATGCTGGCGGAGATCCTTCGCACCCGGCCCGGGGTCTTCGGGACATTGGTCGATCTGCCGAGAACCGTGGCTCGCTCCAGCGCGACGTTTCAGGCTGCGGGCGTTGCCGGGCGTGTCACAACGGTCGGGCAGAGTTTCTTCGACACATTGCCCGCCGGCAGAGACCTCTATCTGTTGAGGGGAGTCTTAAACGACTGGCCCGATCGTGAAGCGACGGCGATCTTGCGCCGTTGTGCCGACGCGGCGCGGCCCACCGGTCGCGTCGTGGTCCTAAAAAGTGTGGGACCAGACGACGCGCCCAAGAACCTGGAGATCGAGACGGTACTGCTGGGTGGCAAACGGCGCACCGTCGGCGAGTTCCGGGAACTCGCGCGTCGGGCGGGACTGGAAGTAACGGCAGCCGGGCGCCAGCCATCGGGGTACTTTGTTGTCGAATGCTATCCGATGTGACTGCCGTCCTCAAACTTGCTTCGCGTCGGCGGTTTTCTTCGCGGCTGCGGTCTTGATGGAGACGGTCTTGATGTTGACGAACTCGCGGATGCCGTACACGCCCAGTTCGCGTCCGTAGCCCGAGTGTTTTACACCGCCAAACGGCAGGCGCGGATCGGAGGCGACCATGCCGTTCACGAAGACTTGTCCCGCCTCAATTTCGTCAATGAAGCGGTCGCGCTCGTATTCATCGCTGGTCCAGACACTGGCGCCCAGTCCGAAGGGCGTGTCGTTGGCCAGCCGGATGGCGGCGTCGATATCGGGAACGCGAAACAACGCCGCCACGGGGCCGAATAACTCCTCGCGATAGGCCGGGGCCTGCTCAGAAATGTTCGTCAAAACCGTCGGCGCATAAAAGTTGCCGGGGCATTCGAGCCGCTTGCCGCCGGTGAGAACCCGCGCGCCGGCGGCCACGGATTTGCGGACCTGCCGGTCGAGATCGTCCACAATCTGCGGGGTGGCCAGCGGCCCGACGTCGGTCGTTTCGTCGGTCGGATCGCCCACTTTGAGCGACTTCATGGCGTCCACGAAACGGCGCTCGAACTCTTCGGCGATCGAGTTCACAACGATGAAGCGCTTCGCCGCGATGCAGGATTGACCGTTGTTGATGGTGCGCGCCTTCACGGCGGTGCTTACCGCGGCGGGCATGTCGGCGCTCGGCATGACGATGAACGGATCGCTACCGCCCAATTCCAGTACGGTTTTCTTGATGCGCTTGCCGGCTTGAGAGGCAACCTGCATGCCGGCGGGCTCGCTGCCGGTGAGCGTCACCGCCATAATGCGCGGGTCGTCGATCACGCGCGGTACCTGCTGGGAACCGATGAGCAGCGTCTGAAACGCGCCTTCGGGAAAACCGGCGCGGCGGAAAATGTCCTCGATGGCTAGCGCACACTGCGGCACGTTCGACGCGTGCTTCAGCAGGCCCACGTTGCCGGCCATGAGCGCCGGCGCGGCGAACCGGAGCACCTGCCAGAAGGGAAAGTTCCAGGGCATGACCGCGAGGATCGCGCCAATCGGCTGATAGCGGATGTAAGTGGTCCCGCCTTCGGTTTGAACCGGCTCGTCTCGCAAAAACGATTCGGCATTTTGCGCATAATACCGGCAGCCAGACGCGCTCTTGACCACCTCGTCCACGGCAGCCTTCAACGGCTTGCCCATTTCGGACGTCATGATGCGGCCGAGGATGGTTTTCTCTTTTTCAAGAACGTCAGCCGCCGCCAGCATCATGCGGGCGCGATCGGCAAAAGCTGTCCGGCGATAGCTCGAAAAAGTAGCGGTCGCCCGTGCGAGCTTGTCTTCGATTTGTGAATCGGCGATCGGCGCGAACGTGCGCAACGTTTCGCCGGTGGCTGGATTAATGGATGCGATGCCGATGAAGCTACCCTCTTCCGGGCGCGCCGCCCGCGTACGACACGAGACAGCATCCCCTCAGCCCATTATCCAGCAGGACCCGTTATCCAGCACAACCGGCGACTGGCTGGTAACAGCTTAACCGGTCCGGCGGCCCTGCTGCGCGCTGGCGGCTTGCGACATGGCCTCTTTTCGCTCCGCTGGCGCGGTATTGATGGGAATCTGCCGCGTTCTGCGCTGTTGCTCGGGAACGGGTATCTGGATGCGCAGTTCGCCATTGCGGAATTCCGCGTGCGCCTGATCCGCGTTGGCGCCTTCGGGCAGCGGGATCAGCCGGTAAAACTGCCCGTAACTGCGTTCAGAGCGGTAGTATCCTTCATGCTTTTCTTCATGCTCGCGTTTGCGTTCGCCCTGAATCACCAGGCCCTCGTCGGTGACTTCCACCTTGACGTCGCTCTCCTTGAGTCCGGGCAGATCGGCGACGACCTCGAGCTTGCCGTCGCGCTCGGTGACTTCGACCGTGGGAGACCATAGCGCCGCTTCCTCGCGCCGGCCTCCCGCACCCTGAAACACACGATCCATCTCCTCAGTGAAACGGCGCATCAGCGAAAACGGGCTCACGCTGAAAAGTTCCGATGGATTCATGGATAACAGGGAAGAGTAAGGACCGCGGCGTTGTAGCGCGCCCTGCCGCGGGTGCTCGAGTGACTGGCCGCGCTGCGGCTCGCCAGTTTGCTTTTTAATATCGACTTCCGCCATTTAGACACACTCCTTTTCTCCACGTCTTGCAGATTGCTGTTGGAGCGGCGCCGCTCGCGAATTTCTTGGTCGATATCTATTCTTCGCCTGATTCCAGCGGGACGCAAGAACGCAAGATCGAGACCAGTGTGATGAAGCGAACCGAATTTACGCGATTGCGTCCGAGGCGTGATAGGAGCTGCGAACCAGTGGTCCGGACTCGACGTGCGTGAAGCCCATTTCGTCGCCGGCGCAGCGCAGTTCGTCGAATTCCGCGGGCGTCACGTAACGAACGATGGGCAGGTGACGTAGCGATGGCCGCAAGTATTGCCCCATCGTCAGGATGTCCACATGATGCGCCCGCAGATCGCGCATGACGTCCAAAACTTCGGCTGTGGTCTCGCCCAGCCCCAACATCAGGCCCGACTTGGTCGGCGTGGCCGGCGAAATTTCCTTGGCGTAAGCCAGCATGTCGAGCGAGCGTTCGAAGCGCGCGCCCAAACGCACCTGGCGGTACAGGCGCGGAACGGTTTCCGTGTTGTGATTCAACACATCAGGCCGCGCGGCCATCACAATTTCCATGGCCTCGTGGTTGCCCTGAAAATCCGGCACCAGCACTTCCACGCGACAGCTATTGACGCGTTCTCGAATGGCGCGGATCGTCAGCGCGAACACCTCAGCGCCCCCATCTTTGCGGTCATCGCGGTTGACGCTCGTCACTACGGCGTGACGCAGTCCCATGGCCGCGGCCGCTTCGGCTACGCGGCGCGGCTCATCGTAATCCACGTCAAGCGGCGCGCCCTTCTGCACCGCGCAAAAGCCGCAACGCCGCGTGCAGACGTTGCCCAGAATCATGAAAGTCGCCGTGCGCCTGTTCCAGCAGTCACCGATGTTGGGGCACGCGGCACTTTCGCAGACCGTATGCAGTTTCATCCTGTCGATGAGCGACTTCAATTCGCGGAAGCCGTCGCCCACGGGCGCAGGCGCGCGCAGCCACTGCGGTCTCGCGGGTTTGGAAGGCTCAGCGATCGTAACCAGCACTACTTGTATCGTAGCGCAGGGCTGCCGCCGGGTTTGCGGAAGACCTGCGGCTTTTCCTACAGTAACGCCTCAATGCGCTTTTCGATGATCAACCCCTCATGGAAATTCTCGAATTGGACATCGCATCCACCCGCTGTTTCGAGGCCCTTGCGCGGAATCAGCCCGATCAATTCCATGCCGGATATCCCCACGCCGGCGCGGTCGGCTTCAGCGCGCACAGCTTCGATGACCGCACAAAGTGGCGTGACTTCGTAATCGGTCAGGTTGATCGACACCTGTGCGAGCCCGCGCGATTCGAGAAAAAAGCCGAGCGCCTTCACGCATGGCAATCCGCCGGATGAGAACCGGATCTTTCTGGCGATGCGGCGCGCGATCTCTCGGTCGCCGGTCGCCAGGTTGATGTTGAAGGCGATGAGAAACTTGCGCACCCCGATGACACACGCGCCCGCGGTGGGATGGAGCCGCGGCTCGCCGAAATCGGGCAGCCTCTCCGGATGGAGCTGGATCTCTTCGCGCAACTTTTCCCAGCGCCCGCGGCGGATATTCGCGAGATTGACACGGTCGGGCCGTCGCGCGGCGGCCTCGTACAAGTAGACCGGAACGCGCAGTTCGCGCCACACGCGCTCGCCCAACTGTTCGGCCAGGCGGACAACGTCCTCCAGAATCACGCCCGCTACGGGCACCAGTGGCACCACGTCGGCGGCGCCCACGCGCGGATGCACACCGTGATGGCGGTTCATATCGATGAGCGCCACGGCAGATTCGATACCGCGGAACGCCGCTTCCGCCACGGCCGGGGGTGCGCCGGCGAAGGTGATTACCGAGCGATTGTGATCGCAATCCGAAGTCTGCCCCAGGACGGCCGTGCCGGGCACTTGCGCAATCGCCTGCACGATGCGCGCCACCACCGACGCGTCACGACCCTCCGAAAAATTAGGCACGCACTCGACTATCTGCCGGGGCAACCTGCAACCTCGCCCTCTTGGTAAACGATGGCGCCGTTCTTCACGACCATGTGCACATGATTCACGCCGAACTGATGAGCTACCTCGCGATAGTCCTCGACGTTCAGCATAATCAGCTCGGCGCGCTTGCCCGGTTGCAATGAGCCACATCGGTCACCGCACCCCAGCGCGTAGGCGCCGTTGATGGTCGCCGCGCTGATGGCTTCGGCGGGCGACATGCCCATTTCGGAGCAGGCGTGCGCGATCACCATCTGCATATTGTAGGTGGAGCTATGCTCTAAGCCGAAACCGGAGGCGAGCGCTACCGCCACGCCGCCGTCGATGAGGGCGCGGGCCCGAGCGCGAGACTTAGCGTGGCGAGCAACGGGGGCGAGCAGCGCAGCCGTACCGGAGCTGGCCAGCGCCGAAATTTCATCGGCAGGAACGTCATCTAAAATCACGCTGGCGGCGTCCCGTTCCAGCGCAAGCCGCACTGCGGCGGTGAACGCTCCCGCATGCACTCTCAAACCGAAGCCGAGATTTCCGGCGCATTCCAGATATCGGCGCGCATCCAACAGCTCAAATGCCTCGCAGTCTACTTCCACGAAGCGCGCCAGGTTCCGGCGCGCGACGGCCGGCAGCCATTCGTTGCAGAGTGACCCGATCTCAGATTCCGGATCGGCTGGGACATCGACCGGGAGATCAGCCGGCGCAAACGGTGCGAGATAGAGCGTCGGGATCACGCTCACTGGCATCCCCGCCGCGCCCGCGAATATGCGTAATACCTTCAAGGCGGCAGATCGGCCGAGGCCCGGAATGGTGACTGCCGATGCTGTAGTCGTGCCATGGCGCGCCATGCGGGCTAGCACGCTTTGAGCTTTCGCCTGCAGCCGTCCCGAAGGCAGGGCCGCCAGTTTCTCAAGCGGATGCGAGCCGTGCTCGTCTGGCGCGATATTTTCGGCGGAGCCGGGCCTCGCCTCCGGGATTATTAGCCGCGTTCTCCCGTCGACAAAGCCGGGCATGACCACGCGGCCAGCAGCGTCGATTTCCCGCGCGCCGCGCCCCGCTGCAAGGTTTTCCAGCCGCCGGCTCGGACCCATCTCCAGGATTTCTCCGGCTTGCAAAAGCAGCGCCCCATCGCGAATAATGCCCAGTTCATTCAACGCGGCGCCGCGCCGTGGTCCTGCGGGGCCCTGCAACGTGATGAGCTGGCGAGCTCCGCGCAGCAGTATCTTTTCTGGTGTAGGAGTCTGCTGAGATTCGCGAACCATATTGCTGTAGCTTTTAGATATGCGGGCTCCGGCTTCAAAACGCGGCGCGAAGCGTCCATTGAAAACCCTGGAGCGCGTCATTTCCAAAGCCGGTCTCGGTTCCCGCACCGAAGCCCGGCGCTGGATCGCATCCGGACAGGTGAGCGTCAACGGGAAAACTGTCCAGACGCCGGACTACTGGGTGGATTTTGCGCGGGACAAGGTCATGCTCGACGGCAAACCCGTTCGCGCAGGCAAAAAGATCTATCTGCTCCTGTACAAACCCAAGGGCTACCTCACGACGCACAAGGATCCGGAAGGCCGGCCTACTGTTTATGATCTCATCTCCAGCGTTGGCGTGTGGTTGGTCCCGGTGGGCCGCCTGGATCTGGATACCAGCGGCCTGTTGATCCTCACCAATGACACGCAGTTTGCCGAAAGGCTTACGAATCCGGAGCATAAGATGCCCAAAACCTATCAGCTGAAGGTCTCGACCGTGTTGGCTGACGAGCAAATCGATCAATTGCGCAGAGGTGTCACTCTGGCGGACGGACCCACCCGGCCGGCGATTGTGAAACGGTTGCGTGACACGGGGAAGTATACGTTCCTCGAAATCACCATCACTGAAGGACGCAACCGTCAGGTGCGCCGGATGGTGGAGGCCGTCGGTGGCAAGGTGCTGAAGCTGGTAAGGACGGCGATCGGCAGCGTGCGGATTGGCGAGTTGGTCATCGGCAAGCACCGGCCCCTTACGGAAGAAGAGCTCGGCGATCTCGGCGCGGGGCGGTAGTTTTTATACTTTACATCTAAAAGTAGTTTGTACTATGATGGCATGGATGGAGGCCGTCCGCATGAAATGCCTGCTCTCCGCCGTCCCTTTTATGGCGCTCCTGATCAGTTGCAACCGGCAGCCCGATAACCCGCTCATCGGCGCGGCTCGCTCCGGCAACACGCAGGCCATCGCCACGTTACTGGCCGGCGGGGCCGATCCCAACGAGCGCTGGGGAATCAATAGCTGGACACCTTTGATGCACGCTATCCACAAGAACCAGAAAGCGTCGGTGGAAGCGCTGCTGGCAGGCGGCGCGGATGTCAACGCGCGCGGCGGCAGTCAGGGTGTCACGGCGCTCATTATGGCCGCCGGCTACGGCTATGCCGAGATTTTGCAACTGCTGCTGGATAAGGGCGCCGATCCACGCGCTGAAACAGCCGATGGTGATAGCGCCTTAGCCGCCGCCGTCAGTGGTGTTCCCGATATCGATAAGTTCACCGTGGGCCGCTGCCAGACCTCGACCGTGGCAACTTTACTGAAATCAGCGCCGGACCTCAAACTGAAGGACAACTTCTACGGACGCGCCGCGCGCCTGGCGGCCCGTGCCGCGGGCTGCGCCGCCGTCGTCTCTCTGATCGAACAAGCCGAGCAGAGGGAGCACGCGACGCGCGGCCGCGTGTAAAATATCAGTACGGTCCTAATTTGTCTTCTGAAAAAGAGAAGCCCCCCCAATCCGAGCGTCTGAGGACACTCCTGCCCGACATTTGGGCGATGGTGCGTCCCCGCCGCGGACTGATCGCCCTGGGTTTCATCCTGATGGCCGTCAACCGCTCATCCGGGCTGGTGCTGCCGTATTCCACCAAGTATTTTATTGATGACATCATCGGCAAGCGGCATGCCAGTCTGCTGGTGCCGCTGGTGCTGGTGGTGCTCGGGGCGACCGCCTTGCAGGGCGTCACCTCGTTCGCGTTGACGCAAGTGCTCTCCAAGGCCGCGCAGCGCCTGATTGCGGAAATGCGCCGCAAGGTGCAGGAGCACGTCGGGCGGCTCCCGGTATCTTACTACGATGCCAACAAAACGGGCACGCTGGTGTCGCGCATCATGAACGACGTGGAAGGCGTGCGCAATCTGATCGGCACCGGCTTGGTCGAGTTCGTGGGCGGCATATTTACCGCCGTGATCGCGCTCGTCGTCCTGATCCGGATCAGCCCATTGATGACCGTTCTCGCGTTTGCGCTCTTGCTGGTCTTCAGTCTGGCGTTGCGAAAGGCTTTTAGCACGATCCGTCCTATTTTCCGCGCGCGCGCGAAAGTCAATGCCGACGTGACCGGGCGGCTGACCGAATCGCTCGGCGGCGTTCGCGTCATCAAGGGCTATCACGCGGAGGGCAGGGAAGCGCAGGTTTTTGCCGGCGGAGTCCAAAAGCTGCTCGATAACGTGCTGCAATCGTTGACCGCCACTTCGGTCATGAGCCTGGGAGCAACTGTCGTGACCGGCGTGGTGGGTGTCCTCGTGATGTATGTAGGGGCGCGCGAGAATTTCGCCGGGACCCTGACCCTCGGCGGCCTCATGACGTTCACGGCGTTTCTGGTGTTTCTGGTGGCGCCAGTGTTCCAGGTGGTGGCCATCGGGACGCAGATCTCCGAAGCTCTGGCCGGTCTGGAGCGAACGCGTGAAGTTTTCCGCGAGCGGCCTGAGGACGAAGACGCGCGGCGCACGGTCCCGCTCGGCGTGATTCGAGGCGAAGTGAGCTTCGAGCACGTCACCTTCGCGTACGACCCCGGCAAACCCGTTCTGATGGACATCTCGTTCAATTCGCGTCCCGGCACGGTGACGGCGCTGATCGGGCCATCGGGCTCGGGCAAGTCCACCATTATCGGCCTGATCTCAGCTTTCTACGTGCCGTCGGAAGGCGTGATCCGCATGGACGGGGTGGATCTCGCAACGGTGCGCCTGGATGCCTACCGCACACAGCTCGGCGTGGTTTTGCAGGACACGTTTCTGTTCGATGGCACCATCCGCGAAAACGTGGCCTTCTCGCGGCCCGAGGCGACCGAGCAGGAAATTATGGATGCCTGCAAGATCGCGCGCGTGGATGAATTTGCCGAGACCTTCGAGAAGAAGTACGACACCATCGTTGGCGAGCGCGGCGTGAAACTCTCCGGCGGGCAAAAGCAGCGCGTCTCCATCGCCCGCGCCATACTGGCCGATCCGCGCATCCTGATTCTGGACGAGGCGACTTCCAGCCTGGATTCCGAATCCGAGGCGCTGATCCAGGAAGGGCTGTCGTATCTGATGCGTGGGCGAACCACGTTCGTCATTGCGCACCGGCTATCCACCATCCGGAGGGCCGACCAGATTCTGGTGGTGGAGGCAGGCTGCATTGTCGAGCGCGGCACGCACGATTCGCTCTACGCGGCGCATGGCCGGTACTACGACCTCTACACCCGGCAGCATGGTCTCGAAGCCAACCTGTTTCTTGCCCCCGGCGAAGGCGACAAGCTGCCGGAGCCCGCTGAGGAAACCGAAGTCGCGAACGGCAACGCGCTGAGCGAGGCGGTCCGCCTGATGCGCGGATAGGTGAACGCCCAGGCGCTTTCGCTTTTGCGCCTTCAAGAGGCAGGCTGAAGCCCGGCCGCCCATTTTCGCTAAATTGGAATCACATGCCCACGATTCTGGACGGTAACCGAATTCGCGACGAGATTAAGAACGAGTGCCGTCCCAGGGTGGAAAGGCTCGTGGCGCGGGGGCGTGCGCCGGGCCTGGCGGTAGTGCTGGTGGGACACAATCCGGCCTCGGAGATTTACGTCCGCAGCAAGGTCAAGACTTCGCACGAATTGGGAATCCATGGCGAAACCATAACGCCGGCGGAATCCATTACCACTCAGGAACTGCTCGCTATCGTCGAAGAGCTGAACCGCCGTCCGGAGATCGACGGCATCCTGGTGCAGATGCCGCTCCCCCCCCAGGTGGATGCCAAACGCGTCCTGCTCGCGGTTTCACCAGACAAGGATGTCGACGGCTTTCACCCATGCAACGTCGGCAATCTCGTGACCGGCCGTCCCGGTCCGCGTTCCTGCACGCCCGCCGGCATCATCGAACTGCTGAGGCGGCACCGGATTCCAATCGCGGGAAAACGCGCCGTGGTGGTGGGCCGCAGCGACATCGTGGGCAAGCCCATGGCCATCATGCTGCTTTACGAAAACGCGACCGTCACCATCTGCCATTCGAAAACACCGGACCTGCCGGCGGTTTGCCGCGAAGGCGACATTCTGGTGGCGGCGATCGGACGCCCGGCCATGCTCACGGCCGATTATATCCGGCCCGGCGCCACAGTCATCGACGTCGGCATGAACCGTCTCAACACGCGCGCCGAAATCGAGTGTATTTTTCCCGCTGGCCGTCCGGGCGCCGCCGAAAAACTAGCTGCATTCGATAAGAAAGGCACACTGCTGGTCGGCGACGTGCACCCTCTCGACGTGGAAGGCGCGGGTGCGTACACGCCGGTGCCGGGCGGCGTCGGCCCGCTCACCATCGCCATGCTCATGGTCAACACCATCGAGTCCGCCGAAAGACGCACCGGCGTATGTTAAAAGTAGGTCTTACCGGGGGCCTCGCCTGCGGCAAGAGTTTTGTCGGGCAGGCTCTGGCGACACTCGGTTGTCATCTGATTGAGGCCGATCAACTGGGCCACGAAGTCCTGCTCCCCGGCGGCGAGGCCTATGCGGATGTGGTCCGTGAGTTCGGGCAGGGCATCCTCGACGCCGATCAAGCCATTGACCGCAAGCGCCTCGCCGCCGAAGTCTTTGGGAAACCCGAGCGTCTGGCAGCGCTCAATCAACTGGTGCATCCGCATGTTTTTGAGCGCGAGCGAAAACTGATCGATCACTATGCAAGAACCGATCCCGGTGGAATCGTCGTGGTGGAGGCCGCTATTTTGATCGAAACCGGCAATTACAAGAATTTCGATCGTCTGATCCTGGTGGAGTGCGATGAGCAGCAGCAGATGGAGCGCGCCATTAAGCGTGATCACACCGATCGCGAAGAGGTGCAGTCACGGCTGCGCCGGCAAATGCCGCTTGCCGAAAAGCGCAGGTTCGCGCAGTATGTGATTGATACCTCCGGTACCAAAGAAGACACACTGCGCCGCGTTCGCGAGGTCTATGACGCATTACGGAGAATAGAAGCATGAGACTACGTCCGCTATTCTGGGCTTTGATCCTGGTGGGCGGCTTTTATTACGTCACATCCGTGACGCATTGGAACGTCGGCCAGTTCGTACGGAAAACGACCGCCAGCTGGTCTTCTCCCGCGACCGCCACCACGGCCGGCTTCTCCACCGACGAAGTCAGTAACATCGATATCTACAAGGCGGCGCATCTCGCGACCGTCAACATCACGAGCGTGGTCTGGCGCGAAGGCTGGTTCTTCCAGCTCTATCCCGAAAAGGGCACGGGATCGGGTTTTATCATCAATGCCGATGGCCGCATCCTCACCAACTTTCACGTGATTTCGGGTGGATCGCAGCTTACAGTGACGCTGGCCGACAAGAAGCAGTACAAGGCGCGCCTGCTTGGCCGCGATCCGCGCAATGACTTGGCGCTGATCAAGATCGATCCGCGCGAGAGCCTTCCGGTTTTGAAGCTCGGTGATTCCGACCCATTGCAGGTAGGCCAGAAAGTGCTGGCCATCGGCAATCCCTTCGGCCTCGAGGGCACGCTGACCACAGGTATCGTGAGTTCGCTCGGCCGCTCCATCCAGGATGAGAACGGGCGCGCGCTCGAAGGCATGATTCAAACCGACGCCGCCATCAATTTTGGCAACAGCGGCGGCCCGCTACTCGATTCACGCGGTAACGTGATCGGCATCAACACCGCTATCTACGGCTCTCAGGGCAGCATAGGAATCGGTTTTGCCATGCCCATCAACCGTGCCAAAGCCATGCTGGACGAGTTCCAGAAGAGTGGGCACATAGCGCGGCCCATGCTGGGCGTGCAAACGGTTTTGGTACAAGGCGATTTTGCGCAAGCGCTCGACCTTCCCGCCGAAGGCGGCTTGTTGGTCCAGCGCGTCGAGGCCGGCTCGGCAGCTGAAGATGCAGGTATTCGCGGACCCCGGCAGGTGGTCATCGTGGGCAATATTCAACTCGGCGTCGGCGGCGATCTCATCGTGGCCGTCGATGGCAAGCCGGTGATGCGCGACGACGACCTGCAGCGTGCCCTGAATCACAAGCACGCTGGCGACAACATGCAGCTCACGATCAACCGCGGCGGCAAGGTCCAGAAGATCAACGTGAAACTGGGCACGGCGCCGGAGACCATCTGACTCGAGTGAGTTCGTAGCGCAGAGCCACGCCCGATCCTGGCGGGATCTGCGGCCTTTCAGTCGTACAAGGAGGTCCTCCGCCAACGACGCAGCCGATAGACCGTACCCTCAGTTTGTCGTGTTCTGTAAATTTGCTCGCCGGCGAAGCGTTAGATGCGTACAGACAATCAGGTTGCCAGCCAGCTAGAACAACCCGCAACGTGTTCGTGCCACAATTGAAAAAATGATTGAACAGCTTCGCCCTGGCGTTTCCGCCAAAAACGCCCGGGTTGTCCTCTTTGATTTTGACGGCACCATCTCGTTAATTCGCGCCGGCTGGATGGATGTGATGGTGCCCATGATGGTCGACATCCTGCGAAATACCCAGACCGGCGAAAGCGAAGAGGATCTGCGCCTGATTGTCGAAGAGTTCGTCGGCCGTCTCACCGGCAAACAGACCATGTACCAGATGATTGAGCTGGCGGAAAACGTCGAAAAGCGCGGCGGCCATCCGCCCGATCCACTGGTTTACAAAAAGTTGTACCTGGACCTGCTGCACGTGAAAATTCATCACCGCTTGGAAGAGCTGTCGTCGGGCGCGGTGTCACCCGAGAAGTATCTCGTGCCGGGCGCACGCGAGCTGCTCGAATCGCTCAAGGCGCGCGGTCTCAAGATGTACTTGGCCAGCGGCACCGACCAGGTCTATATGCGGCGCGAGGCTGAGTTACTCGACGTGGCCCGCTACTTTGATGGCGGTGTGTTTGGTGCGCTCGATGACTACAAGAGTTTTTCCAAGAAAATTTTGATCCAGCAGGTTATCGCCGGCGCCGAATGCAAAGGCGACGAGTTTCTGGGCTTCGGCGACGGCTACGTCGAGATCGAGAACGTGAAGGAAGTGGGCGGCGTGGCCGTGGGCGTGGCCACCGCTGAACCGGAATGCGCGGCCGTCGACCAGTGGAAGCGCGAGCGCCTCGCCGGTGTAGGCGCGGATTTCATCATCCCGAACTTTCTCTGCCATCGCGAGTTGTTGCACACGCTGTTCCCCAATGGCCAGTAAGTACGCCGTGTTCGACCGCTCGCGGTTGGTTGTAAAGCCGCTGGCCGAGCGCATGCACGACTTGCATCGCCACCACTGGCTGGCGCTCGACGACCCTACCCCTCCGTTCGCGCACCCGCAGTTGGACGAAGTGGCGCAACGGCTGGTCCACGCGAAGAGCGAAGGCGCGGCCCGCATTCTGATGATGGGGGCGCATGTGCTCCGCGCGGGCGTGAACCGCCACCTCATCGACCTGATCGAGCGCGGTTCGCTCGATCACATCGCCATCAACGGCGCGGGCGTAATCCACGACTATGAGCTGGCGCGCATTGGCGCAACCACCGAGAGCGTAGCGCGCTACATCCGGACCGGGGAATTCGGCTTGTGGCGCGAAACCGGCGAGCTGAATGATTGGGTCGCGGAATCCGCGGCGCTCGAACTCGGCTTGGGTGAGAACGCCGGTCGCCGCATCGAGGCGAGCGATTATCCGCACAAATCGCTCAGCGTTCTCGCGGCGGCTTACCGGCATTCGGTTCCGGTCACCGTGCACGTGGGCATCGGCTACGACATCCTGCACCAGCATCCCAACTGCGACGGTGCGGCATTCGGCGCGGCCAGCTATCGCGATTTTCTGATCTTCGCCCGCACTGTCGAGCGGCTCGAGGGAGGGGTGCTGCTCAGTTTCGGCTCCGCCATCATGGCGCCCGAAGTTTATCTGAAGGCCCTGGCCATGGCGCGTAATGTCGCGCACCAGAACGGCCGGGAAATCCGCCGATTTGCAACAGCGGTCTTCGATCTCGTCCCCATCCGCGGCGATATCCACAAAGAGCTACCCAAGACCGACCCCGGCTACTACTTCCGCCCGCACAAGACGCTCCTGGTGCGAACGGTGGCCGATGGCGGCGAGAGCTTCTACTTTTGTGGCGACCACCGGGCCACGGTTCCCGCGCTACGCAAGGCAGTCCTCAATCACGCATGACCACCGCCCAAATCCTGGCCGGATTCCCGAAGCTTTCGGCGCTGGTGGTAGGCGACATTTGCCTGGACCGCTGGTGTACTTACGATCCCGCCACATCGGAAGCTTCACGTGAAACGCAAATTCCGCGGATCGGAGTCGTGCGCACCGAGGTCACAGCCGGGGCGGGCGGCACCGTGGCTAACAATCTGGCGGCCCTCGGAGTCGGCCGGCTTGGCGTTCTCAGCGTGGCAGGAGACGATGGCTTCGGTTATGAACTCGCCGCGGCACTTAGAGGTATCGGCGCAGTTTCAGATATGCTGATCCGCGCGCCAGGAATGCAAACTTTTACTTACACAAAGCTCATTAACCTCCATACAGAAATTGAAGATAGGCCACGCGTAGACTTCATATCCACCACGCCGCTTGCCCCCGATATCGAGCTTCAGATACTCGAGAAATTACCGGCAGCCGTCGCCCATTTCGACGTCATTCTGATCTCCGATCAGGCGGAAACCAGCGCGGGCGGTGTGGTAACTCCGGCGGTGCGCGAACGGCTCGGAAATCTCGCGATCACGCATCCAGAGAAAATATTTCTTGTGGATTCGCGCGCCCGGATCGAGCTGTTCCGGCACCTGATTATCAAGCCTAATCGCGACGAGGCCGAGGCCGCCTGCTGCAGAATCTTCAATAGAATCGACCTTCAAGGTTTACGTGAATATTGCAAGGCTAGCGTTATGATTGTAACGGACGGGCCGAACGGGGCCAAAGTCTTTTCGCCGCATGAAAACACGTTTTGCGAAACGAACCCAATTTCAAAGCCAGTCGACATCTGCGGGGCCGGCGACAGCTTTTCGGCAGGTGCCGCCATGGCGCTGGCGGTGACGCGGTCGCCCGTTGAAGCCGCCCGTTTCGGCAATCTCGTGGCCTCGGTGACCATCATGAAGAAAGGCACCGGAACCGCTTCCCCCTCCGAGGTTTTGGCCGCGGCGGCTCAACCATGAACACGCTGGCGGTTAATACACTGGCGGTGAATATTTTGGCAGTGGACATCGGCGGTACCAAGTTCGCCGTGGCGCTGTTCGAGGACGACAAGATAATCCGTCGCGAAGCGCGGCCCACCGATCGCGAAGGCGCGCGGGATTGGATGCTCCAGCAAGTTGTCGGAATCGCACGTGAGTGGAAGCGCGACTCGTCCTTCGAGCGCTGCGGCATCGGCTTTGGCGGCCCAGTCGATTTCGGCGGCCAGCGCGTGGCCTTTTCGACCCACATAGGTGGCTGGAACGATTTCAAGCTCACCGCGTTCCTCGCCGACGCCCTGGGCGTGCCCGCCATCATGGATAACGACGCCAACGCTGGCGCCCTCGGCGAAGCCCTCTATGGCGCGGGCCGCGGTCACGATCCACTCTTCTATATGACGCTCTCGACCGGCATCGGCGGCGGGATTTACGCGGGGGGAAAGATCTGGCGCGGCGCCGACGGCTGGGCGGGCGAGATCGGCCACGTTTCCATCCGTCCCGATGGCCCCGAGTGCCTCTGCAAAGCGCGCGGCTGTTTCGAGCGGCTGTGCTGCGGGCTGTGGCTCGAGCGCGATTACGGCAAGCCCGCCAAAGAGCTGCTGCGCGACCCGAATTTCGTCGCGCGCTACGTCGTCGATCTCGCGCTCGGCCTCAAGGCTTGTATCATGTTATTGAATCCATCGCGGATTGTGATCGGCGGCGGGATCAGTAACGCCGGCGACGCGCTATTCGGGCCGCTGCGCGCGGAATTGGGCCGTCAAATTACCGGCTGGTCGGGGGCGCGCGTAGATGTCGTGCCCGCCGCGTTGGGCAACGATAGCGTACTTTACGGGGCGCTCGCGCTCGCCAAAACATTGAAATGAACTTTCCCGCGCAGTACAAATCCGAGGTCTTGAAAGCCATCGAGACCGTCGATCTGGAAAAAGTCGGCCAGGCAATCGAGCTGTTCAAGGACGCCCGTTCCCAGGGCCGCCACATTTTTGTGTGCGGCAACGGCGGCAGCGCATCCACGGCCTCGCATTTTGCCTGCGACATCGTGAAGGGCGCGAGTTACAACCGCAGCCAGCGCTTCCGCATCATGGCCCTCACCGACCAGATGGCCACCCTGACAGCCTACGCCAACGACGTGAGCTATGACTGCGTGTTCGTCGAGCAGCTCCGCAATTTCGCGCACGCGGGTGACCTCGTCATGGGCATCAGCGGCTCCGGCAACTCCCCCAACGTCATCCGCGCCCTCGAATACGCCAGCTCCATCGGCTGCAAAACCATCGCCCTCACCGGACGCGATGGCGGCAAACTCGGCCCCCTCGCCCAACTCAACATCCAGGTAGCCGCCCCTCACATGGGCCGGATTGAAGATGCCCATATGATCGTGTGTCACATGATTGGGTACTTTTTCATGGATGGGGAATCAACGAGTTAGGAAATTTCTAAAAACACTAGGCGAGATCGCCAGGAGTGCTGCCACTTATAGTAGATGCCAACAGTGCTGCGGATTGGTCCGTATCGTTTTTATTTCTTCAGCCATGATGGAATACACTGGATCTCGACGAAGATCTGAGCACCGAAGGCTTGCTACGTGGTGCGCCCGCTCCTCGTCAACCCGTAACTGCACAGCCCCCCGATAGGTAATAACAATCGCTCTCGCGCCAACTGCATAATTCACAATTAATGTGGGAGATGAACTTCTCGTAAGATTTTATTTCTGTGAAAGTCCGCGATGTTATCAAGCAGATTGAAGCTGACGGGTGGAAACTCTACGCGACCAGAGGAAGCCATCGGCAATACAAGCACCACGCCAAGCCGGACCGCGTGACGATACCCGGGCATCCGGGTGATGATGTCGCCAAGGGACGCTCCGTAGTATCCTGAAACAGGCAGGGCTCTACAGAACAACGTGATGCCGGAAACGAAATACGCGGTCATCTACGAAAAAACCGGCACAGGGCATAGCGCTTATGTGCCCGACCTTCCTGGCTGCATTACAACCGGACCGACCCGCGAGGAAACCGAGCGCCTGATCCGCGAGGCAATCGAATTTCACCTGGCCGCGATGCGCGAGGTTGGGGGCCGATCCCCGAACCCACCACCGTAGCCGTTATGCTGCCCGTCGAATCGATCGCCTAAGCCGCCAGGGGAAAGCATGATACGCGTACGCATGACGCCGGCGCATCCTGGAGATTTCATCCGTACCGAGGTGATCGCACCGCTCGGCCTCTCGGTGACGGCTGCGGCGCGCGTCCTCGATGTTTCCAGAGTAGTTCTCTCGAACTTGCTGAACAGCAAAGCCGATTTATCGGCTGAGACGGCGATCCGCCTGCAGAAGGCTTTTGGGCTCGATGCAGGCACCCTACTGCGCATGCAGGCGGCTTACGATCTTTCGCGTGCCGAGAAGCGCAGCGGCAAGATCCACGTCCGGCGCTATCAAGCTGCAGCGGCGTAAGCGTGTGGGTTGCGGTCAGGTTGTAATCGAGGAAGGGAAACCATTGTCGTGACTAATGCGCAAATCAACGAATCACAAGTAGGTCTTTTGGCTGAGGGCGGTAAGCCGGCGCCCGAGCCAAAGAAAGCGAAGAACGAGGGAGGCATCTAGTCATGGAGGTCACGCACGAATTGATCCTTGGGCTCACGGACATCGATCGGCTCTCGATCAAGTGCAAATCATGCGGCGCGGAGTTCGTGGTGTCTTTGAACCTTTTGAGCGACGCGAAGGTCACCGACGAGTCCTCCACCAACCGCCAGATTCCCACCAAATGCCCGTCATGCCCTCGTGATTGGTCGGATGTTCACAAAGCCGTCCGGGATTTCGGCCCCAGTCTGGAGGCGCTGCGGCAATGCGACGGCCTGAGCTTCCGCGTCACGATGCCGGCGTCCGAGTCGAGAAAATAGGAAAAGGCGCGAGCGGGCGTCATTTTTCGCAGGCGTGCCGCTCGCTTTGGTCCGCTACCGTACAGTGGGTCATCTCGTGATCACTTGCGCTGGAGGCCTACATGCATAGAGCTATCGGGCTTCTGGCGGTAGGGTTGTGGTTTGCAGTCGGCGCTTCTGCACAGGGTAGAGGTGACGAACGTAAAGCTGATGAACATCGTGGTGGCGGTCACATTCCGCAGCATGGTCCGCCCCCATTTCGAGAGCAGGCGCACGCCGCGCCGCAGAATCACAGAGGGCCCGACAGGCCTGGGCATCCGGAGGCTCCTCACGTTCACGCGAATGGCCAGTGGATCGGCCATGATCTAGGTCGTCAGGACTCTCGTTTTCACGTGGATCATCCGTGGGCGCACGGTCGATTTACACTCGGCATCGGCCCCAACATCGCTTCCGGTTGGCAGGCGGAGGCCCGTCGCGTTTCTGGTTTAATGGCTCGTACTTCAGCGTGGGCGAGTTCGATTACCCGTACGTCAACAACTGGTTGTGGGATCGGGACGAGATCGTCATCTATGATGACCCGGATCACGACGGCTGGTACTTGGCGTACAACGTGAGGTTAGGCACATACGTTCACGTGCTATACCTAGGTCCGGGTTAACGACTCCAGTTCACGGACAGGCAGAAAATTACTGCAACGGCGAGTTGCCTAGGAAGTAATGACTACCTTCCCCACGCCGTCTTCATAAGTCTCCAACTGCGCAAACGCCCGGCTGATTTCGTCGAGCGGGCGGCGGTGGGTGACGATGGGGGCGAAGCGCGTGGTGTATTCGGCCAGCAGCCCAAGCGCCTGGCCGGACTCGTGATTCGAGCGGCGCACGTTATAGAGTGCGATCTCCTTGCGGCGCAGTGGGGAGAACTCGATGGGCACCAGCACCCCAGGCGGGATGGCGGTTACCACCACGCGGCCGGCGTTGCGCGTAGTGTGGATCGACTGATTGATGCTGTTGTCTTTGCCGGCGCAGTCGATGGCCACATCCACGCCGCGGTTGCCGGTATCACTCAAAATCTGGCGAACCGGATCGGCGGCGCGCGGGTCGATGATGGCATCGGCGCCAACGGCCCGCGCGAGATCCAGGCGGTGCGCCACCGGATCGATCGCCCATACTCGCCCAGCACCCGCCAATTTCAGCGCGGCAATAGTCAGCAGCCCGATCGGCCCAGTGCCAAACACGGCGGCCGTCTCGCCCGGGCGCAATGCCACGAACTGCATGGAATGCAATACCACCGCCAGCGGTTCGACGAGTGTCGCTTGTTCCAGGCTCAGGCCCGCGGGCAGCGCCAGCAAATTGCGCACCGGCAGATTCGCGTACTCGCGGAAGAAGCCCGGCTCGCCAGGATTACTCATGAAGCGAAGATTGGCGCAGACGTTGTGATGCCCGGAAAGACAGAACTCGCAGTGGTAGCAGTAAAGCGCGGGCTCCAAGATCGCGCGATCGCCGGGCGACCAGCCGGTGACGCCCGCACCGGTCTGCAGCACAACGCCCGCCGGCTCGTGCCCCAGGACCATCGGGTACACACAGGGCGTGTCGCCCACGGCGCCTTCGGAGTAGGAGTGTAGATCTGAACCGCACACGCCCACCGCCCCCACACGGACCTGAACTTCTCCGGGGCCGGGATCGGGAACCGCGTGCTCGGTCATCCGGAACTGGCGCAACCCGGTCAGCTCCGCGGTGCGTGCCGGAATACTCATCGGCTCAGAAACCGGCGGACGTAATCCGCCAGCGCGGGCACGCAGGCCACGGCATTGCCGCCGCCGATGGTGCTCTCGCCGCTGAAATCGAAGAAGCGCGCTCCGGCTTCTTCGACGATGATTTTCGGTGCGGCCAGGTCCCAGGGTTTCACTATGGTTTCGATCCACACTTCCGCGTCGCCGCGCGCCACCATCATGGCGTCCAGGCAGCCGCCGAAGCACCGGACCGACCAGAATGGCTTGATCCACGAAAGCAGCTCTCCCGAAAACGAGTACTTGTGGAACGAATTGATGCCCGTGAGGCAGAGTATGGCCTGGGAGACCGACTGGATCTTGGAAATGTGGATGGGGATGTCGTTACAAAATGCGCCGCTCCCGCGCGACGCGAAATACGTCTCGGCGCGCCCCGCAAAGTGCGCCACGCCCGCTACAATTTCGCCATCCTGCTCGAGGCCGATCAGGTTGGCCCAAACCGGAATGCCGCGCACGTAGTCTCGCGTTCCGTCGATCGGATCGATGATCCAGCGCCGTCCGCTGCGCGAGGGCTTGGCCGCGCCCTCTTCGCCAAGCAGCCCGTCATCCGGGAAGGCTTCCTCGATCGCGAGGGCGATCACCTGTTCGCATTCGCGGTCCGCCGCGGTTACGGGCGATTCGTCCGATTTCGTTTCGAAACCAATGCCGTGCTCCCGGTAGCGCAGCGCGATCTCGCCGGCGCGCAGGGCCGCCAGCCGGCAGACATCCAGCTCCCGTTCAAATGCCGTCAATGCGATCTCCGTTTCAATTACAGCTTCGCACGAGTTACCATCAAGTTGATGGAGAACTTCCGCCAGTTCGACGCGGGACCCGATCCTTTCGGCCGTACCTGGAAAGTGGAATTCAAGTGGCTGCAGACGGCGATCTCCCTGCGCCACAGCGATACCGTCGACGTAAAATTCGTAGTGCACGACGATAACACGCGCCAGGAGAAGACCATCGCGCTACCGCATGCCGATCTTCTCGTCCTCAGCCAGAAGACGGGCCGCCCCATGACCGATGCCTGGTGCTCGCGCCTCGCGGCGTTGCATCTGAAGCACGTCATCGAAACCGGCGAAGATATGGAAAAGGATCTGGTCACGGTATCCCGCGAAGGTCTCGCCGCCTACGATGCTCAGCTCGCCAGGTTGACGGAGACCGCGGCCTGACCGCGCGGCATTCCCGCTGCTCGCGCGCGAAGGCGGAGATGGCTACCTCACATGCGGATCTACACCGTTGGGCATTCGACGCGGCCGATTGAAGACTTCATCGCACTGCTCGAGGCGAACGGGGTCGAGCAGCTTGTCGACATCCGTACGATTCCGCGCTCGCGCACCAATCCGCAGTTCAATCGCGACGCGCTGCCGGAAACGCTCCAGCGCGTGGGTATTACCTATTTACACATGCCGGCGCTCGGCGGGCTGCGTCATGCGCGGCCTGATTCTCTAAACACCGCGTGGCGCAACGCCAGTTTTCGCGGCTTCGCGGACTACATGCAGACGCCGGAGTTCGCGGTGGCGATCGCCCAGTTGATCGAGATCAGCCAAGACAAACAAACCGCCATCATGTGCGCCGAAGCCGTGCCGTGGCGGTGCCACCGGTCGCTCGTCGCGGACGCGCTCACAGCACGCGACGTTCAGGTCGAAGACATTCTAAGTCCCACGCGCCGCTCGCCTCACAAATTGACGCCGTTCGCCAAAGTCGAAGGCACGCGCGTCTGGTATCCCGGGCTGATCGCGTGAGCAAGCGCGCACCGTTCCGTCGTACAATCCAGTCTTTCATGGTGTCATCGCTATGAACGTGCCGCTCACGCCCGTCCGGTTCCTCTACCGTGGAGTCGACCTGTTCGGAAAGAAAGTGGGAGTGGTCTCAGGCGAGAAGCGGTTTACCTATAGCCAATTCGGCGAGCGCTGCGAGCGGCTGGCATCCGGCCTGCAGGCGCACGGCATCAGGCCCGGCGACCGAGTCGCGTACCTGAGCTTCAATAATCACCAGTTGCTCGAAGGCTACTACGGAGTGGTGATGGCGGGGGCCATCGTGATGCCGCTGAACGTACGGCTCACGCCCGCCGAGCTGACCGGCATCCTGACGCATTCCGGCGCGCGCGTGCTGATCTTCGAAAATGATTTTGCACCTTTGATCGACGCGCTGCGCAAGGCCTGCCGCACCATCGAGCGCTTCGTCACGCTGGACGAGAAAATTCCTTCGGCCGACATGACGTACGAGGAACTTCTCTCGGGCGGGCACGCCGATCGCGTGGATTATACAACCATCGACGAAAATTCGATTGCCGAACTGTTCTACACGAGCGGATCGACCGGCACGCCCAAGGGCGTCATGCTTTCGCACCGCACGCTTTATCTGCACGGCCTCTCGGTCGCAACCACGTACAATCCCGACGAAGATCCGGTGGAGCTGCACACCATTCCGCTATTTCACGCCAACGGATGGGGACGACCGCAGACCGCGACCATGCTGGGTTTGAAGCAGGTGATGGTGCGGCGCTTCGAGCCCAGTACCGTGTTTCGCCTGATTCAGCAGGAGCGCGCTACGTCGATGGCCCTGGTTCCTACCATGGCGAACGCGCTGCTGAATGCTCCGGACCTGGGCCTGCATGATTATTCCAGCTTGAAGACCATTTTCATCGGCGGCGCGGCGGCGTCCTCTGAGTTGGTGGACCGTATGGAACGCGCGTTCCACTGCAGGGTGTTGGGCGGCTACGGCCTCACCGAGACCGCGCCGGTGGCGACTTCCGCGCGCGATAAATCGACGGTGCAATTCAAAGACGAGGCCGACCGCCTGCATCATCGCTCCATGGCGGGCTGGCCGCTGCCAGCGTGCGAGATTCGCGTGGTGGATCCGAACATGCAGGATGTGGCGCGCGATATGGAGGCTATCGGCGAAGTGGTGATCCGCGGCGACAATGTCATGGACGGCTATTACAAGGAACCCGAAGGCACGGCCGCGGTGATGAGTGGCGCCTGGCTGCATACCGGCGACATGGCGGTGTGGGACGACGAGAATTACATCCACATCGTGGACCGCAAGAAGGACATCATCATCAGCGGCGGCGAGAACATTTCGTCCATCGAAGTCGAGAAGGCCATCTTCGCGCATCCGGCGGTGTTCGAGTGCGCGGTGGTATCGGCGCCGGATCCGCGATGGGGAGAGATCCCGGTGGCGTTCGTGGTGCTCAAGCCCGGCCAAAAGCTTTCACAGGAGGAATTGTGCGCGTTTCTCCAGGAACGCATCGCGAAATTCAAAATGCCGCGCGCGGTGGAGTTCGTGGAGGGTGCCCTGCCTAAGACTGGGACCGGAAAGATTGTGAAGCGCGAGCTGCGCGAGAAGTTCTGGGCGGGTAAAGAGCGGCGGGTGCAGGGATGAGGGCGGCGGCCGCGGCTGTATGGGCCGTTTGCGTTGTCGTGTGCGGGGCGCAGGCGCAGATCGATCCGGCGCTGGCGCGCGTGATTCAGGACACCAAAGCCATCGACAACCATGCGCATCCGCTGCGTTACGATGCTCCCGGACAGCCGCGCGACGAAGATTACGATGCATTGCCGTGCGACAACCTGGAGCAGGCGCCAGGCCCCGTACGATCTCGCGCCGACAATCCGGAGCTGATCGCTGGCTGGCGCACGCTCTACGGATACACGCACAGCGACATGACTCCGGCGCACGTGAAAGAGTTGGTAGCGGCGAAACAAAAAGCTCTTCGCGAGCATGGGGCAGGGTATCCCGCCTGGGTTCTCGACAAGATCGGCATCGAAACCATGTTCGCTAACCGCGTGGCGCTGGGCGCGGGTGTGCAGCCGCCGCGTTTTCGCTGGGTGCCATTCGCGGACGCGCTCATGCTGCCGCTCGATAATACGGCGACCAAGCATCTCAACAGCGAGTTCGACTGGTTTTATTCGCATGAGGAAAAGCTGCTGAAGCGGTATCTCGCGGATTTGCACATGGCCGCGCCGCCGGCCGCGCTGCGCGATTATCTGGCCAAAGTTGTGACTCCAACCCTGGAGCGCCAGAAGCAGCAGGGTGCGGTGGCGCTCAAGCTGGAAGCGGCGTACCTGCGGCCTCTGAATTTTGCGCGCGCGGCGGAAGCGGATGCGGAGCGGGTCTATGCGGCATACGTCGCAGGCGGCGCGGCGCCGGACGCGGATTACCGCAAGCTCCAGGATTTCCTGTTCCACTACATCGCACAGGAAGCCGGCCGGCTCGGCCTTGCGATCCACATCCATTCGGCGCCGGGATGCGGTGACTATTTCGGCCAGCGCGGTGCGAATCCGCTGCTGCTGGAAGGCGCGTTCAACGATCCGTCACTGCGGAAAACGAACTTCGTGATCGTGCACGGCGGCTGGCCGTATATCAAAGAGACGGCGGCCTTGATGCAGAAACCGAATGTCTACGCGGATTTCTCATTCGTGGCGATTATGCTATATCCGCGGGCGCTGGCGGACATGCTGCGCGACTGGCTGGAAATGTATCCCGAAAAGGTTCTGTTCGGCACCGATTCATCGCCAGGGCCGCCGGAATCCAACTGGGAGGAGGGCGGCTGGCTGGCCTCCAGCACCGCCCGGCAAGCGCTTGGCATTACACTCAGCGGCATGGTCCACGACGCCGAGATCTCGCGCGACCGGGCCACCGAAATTGCGCGCATGGTATTGCGCGAGAACGCCATCAAACTCTACGGACTCAAACCATGAAACCACTCATTTCTCTTATGCTGTGCGCGTCAGCGCTGCTGGCCGCGGCCAATCCGAAGCTGGGCCCCAAAATCAAACTGTTCAACGGAAAGAATCTCGACGGGTTCTACACGTTCCTTGAGAAGCAGGGGAAGAACCACGATCCGGATCACGTCTTCCGCGTGGAGAACGGCGCGGTGCACGTGTCCGGAACGGAGTTCGGCTACTTCATCACGGAGAAGGAATACGGCGACTATTATTTGCACGCGATGTTCAAGTGGGGTGAACAGACGCACGAGCCGCGCAAGGACAAGGCGCGCGACAGCGGCGTGCTGTTTCACGTGAATGGCGAGGACAAGGTCTGGCCGCACTCCATCGAATTTCAAATGATCGAGGGCGGCACCGGCGACATCATCCTGGTAGGCGAGACGCGGCTCACGGTGAAAGGCGAGACCAAGGACAAGGGCCGCTTCGACCGCTTCGGCAAAGGGCCGTGGAAAGATGTGGCCGGTTACCGCGATCCGCAAAGCGAGGTCGAGAAGCCGCACGGGCAGTGGAACTGCCTCGAGCTGTGGGCGGTGGGCGATACGGTGCGCTACTACGTGAACCACAAGCTGGTGAACGAGGGTACGGGCGCTTCGCTGACGAAAGGGCGGATTCTGTTCCAGTCGGAGGGCGCGGAGGTTTATTTCAAGATGATGGAGCTGCGTCAGGTGCGGAAGTCGCTATCCAAATAAAATTATTTTAAAATAACTTTATGATCACACAATCCATTTCAGAGGCTCGCCGGAGATTGGGCGATTTGATCGAACTGGCCCGTCAGGGCGAGGAGGTTGTGATCATCAAAGACTCGAAGCCGGTGGCGGCGCTTACGCCGATCGACGCTTCCGATTTGAAACTGGTGCGTCTTACACCCGCCCAGGCGCGCCGGCTGAAAGCGTGGACCAAGGCACAACCGAAGAAAAAGTTCGCTTCCATCGCAGCCGCTGCTCACTTTCTGAAGAAAGAGTCTTCCCGACGAGGCTGACCGTTTCGTTGACCGATCGCTTTAGGCGCTGCTGCCGCGATCTGGGACGCGACGAACGCGCGGCCCTACTAAAATCACTGCTCGAACTCGATCGGGTCTTGGAGAATCCGCACCAGCATAGTGGGACGGGAATCCGGAAACTTCCGCATGGTATTTGGGAACTGCGGGTTGGTCTTGCGCTCCGAGCACTGTTCTATCTGGAGGAAGAACAGGCCACGTTCCTGTTCCTTGGCACACACGACGAAGTGCGGCGATTCCTGCGCAACACTTAGACAATGCTTATCCCCACGTGAGATAATCGCTCGCAACGAATGTTCCAGGCCAGGCGTTTTGGGTTGACCCGTTGCTCGATTCTTGCGATCCTCTCCACGGTTCTCTTTCTCGTTTCCTGTTCGAGCCAGCATCCGGATGCGCCATCGCTGTCGGCAGAAGAGTCGCTGAAGAGTATGCATGTCAACGGCGACTTTCATGTCGAACTGTTCGCCAGCGAACCCCTGGTATTCGATCCCGTCGAGATGGTGTTCGACGAAAACGGCAAGGTCTACGTGTGCGAGATGCTCGACTATCCGGACGATCCGCCGCAGGGGGAGCCGGCGCGTTCGCGCATTGTGCTGCTTGAGGACACCGATGGCGACGGCAAACCCGACAAACGGACCGTCTTTGCGGACCACATACTCGAAGTCAGCGGCATCATGCCGTGGAAGGGCGGGCTGATCGTCACCAGCGCCCCGGACATTCTCTATTTCAAAGATACGGATGGCGACGGCAAGGCGGACGTGCGCCATGTGCTCTACACCGGGTTTCCGAAAGTGAATCCGGAGGCGCGCGTCACCAACCCTCGGCTAGGAATCGACAACTGGATTTATGTGGCCAACGATGGATCGAACGGCCGCATCACTTCGCCCGACCATCCTGAGCGTCCCGCGGTTTTGGTGCGTGGCGCCGACTTCCGATTCCAGCCGGATCGCGGCCTGGCGGAGCCGGCATCGGGACCCACGCAATTCGGCATGAGCTTCGACGACTGGGGCAACCGGTTCATTTCGCAGAACACGATTCACATTCGCCAGGTGGTGGTGCCGATGCATTACCTGATCCGCGCGCCGCTGGTCGAAGTCAACGAAGTTTCGCAGGACATTTCGGATCACGGCGTGGGCACGGCGCGTATGTACCCCGTGACGAAACCGCAAGCATGGCGCCAGCAGCGCACCAAGCTGCGGCAGCAGCGTTACAACGAGAACAAGCTGAACCGCGTGGAGCAGTTGAGCGGCTGGTTTACGGCCGCGACCGGCGACACCGTATACACCGGCGACGTGTTCCCCAAGCCGTACTGGGGCAATGCCTTCACCGGCGACGTAAGCGCCAACCTGGTGCATCGCGACGTGCTGATACCGGATGCAGTCACCTATGTTGCGCATCGCGCCGAGGAAAACGCCGAGTTCCTGGCTTCGAGCGATGTGTGGTTCCGGCCCTGCAACTTCGCCAACGCGCCGGACGGCAACTTGTACGTCACCGATATCTATCGCGAGTTCATCGAGACGCCTGAATCCATCCCCGAGCAGATCAAGAAGAAAATGGATTTCTGGAGTGGCGTGGACAAAGGCCGGATTTACCGGATCGTTCCCAATCATCCGCTGCGGCAACGCGATCTGAAACCGAATCTTGGCAAGGCCACCACGGCGGAGCTCGTGGAGCAGCTTGCGAGCACGAATGGATGGCACCGGCAGACGGCGCAGCGCCTGCTTGTTGAGCGGCAGGACAAGGCCGCGGTTCCGCGGCTCACCGCGCTGGCGCAGAAAAGCGATTTTCCGCAGGCGCGCTTGCATGCGCTGTGGACGCTAGAGGGCCTCTCCGCGCTCGATCCGCAGATGGTGGCCGCGGCGCTCAGGGATTCCCATCCGCGGGTTCGTGAACATGCGCTGCGCATGGCCGAAGAATTTGGCGCGTCGTCGGACGTCGTCAATGCCGTGCTGAGGTTAAGAAACGACGCCGAGCCACGAGTGGCGTTTCAGCTCGCATTCACGCTGGGCGAGTTTAAGGACCCGCGCGCGCTTACGGCGCTGACTGAACTGGCGCGCGACCGCGCGGGCGACCCATGGTTCCGCGTGGCGCTTCTCAGCTCGCTAAACGATACCGCGTCAGACTTCTTCCACCTGTATCTTTCACGGAACAAGTTTCAGTTGAATCCCCTGTTTCTGAACCAACTGGCCGCGTTGATCGGCGCCAAGCACGATGTGAACGAGATTCGAAGGTTCCTCTCGGTGGAAGAAGCGCTGGTGCCCCAGCATCCGCATGAAAGCGCGGCCGCCCTGTTCGGGCTGGCGAAGGGTCTGCGGCTCGCGGGTGTTCACGATCTCCCCGTGGGAGGCGCCGAAGCGAAACTGGCGGGCTTCTTGAACCAGCCATCCGACAGCGTCCAAAAAGCCGCGTGGGAAGTCGCCGAACATTTGCAACTCTATGGCCTTGTGCAGCGTGCCTCGCGGGATGCGACGGCTGCGCAACTGCCGATGGCGAACCGCGCCGCTGCCGTGCGCGCCCTGCGCTCAGGGCAGCTCGTTGCGGTGAAGCCGGTTCTGGAACAGATTCTGGCATCGAGTCCGCCGCCTGAGTTGCAGACGGCGGCGGTCGAGTGTCTGGCCGCATTCAACGATCCCTCTGTTGCGCCGGCGCTGCTCGCCAACTGGAAGACATACAATCCGGAAGCGCGCAAAGAGGTCGTGGCGGCTTTTCTGAATCAGCGGGATCGCGTACCAGTATTGCTCAAGGCGATTGAGGATCACCAGGTGGAACTGACGGCTGTGGATATCGCGGCACGCTCGCGGCTCATGGACGACACCGATGTGTCCATTGCGCGCCGGGCATGGCATGTATTCCAGGATCAGTCGTCCGATCGCGCGAAGGTTGTGGAAAGTTATCGCGACGCACTCAAAATGTCCGGCGACGAGGGGCGGGGCAAGCAGGTCTTCGACAACAACTGTGCCCGCTGCCACATGCCGCGCCTGCAAGGCGGCCGGGTGGGGCCCGATCTTTCGGGAGTCAACAACAAGACCAAAGAGGAGCTGTTGACGTCGATTTTGAACCCTAGCTACGCGATTGAGCCGCACTATGTGCACTATGTCGTGACGACTAAGGACGGCGAGATCCACGATGGCGTCATCGCGGGCGAAACGCCCGGCGCCATCACGCTGCGCGGCGGAACGGAGGGCGATGAAACGATTCTGCGGCAGAACGTCGCCAATGTTCGCGCCTCCACTGTTTCGCTCATGCCCGAGGGCCTGGAGCAGTCCTTGAGCCGCCAGGATATCGCTGACGTGATCGCGTATCTGCGGGCCGGGCTGTAAGTGCTGGCGGCGTGAGGGTCGGCGTTCCGCAGCGGGCCGTCCGTTTGCCGGGAAATGATGGCTGAGTCTGCGGCATCCGGGCGGGCGGTAAGGAGGTGGATATGATCGAGAGCTTCCGTTACGCAATTCGCGGCCTGCGGCGCGATCCCGCGTTGATGCTGGCAGCCACCCTGACACTGGCGATCTGCATCGGCGCCAACACCACGGTCTTCAGCCTGGTGAATTCCATTCTGTTGCGGCCGCTTCCGTACCCGGGTTCCGAACGCATTTACTGGCTGGGCGAGCGCATCGGCATGGAGCCGATGGAAGTTGGGATCGCCGCGGATTACTACAGCCTCCGGGAAGAGAACCGGGTTTTCGAGGACGTGGCGGCGTACGACACCCTTACCGTGAATTGGACGGGGATCGAAAAACCGGAACAGGTGGATGCGGCGCAAGTCACGCCATCGTTCTTCCGGGTGATGGGAACCCAGCCGCTCATGGGCCGGTATCTCGCACCCGAGGAGCAAGGGATCAAAGCCGCGCCAGTGGTGGTGTTGAGCTACGCCTTCTGGCGCAGCCGGATGGGCAGCGACCGGGGTGTTCTGGGAAAGACGATCACGCTCGATCGCATGCCGAATACCATCATCGGCGTGATTCCGCAGGGATTCGATTATCCGAAGGGCATGACCACGCCGATCTGGAGGCCTCTGCCGGTAGACGAAGCAAAGCAGAGGCCGCGTAGTGTTAGAACACCGCTGCGCCTGGTCGATATGGTGGCGCGTCTCAAACCAAACGTCGGCGAGGTGCAGCTTGCGGCCGAGATGCAGAGGCTGACCCACACTATTCGCGCGGAATATCCGAAAGAGTTTGCATCGGCTGGATATCTCGACAGAATGACGATCTTGGCCACACCACTCCATCGCCGGATCGCGGGAGACCTGCGGCCTGCGCTGCTCGTGCTAAGCGGAGCGGTGGGGCTGGTCCTGCTGATTGCGTGCGCCAACCTGGCGAACCTGCTGCTGGCGCGGGCGGCGGGGCGGCAACGGGAACTCGCTGTGCGGATGGCGCTTGGTTCGGGGCGGGGAAGGATCGTGCGGCAACTATTGACGGAGAGCCTCGCGCTAGCGCTGCCGGGCGGACTGTGCGGCGCTGCGATCGCGTACTTTTCTATTGCAGCACTGAATGCGTGGAAACCGCTCGTGCTGCAGAATTACCCCGCGCTTTCCATGGATTTGACGACGCTGGCCTTCACGTGCGGGCTGACGCTGGTCACCGGGCTGGTGTTTGGCATGGCGCCGGCGGTGACGTCCGCGGGAATCAGCATTCAGGAGGCCTTGAAATCCGCCGGCCACACACAGAGCGGCGGGCAAGGATCGGCGCGGCTGCGGCAATTGCTGGTGGTCGCGGAGCTGGCGGTCGCGCTGGTACTGCTGATCGGGGCCGGTTTATTGGCCAGGAGTTTCCTGAAGCTGTCGCAAACAGACTTGGGGTTCCCGCCGGAGAATCTGCTCACGCTGCGGGTGAATCTGGTGGGTGAGCGCTACGCGAAAGCGGAGGGGCAAACGCGTTTCTATGATGATGTGCTGGAGGGAATGAATCGGCTTCCAATGGTGCGGCGCGCGGCGGTGTCCACCGACGTGCCCCTTAGCGGGGACCGGCCGTTTGCTGGGAACGCTGCGCTGCAGGTTTACGGCAGGCCGCGGGTACCGAACTCCCGGCGGCCTCAGGCCGATTTGAGCGTCGTAAGCCGGAGTTTTTTCCAGACTCTGGGGATTCACTTGCGTAGCGGCCGCATCTTCGATTTTCGAGATACGATCCATTCAACGGATGCCGTGGTGGTGAATGACGCCTTGGCGCGGACGATCTTTCCGGGCGAAAAGGCAATCGGTCAACGCATTTTCTTCGGGCAGGATGACACGTCACCCTGGACAATCGTGGGCGTCGTGGGGAACATTCGCGACAGTGAGCTCGGCGCGGAGCCCTGGCCCATGGTTTATCGCTGCGAATGTTTCGGGAGCAATTCGTTCCTCACGCGAATGGCGTTCATCGTACGGACCAACGGCGATTCGCATGCCGCGCGGCGGGCGATCGAAGCCGAGGTATACGCGGAGGACCGGAATCAGCCGGTTTTCGACGTCAAGACCATGGAGGAACGACTGGCAGACTCACTCGCGCCGCAGCGCTTCCATTTGCTCCTGATCGGTGTCTTCGCCGGCATTGCGATCGTACTTTCAGCGGTGGGTGTTTACGGGGTGATGTCTTACGTGGTCACGCGGCGGACGCGAGAGATGGGCATTCGCATGGCGATGGGGGCGCAGCCCAGGCAGGTGTTGCGGCTGGTGCTCGGCGAAAGCATGTTTCTGACCGCGATGGCGGTGCTGGCCGGACTCGGCGGCGCGTGGGCACTGACCCGCTATCTGCATTCTATGCTCTACGGCGTGACGGCGCTCGATAACGCGACGTGCGCTATCATGGCGGCGGTGCTCGCCATCATCGCGATCACGGCGTCATTCGTTCCGGCCCGGCGAGCCTCGCGCATTGATCCGATGACGGCGCTGCGCGAGGAGTAACGGCTCCCGTACCTTTGTATCCGAGCACTGTGAATCTGTATCAGTGCAGCCCCGATCAGGTATACTTTTGCCGGGGCGTTCATGCCGGACCGGACACTCAGCCACTACGAGCTGCTCGAAGAGATCGGCAAGGGTGGCATGGGTGTGGTGTATAAAGCACGGGACACGCGCCTGGACCGCTTCGTCGCCATCAAACTCCTGCCTCCCGAAAAAATGTCCGATCCGGACCGCAAGCGCCGCTTCGTGCAGGAGGCCAAGGCGGCTTCGGGATTGAATCACCCGAATATCGTCACCATCCATGAGATCGACACGCTCGATGGCGTCGATTTCATGGTGATGGAGTACGTCGAGGGCGCGCCGCTCGACCGCTTGATCCCGGCGAAAGGGCTGCCGATCAGCGAGACACTGGCCTACGCCGTGCAAATCGCCGACGCATTGGCAGCGGCGCACACAGCCGGCATCGTACACCGCGACATCAAGCCGGGCAACATCGTGGTTACGCCCGGCGGCCGTGTGAAGGTTCTGGATTTCGGACTGGCCAAGCTGGTAGAGCGCGCCGGGTCAGAGGACATGACCGTCACCGCGGAGGGCGCCACGCGCGCCGGCGTGATCGTGGGTACCGTGGCTTATGCGTCGCCCGAGCAGATCGAGGCCAAGCCGGTGGACGCGTGCTCGGACGTGTTTTCGTTCGGAGCGGTGCTCTATGAAATGTTGACGGGCCGCCGGCCGTTCCACGGCGAATCCCAGCTTTCGACCATGGCCGCCATCCTGCGCGACACGCCACAGCCGGTGGTTGCGGTACGGCCAGGGCTTCCCGCGGAACTCAGCCGGATCTTGCAGCGCTGCCTCGAAAAAAACCGGGAAAGGCGGTATCCCGCCGGCGCTGAGTTGCGCGACGACCTGGCCGCGGTTCAGGCGCGCCTCGCCACTCCACCGACCGGCCTCGGCGCCATGCTGCATCAGCCCAGGTACGCCATCGCTGCGGTCGTCGTGATCCTCGCCATTGCCGGTGCGGCCGGGTGGTTCGCGTGGCGCACTTCGCGCGCCCGGTGGGCCCGCAACGAAGTGCTGCCGGCAGCCGGCCGGTCGATCCAGCAGCTCCATATGCACGGCGCATGGCGCTTGCTCCGCGAGGCAGAGCGTTACATCCCCGACGATCCACAGCTCCGGCAAATGCGCGATGTGGTCACCGCCGTCACGTCCATTCAAACCGCCCCAGCGGACGCCGAGGTATCCATCAAAGATTACGGCGATCCGGACGATCCGTGGGAGATGATCGGCCGCTCACCGTTGGATCAGGTGCGCATACCTCATGGCTATCTCCGCTGGAAGTTCGTGAAGCCGGGATACGAGCCGCTTGAGGCCGCACAGTCTTTCCGGTTTAATGCCCCGTTGCGCCTCGAACCAAAAGAGTCGGCTCCCCCTGGAATGGTAAGAGTGCCGGCGGGCGAGTTTCAGATGGGCGGCTCGCCGGCGGTACAGCTCCCGGAGTACTGGATCGACAAGTACGAAGTCACCAACCGGCAGTTCAAAGATTTCATCGACCGCGGCGGCTATCAGAATCGCCAATACTGGAAACAGCCGTTGATCGAGCGTGGACGCGTGATTTCTTGGGAAGAGGCCATGCTCAAGTTCCGCGATGCGACTGGCCGGCCGGGCCCGTCCACCTGGGACTTGGGCGCCTACCCTGAAGGGCAGGCCGATTTTCCCGTGTCCGGCGTGAGTTGGTACGAAGCCGCCGCCTATGCTGAGTTTGCCGGAAAAGCATTGCCGACCGCGCACCAGTGGTTCAATGCCGCAGGGGCGGGCATCTTCTCCGACATCTTGAGATTCAGCAATTTCGATCACAAAGGCGCGGCGCGTGTGGGCAGCTACCAAGGGATGGGGCCGTTCGGGACCTATGATATGGCCGGCAATGTCAAGGAGTGGGCCTGGAATGAAGATGCGGCCAATCGTTACATTCTTGGCGGCGCATGGAACGAGCCCAGTTACTTGTTTCTCGATGCGGACGCCAGGCCGCCTTTTGATCGCGGGGCGGCAAACGGTTTTCGTTGCGTGAAGAATAGCGGCGTGCTGCCCGCAGCCCTCACCGGGCCAATCGAGCGCGCCTACCGGGATTATTCGAAAGAGAAACCGGTCAGCGACCAGATCTTCGAGGCTTACCGCGGCCTGTATTCTTACGACAAGGGATCGCTCGATGCACGCGTGGAATCGGCTGACGCCTCTCATCCCTACTGGCGCAAGGAAAAGGTCACCTTCACTGCGGGATATGGTAACGAGCGCGTGGCGGCCTATTTGTTCTTGCCCAAGAACGCCGCGGTGCCCTATCAGGCCCTGGTCTATCACCCCGGGTCTGATGCCGCGGTGTTGCGGTCGAGCGAGACTCTGGGCATGAGCCTGATTTTTTTCGAGTTCGCGATGCGCAGCGGAAGGGCCGTCATGTTTCCGATTTACAAGGGGACTTACGAACGCCAGGTGGATGTCCAGGGTCCCAATACGGAACGCGACGTCACCATCCAGGCGGTCAAAGATGCGGCGCGATCGGTCGATTATCTCGAAACCCGGACGGACATCGATCACGCGCGTATTGCATTTTATGGATTGAGTTGGGGTTCGAATCGGGGGCCAAGGATCTGCGGCATCGAGAGCCGCTTCAAGACGTGCGTGCTGCTGGCGGGCGGCTTCCCCGAGAGAACGCTGCCTCCTGAAATCGACGACATTAACTTCGCTCCGCGGGCTCACATGCCGCTGCTCCAGCTGAACGGCCGGTACGATTTCGATCAATCGACCGAACACCAAGCCAAGCCCATGTTCCGCTTCTGGGGTGCGCCGGAAAAAGACAAGCGGTTGGTCATCTATGAAGCCGGCCACCTCCCCGCTGACCTACACGATGTGATCCGCGAGATCCTCGACTGGCTGGATAAGTTCCTGGGGCCGGTGAAGACGCCGGGCTGAGTCCGGCGGGTAATACCGCTGATCCCTTTGTATTTTTTCATGCAGAGAAGAGCTTTCATTAACAGACGATGAAGGCCGCAACTGCCCGTGAACACGGCGCGTTTCTTAGTCAGGAGACGCTATGAAACGAGCACTTTGGTTGGTGCCCGCGCTGGCTATGTTTTCTCTTACAGGGTGTGCCGCGCGTGCTTCTTACTACGCCGTAGGACCGCCGCCACCACGACCGGCTGTCTACGGAGCCGTTGGCTATGCACCGGGGCCGGGTTATGTGTGGATCGATGGCTTCTGGGACTGGCGCGATCGTTACGTCTGGGTGCCGGGGTATTGGTCGCGGCCGCCGCGCCCGCATGCGAGATGGGTCCCAGGACGCGGCTACTACAATCGCGGCCGCTACTCTTATCGCCGCGGCCACTGGCGGTAAACAGCCGTACGGTCGCTGTCGCCGGTTCTACGTATACCGCGGCACCTTGGGATCGATCTCCAGGCTCCAGCGATCGATCCCGCCCGCCATGCTGGTGCAGTTCTCGACGCCCTGCTCGCGCAGCCAACCCACCACCTGCAGGCTACGCATGCCGTGATGGCAGTACACTACGATCTGGTTTTCTTCTTCCTCGAGCAGAGGCAGCACCTTCGGAATCGTGCGCATGGGAAACAGTTCCGCGCCTTCGATGCGCGCCGCCTCGAATTCCACCCGCTCGCGCACGTCCACAAGTCGCACTCCCTTGCGCTTGTCGAGCAGGCGCTTCACTTCTTTGGGAGTGATTTCGAGCGGGAGCGGTTTCGCCATGCGGTGGCTACTACGTGCGCCGTTCGGCGTGCTCGGCCACGCGCGTGGCTTCGGACTTGCGGCGAATCTCGATATTCAGCCGCTTGATTTTCTGATTCAGCGTGGAAAGCGGAACATGCAGGCTGTCGGCGGCTTCGGTCTGGCTCCAGTTGAACTGTTCCAGCCGCTCGATGATGATGCGCCGCTCGAAATCCGCCACAATCTCGAATAGCGAGGCATCCGCCGGCAGCGGGCCGCCATCCCCGCGGTGGAGCCGGATGCCGCTGGCTTGCAATAAGTGATCCGGAAAAACATCGAGCGGTACCGCTGCCTCAGCCGCCAGCACCACGGCGCGCTCGACCACGTTTTCCAGTTCGCGCACATTGCCCGGCCAGTTGTGGTCCATCAGAATCTGCATGGCTTCCGGCTGGAAGTGCAGCAGCGAGCGGTTGGACGCGTCCAGAAACTTCTGGTTCTCGCGGCAGTACTTAGTGAAGAAGAAATCCACCAGCGGCGGTATATCTTCTTTGCGCTCGCGCAGCGCCGGCAGCGCAATGTTGATCACGTTAAGCCGGTAGTAGAGGTCCTGGCGAAACTTGCCTTCGTCGACCAGTTTCTTCAGATCGTCGTTGGTCGCCGCCAAAGTCCGCACGTCCACCTTGACGGTGTCGTTCGAGCCGAGCGGTTGAAATTCCTTCTCCTGAATCACGCGCAGCAGCTTGGCCTGCGTCTCCGCGCCGATGGTGCCGATCTCGTCGAAGAAGATGGTGCCATGGTTGGCCACTTCAAAATAGCCCTTGCGCGTCTGGATCGCGCTGGTGAATGCGCCTTTCACGTGGCCGAATAGCGTAGATTCGAGCAGGTCCTGCGGCAGCGAGCCGCTGTTCACCGGCACGAACATGAACTCGGCGCGCGGCGAGTGCGCATGGATAGCTTTGGCGATCAACTCCTTTCCCGTTCCGGTCTCGCCCGTGATCAGGATGGTCGAGCGGCTGGTCGCTACCTGGCTCACCAGGTCGAGCACCCGCAGCATGCGCTCGCTTTTCCCGATGATGTTGGGGAAACTGTAGCGCTGCTTGAGGGCGCGCTTGAGATGCGTGTTCTCGTAGAGCAGCCGGCGCTCGGCGATGGTGCGATCGATCTCGATCAGCAGCTTGTCGTTTTCCCAGGGCTTGGTGAAGTAATCGTTGGCGCCCAGCTTGAGCGCGTGCACCGCGGTTTCGGTCGAGCCGAATGCCGTGATCATGAAGATGGGGGTCTCGCGGTCTCGGTCGCGCACGTCGCGCAGCACGTCCATGCCCGAGCGGTCCGGCATCATCAGGTCGAGCAGGACCAGATCGTAAACGTGGGACTCCAGGCGTTTGGTCCCGTCGGTTCCATTGACCGCCAGATCGACTTCGTAACCCTCCAGACTCAGCAGGGCATCCAGACTTTCGCGGATGTCCGCTTCATCGTCGATCACCAGAATTTTGCCTTTGGGGAATGAGACTGTGGAATCTTCCGCTGTGGCGAGTTCAGGCATTCACCGGCTTCCTCCGCGCGTCCCGGGCGCGGGCCGCCGCCTTCGACCATGGAAGCGCGAGGTGAAAACGGGTGCCGCCGCCGGGGCGGCTGACAACTTCGATCGTACCGCCATGTTCTTGCATGATACCGTAGCTGACCGAGAGCCCGAGGCCCGTCCCTTTGCGCGCGGCCTTGGTGGTGAAGAAGGGATCGTAAATGCGGTGCACGTGCTCGGGTGCGATGCCGTGCCCCGTATCGCTGACCTCCACGCGCGCGCCGCTGTCTTCGGCCGATGTCGTCACTTCAAGTACGCCGCCGGTTTCCATGGCGTCGCGGGCGTTCAGGAACAGGTTGAGAAACACCTGCTGCAGCTTGCCTGCGTTGCCGTGAACCGGCGCAAGCGCAGGGTCGAGGTGCGTGCGGACCTCGACGCCGGCTTTCTTGACTTGATGCTCCACCAGCGACAGTGTTTCCTGGATGACGCGATTGAGATTCACCTCGCCGAACTCGGTGGTTGACGTGCGCGAGAAGTTCAACAGGCCGTTGACGATTTCGCTCGCGCGGAACGTCGACTTGGCGATCTTTTCGAGCATGCGCGATTTCTGATCGTCCTCCCCGACTTGCTTGGCGAGCATTTGGGCGTAGTTGGAAATCACCGCGAGAGGCGTGTTGACTTCGTGTGCCACGCCGGCCGCCAGCAGGCCGATACTGCTGAGCTTGTCGGCTTGCACCAGGCGCTTTTCCAGTTCGGCGCGATCGGTGACGTCGTCAAAAATAATCAGGCGTCCGATGTGTTCCTGGTGCTTGGAAACCAGGGGGGCAATCGCAATGTTGAGCGTGGCTTCGCGATAAGGCGCGTGCCCGTTGGCATCGCTCGTTCCATTGCCATTGGCACTCGTTCCATTGGCGCTGCCGTTCGCGGCGGCGTACCTGGCAGCCGGGCGCAGAACAAACTTGTAGATGTGATGGACACCGGTATCGGTGCGTACGTGATCGAACTGCTCGGCCAGATCGGCGGGGAAGAGAGCGGATAGCGGCTGTCCGACCGCTTGATCGCGCGCGATGCCGGTGAGCCGCTCGATCTGCGTGTTCCAGCTCTCCACCTTATCGTCAAGCCCAGCCGCCAGGATGCCGACGTTGATGGATTCGACGATATTCTCACTGAACTCCTTGAGCCGCTCGTACTGCTCCACCTTACTCGCCAGCGAGCTGTAGAGGCGGGCATTCTCGATGGCGATGGCTACGTAGCCGGTCAGGGTCAGCAGCAGCTCGAGGTCAACGCTTGAGAGAAAATCGCCGTCGGCGGTGCGGCTCACGCCAAGAAAGGCCACCGTGCGCCCATGCGCCACGCAGGGCAGGTAATAGGTGAGATCGAGATCTTCGATGGAACGGCGGACCGACGGCGCCCAGGCGCCTGAGACAGCATCCAGGCGATGCCGCGTCCTTTCGAAAAACAGGTACGGAAGGTCGCGTTTCCAATTGAGGAAAGTCAAATCCAGCGGATCGCCGGGCGTAATCGGGCGCGTATTGCGGTCGCGCAGGCCCACGCCCATTTTCAGATTGAATTCCGCGTGTTCTTCGTCGCACGCCGCATCCGCCAGGAAAAACGCCAGGTGGCTGATGGAAAGCGTCTGCATCAACCGCTCCGCCACCGCGTGCAGCATGGTGTCGAGATCGGTCTCCGAGCTGAGTTCCCGGGCAAATTCCACCAGCGTGCGCCGGTAGTCGTATTGATCGCGATAGAAGTAGCGGTCGAGGCGCTCCTGGATCCAGTTGCGCACGGGCTGGAACAGAAACGCGGCCATCAGCATGACGGTGATCAGGCCGGTATTGCCCAGGTCCTGGAAATTCTTCTGGACGATGCTGGCCAGCGAGAAGATGATGCCGTAGAAAGCGGCCAACACGCACAGCGTGGCAAGCGTGTACGCGTAGCCGCGCCGGAACAGGATATCGACATCCATCAGCCGGTAACGCACGATGGCGTAAGCCAGGCTCAACGGGACCAGCAACAGGGAAAGCACCGCGCTCTTCATCAGGGGCGTGGGTACGAATCCGGCCACGTAGGGCAGGGTGTAGAAAAGTGCGAACGGCACGACGCCGCAGAAGGTTCCGTTGCGCAGCCACTTCAACTGCCGCCGCAGAATCGGATCTTCCGCGTGCCGGTACTCGAGACTCAAAGCGACCCCGCCTACGATGTAGATCGCCGTCAGCAGCGCCAGCCACATGCGGTCGAGCAGCCAGCGCAATTCAACCGGCGGGATCGAGATGCGCAGCATCCCCGAGCTGGCCAGAACATAGAGGGCGATCATCGACGCCGCAATACCGTACAGCCCGGCCGCCGGAACACGGAAACGCAGCCACCGCCGCGGCTCCGGGAATGAAAGACAGAAGTGAACGAAGATCACCGGGGCCAGCATGCCGGCTACAACATTGCCCCAGTAAATCAGCTTGTCGAAGTTGTTCAGCTTGCCGGTGTAGTGAAAAGTGCAGAAGATGAATGAAGCCAGGCAGAAGACGTAGAAGTGCTGTGCTTTGTGTGCCGTACCACGACGAAAGTAAACAAACAGTCCAATGGCAAGGTACGCCAGTCCCACGAAGTACAGGTAGAAGACCGCCGGGTCGCCCGGGACCTCGCCCACAATCAGCGGCATCTTGACATCCACGCCGCTACGCCGCACCACGTAATCGGCTTTGTTCCAGGCGCCGACGCCCACCAGGATCTTAGACGCGTCGATGGCCTTTGCGACGGCGAGCCCGCTGATACTGACCAGAAGGTCGCCATTGCGCACGCCGGCGTTAGCCGCGGGACGGTGATTGGCGACATCCAACGCTTCGACGCCAGCGGCGCGATCCACCCAGATCACACCATCGTCAGGGAGGCGAAAACGGCTCTGCTGCTGGAAATTGATGACGGCAGACACACCGGCAGCGAGTGTCAGTAGAGTCAGTATCGCTGTCGAGAGTTGGAACTTTAGTTCCTGAAACATGCCAATCCGCCCGGCCGCACCACGGGACACTACCACCCCTAACTCCGCTGTGTCTGCACGTGGGCTGCCAGCCCATGAAGCGTCTTCCTTGCCTCAGAATACTATATTTATCTTGGGGTTAGTAGCAGCAGTTTTCAACAGATTTGGTTTTTGGGAGAAATACACTCCGTGGAAGTGTAACGGGAGGGGCAACAGCAGGGGCAACAGCAGGTGTCAGGTTGCCAGCTTTTGGGTGTTAAGGTTAGCGGATAGCAACTATCCGCAGGGGGTTTGCTAACCCTCGGCACCTGACACCTAAAACCTGTTTCTCTTCTTCATCCATGCGACGAACGATTCCGGGGCGGCCATGGTTGAGAGCCGTCCTTGGCGCACCAAAGCCCAGTCAGAGAACAGGCCGGATTCTTTGATTTCATGCAGAGTGGTGGGTGGGTCGAGCCGGGACAGGAATTCGAGATCGACGACGGTGAGTTTTGGGTTTTTCGGGTCTGGGCGGGGTTCGGAAACCACTTTCACCAGGCCGACCACGGCTGCGTCGCCGCCGCTATGGTAGAGGAAGACGCGGTCGCCGGGACGCATTTCGCTGATGGCGCGCAAAGCTTGCGGGTTCTTGACGCCATCCCACACGGTTTTCTTTTCGCGCTCGAACTGGTCGATGGAGTAGGTTTCGGGATCGGTTTTTGCGAGGAAGTATTTCATGAGAATTGCCTTCTATCCTACTGTTTTTCCTGGGGCAAGCGCCAGAAAAGCCAGGCTGCTAGAGCAGCCAGTACGGACGCGCCGGCCAGCATAGGCTGATAGCCATAACGGGCGACCACGCCGCCCGAAAGCGTTGCCGCGAGTGTCTGTGCGCCAAACAGTACCAAGTAGTTTAATGCGGAGGCGCCGCTGCGCTGGCCGGGCAAGACCCGGTTCATCAACGAGCTATATATTCCGGGTTCGCTCATGTACTGAAAGCTCATATAGGAGGTGTAAAGTACAGCGGCGACGAGTGCGACCTGAGTGGGAGCGAGCACGGCCAGGGCAATGGCGGTGGCGAGCTGCATGACCGCTACTCCGCGCGTCAAACCCAGACGCCGCAGAAGGAGTGGAGCGGAAAGGATTGCAACCACCTGCGCGGCTTGGGCGAACGAGAATACCAACCCTATACGCTCGACTGGCATGCGAAATTCGCGCGCGAAGAAAGCGTTGAACAGCGGATTGAAAGCGCCGGTTGCAAGGTTCCACACGCCGATGGCCAGAAGAAAGCGGCGGATGAAGGGGCTGCGCGGATATCTGCGGGTTTCAAGGGAGGGCGGCGATTCGATGTACAGGTGCCGCAAGGGCCCGAGTGCCACGGCGGTCGCGGCGCTTCCGGCGAGCAGCACGAACTGTTTGGATTGGGCGGCGGAGGATCCCAGACCGGCGTGGGCGAACCAATCGGGCAGCCGGCCGCCAAGTACGGCGGCGGCCATGCCGAGGGCGATGCCGGAACCGATGGTAAAACTGTAAGCGGCAGGCCGGGCGCTCTCGGGCGTCACCGCAGCGATGGCCGGCGTGAGCACCACGCTCCACAGTGAAAAAAGCGCGCCACCGGCGAATGCCGTGGCGAGCAGCGCGGGCTCACCGGACACAACGGCCCGGAGCGCAAATGCCGCCGCGGTGCCGGCGATTCCGACCAGTAGCGTGCGCTTCAATCCCCAGCGATTCGAGACGGCCGCCGCGGGCAGCACGCCAGCGAAACATCCGGCGGTGAATGCGCTCGCGACTAAGCCGAGCACATTTTCGCGGTAGCCGAGATCCAGCAGATAGAGGTTGTACAGCAGAGCGAACTGGTACATCCCCAGGAAATAAAGCAGGCTGCACGCGAGCAATCGCCAGAACGGGGCCGGCAAGCGCGTGGCGCGGGATTTCCAGAGCAGGCCATGAGCGATGACCGGCGGCACGGCGCGGGCGTGGTACCAGGTGCGGGCGATGACATGGCCGGCGTATTTAACCGCGCCTTGCAGCCGCATCTGCCAGGTCAACTGATCTTCCGGCACGTACACGTTGGCAGCGGCGACGGGCAACTTGGCGGGAAGCAGGCGGCGCAGAAACAAACGGGCGCAATCACGCGGAGAATCCAGCAGCTCGAATTGCAGCCACATCTCGTGTTTATTGGGGTGGAACTGCGCCTCGATCGGCGCGGCGGCATAATGCTCAAACCACAGTTGAACGCCGGGAGCGAGCTCGTCGATCGCCTCGGCCACAGCCGGGGCGAGACGGCAGCCGAACCATGCGCGCGCCAGCCGGAATGCAATCGCTTCCAGACGGCGCAGCGCCGCGGGATGCGTTTCGCGCCAAGAACTCCAGAACGAATCATCTCCCGCATGTGTGTCGAGGAAGTAAGCGATCTCGTAGACGTGATAAGGCCGCGGGTTGCCGCGAAACAGATGCCGCAACAGGTGCAGCGCGGCGTATCCCAGGCGGTCAGCGCGGTCAAGGACCGGCAAACCATCCTGCTGGATGCGGCGCGCCCAGAAGTCCTCGACGCCCGGGGCGGGGAAGCCCTCGGTGGCCGGGTCCCAGAAGCGGAAGTGCAGATCGATACAGGGCGGGATGCCGGGCTCGAAGTAATCGCCATTCCACTGCCAGCCGGTTTTGCGGATCATGGGCGGAATGTGATCGGCCGGGAAGCGTGACGCGCCGGCGATGGCTTCATAACCCAGCGACTCGACGGTTTCACGCGCCGGCACAATCGACTCCGGCGGCACAAACAGATCGATGTCGTAACCCACGCGGAGGTACGGATCGGCTACGAAATCCACCTCCTGCGAGAGACCTTTGATGAGCAGATGCTGGATACCCCGGGCATTCAGCGGCTCGATAATCTCGACCAGCGCGGCGCGCAGGCGGCCCACGCGTTCGGTGTTGTTGGCCAGGTCACGCTCGAGGCGTTCGCGTACCCAGGCGGGCAGATGATCGCGACAAACGGCTCCGAGGATTAACGTGAGACCGAGGCGGTCGGTAAAGGCGAGCGCGACTCTCCACTCGGCGTCTGAGAGCTGTTGCAGAAGTTGAGGAGCGGCCGCGGAGAAACGCAGCGCGGCAAGAACAGCCGCAACGCTGCGGGGCAGACGGCGGTTGGTTTCCCACGCCAGCGGCGCCGTAGAAGCCAAACCGGGATTGCGCGTGCCGGCGACGGGCATGAACGCCTAGACCACTCTAGAAATCGTACCGCAGCGCGAGCTGAATGCGGCGCGGCTCGCCGGTGGTCAGGATCCTGCCGAAGAACGGGCCGAAATCGGGATTGTCGCCGGGAATGCCGAAATTCGGGTGATTGAAGGTGTTAAAGAACTCACCGCGAAACTCGATGGCGTGTCCTTCGCGCGGGTGGAAGCGGCGCGAAAGCGCCAGATCGAAAACGATGTTGCCAGGTCCAGGAATGACGTCGCGGCCCGCATTGCCGAACGTAAAGGGCGCCGGCTGGCTGAAGGCTGCGGTGTTGAACCAGTGCTCAGGCGTGCGCTGGTCGCGTGGCAAGGAGATTTTCTGGCCGGGCACGATATTGGGCCGGTTGATGGTGCCGGAGTTAGCGATATCGAGTCCGAAATAGAAGGGATTCTCCGGCGTCCCATCCTGGATGGTGACGATGCCGGTGGTTTGCCAGTTGCGCAGCATGGGCCGGAGAAATCCGCCGGCGACGGGCAGGTTGTAGACGTAGCCCGAACTGAGGCGCCGCCCCACGTTGAAGAACGACAATCCACGTTCCAGGCGCAGGTTGCGTTCGTCCTGCGCGCCGGCGCTATCATAAAACCCGGCCAGAACGGTATTGGCGTCGTCGATGGATTTCGACCATACGAAGCTGGTCAAAAACGAAAGACTCTTCCCCATGCGCTTCTCGGCTTTGAGCTGCAGGGAATTGTAGGATGAGTTCCCGATGTGCTGCACCTGGATGATGGGGCCGAGCTCCGGGAAGGTGCGCAGCGACTGGAGGTCGCCGGGGCGCGGCGGCAGATTCTCGCCGGTCTCGACGTGCGCCGGCGTATTGAAGCGGCGGAAGAGGCCGAGGTCCGTTCCCTTCGAGCCGATGTAGGCGACTTCGAACAGGATACCGGCGGGCAGTTCCTGTTGGACGCTAGCGTTCCACTGCTGCATGTACGGCGTAGGCGACCGCTGATCGAGCCCATAGAGCGTGGCGAAGCCGGTGGAGGCCGTCTCGGGGAACCCGTTCGCGATCGTGAGCACCGGGGCGGCGCCGCTGGTGATGTTGTTTTCCGTGCGGAGGTTGTTGAGCGCCAGGTTGTAAGCCTCGGTGGCGATTTCCGGAGCGAAATAGATGCCATATCCGGCGCGAAAGACCATATTGCGTCCCGGCCAGAAGCTGATGGGCGGGGTCCAGGCGAGGCCGGCGCGCGGGGCGAAGTTGGCATGGTCAGGCAGGCCGGCGGAGCCCACGGTGGTCAAGCGCGGGGCCTGGGGCAATGTTGAGTAATCCAGATTGAGCAGCTGGTTGCGCGCATCGGTGAACGGCGCGAAGTACTCGTAGCGAACGCCAAAATTCACGGTGAGATGGCTGGTGGCGCGCCAGTCGTCCTGGAAATAACCGGCATAGGTGTTCTCCCGCAGGTAAGCCTGGGCGAAACCCACGGTGCGATTGGTAATCTGCGGCACGCCCAGAAGGAAATCGGCAAGGGCGTCGCCACTGGTGGCGGTGCTGTTGGGGTCGCTCGCGGTCAACGCGCCGGTAAAAATATATTGACCGCGCGCGTTGCTGCTTTGCAGGTAGTTGACCCCGTAATGCATCCACTGGAAACCGGTCTTCAGGGTGTGGCGGCCGCGCATCACTGAGAAGGCGTCGGAAAGCTGCCACAGGTTATCACGCTGCAGTTGGGGCAGGATCGGTGAATCGGTGACGAAGGAAAAATCCTGCACCAGAAAATACGGTAAACCGAAATTGGCGGGATTGCCGGAGAGGCCGGTGAGGCCCAGATCGCCGGCGACATCGCGGCGGAATGCGTTCTGCTGGGTGTCGAAAACTTTCAGGCGCGTGAAATTAAGCCGCGCTTCATTCAGCCAGCTGGCACCCGTCCACGTGTGGCCGACGGCCGCCTGCTGGGCGCGCAAGTTCTCGTCGGTGGGCAATTGGGGGAAGAATCCAGCCAGCGCGCCGCGCTCATCGTTGATGGTGTAGCGGGCGAACAATCGGCTCTGATTGCGGAACTCGTGATCGATGCGCGCCGAGCCGGTGTCGTCATGATGCTGGTCAGGCGTGGTGGAGATGTAGTTGTTAGCACCACTGTTGCGGTTGGGCAGCGGCTGGAAGGTATCCATGAACTTGCGTGCGATGGGGTCGATGAGGTTGGGCGGAATCACGTTGCCGCCAAAGGGCAGGCGCTTGCCGGTCGCAGGGTCGAGGTCGAACGGGTTGTAGATCGGATTCCGGCCGGTGAAGTCGCCCGTGCGCAGAGTGGCATCCGGCGTCAGAGCCAGCATGGGCTTGGCGGACTTGCCGCGCAAGGCTTCGTAGGTGGCGAAGAGAAAGGTCTTCTGCATTTTGGGCACGCGGCCTCCGAGCGAGCCGCCGAACTGGCTCTGCCGGAAAATGGGGCGCGGCAGGGAGGGGTCGTCAAAGTAATTGTGCGCGTCGAGCGCTTCGTTGCGTAAGTACTCGAAGGCGCTACCGTGCCAGGCAAGCGAACCGGACTTGGTGACTACGTCCATGACGCCGCCAAACGCCTGCGAGAACTCGGCCGAAGGCAAAGACGTCTGGATGCGAAACTCCTGCACGGATTCGAGGGGCGGAGTGACGGCGATGGCGAAGGTGTTGCGGTCGGTGTCATTGGCTCCGTCCACCAGAAACGCGTTCATGTAAGAGCGCGCGCCGTTGATGGACGGGTTGAGAGCCGTAGCGCCGCGGTTGGCCTGCACCTGATTGATCTGGTCGGAAACGAAGCCGCTGAGATAACGAGGGATCGCGCCGGGGCCGAGCGTAATCAAGTTCACCACGTTGCGCTGGACAAGGGGCAGGGAATCGATGGCCGACGCTGCCAGCCGGTAGCCCACCGCGGCGTCATCGCCCTGGACCGGCGAGACCTGCGCCTGGACCGCAATGCTGTCGCGTTCGCCGCCGATCTTGAGTACGAGATCGAGGCGCGCCTTCTGGTTCACTTGCAGCACGACGTCCTGCATCTGCAGGGTTCGGAAGCCCGATTTTTCGGCGGTGACGGTGTACTCGCCGGGCAGCAGCTCATCGATACGATAAGCGCCCTGCGGACCGCTGGCCGAGGTGCGCATGAACCCCGTTGCATTGTTACGCGCGGTGACGGTCACGGCGGGAGCGAGCGCGCCGGATTCATCATGCACCTCGCCGAGCAGCGTCGAAGAGGCGACTTGGGCGTGGGCGGCCGAACAGAGCCCCAACAAGAAAGATGCCAACAATAGATTACTTTTCATGCAAAATTTCATGCGACGTTTCAGGTAATAGTTCACGCAACAAGCGACTCCAGCACTTGCACGGCTTCGTCCAGGTCGCTGTAACAAAGCTCATAGGCTCCGACCTCGACGAGATGTCGCAGGGCGGCGCGATGCGCCTCAAAGACCGGCTGCTCAAATAACGGCAGTTCGCGCTCCAGGCGCTCGCAGGCTTGCGCCGGCAGGATGGGAACCAATCGTGCGGGGCCGCCTGCACCGCGATTCAAGAGCACGACGGCCGCGACACGCGATTGAAAAGCGGTCCGGATGGCGGGCAGGTCGGCGGTGCGTACTTCGATGGAAATCTCTCCTGGCTCGTTCGTCGGGATCAGGCGGTCTTTCAGCTCCGGCAGGATGGCCGCGGCCGTCACGCGAAAATGAATCTGCGCCGGTTTTCCCAGAACGATGCGATCTTTGGAGCGGCGGAGGAGCGCGCTGGACTCCTCGGTAATCAGTTCCCAACCGCGGCGAGCGCATGCGTATGACAGGCAGCTCTTGCCGGCGCCCGATTCGCCGCACAACAGAACAGCGTGTCCGTTTCGCGACACGCAGCCGGCATGTAAGCTCGTCAAATGGGTCTGCCAGAGCATCACGTACACCATGGTGTCCAGGTAGTATCGGCGCAGAAAAGTGTGATTGCGCGCCGTGGCCGGGACTAACCAGCCGAACGAGAATCCCTTTTCCAGATCACAGATCGCGAAATTATTCTGATCGGATTGCAGCGTGAGCAGGTGGCGCTGGGCTCTCCAGATCAACCCGGTGGCCGACGGGGCTTGGTGGTCATCGGATACGACCATTCGAAGTTCGAGGGATTTGTCCTCAAACAGCAACGGGAACCCGCCCCAGCTCTCGTCGGCGACCTTTAGGACGTCGAGGGAGTTTGTAATGAGCTGCAGCCGAAAACCGAATGGATAATAGACCTTCTCATGCGGCAGTTCGACGCTATAGCAAAAAGGGTCGAAGACGGGAGCGGAAATGTCGGGCGTTGAATTCACGATGTCCAGCTCTCATTATGACGGCTGGACGCGTGCGCCGGGTGCTCTGTATGCGTTTTTTACAACTCTGACGGCCAAGCGCTAGCGGTGGAGGTCGCGCACGGCTAGAATTGTGTAACCCATGCGCGCCGCCATTATTCACTACTGGCTCCTCAACATGCGCGGCGGAGAGAAGGTCGTCGAAGCGCTGCTGCGGCTGCTGCCAGAGGCAGATGTTTTTGCACTTTTCTACGACCCGGAACGGGTGAGCGCGGCGATTCGCGGGCGGCCGGTGAAGGCATCATTTCTGAACCCGCTGCGGAAGAGTTACAGGTCGCTATTGCCGCTGATGCCGATGGCGCTTGAAAGTTTCGACCTGCGCGGGTACGATCTCATTGTTTCGAGCGAGTCGGGGCCGGCCAAGGGCGTACTTGCGCCTTCGAACGCGCGGCACGTTTGTTACTGCCACACGCCCATGCGGTATTTGTGGGACCTTTATCCGGCGTATCGCAACGAGTTTACGGCGAGGGCGTGGAAACGTGCGCTGATGGCGCCGGTAGCGAATTATTTGCGGCTGTGGGATTACAGCACGGCGGCGCGCGTGGACGAATTTGTAGCCAACAGCACCAACGTCGCGCGGCGTATTTGGAAAACGTACCGGCGCGAGGCGCGCGTGGTCTATCCGCCGGTCGCGGTGGAAACGTTCTACTGGAAAGAGCCGGAGGATTACTACTTGATTGTCTCCGAGCTGGTGGCTTACAAGCGCATTGATGCGGCGGTGCGGGTGTTTTCGAAAAACGGGCGCAGGTTGCGGATAGTGGGCGATGGGCCGGAGTACGGAGCGCTGCGCAGGCAGGCGGGCGGGCGCGTTGAGTTCTGCGGGCGCGTACCGGACGAAGAACTGCGCGAACTGTACGCCCGGGCGCGCGCGTTTGTCATGCCTGGCGAAGAGGATTTCGGCATGACGCCGGTGGAAGCGCTGGCCAGCGGGAAGGCTGTGATCGCGCTGGGGCGCGGCGGCGTGCTCGAAAGCGTGCCCGCAGCCGATCCCGTGGGCGGCGTGTTTTACGATCCTGGAGAAGACGAACGGCTGGCCCGCGCCATCGAAGAGTTCGAAACACTCGAACCGCGCATTTTGCCGCGCGAATTACAAGCTTGGGCGAGGCAATTCTCCGAAGAACGGTTCGCGCGTGAAATGCGGGCGATTATCGAACCAGCGCCAGCGGGCGAATCGGCGATCCCGTCCCGCCACGGATTTTGAGGGGTGCGGCGGTAAAGACGAATTCGTAAACGCGGTCCGCGGCCAGTTGCTCGAGGTTCAAACACTCGATGATGTGGATGCTGCTCTCGACCAGCAGGTGGACGTGCACCGGCATCGTGGTCGAGGGGACGAACTCGAAGGCCACGGTGTCGGAGCCGGCGGCGAAGGCGCGCTTCCCGCTGATCCAGCGCGCGGCGGGTTCGCCCGGACCGGGGGCGTGGACCTGCGCGATGAAGCGCGCGGCGTCTTCCCAGTAGCGCGCCCAGCCGGTGCGGAGCAGGACGACATCGCCGGCGCGCACTTCAACTCGCTCGGTGCGCGCGGCGGTGTCCAGGTGTTCGGCCGTGATGAGAAAATCGATCGGCAGGACATCCGTATGCTCCAGGCCCGCGATGTCCAACAGCACGCCGCGACGGAAAATTGGCGCCATGGTATCGACCGAGAGCCGCTCGATGCCGCCGGTGTACGACTGCGGGATGTCGCCGCCATCGCACAATTTTCCCGCGCGCGAGAAGTGGCACAGGGCGTCGATGTGCGTGCCGACGTGAGCGCCGAGCGCCAGCGCTTCCGACGCCGAGCTGGCGTCGATGGACGAAACGAACTCGCCATGCTTTTTCACCAGGCCGAACAGGTAGGGCGGATGCACGGGATGGTGCGGCATGCCGATGAAATACGGTTGCGCCAGATCGTAGACCCTGGCGGATTGGATGACGTCGAGGAGTTGGGAGGTCACGGTCATTGAGGATATCGCAGGTGGGACCGGCCACTGGATAGGCACGAATGCCGGTCGTACCGCTAGAATCGAATTAGCTTGAAGATCACTATCTCCAAGGAAAACTACATCAAGACCATCGCCGAGGCGGAATCGGAAGGCGAAGCGGTCATTGCGGCTACGCTCGCCCGGTGGCTCAAGGTTTCCGCGCCGGCGGTTACCATGGCGATCCGGCGGCTGAAGCGCGATGAGCTGATTCGCGTGGGCGGCGAGGGGCAAATTACGCTGACGCGTTCCGGGCGCACGATCGCCAACCGGCTGCTCCACCGGCATCACTTGATCGAGCGCATGCTCACTGAGGTCTTCGGCATGGAGTGGTACAAGGTGCATGAGGAAGCCGAGCAGCTCGAGCACGCGGTCTCATCGGATTTCGAGAGCAGGCTGCGCGCCAAACTGGGAGACGACGACTCGTGCCCGCACGGCAATCGCGTGGGCGAGGACACCCCTGACGACCGGCGGCGCCGCGGTTTGAAACGGCTCGATGAAGCCGAGGTGGAAGAGAAGCTGGCGGTAGTGAGCGTATTCGAGCGCGACCGCCGGTTGCTCGAGCATCTAGACAAGCTCAATGTGCGGCCGGGCACCGCCATGAGTATCACTGCAACGAATCCGGCGAAGCTTACGCTCGATGTAGACGGGCGATCCGTTCAGATCGAGCGGCCGGTGGCGGAGCGGGTCTGGGTAAGGCCGATGACTTCGAGCACTTCGCGCTGATAACGCTCCAGCGTGAATTTTTCCTTCCACACCTCGTGCGCGCGGCCAGCGGCGGCTTGAAATGCGCCGGGATTGTCGAGCAGCGCTGCGAGTTTCGCGGCAAGCGCTTCCGCGGTTGGGGGCTCAATCAGAAAACCGGTTGTGTTATCGATGACGATTTCCGGAATGCCCCCGGAGACGAAGGCGGCGACGGGCACGCGAGCGGCGAAGGCTTCGAGCACCACGCGCGGCGCGCCGGGCTCGCGCAAGGAGGGGACTACCAGTACGTTGAGCCGCGCGAGGATGGCGTTGACGTCCTCCTGCCAGCCTGTGAATTCGACCGGCATCCCGGCGGCCAACTCAGCGAGGCGTGCGGAGTAGCGCTCCCCCGCGGCATCTGAAAACAGGGGCGCCCCGCAAACTACGAACTTCGCAGCCGGAAGTTTCTGAGCGACGATGCGCGCGGCTTCGAGAAACTCCGCCTGGCCCTTCTCGGGCGAGATGCGGCCGATGATACCGATGCGCGGCCCGCTGGTGTTGGCGGCACGCATACCATCCGGCGCTGCCACGCCGTTATAAATGACGCGCAAGCGCCCGGGATCGACATAGGGCCAGAGCGGCCGCGCGACGTAGCGGCAGCAGGCGATCACGCGCGCGCGGGCGAGCTGGAGAGCGCGGCCCGCCACGACGGCGGCGGAGCGCTGGGCTAAGTGGTTGTGGCAGTGGAACAGCAGCGGCCGCCGGATCCGCCGCGCCACCCAGGCGGCCGCCGGCAGCAAGCGCGGCCCGTTCACGTAAAGGAGATCTGGCTCCGTTTCTTCCGCCAGGCGGGCGATCTCGCGCACGAGCTTGGGCGCTTCACGGGCGAATCGCAAAGAATCGCGCGCCGATTTGTGGCCGGATGCCAGATGCGTCACCGGCAGCGAGTGCACAGTGACGCCACGCGCGTGCAGTTTTTCGACCAGGCGGCCACGGCCAGGAACCGCGCAGCTCACGGTCCATCCCTCGGCCTGAACGGCCGGCACAAGATCCAGCAGGCAAAGCTGCGCGCCACCCAGATCGCTGAATTGATCGAGAAACAGGACGTTCACAGTGCAGGCGCTTTGCTGGATTCGCGCACGGCTAGGGCCAGCACCAGAAAGTACACCGGCAGCACGCGCCAGTCGGTCAGTAAATCGGATGAGAGCATCTGGAAACACTGGCCCACCCAGAAGCAGAAGATCCACGTTCCGAAAAACGAAGCGCTGGGGCTCGAATGGCGCGCGGCGCGGCGGGCGGCTCCAAGGATAGCAACGTTAAACCAGACGAGCGCGGCGAGACCGATGACACCGGTCTCGACCAGCATGCTGAGGTACATGTTGTCGGCGATCACGGTCTGGCCGATGTAATCGGAATAGGGCAGCGTCTTGTAGCCGATGCCGAAGACTACATGCCACGGATGCTCGGCCAGAAATCGTGCGAGCAGGCGCCAGCTCTCGAAGCGCCCGGAGAATACGGTCTCACCCGAATCAAAAAAGTAAATGGCCGAAAACGAGAGGCGGCGCCACGACATCTCGACCAGATCCGGAAGAAAGTAGTAGCTGGCGGCGACGCCCAGGGCGACGGAAGAAGCCAGCAGCACGATGGCTTTGCGCCAGCGAATGCGGGAGCGATCCAGCCACGCGAGCGCGCCGAGCGAGATGACTAAATTTGCCACTGAAGCGCGCGAGTAAGAAAAGATCAGGGCCGCGGAGAACAGCACGCCACCAAGCACAAGCCAGATACGAGGGATGGATGTCTCTCTGCCGCGGCGCGTGAAGGCCACTGCGGTCATGACCAGAAAAAAGGTGCAGAAATTGCCCAGCGTGGTAGCTTCATAGAAGATGCCCTGGGCGCGGCGGAACACGCCGGTCTCGAGCCAGACGTACTGCGGGCCAAAACCGGCGGGCGCGGGAAGCTGGTAATAGAAATCGACGCAGGCGATGGCGGCGGATGCGGCTGCGGCCCAGAATAGAGGACGCAAGCCGGGCAAGTTATCGTTCGAGCGGATATACGCGGCGTAGAAAAACAGGTACACGCCAATCCCGAACAACAACACGCGCGCCAGGGTTTGGGCGGCGATCACCGGGCCGGAGTAGAGTGCCGCAAATGCGACGCTCGAGGCCAGCACGGCGAAAAGGCAGACGAACGCGCGCGTGAGCGGGACCGCGGTGATGCGCCAGTCGCGGAGATGGAGCACGCCGGCGAAGATGCCGAGCCCTGCAAATATTAATGACGGATGGGGTCCCGAGTCGCCGAGCGGGATGGGGAACGGCGGCAGCAACATTGCCGTCGCGATAAAAGCGCCGATCCAGCGGTGTGGACGGGCGAGCGTCCACCAGGCGAGGTATGCGAGCAGCAGCGGCGCGGTCAACACGGCAGACGACGTGGCCGACGGCATCACGGCCACGAGCGCGGCGTAGGCGCCGATGGCCATGGAGACGAAGATCCAGCGTGGCGGCTGTTCGGCCCGCGTCTCAATCATTGAGATTCTTGACGCGCGCGAGCGGCGCCACGGCGCGCGGCGCGGCGGATTTTTCCAGTTGGTAAGTGAATTCGAAGGTCACGTAAAGAAGCGATGCAACGAGCGCAACCAGAACCGCAGCCATCACGATCAGCGGAATGTTAGGCCACGAAGGACGCTCGGGAACCACGCCAGGGTCGAAGATTTTCAGACGCTCGGCGCGATAGCCGGCCGTTGAGCGGACCTCCTGGAGATGCATCTGTGCTGCTTCGATCGCCAATTGAAGAGACTCGCCTTTTATCGCGCGGGCCGAGTTCGCGAAACCGGCAGCACTATTTGCCGGCGCGGCTTCCGACTGTTCCAGCTGCGCGCGCGCTTCATCCCGTTGCTTCTGCGCATCGGCGAGAGCATCACGATCGGCTTCAAGCGCCAGGTCGCGGGCGAGCGCGACCGTCCGCTCGGCGATGTAATGCGCCAGCGCCTGCGCCTGCCGCGGGTCAGGCAAGGTGGCGGCGATTTCGAGAACTCTTGTGCTGCGCGGGATCGTCACCTTCAAGATGGAACTCTTCAGCTGCTCGATGGAGCGGGATCGCTGGAGGTGCAGGTGTTCGATGGCATCCGCAAAAAGGCGATCACCCGAGGCCAGGATCGCGTAGCTCTTGAGCGACTCGAGATACACGGGACTCACAGCCATGGACGCGCGCAGGTCGCCCGCGGCCGGCGATTCGATGAGGATGCGCGCGGTGGCGGTGTATTGCACGGGCGTCATCAATCCGGCGGCGAGCGCGAGCGCGGCCGCTACACCGACCGCTGCGGCAATCACCGGCCAGCGCCGGCGCAGATGATCGAGATAGCGGAATATCTCAAAAGATTCCGGCATGGCACCCGCTTGTGGGATAGTGTAGCCGAATGGCGATCCTTTTGTCCGCCATCCTGGCGTTACTCCCGTTAATTCTCACGCCATACGTGCTTTTTTATTGGGACATCACGCCGAAGATTGTGGTTCTGCTCGTGGGTGTGGCGATCGCGCTGCCGATCGAGTGGCGGGAGAGACGCGTGCAAACGCCCGCACTGCGAATTCTGCGATGGCTGCTGGTGGCGCAGGCGGTATCGCTCGGGCTTTCGACGGCATTTTCCACCGATCCGGCACTGTCGCTCGGAGGGAGCGCCTGGCGGCGCTTTGGGCTGATTACGCAGGCCGCCCTGCTGTTATTTACATGGCTGGTGGCGCAATACACAGCGGGCAGCACGGACCGCGGCCGGCAACTCTTGCGTGTGATCGCCACCGCGGGGATTCCGGCCGCGATCTACGGAATCGCGCAATATTTCGGTTGGGATCCGCTGATCGATCCAAAGGCGTATCACATCGGCGAGCCGCCGCTCACTATCGTGCGGCCGCCGGGCACGCTGGGATATGTCAGCTATTTTGCGACGTACCTGCTCTCCGTCATATTCGCCGGCCTAGCGCTCGTTATCAACGAGGAATCCCGCTTATGGGGACTCGTTGGCACTGCTGCCGGCGCGTTGGGCGCGGTGGCGCTGATTTTGACGGGCACACGCGCGGCCCTTCTGGGGCTCGCATGCGGCGCGGTGTTTCTGGTGGTTTGGCTGCAGCCGCGTATGCGGGCTCGCGCGATCGTGGCAGGCCTGGTGACTGTCGCGGCCATGGCCGGTTTCTATTTTTCCCCGCCGGGACAGATGCTGCGCAGCCGGGTGCGCTGGTTCATTGAAGATCCGGCGGGTGGCGCGCGGCCGCTGTTGTGGCGTGACGCGCTGCGCATGGCGGGAACACGATGGATGGCGGGTTTCGGACCGGAAACCTTCTCGATGAATTTTCCACGCTATCAGTCGGCGGAGCTGGCCCGTGCGTATCCGGGTTTCTATCAGGAGTCACCGCACAATATTTTTATCGACGCACTGGCAGGGCAGGGAGTGCTGGGCCTCGCAGCACTGGCGGGCATAACAGCGCTGGGTTTCTACGCGGTCCGAAAAGTGCAGGATCGCAGAATGGCCGCCGCGTTGGGCGCAGCCCTTACAGCCACGCTGATCAGCCAGCAATTCACGAGCTTCACCCTGCCGACGGCGCTGTTTTTCTATCTGATGGTGGCGCTGCTGGCGGGGCAGGCAGTGCTGTTTGTTCCAGATCAAGTCCTGAAAAAGCGGAACGTTATTCTTGGCGTCTGCTTCGTCGTGGCACTGATTTTTTTTGTCTTCGCCGCCGCGCTTGTGACTGCCGACGCCACGCTGGCCCGTGTAGACCGCCTGATTCGCGCCGGCAAGCCTCAGGAAGCGGCCGCCGTTTATCGGGAGTTCGAGCCGTGGCAGCCGCCCGGTATGCGAACGGATGTGTGGTATGCGCGCGCCATGGCCGGCGGGTCTGAACGTGCGCAGAACCGTGCTGACGTAGTGGCCGCCGCGCGCGAGGCCATGGTCGCCGGTGTTCGCGCGACGCGCAATGCCGAGGAGCCGCAAAACGCCTGGCTTAATCTCGCGTTTTTCAATGGCCGCCAGAACGATTTCCCGCACACCGAGCAAGCCCTGCGCGCTGCGATTCAAGCCGCGCCGAACTGGTACAAGCCGCACTGGTTGCTGGCGCAGGTGTTGCGCGCCGGCGGCCGGCTCCAGGAGGCAAGCGCCGAAGCGGCGCTGGCTGCCGATCTGGATGGCGGCAAAAACCCTGAAGTCTCACGCACTTTGGCTGAAATCCGGGCTGTGGCGAACACTTCGCAGAAGTAAACTCTTTTGCAAAGCCTTGCCGATGGCGTGCCGATGACAAAAAATAGAAGTATGAAGTTCGGACGAGTGCTAATCCTGACCGCAGTTGTTGCCGGAACGGTTGTTGCGCAGGTCCCGACGGTGAACGTGGGTGGTGTGCTGAATGGGGCCAGTTACTCGACCACAAATCCCCCAGGATCGCTGGTCGTGATTTTCGGGACAAACATGGCAGGCGCTTTTCTCGGTGCCAGTTCGACTCCGCTCAGCATGACATTGCAGAACACCTCCGTCACGGTCAATGACAAGCCGGCGCCGATGTTTTACGTCAGCGCTACTCAGAGCAGCATACAGCTTCCGTGGGGGATTCCTGACGGCAATGCAAATATTGTGGTGAAGCGCAACGGAACGGCGTCGGCCTCACAGCAAATGCAGGTCGGTCAGTTTTCACCTGGAATCTTCACGGTGACCCAGGACGGGCAGGGAAAGGCCTTAGCGTTTAACGCTATTCCAATCACAGTCAACGGAAAGCCTGCCCTGGCTATCGCTCAGCCGGCGGGTTCGGTTCCCGGTTTGCCTACTGTCCCGGCCAAAGTTAGCGACCACATGCTCGTGTATTGCACGGGTCTTGGCGCCGTGACGCCCACTATTGCCGATGGTGCGGCGCCCTGCGCACTCAGCGGCTGCAAATCTACCGACAAGCAGCGGAAAACGACCACTCTGCCCAAGGTCCTGATCGGCGGTGTTTCGGCGCATGTGGAGTTCTCGGGCCTGGCTCCCCAATTTGTCGGCGTCTACCAGCTAAACTTCGAGGTTCCGTCCGGAGTGCCGACCGGTAACGCGGTGCCGATCCAGATCCAAATCGGTGGCGTCAGTTCTCGCGACGGCGTCACAATCGCGGTTCAATAAGGCGCCTGACCCGGCAGCCTTCGTAATCGATCCATCGCAGCATGGCATGGCTCGGTGTGGGTGGGTGCGAGCGTACGTTTCCTTACACTTTTTCTAAAACGGCCCGTTCCAGGCGCCGCGTGTGCTACGATCCGAATTTTACGTTCCGGGAGGACGATGCGCATCAAAACGCAGCGTGCGGTTCTATTTCTATTGCTATCGAGTGTGGGGTTCTCGCAAGATGCAGTGCTAAACCTGGCGTCCGCTTCAGGCACGCCGGGGTCCTCGATTTCACTTGACCTCACTCTCGCTTCCAGCAAGAATGCCGTCGCGAGCGCACAATGGACGCTGAACTACTGGCCCGTGGATGTCGCCGCCGTAAGCTTAGCAGCGGGTCCCGCGGCGACATCCTCCGGGAAGTCCCTGTACTGTGCCGGCAGCGTGGGTGCGGTCCAGTGCGTCCTTGCCGGGATGAACAGCAGCGTTCTCGGCGATGGCGTGGTGGCGCGCGTGACTGTGCACCTGGCGCCTGCGACTCCTGCTGCGGTTTCAAGCATCGGGGTAACCGGCGCGCTCGGAGGATCGCAGGACGGCACGGCGGTTCCTATCGAAGGGCGTGCAGCGGTTGTTACCATACCGCAAGCGGCCCACTTGAACGGCGTCGCATGTACCCCGCCGAACGTGGTGACGCCTGGCGTGGCTGCGTGCACGCTGACGCTGTCCGCGCCGGCGGCAGTGGAAATGGCCTTTTCACTGTCGAGCCCAAACCCGAAGCTCAGCATGCCAGTATCAGTCAGCGTTCCGGCTGGCGGAAAAGCAGCAAATTTCAACATCACGGCTTTGGCGGTGAGTACCACCACTCTGGCGCCGGTCACCGCGAGGCTCGGGACGCAGTCGGTCAGCGCGACTGTGATTCTGGCTCCGCCGGGCGGAGGCGTTTCGACTGCGGCCATAGTCAACGCAGCGGACTATGCGAACGGGCCGGTCGCGCCGGGAGGAATTGTGAGTATCCTGGGCTCGGGAATGGGGCCGGCCGATGGCGCCAGCCTGCAACTGGAATCGGGCAAAGTCGCGACCAAGCTGGCGGGCGCGCGTGTCCTGTTTGACGGTGTGCCTGCGCCGCTGCTCTACGTTGCGGGCGACCAGATCAACACTGTTGTGCCGTATGGTGTTGCCGGGCGGGCCAGCACGCAACTGCAAGTTGAATATCTCGGCGCTCTGTCGAAGGCGCTGACCGTGCCGATCACCGCAGCCAGCCCCGGAATTTTCACAAAGGACGCGTCCGGCGCAGGCCAGGGGGCGGTTCTCAATCAAGACTTCAGCGTCAACTCAGCGGCCAATCCCGCAACGCCGGGATCCATCGTCATGATTTACGCAACAGGTGAGGGGCCGGTAAACCCGCGCCCGGCGGACGGCAGCATTACTGGAAACGGCACGCTGCCGAAACCGGTTAATGACGTAACGGTATCGATCGGTGGGACGCCGGCCGAGGTGTCATACGCAGGTCCGGCTCCAGCACTGGTCGCCGGCGTGATGCAAGTGAATGCGCGGATTCCAAAAGGAATCGCAACCGGGCCCGCCGTGCCGGTCATGCTGGCCGTGGCCGGGTTCAAAAGCCAGGCTGACGTCACGCTCGCCGTGCAGTGAAAGGACAGGCGAAAGCGCCTGACCTGCACGCTTGGAACCTGGCCAACGCTCCGGATTCGTCCAAAACCGTTCCGCTCACCTGACCAGTGGGCGTTTGAGCACGGGCGAATATACAACGCGATCCAACACAGCGGTACTGCGACATAACGTGCTGGAATCGACATGGACTCACCCCTTAGCCGGAAGCCTTCATTAGCAGCCGTGCTCCAGCGAAATCATGCCCGCGCCGGACCGTTGTTAAGGGAGATTCCAGTGCAGAGATTTGCGGCGTTTCTGCAGTTGGGCCTTAATCCGCCGCGATGAGCCGCTTCGGGACTTCGCCAACCGGGATGCGCGTCAGTTCCCGCAATAAAGCCATGTCGATGGCGGAGACCGAGTCCGAGCCGGCATTGGAGACGTAGCAGAGGCGGCTGTCGGGGGTGAAGGTGAGCCAGTCGGGCCCGTTCCCGACCGGGATCGTCGCCTGCCGCTTGAGATCGGGCAACCCGTACACCGTCACGGAATTATCCAAGAGGCTGGTGACCCACAGGGTTTTGCCATCGGGACTCCGCCCGATTCCGTGCGAGAAGGTATGCGCGATCAGCGGTTTGGCATAGGCCGGCGCGTCGGGCAGCTGAACCTGGCCGGTAACGCGGCGCCGCGCGAAGTCCACGACGGCGAAACCGTGCAGGTCCGAGAGTTGGACGAATAAGCGAGCGGGCGCGCCCTCCGGGCCAGGCTCGATGGCCAGCGGGCGGGGAACGCCGCCCATCGGAATTTCGAACTCAGGCGACTCGGTGCGGATGTTGATCGCGGTCAGTTTGTTGTCGCCCATGGAAGTGGCCAGCATCCATTTGCCGTCCGGAGTGCAATAGACGTTATGCGGCGCTTTTCCGACCGGAACGCTTTTGACTTTCTCGAGTGATGTGGTGTCTACGATGTCCACCCAGGATTGGCCGCGAATGCAGATATAAACGCGACGCCCGTCCGGTGTAATGGCGACGTTGTTCGGGCGCTCGCCGATCGGCACGCGTCGGACGATGTGGAAGTTGGCGCGGTCTACTACGTCCAGTACGTTCTCGGTTTCGCTGCTGACGTAAAACCGCTTGCCATCCGGCGACGGTACGATGCCGTGCGGATTCTTTGAAACGTGCATTTCACCGGTGACCTGGTTGGTCCGCGGGTCGATGATGGTGACGTTGTTGCCCGCGCTGTTGGTAACGTAAATACGAAGCGGTGCGGCGGCCAGAGGGAGCGCGGCTAGGAGCGCCAGCCATTTCATGCGGTCTCCAACATACACCAAAATCGGAACCAAGCTCAACGGTTAACAGACGAAAGATAACAGATCTTTTTGTTCCGCCTTAGGAATTGGGCCGCCAGTAATGCTAAAAACGAAGTAGCGGAAAGTAGCGTCAGTCTACGTATGCGATGGAGCATGGCTTTTTGGCTGGCAGGATGGGGGCTGGCCTCGGTGACCGGCGCGGAGACCATCCGCTTCGATTCGGCGCCGCCGGGCGCGCTACCGGCTGGCTGGACCGTCGCCATGACGCATACCGGCGAAGCTCCGAAATGGGAAGTCCGGCACGACGCCAGCGCGCCCAGTAAGCCCAACGTACTGGCTCAGCTTTCCGCCGACCGCACCGATGCGCGCTTCCCCATGGCGATTCTCAACAGTGTCAATTGCCGCGATGGCGAAGTCAGCGTGAAATTCAAGACGGTGGCCGGCAAGAAGGATCAGGTTGCCGGCCTGGTGTGGCGCTACCGCGACCCCGATAACTATTACCTGGTGCGCGCCAACGCTCTTGAAAACAACATCGTGATGTACCGCGTGGAAGGCGGGAACCGGGTGTCGATTGCGCCCAAAGGCAAGCCGCGCGAGACCCACGGTGTCCACCACCGGATTCCGGCGCGCACCTGGAACGTGCTCAAGATCAGTTTCAAGAAATCGCGGTTCGAGGTCTATTTCGACCACCGCAAGGTTTTCGAGTCCGAGGATTCGACCTTCACGCAAGCGGGCAAGGTCGGCCTGTGGACCAAGGCCGACAGTGTCACTTACTTCGACGATTTTCAGGTCTTGGGGAAATAGAGCCTTCAGCGGTTTGTAAAGAAAGTGCCTTCAGCGGTTTGTAAACAGAAACTTCCCGCCGCTTTCCACGACCACGTGCAGAGCCGGCTTTCCCACCAGCTTTTCGAATCGGGCCAGTGCGGGGCCCGCGGCCACCAGATAGTAGCGTTCCGGCTCGGACCACAGGCGCGCGAACTGCTGGTCGTCGAGAAAAACATCCGGGGCGCCGGGAGCGTACGAGCCGTACTCGATGTTGTTGATGCGTCCATTCAACAGCAGAGCGCGGCGATTGGCGTAAAACATGACCGAGGAAAACGCGTAATACTGATCGTCTACGATAAGCCGGCCTTCAGGCGACCGGTTGAGCGCTTCTGCCAGCGGGCGCGATCCCAGGTAAGGATCAAAAGTCACGAGCGCGAGGCGCGCGGCATGGAAGAACAGCACCATCATCAGTACGATGGCCGGCACGGCGCGACGGCCGGAGGACTTCCATGTGCCGGCTGCGCCAATCAGCAGCCCGAGCCCCGCTAACGCCAGCGGCAGCCGCAGGTAAGCAAAGGCTCTCAGCGTTAGATCGCCCATATGACCGAGGGAGAGCGTGTAGGCCGTGTAGATATCGGGATTCTGGTTGAGCGCCACCGAAATGTCACCCGGCGCGGGAAGAGCTCGGACCAGCCACAAGATGATGGCTATCACGGCGCAGCAGAGCGTCGCGATGATGGCGGCGGCCCGCGTGCCGTAGGCGAGCAGACGGCCGTCCGACGCCAGCGCGCAGCCGATCAACAACGCTAGCGCGGGGTAGCATGGCATCGAATAGTATTCCTGCGTGGTGGAGAACGAGAAGAATAGTAGGATGAAACCAATCCAACAAAGCGCCAGCAAACGCGTGCGGCCGGCGCGGTCGGCTGGTTTGAAATCGAGCTTCGCGACCGCGGGCAGATAGACGCTCCACGGGAACAGCCAGATCAGGTGGAAGAGCCAGAAATAGAGGCGCGGGACAGTGTTGTAATCGCGCGGATAACGGCGTCCCAGGTAACGCAGGAGGTGCTCGTTGATGAAGTAAAACCAGAAGAATCCGTGATAAGAGCCGCGCTCGCTGTGCATCGTGAAATCGAAGTATGGCGGATTGCGGATTGTTGCCAGCGCGTGCCAGGGCAGGGCGACGGCTAAGAGCAGCGCCATGCCGGTGAGCGGATGTATCCGCGTCCACGTTTTGCGAAGAAAAAGCTGGCGCGTGATCGCCAGATATAGAGCGCTGGCAGTAACCGGGAATACGATCGCAATCAGGCCCTTTAGCAGCAGGCCCGTGCCGAGCGCGGCCCACATCAGCATGGCCCACCGGCCAGGACGTGATTCAGCTTCATTAAGCGCGCGCACGAGCGACCAAAGCGCGACCGTGATCGCCAAGGTCAGCATCACGTCCGGAATCAGCACGCGCGTAAACAGAAACAGTCCAATGCAGGTGGCGAGGCACAATCCGGCATATGTCCCGGCACGCGCATCGAACGCCCAGGTGCCGAACAAGGCCGTGACCCAGCAGAGCAGCACCGCCGACAACGCCGTAGGGATGCGCGCCGCCCAGTCACGCACGCCGAACACGCGGAACGATATCGCGATCAGCCAGTATTTGAGCGGCGGTTTTTCGAGATAGATGACGCCGTTGATCCGCGCCGTCACCCAATCGCCCGAGTCCAGCATGGTCCGGGCAATTTGCGCCTGCGTGGCGTCCATGTCATCCATCAGCGCCGGCGGGCTGACGATGCATCCGAGAAAAATGAGTGCCGCAACCAGCAGGACGACGAACTGGCCACGGCGGCCGGCAACTGAACCGGGGCCCGTTAGACACCCATCCGCTTCCTTGAGACCAATGGCACCGGGCGGCCCCATCCTGGTTACTCCGACATTAACACGCCAGTTCGCGGATGGTGAAACTGGCGCCCGAGTTGACAAACTTCGCGGTTCAGTTTGAAATCACTGGGATCGGCCCGGCACTCTAAGACATCAAAGAAAAGAGGTGTTGAGGCATAGGAGGGACCATGACTACTGCAACGAAGGATTGGGGAATTGCGATACTGCGCGTGGCGGCCGGGATCGTGTTTCTGGCACACGGCGCCCAGAAGCTTTTTGTCTACGGGTTCCAAGGTGTCGAAGGGGCATTCACCCAGATGGGGATTCCCATGCCGGGAATTCTCGGCCCGTTTGTAGCGCTGCTGGAATTGATCGGGGGCATCGCCCTCATTCTCGGCCTTCTGACCCGCTGGGTGTCGGTGCTGTTTGCCATCGAGATGGCGGTCGCCATTCTGAAGGTTCACCTCGCTGCAGGATTTTTTATGCCCAAGGGCATCGAATTTGCGTTTATGATGTGCGCGGCAAGCGTTGCACTTGCGCTTGCCGGACCGGGCGCGACAGCGCTCGAGAGCCGTCTGTTCGCCAAGAGCCATGCGGGGGGCGCTCACTGACCTTGTAAACTAGTCAGTGTTCAGGGTCGCTTCCTCACCATGCACCATTTTGTCGATTTCCTGCTGCATCACGGCTATTCGGTGGTATTTGCGTTTGTGCTGGCCGAGCAGATCGGTCTGCCGCTTCCGGCTACGCCGATTCTGTTGGCGATGGGTGCGCTGGCCGGTGCAGGTCGGATTTCCTATCTCGCCGCCATTGGGCTGGGTGTCGTAGCTTCGCTGATTGGCGACTGCTTATGGTACTGGCTCGGTAGACAGCGGGGCTACTCGGTGCTCAACCTGTTATGCCGGGTGGCGCTCGAGCCGGACTCCTGCGTGCGGCGCACCGAGAATGTGTTCACGCGTTTTGGCGCCGGCTCGCTGCTGTTCGCGAAGTTCGTGCCGGGTTTGAGTACTGCGGCACCGCCGCTCGCCGGCCTGTTCCGTATGCCGCTCCCGCGCTTTTTGTTGGCCGATACGGCTG